>Ga0209317_1001631_pt1 | contig 18780 bp, 14 predicted proteins | sample RifGroB2_FD_183994 | JGI IMG/M metagenome (GOLD analysis project Ga0209317, IMG submission 183994) | Soil microbial communities from Rifle, Colorado, USA - Groundwater B2 (SPAdes) (version 2) | ecosystem: Environmental > Terrestrial > Soil > Unclassified | place: Rifle, Colorado | collected... | reverse complement strand
GGAAGACCTTCTTAGAAATGTGAGCAAGCCTATCAGCGTCGCCGTAATGGGATGCGTGGTAAACGGCCCCGGAGAGGCAAAAGAGGCCGACTTCGGCATCGCAGGCGGCAAAGGCATGGGACTCGTGTTCAAAAAAGGTAAAGTGGTAAAGAAGGTAAAAGAGGAAGAACTGTTGGACGCATTGATTGAATTGATCAATGAGTAGGCCGTAAAAAAAACGCTGAACCTCAGCGGGAACGGCTTGCAAGCCGTGATCCGGCAGAGCGTTTTAATACGCCGGACTTGGTTGTTTTTTGACGTCTTGTAATATCCAATATTGCTTCAGGATGTTCGGCAGCAACCCTTAACAGCACACGCGACGGCCCTTCAGGGCTGCGTCTCCCCTGCTCCCAGTTGCGGAGCGTGGCAACGCTTATTCCCATAAGAGAGGCGAATTTGTCCTGAGACAGACCGTATTGTTCGCGTATTTTCTTCACCTCCGATTCGGGAAACTCAATGCTTCGAGATGGCTTCATTTTGCCCTTCATAATAACAGCGCCCTGCTTAACGCTTTCAAGCAACTCTTCAAACAATTCTTTTTTCATAGATACTCCTTTTCTATAATCTTTTTCAGTTGTCTTAGTTGATCTGTTGTTAAATCGTCCTGTTCGCCCTTTGGGTAGGCAAAAAGCATAAGAACAATTTCCTGCGATACGAACCAATAATAAATTGCCCTAATGCCTCCTCTCTTCCCATGCCCTCCGGCAGACCACCGGAGTTTTCTAATCCCGCCGCTTCCCGGTATTATTTTTCCGGCATCCGGTCTATTGACCAAATGAGTCTGCAAAAGCCGATATTCTTCATTAGGGTATCAATTCCTGAATTCTTTTTGTGAATATCGGGGTCTCGATAATGACCATAGTTTATTATACGCCATTGGCGTAGATAAGGCAAGGCGGATCACGATCATATTGCGCGATCCCATGCAGTGAGCTGTTAAATATTTCTTTTATTCCTAAGTTTCTTGTCTATGTCTTGCATAAAAATATCTACCGTACTTAAATTGGAACTTTCCCTGATATTCTAAATCTAATCATTTCTATAAAATATTTGACACGAGTTAGGATTTTACCATCTGCTGACTGCACATAAATACGACACTCTCTTCCGCGAGTGGGCTTAAAAACATATGTCATATACCAAAGGAATGGACGTTCATCGTCATCAACTCTGCAGATTGCATTAAATGTTTTAGGAACACGAGGGGAAAGACTACGGGCTTCTATTTTCTGATTTTTTTGCGTGTAACTATTTTTTCAAATACTTCCTTTGCGGGGATTGCGGCAAGTTCGCCGCGCTCATAGGCGTCTATGCGGCTCTCAGCCTCTTGCGCCCACAGTTCGTCGATAGCCTTACGTTCGGAAAATTCAAAACTGGATAAGAGTTTTTCTACGATCTCGGCGCGCTCAATAGGCGGCAAATCAAGCGCTTCGGCAAGCACCTGTTCACTCTGACGGGACATATGCACCTCCCTCTTTAAAGCATTATTCATAGGATAGCATATTACATCCTTGCTTTAAAATCATTTGGAAGTTGACAGCCGGCAAATCAATACTATACCTTTAAAATAAATGCTTACCCTCGATTACATAAGAGACGTTCAAATCTATCAGAACAAAAACGGCTATCGTTTTTCGGTGGATGCGCTTCTGCTGTATTCTTTCGTAAACCTTAAGAGAGTATCCAAAATAGCCGACCTCGGCGCCGGCTCCGGCATTATCGGCCTGCTGCTCGCAAAAAAGTATCCGTCGGCGTCGATAATGCTTATCGAACTTCAAAAAAGCCTTGCGGTTCTGGCGAAAAAGAACATAAGCCTTAATGACCTTGAAGACAGGGTGAACATAGCAAACACCGATATAAAACACTTATATTCCGAATTAGAAAAAAGCTATGTCATTCATTCGCAGGCAGGCAGCTATAAATCCGGACTGAATGAAAGTTTCGACCTTGTTGTCTCAAATCCTCCTTTCAGAAAACCTAAAACAGGGCTGCTCAGCGAGGGAGATGAAAGGGCGATAGCCCGGCATGAACTGAAGCTTCCCCTGCAAGATCTGATAAAGGCAGGCTCTTTGCTCCTAAAACATCATGGAAGGCTCTGCATTATCCACCTTCCGGAAAGGCTTGCCGAAATAATAGATGTGATGAAGCGGCACGGCATGGAACCGAAGCGCCTGCGTTTCGTGCATTCAAACATTTCCTCGGAGGCGAAGATGGTATTGATAGAGGCTGTAAAGGGCGGAAAAACAGGGCTGAAAACAGAAAGACCGCTTTTTATCTACAATGAAGACGGCAGTTATACCGAGGAGATGGAAAGACTATACGCAACATAGTCGATAGGATTGGTCTGTAGCGGAAGACTAATCCCATCGACTATGCAAATATCCAACAAACAAATATTGACTTTAATCCTTCCATCCATTAATTTACTTGTATGCCTATATATATCTTTAAACGCCTCTTATTAATGATTCCGCTCATCTTCGGGATCACCCTTATCACATTCACCGTCATCCACCTTGCTCCGGGCGGGCCTGTGGAAGTAGAAACGGAAATGTCATTGAAGGCCTCCGCGCAAGCGCGTGAAAATCTCAAAAAGCTTTACGGCCTCGACAAGCCCCTGCACGTCCAATATTTCGACTGGCTCAAAAGGTTCGTAAAACTCGATTTCGGAATATCCTTCGTGGACGGCAAAAAGGTGTTCGATAAAATAAAAGAGCGGATACCCGTAACGCTTACTATCAACCTGCTCTCGCTGATACTCATAATGGCGATAGCGATACCCATCGGTGTGCTGTCCGCTACAAAACAATACTCTATTTTCGACAAGCTCACCACTGTTTTTGTCTTTCTCGGATTTTCCACGCCCACCTTCTGGCTCGCCCTCATACTGATGATCATCTTCGGAGTAAGCCTCGGCCTTTTGCCCATATCCGGCATTCAGAGCATTGACGTATCGGGCATGGGATTTATCGACAGATTGGCGGACTGGATAAAACACCTGATACTGCCCGTGGGATTAAGCGCCTTCGGCGGAATAGCGGGATTGAGCAGATACAGCCGTTCCAGCATGCTTGAAGTAATAAGGCAGGACTATGTAAGAACCGCGAGGGCGAAGGGACTTAAAGAATCAGACGTAATTATCCGCCACGCCCTGAGAAATGCGCTGATGCCTGTCGTTACGATACTCGGCCTGTCCGTTCCCGGACTCATCGGCGGCAGCGTAATATTCGAGACCATATTCGCAATACCCGGCATGGGACAGTTGTTTTACGCATCGGCAATGTCGAGGGATTATCCTACGATAATGGGAATACTCGTCATCGGCGCGGTTCTGACATTAATCGGCAACCTCATTGCGGATGTATCGTATGCCCTCGTCGATCCGAGGATACGGGTGAGGAAATAGGGGAAAAGCATCTATGCTCAAATTGTATTTAAAGAAAATAACCGAAACTGCCAATCGCGGCGATGCACGGGAAGAAAGCTATTATCCCGTCCTTGCCGACTTGCTTAATGGATATTGCAATTCCATAAACAAAAAAAACATCCATATTACAATCCTTCCGAAAAAAACCGAGGCTGGAAACCCAGATTTCAGAGTTTGGGATGGGAAACAGCATATTACAGGATACATTGAGGCGAAAGACCCAGCTGTTGAAAATCTCGACAGAATAGAAGACACCGAACAGCTAAAGCGATACCTTCACACCTTTCCGAATCTTATCCTGACAAATTTTCTTGAGTTCAGGCTTTATCGTAATGGAATACTTACAGACAAAGTCCTTGCCGGGCGGCCTGTTATCCTTAATAAGCTTAAAACTGCGCCTCCTTTAGAAAAAGAGCCGGAACTATTACAGTTGTTTGAGAAATTTTTTTCCTTCTCGCTTCCTAAAGTCTACAATGCAAAAAGCCTTGCAATAGAGCTTGCAAAACGCACACGGTTCCTGAAGGACGAGGTTATATCTCAGGAGTTGAGGGAAGAAGAAGATACAGGCAAGGGATTTATTCAGGGATTCTATGAAGCGTTCAAAGAATATCTTATCAGTAGTCTTACAGAGGATGAGTTTTCAGACCTGTATGCACAGACTATCACCTATGGTCTATTTGCAGCACGGACACGTTCAGAGAACGGATTTAATAGAAAACTTGCCTATGACAATATCCCTCAGACAATCGGCATCCTTAGAGATGTCTTTCAGTTCATTTCTTTAGGTTCACTCCCTCAACAGATGGAATGGATCATTGATGATATTTCAGAAATCCTTTCAGTCGCGGACATCAACAAGATACTTCATCAATACTTCCATGAAGGCAAGGGCAAAGACCCTATTATCCATTTCTATGAAACATTCCTTTCAGAATATGACCCCAAAACAAGGCAGATGAGGGGAGTATATTACACGCCTGAACCTGTGGTCTCTTATATTGTCCGTTCCCTGCATAACATCCTGGAAGAGCAGTTCAATAAACCTGATGGATTTGCAGATAAGAACGTAACCGTGTTAGACCCTGCAGCAGGAACGCTGACCTTTTTGGCTGAGACGGCAAAACTTGCGGTTGATGAGTTTGTTTCAAAGTATGGAGAGGGAGGCAGAAAGAACTTCATCAAAGACCATGTCCTGAAAAACTTCTATGCCTTTGAATTAATGATGGCTCCCTATGCTATCGGTCATTTAAAGATGTCCTTCCTGCTTGAGGAATTAGGATACAGGTTACAGAAGGATGACAGGGTAAAGTTATATCTTACCAATACCCTTGAGATGGAAGAGCTTCCCGAAACAAAACTCCCGGGCATGTCATCGCTGTCAGAAGAATCACACCTTGCAGGGAGGGTGAAAAAAGAACAGCCGATATTAGTGATATTGGGCAATCCGCCCTATTCAAAGAGTTCAGTCAATAAATCTTATTTCATTGAATACGAAATGAATGCTTACAAAGAAGACGTTGCTGAAGAGAAAAATATTCAGCCTCTTTCTGATGATTACATCAAGTTCATCCGCTTTGCCCATTGGAAAATTGAGCAGGACGGCAAGGGAATTATCGGGATGATAACAAATAATTCTTATCTTTCGGGTTTGATCCATAGGGGGATGAGAAAAAAGCTGATTGATAGCTTCGATGAAATATATATCCTGAATCTTCACGGAAGCAGTCGATTTGGCGAAAAGTCCCCTGACGGTAGCAAGGATGAAAATGTCTTCGACATTCGGCAGGGCGTGGCTATTGCTCTTTTTGTAAAGAGAGAAGATCACAGCAGAGTGTGCAAAATATTTTATCAGGACGTTTTCGGATTACGAGATAGCAAATATGACTACTTGAGCAAGTCTGATATCCACTCGACTAAGTGGAAGGTGTTAAAGCCTTCAAAGCCTTATTATTTCCTTGATGAAAAGGACTTCTCCCTGCAAAGCACATATGACAAGTTTATGCCTATTACGAGAGTGTTCAACATTTTTTCAAGTGGCGTAAAAACCAATCGCGACCATTTTCTAACTGATTTTGATCTCAAAGTATTAGAGAGAAGAATTCAGACGATGCAGGATAATAAATTAGATGATGAACTTTTCAGGAAGGCCTATAACCTGACCGATGGGAACTATTGGAATACAGCCCGTGAAAGGGAGAAAGTTCGGAATAACGATAGTTGGCGGAGTCAATTTTATAAATTTGCTTACCGTCCTTTCGATATGCGATGGATTTATTATCAGCCGAATCTTATTGAAATCGGCCGGGGCGGAGCAAGCAAAGACACTATGCGTCATTTCTTTAAAGAGAATATAGGGTTAATATCCGCGCGGAACAGTAAATCGTCAATTGTAAATCACTTCTATTGTTGCGATACCCTCATGGAAATGAAATGCGGTGAATCTACGATTCAGTCTTATCTGTTTCCCCTTTATCTTTACAAAGAAAAGGATAAGCCCAGGAAACGCTCTTTTGGCGGCGCAATGATGCTCTTTGAACCTGAAGCGGAATATGGCGTGAAACGGCCGAACCTATCTGCTGAGGTTGTGGAGAGATTGACAAAGGCTTATAAGAAAACCCCTTCCCCTGAAGAAATCTTCTATTACATTTATGCTGTTCTTTATTCAGAGACATACAGGACAAAATATGCAGAGTTCCTGAAGATAGACTTTCCGAGGGTGCCGTTTACTAAGGACTATAAACTATTCAAGAAAATGTCTGAATACGGGAACAGGCTTGTTAATCTACACCTGCTAAAATCACAGGAGCTTGATTCACCTATAGCACGGTTTCAGGTTGAGGGAGGTAACAGGGTAGCGAAGCCGAAATATGATGACAATGCCGGGCGCGTCTATATAAACAAAGAGCAATACTTTGAAGGCATAGCCGGGGACGTATGGAGTTATCAAATCGGCGGTTATCAGGTTTGTGATAAATGGCTCAAGGACAGAAAGGAACGGATACTAACCCTTGATGAAATACAAACCTATTGCAGGATAGTCACGGCATTGAAAAAGACAATCGAAGTTCAGAGGTTAATTGATAAGCTTTACGATGAGATTGAAAATGCTCCGCAGATTGTTATGTCTGACTTTCAGGACAAATAGGGGGTGCTATGTCGGAGGATGATATTAAGGTTCCGGAACATTACAGGGTTTTGGCAAATGCCTTGAAGCCTCTTATAAAGGAGATTCAAAACGCTTTTGTAAATAGACCCGTTCCGCAGGGCGTTCCTTATAAAACTATAGTGTGGTCTGAAGAATTATATACGATGTTCGGCAAAATGTCCGCAATAATAGAAAAGTTGACAAAGGCAGTAAACGCTGTTCCCGGATGCCTTGCCGAAAAAGAGGATAATATTCCAGAATCTGCAATTATGCAGGCGGTTTCAAGCATCAGTGAGCAGCTAAGAAAAGTCATTAACATTTTTTACCAAATATGGGAAAGACCCTTTCCTACTGATTTAGCTGGAGGGCAGCCGCTTGCCTCTGCCATGATGGAAGATGTTCTCAGCAAATACGGAAGCTACACAGTTCAGTTAAAACTTTTATTGGACGGACAATCTGCTAATCGTTTTAACGAGTGGCTTGAAGAACAAAAAACAGCGTTTGTTCGTGAGAGAACGATTGCTTGTTCAAAGAGTAGCGGGACAAGGAATTTTCTACTCGGCGCTCTTTTGGGCTGGTGGTTCGGACATAATGACAAATAAAAAAAGATAAGGGGAAGTAAATGTTTAAGATAATCTGGCATAGGTTCAAAAAAAATCCGCTGTCAGTTGCAGGGCTGGCAATAATAGCCGCCCTCGCAGCCGTCGCGTTGCTTGCGCCTTTTATCTCTCCTCATGAACCGACAAAGATAGATGTTTACAATGTGCTCTCACCTCCAAGCGCATCGCATCCATTCGGCACGGATGAATTAGGAAGGGACTTGCTTTCGAGGATGATATGGGGAAGCCGGGCATCCTTAAAAGTCGGATTCATTGCGGTCGGCATTGCAATAACCATTGGAACGATATTGGGCGCGATTGCCGGATACTACGGGGGCAAGATAGACGCGCTGATCATGAGGTTCGTTGACATCATGCTGGCGTTTCCGACCTTCTTTCTGATACTCGCGGTCATAGCGATTGTTGAGCCGAGCATATCGACGATTATGATCATAATCGGACTTACAGGCTGGATGGATGTTTCAAGGCTTATAAGGGCCGAATTTCTGACCTTAAAGGAGCGGGATTTCATAGCCGCGGCTCAAGCGCTCGGCGCGAGCGATCCGCGTTTGATATTCAGGCATATAATTCCGAATGCCTTGTCTCCCGTATTCGTCGCGGCGACGTTCGGCATTGCGGGCGCCATCCTGACCGAATCTGGGCTGTCGTTTTTAGGGCTCGGCGTTCAGCCTCCGGAGCCGAGCTGGGGCAATATACTCACTTCCGGAAAAGACAACATCACCGTGGCATGGTGGCTTTCTTTATTTCCGGGGATCGCTATTTTAATAACCGTCCTGAGCTATAATCTTGTCGGAGAGGGATTGAGGGACGCCCTTGATCCGAGGCTATGGACGAGCGAGAAATAGCTCTTTTCCACCTGCCTGATCCGGAAAGAGCGAAGAACAATATACAATCGTTCCTTTCGGAGAATCCCGAATATGCCGAAAAACTGAACAGCACTTTATTACAAATTTCGACGCTCTTTTCATACAGCCAGTTCCTTGCGAATTACTGCATTAAAAACCCCGATGCGCTGTTCGATGCGATAGACAATCTGCACATTCCTTTTGATTCCGAGGAACTCGGGTATGAATTACGGGCGCTACTTTCAGCGTGCGGTTCGATGGATGAAGGAATGAAGGCAGTCCGCGATTTCAGAAACAACAAGATGCTCATAACCACCCTTAACGATATTCTCAAGCTGGTCGGGCTTCAGGAGATAATGCTCGATATGAGCGTGCTTGCGGATGCCGTGCTGCGGGAATCGCTCGATTTCGTGGAATCTTTCATTAAGCAGCGTTATGGAAACCCCGAAAACAATTCCATTGCCGTAATAGCCCTCGGAAAACTCGGCGCTCAGGAGCTTAATTACAGCTCGGATGTCGATATAATCTTCGTTTACAGGGAAGAAGGAGAGACCACAGGCGTATCCGCGATTCAAGGCACTGTTATGAACAGGGTATCGGCATTCGAATATTACACAAAGCTGATTGAGGAATTCGCAAGATTCCTTTCCAAGAATACGGAGGACGGCTTCGCTTACAGGGTCGATTTAAGGCTGCGGCCTCAAGGGCAGCGCGGCAATCTCGCCCTGTCCCTTAGAAGCTATGAGGAGTATTACGAATCATGGGGACAGTTATGGGAAAGGGCCGCGCTCTTGAGGGCAAGGCCCGTGGCCGGAGATACGCGTTTAGGAGAGGATTTTTTAGCCTTAATAAAACCGTTCGTGTATAGAAAGTATCTCGATTTCGAGGCCATCAACGAGATAAGGCGGATGAAATCGCAGGTGGAACACATAAAAGCGGGGACTCTGAGCAGGGACGTAAAGCGCGGCTATGGAGGCATACGCGAGATAGAGTTCTTCATTCAAATATTTCAACTGATATACGGAGGCAAGGAACTGCTCTTAAGGGAGAGGAGCACGTTTAAGGCTCTGCACAGGCTCCTCCAGAAGGGACTCATAGGTTATGAGGATTTGGGTCAACTCTCGGATAATTACGTATTTCTGCGGACGCTCGAACACAGGCTTCAACAACTTAATGATATACAAACGCATACGCTTCCGTCCGGCGATGTCGAACTGGAGATCCTCGGCAAAAAGATGGGCTTTTCTGCAAGGCAGGGTTTTTTATCGGAGCTTGGCAAAAGAAGACATAGGGTAAGAGAAATATACGACTCGCTCATGGAATCCGGAAAGCAGCCTTCGCATGGACAAGCATACGGCCTATTAAGCAGTGTTTTTTGGGATATGGAAACGCCGGTAGAGCATCTCCTCTCAAGGGAGCTTGAATCCAAGAAGGTCAAGGATGCAGGCAAGGCGATACACTGCCTTACGAAGATACGGAATAATATTTACTCGTTCCAGACGATTAAAGGAAGGCGGCTCCTCGAAGATATAATCCCTAAATTCGCAAACGAGGCTCTGAAAGGAACAAACCCGGACCTCGCCCTCCTGCATCTTGTCGATTTTTCGGGCATTCTGGCGGCAAAGGAATCATATCTCGAAGTCATATCGCAAAGGCCCGAGATAATTTCAGTCCTTAATTTCATCTTCTCGCAGAGCGAATATCTGTCGAAGATACTGATGGGCAACCCCGAATACATAGAATCCCTCGCGGAAGGCGAAACAGCTAAAAAATCCTTAACGTCATTCACGAACGAATTGCGATTGCTCGCCGAAAGACGCGGAGTATCGACGGCAGTCAGATTATTCAGGAGGCTTGAAGAGATCAGGCTCGGCATAATGTTCTTGAACGGAAAAATAAACGCAACGGAACTCATGAAGTCTTTGAGCAAAACGGCAGGGGCTGTTTTATCAACGCTTTTGCAAAGGCCGGAAGAAACCCTCACCTATAGCCCTTCTTTAATTATCATCGGTTTCGGCAAGCTGGGAGGCAGGGAGATTATTTTCAATTCGGACCTCGATATAATTTTTACGACATTGCGTGAACCTTCCGGAGACGACATAAAGGCGGCGGAAGGATTGCTGAGGGGCTGCATGTCTTATACAAAGGACGGCATAGCATACACGATCGATACGCGCCTCAGGCCCGAAGGCAGCAAAGGGCCGCTCGTAAGTTCCATCGAGGCTTTGAGGAATTATTACTCCATGCATGCTCAGACGTGGGAGTTGCAGGCGCTTTTAAAGGCAAGACCCGTCTGTAATTTCAAATTCCGAATTTCAAATCTCAAATTCATGGAAATGAGGAAAGAGATATTAATAAAAAGGGGCGTGAGAATCACTCTCGACGACATAAAAAAGATGCGGGAGAGGATCCGGAAGGAGCTTTCAAAAGAGATTTCAGGCTCTTACGACATAAAGCTCGGAAGCGGCGGGCTTGAGGAACTGGAGTTTATCGTGCAATATCTCCAGCTTAAAAATTGCAAAAACAATCCTCTACTGCTTGTGCAGGGAACTATGGATGCGATTAAACGTCTCGCCATAAGCGGCGTATTGAAAAACGACGATGCCGCTGTTATAAGCGGCACTTATCTGTTTTATCGGAATATAGAGACGATCATGAGATTAAGAAACGAATCCTTACTGAAAGAGGGAAGCGATACTATGCGAAGCGCGGCAGGTTTTATGAACATGGACGAAGTGGAACTTTTGGATTCGCTCAATGAAAAAAGAGAATGGATAAAAAATTTCCTGAATGATTTAGCCTAAATCCAGTATTCGGGATATTTCCTATGCTTCGAAAGATTATTCACCAGAAGCGCTACAAGCAAAAGTATCGCCGCCCCTGCCCCTGCCGGTATAAATGCATATAAAAATCCGAGGTCGTGTATCTTTTGGCCTCCGATGACGGCAATCAATGCGGTCGCTCCTCCTGGAGGATGCAGCGTCCTTGTGGCGAGCATAGCCGCGATGGCAAACGATACGCCGAGGGCAGCCGCTATCCATAATGTCTGTCCGAACATCTGATAACACGCGACACCGACAAGCCCGGAGATTATATGGCCGCCTATAAGATTCCTCGGCTGCGCGAGCGGACTTTTAATCGCTCCGTAAACAAGCACTGCCGAGGCTCCGAAAGAACCTATTATAAGGGTCAACTCCATCGGCTCGAAATAATTCGAGGAGATATATCCGCATATGCCGATGCCTATCACAGCACCGAGCCACGACCAGAGGATCTCCGGTAGTCCGGCTCCGGGAGGGCAATTTGAGCAGCCCTTCATTTTTGAAATATATTCCTCCATCCTCATAATTTATCCTATCTCGCCGCAATATTCTTCACTATGATTTAAATCATAATCTGTTTTTTATAATCGTAATAGCAGGGCTATGAGGCATACTTCAAAAGCCTTTAACAATGACATAGCACAAAGCGCAAATCCGCTTCAACGCCTTTATAAGTGTTGTTCTCTGTGCAAAACAAAGATGCTATATGTTTTCATCAAATAGATACCGCCGATGCGGATGACGTGCATAAGAGAATGTAGTTTAAAGGTTTCGTCGATAAAGTCATTGAAGCGGACCCGCGCTTTATGTTGAGATATTTCAAATGTTTGATCACAAGTTATGGGATGTGAGGCATGCTGAAAAAGCCTTTACTCATATGTAACATCATAATAACATTCTCCTTCTCGTGAGCTGCAACATTGCTTTCTTATTGAATAAAACAAGGGTAATCTCCGGATTGCACAGGCAACTACACTTGTAAAGGCTTTGAAGCCGTATCTTCTATACCTTGATTGCGGATTTGTGCTTTGTGGATGATATGACGTAAATCATTGTTTCATTCAGGCGGGCATGGTAAAGTTTTATTATGAAAAACACATTGAAGGAGGATTTATGGAAATACTCGATCTTAAAAAATTGATAAAATTCCATCCCGACAAAATCTCAAGGGAAATGCTCTCGGACAAGCCCGAGATGCGCGTCGCTCTTATGTGCCTTGAGGCAGGGCAGGAGTTGCAGCCTCACAAGGCGCCGTTGAGGCTGCTGATGTATTGCGTTCAGGGCAAAGGCACGTTTATCGTCGGAGAAGAAGAGATAACAGCGGATGAAAAGACCGCCATCTTATGCGATCCTTTAGTACCGCACGGATTCAGGGCGGATAAGGGAGAAAGGCTTGTGGTAATGGCGGTTGTTACGCCCGTTGAATAAATTAAATACAACTTAAAGGAGGATAAAAATGAAATTTGAAAGCGAATGTCCGTCGTGTTCATCTTTGGAGGTGCCGGCTCGCGAGCAGGAGGATTACAGGCTCTCGCACTGGCCGATACAGATAAAACTTATGGGAAGCGTAATACCGTTTCTTAACGACGCCGACCTTCTGGTAGCGGCCGATTGCACCGGTTTTGCGGCGCAGAACTTCCACAAGAACTTTCTGAAGGATAAAAAGGTGCTGATAGGTTGCCCGAAGCTCGACGACGCAACGTATTACGTCGATAAGTTTACTGAGATATTCGGCAATACCACTGTTAAAAGCGTGCAGTGCCTGAGAATGGTTGTGCCGTGCTGCGGCGGAATGACCATGATACTGAGAGAGGCGATTAAGAGGTCGGGCAAAAATATTCTCCTTACAGAAACCACCCTCGATGTAAAGGGCGATGTGCTGAGCGAAAAAGAAATAGAGATAACCGGTTAAAACTTGTCCGACATCGCTTCAAGGGTTGAAACAGGAATAACGTATTTCCCGGCGTTCAAAGCGCCGGGAATCTTTATCGGGATGCAGCTGCCGAAGCCTTTCTCTATCTCCGCTACGGGGTATCCCATATTGCATGCCCTGCATATGACCCGGCCTTCTATATATTTATAACCGAGCTTCTTCGGATAACATTTTTGGCAGGCGTCGAGGAACGAAAACATCTCATTATTTATCCTTACTACAAAAAAGCTTATATTTTTCTCTTTATAGCGGTAAGTGAAAAATAGGGGCTCGTCCTGCTTAACTGCTGCGGCGGCGATAACCACCTCATTACCTACAATGGGCGGTTCGGAATAGGCAGGCTGCCTTGCGCAGGCCGCTAATGCGAGGAACAAAATACAGATTATGAACAGGTAAATCTTATTTTCCATAAAATCTTTACTGCTATCCCCTTCGACTCTCGCCGGGTCGAGGAAACCCGTGCTTTAGCCGCAAAAATTAAGCCATATGCCTTGCATGATATTATTATAACATGCTGAGTTGTATCATATGGATTTAAGTTAAAATAAAACATGTCCGATATTTTTCATTTACTTAAAAAACACGCGGCGGAATTAAACGAACGCCTGAGTCTCAGCAATGAGAAGAGAATCTATAACATCTCTCTCCCGCATCTCGCTTTGTTTCTCTCTTTTTATAAAAAACCATTTATCGTTGTCGAAGATTCCGCGAATGCCGCGTTAAAACTCCATCATGATCTTTTATTTTTTAATTCGGCAATCGGCGGTAAGCTGTCGGCAATTTATTTCCCTCCGTCTTCGAGCCCTGAGCTTATCGGCGAGAGGGCAAAGGCGCTGCTTAACATCCGGCGGCCTGAGCCTGTCTCTATAATAACTTCCGCGGAGGCCTGTCCCGGCGGCTTCGCAGCATCCGAAATCGAAAACAGGGTTCTAACGATCAAAAAGGGGATTGAAACCGACAGAGATGAAATGGAATCACGGCTGAAAAATAACGGCTATAAAAGCGTGAGCGTTGTAATGGAAAAAGGCGAATACAGCCGGAGGGAATGGCTGCTTGATATATATCCGGTAACGGAAGACCTTCCGGTCAGGGTGGAATTCTTCGGCGAGGAGATAGAGCTTATAAGGACTTTCGACATTGAAACGCAAAGGTCTATAAAGGAGATAACCGGCATTGATATTTTCCCGGCAGAGGAAGACGAACCGGCGAATAATCTTATACCGGATTTGTTGCAGCATCGGGATTTCGATGTCTTCGTCGTTAATCAAAGCTCCATTACTCCGCCGCCCTATTCATTAATCATCGTCTCCCACTTTCCCTTTGCCGGAGAAGGAATCGATTCGATGGAGCTTTCCGTTAAGGGCATGGGGATTTTGCCCGAGGAAAGAAAAGGGATAGACGATATTCCGGGTGCGTTGGAGCGGACGGATAAACGGGTCATATCCGTAATGTATTCAAAGTCTCAGGCAGAGCGCCTTAAAGAAATAATGCTCGACGGAGGAGTCCCTGCGCCGTCAATAGATACAGGGGACTTAAAGACCTATGACGGCAGGTTCTGCATAACAACCGGCAGGCTCTCTTCGGGCATGCGTCTCGATGAAATTTTGATCCTCACCGACAAGGAGATATTCGGAGAAAGGCCCGCGTACAGGCCCATAAAAAAATCGAAGGTCTCAAGGCTCCTACTCGGCATCGATGATTTAAAGCCGGGGGATTTCATCGTCCATAATGATCACGGGATAGGGAAATTCGCCGGCATGCAAAGACAGAAAACGGATGATCGCGAGGAAGACCTTGTGATCATCGATTATACCAACGGCAGGATATATGTGCCGTTTCAGAATATAGGCAAACTGCAAAAATACAGCGCCGGAGAGGGGAATGTTCCCAATATCGACAGGCTCGGCGGCGCCGCGTGGACAAAGACAAAACAGCGGGTAAAAAAGGGGCTCATGGAAATGGCGGAAAAGCTCCTTAGGCTGTACGCGGAAAGAAGGGTCGCGAGGGGTTATGTGTTCAGCGAGGATACGCCTATGCACAGGGAGTTCGACGACTTTTTCCCTTACGAAGAAACTCCGGATCAGGCAAGGACGATTAACGAGATTAAAAAACACATGCATTCCGAAATGCCTATGGACATGCTGGTATGCGGCGATGTCGGGTACGGAAAGACCGAGGTGGCGGTAAGGGCCGCGTTCAGGGCGGTCTATGACGGAAAACAGGCTGCGGTGCTCGTTCCTACCACACTGCTTGCCGAGCAGCACTTCAGGACATTTAAGGCAAGGTTCTCGGGCTTCCCGGTGAAAATAGATTATTTGAGCAGGTTTAAAAGCAAGGCCGATCTCGATAAATGCGGGCGGGCGGTCGCTGCCGGAGAGGTGGATATCGTCATAGGCACACATATGCTGCTGAACAAAAAAGTGCGCTTTCATGACCTCGGCCTTCTTATCATAGACGAAGAACACAGGTTCGGCGTAGCTCAAAAGGAAAGGTTGAAGGATCTCAAAAAAGGGGTAGACATCCTGACCCTCACTGCCACGCCTATTCCGAGGACGCTCCACATGTCCCTTTCCGGGGTGCGGGAGATGTGCGCCATCGAGACGCCTCCGGAAGAAAGGCTCGCGGTAAGGAGCGCGGTTGCGTCATTCAACGACAAAACCATAAAAGAGGCCATAGAAAGAGAACTCAAAAGGGACGGTCAGGTCTTCTTCGTCCATAACAGGATAAAGGATATAGAGAAGATATCCGCTTACATCAAAAAACTTGTCCCTGCCGCGAAAATAGCGACAGCCCACGGACAGATGAGAGAGATCGGCCTCGAAAAGGTCATGCTCGGTTTTCTTAACAAAGAGACGGATGTGCTGGTATGCACTGCGATAATAGGATCGGGGCTCGACATTACAACGGCAAATACCATAATCGTGGACCGGGCCGACACATTCGGACTGTCCGACCTTTATCAGATCAGAGGCCGGGTAGGAAGGGGAGACACGCAGGCATACGCGTACTTTCTCATACCGGGAGAAAATATCATCACGGATGAGGCAAAGAAACGCCTGCAGGCGATACAGGAGATGAGTTATCTCGGAGCGGGCTTCAGGCTCGCGTTAAAAGACCTGGAGATACGCGGAGCGGGGAACCTCCTCGGAGCGGAGCAGTCCGGCCATATTTACAAGGTCGGGTTCGACATGTACATGGAGATGCTCGAAAAGGCCGTAGCGGAACTTAAGGGAGAAGATGTGCGTGAAGAGATCGAACCTCAGATAAGGCTGCGGCTCTCGGCGTTCATCCCCGAAGATTATATCCCGGACATAACATTGAGGCTGAGCGTGTACAGGCGGATATCGTCGTTAAAATCCCTCGACGCTTCGAAAGATCTGAGCGATGAGTTGACGGACAGGTTCGGCGCGCTGCCGGAGGAGGTCGACAATCTAATGCACGCAGTAAAAATAAAAATATCGGCGAGGCTTTTATATATTTCAAACATTACTGAAACGGACGGCAGATGGCGCTTCTCCTTTGTCTCCGATCCCGAAAACAAATACAAGATCCCCGAAAATTTCTTCGACGGGCTGTTAAAAGCCTTGTTTGATCTCCAGAAAAAGGACAAGGGAATCCGCTTTCTGCCCGACGGCTTCGAGTTGAATACGCGCGGGATCCCGTTGAAAGAAGCCTCTATAAAGGCGGCAGATATTCTTCAACGTCTATGGACAAGACTGTCGAAATGATTTAAACTGGAAAGCATGAAAAGCCGAAATCGAAAATCAATACTCCAATACTCCAATACTCCAATACTCCAATATTTTATCCTGCTCATCTTTATTATCTCATCCGGCTGCGCCGGCGTTTCCGTAGAAGAGCAAAAAGAGGCCGACTTCCATTACAAAATGGGGGTCGCCCATATGAATGAAGGCAATGTTCAGACTGCCTTTGTGGAGCTTCAAAAGGCATTCCAGATAGACCAAAACAATAAGGAATTGCTTAATGCCCTCGGCCTTATATACCTCCAGTTGGGAGAAATCGGACAGGCAAAAAAATTCTTTCTGAATGCCGTGTCCATAGATTCCGGGTTCTCGGACGCGCATCACAATTTAGGCGTTACTTATATAAATGCAAGGCAGTGGGACAGCGCTATAGATTCTTTTAAAAAGGCCTTAGCCAACCCTTTATATCAGACCCCCGAAAAATCTTATTACTTGCTCGGCATTTCGTATTACAGAGCCGGACAATTCGATCCGGCCATAGACGCCTTCAAAGACTCGCTAAAGAGGTCTCCCCGGTTTACCATTGCTTATTACGGATTGGCCCTCGCGTATAACAAGGCCGGCAGGTATGGAGATGCGGCAGCGGTAATGTCACGGGCAATAGAGGCCGACCCTTCATACGGCGGCAGCAGGGAAAAATTCACAGCCGACATTAAACAAAAAATCCTGACCGCAAAAGGGGATGAAGAAAGGGACTTCAGGGATTATCTGGAGATAATGAATTATTGATTGGAGGCGGCGAGCGGATTCGAACCGCTGCATAAAGGTTTTGCAGACCTCTCCCTTAGCCACTTGGGTACGCCGCCGATATAGTTCATAGAAAAAAATTATTACTGTCGACTATAAACTATGCGTTAATTTTATGGAGCGGGCGACGGGATTCGAACCCGCGAGCACAACCTTGCCAAGGTTGTGCTCTACCACTGAGCTACACCCGCGTTAAACCGACAACAGGAGAATTTATCACAATCCCGCGAACTCTGTCAATTGCCAAAAACCGACGAATCCATTAAAATAAACGGATGAACGTCGATTTGAACGAATTTAAAGAGCTCGCAAGGCGCGGCAACCTCATTCCTCTTTACAAAGAGATACTCGGAGATTCCGAGACGCCCGTAAGCGCCTTTGTCAAGCTGAACAGAAAGCCGGCCTTCCTTCTCGAAAGCGTGGTAGGCGGCGAAAAATGGGCGCGGTACTCTTTTATAGGCGTAGAGCCGTCGATGACCGTTACATGCTCCGGCAAAAAGGTGGAGATAAAAAACGGCGCCGGGGTCTCCGGCATCGAAACCGACGACCCTCTCTCCGTTATAAAAGATATCCTCTCTAAGTTCAGGCCCGTGGAAGTAAAGGGACTGCCGAGGTTTTCAGGCGGATTCGTGGGCTACATGGGATACGATATCGTGAAGTTCTTCGAGCGGGTGCCGGACACGCTGAAGCCGGCCGTCGATATGCCTGATATGTTCATGATGCTCGCGGACACGATCCTCATCTTCGACAATCTCAGACAGACTATCAAGGTGGTCTGCAACACGCATACGGAAGGCAGAGGCATTAAAACGGCTTACCGCGCGGCTGAAAAGAGAATAGACAGGATAATAAAAGAACTTGGAAAAGGCGGGAAAGCCAAAAATCCTTGTATACCGCTTGCCGCCTCCCGGAACGAGCCGGCTGCCGAAAACTTTTCGTCAAATTTCACCAAGGAAATTTTTTTAGCTGCGGTAGAAAAGTCAAAGGAATACGTCATGTCCGGAGACGTGGTGCAGGTAGTTCTGTCCCAGAGGTTCGAAAAAAATACGGATGCGCATCCGTTTAACATTTACCGTGCCCTGAGGATAATAAACCCTTCGCCCTACATGTATTATCTCGATATCGGCAGTTCACAGATCGTAGGATCTTCTCCCGAGATACTGGTCAGGCTCGAAGGCGACAAGATAACCCTCAGGCCGATTGCGGGCACGAGGAAACGCGGAGAGACGGAGGAAGAGGACAGCGCGCTCGAAGATGCTTTAAGGAAAGACCCTAAGGAGATAGCAGAGCACATAATGCTCGTTGACTTAGGCAGGAACGACGTAGGAAGGGTTGCCGGGATAGGCTCGGTAAAAGTAACCGATCTGATGACGGTCGAGCGTTACAGCCACGTTATGCACCTCGTCTCGAATGTCGAGGGCACGCTTGAAAAGGGGCT
>Ga0209317_1001627_pt1 | contig 18838 bp, 11 predicted proteins | sample RifGroB2_FD_183994 | JGI IMG/M metagenome (GOLD analysis project Ga0209317, IMG submission 183994) | Soil microbial communities from Rifle, Colorado, USA - Groundwater B2 (SPAdes) (version 2) | ecosystem: Environmental > Terrestrial > Soil > Unclassified | place: Rifle, Colorado | collected... | reverse complement strand
CCGTCGACACGATCAACACCCTCGCCGCGGCTCAGGCGGCAAGCCGCCTCAAGGCGGAGCTCAAGAAGTACCTTGTTCCCTCGCTGTTGATCCTTGATTAATGTTGAGATGTCAGTAATGTTGCGTGGGCGCGAACTCCTCTTGACGAGAAGGAGCCGCGCCGGTATTTACTTCACATTATTGACGGGTGCTACAAACCCTCCAACCACTCCAGGATTGTTGTGTCGTTGCGCCAAGCATGGCTGTCCACCGGTTTGCTATCAATGGGCTTAGCTTTCAGGATCGCTTCCCGTTTCATCTCAAGATCAACGGTTGCGTATCGGTTGGTCGTATTGACGCTCGCATGCCCGAGCCATTGACTGATGGTTGACAAATCAACTCCGGCCTTAAGCAAATGAACGGCGGTACTGTGACGGATGCTGTGCGGATGAAGGCGTTTTGAGGCCATTGAGGGAATCGTGGCCTGAGCTTGCGCGAAGTACTTTCGCAAGATGTATCGAACGCCAAAGCGTGTCAACGCCACCCCGTTACGATTTGCAAAGACTGGTACGGTTGCTCGAAGATCGATGTGCCGTTCGACGCAATGCTGGCCAAGCAACTCTGCCGTCTCCATCCAGAGAGGACATAGCCGCTCCTTTCTTCCTTTGCCAAACAAGCGCACATGAAAAGGTCGCACCAGCTGCAGGTCCGAGGCACGAATGTCGACAATTTCCTGAACTCTGGCTCCCGTATTGAACAATGTTGCTATGAGAACATAGTCGCGACGACCATCCGCGGTCGCTCGATTGATTGCATTTAACACAGCCTGAATCTCTTCGTATTCCAGGTACTCAATAGTACGAGTAACAGATCGTTTGAATGGAATTGCCAGAATACGTTGACATCGCTCCAAGCAATCTGGGTGAAACTGGGCGGCATAACGAAAGAATGAGTGGACTGCTGCAAGCCTCACATTGCGCGTTGAGACCGAGTTGTGCCTTTTATCCTCAAGATGATCCAGGAAGGCGATTATCACTGGAGTCTCGAAATGCTCGAAATCAAGGTCAACAACGTGTCGGCCATGGTGTTCTGCAACGAAACGAAGTAATAGGACGAGGGTGTCACGGTAGCTCTTGACCGTGTGAGGGCTAACCCCCCGCAGACCCGGGAGGTGGATAGAGAAAAAGTCCCGTAAGGCGCGTGCAAGGGCGTTTGGGAGACGCATGGTGGTCATTGGTCACCTCCTGTGTCGGAGGGGCATCGTTGAATTAATCCGGCATAACGGTCGGCAAAGCGCTTGCCGGCTGACTTGACCAACGGCTCAATGAGTTGCAGATAGTACTCTGTTGACACTATGGAAACATGGCCCATATAGGTGGAGAGGGAAGGCAACCGGCTCTGGACATCATCACCTGCTTCGTACCAACGCAACAAGGCATGTGTGGCAAAAGTGTGGCGAAAGTCGTGGATACGGGGCAGATGACCATCTGGCTTGCAAATCCCGGCGTTATCGAGCAGCAGGCGAATAACTTGTCCGAAGCCCCCGGCGGTATATGGGCGTTCCCCACTACGACGATTCCAGATCAAGGGTGTAGTGGCCAGCAAAGGAAGACCTTTGGCGCGGCGGGCCTCCAAGTAGTAATTGAGTTTCAAGATGCCGTCGGTGGACAGCGGGAGCCAACGGGACTTGTGAAACTTGGATTCGCGGACCAGTAAAGTTTGTTCGTGGACGTCGTAGTCACCAATGGTCATCCGAAGAAGTTCCCCGCGGCGCAGTCCGGTTGTGTACAGGAGAGTGAGTGCAAGAGTAAAGACCTCGGGCCGCAAGGGACAATCTCTTGAAGGTTCCAACGCTGCAGCCAGCCGGATCAGCTTTGCGATCTCGGAATGAGAGAAGATATAAGGTCGGACCGATTGGTGCGGCGTAGGAAAAAGCAGGGGGTCTGGCGAGAAGCAAGCAGGCTCGTTGCGGCGACGATACAGGGTGAAGTTTCTGATGATCCGCATACGATTACGACGAACTCCGGAACTCAAATTTTGCTGTGTTTTGCACCACCCGTTGAAGGTGTCCACATTCAAATCGGCACCCTCTGCCGCAAGAAAACTGTCGAGGTTGGCCAAAACTCGCTGCTCGACAGCATAGCGCCTTCCAAGTGCTTGTTTGAGTGTCAGATATGCGGCAAAGATTGGTCCCAAAACCGATATAAAGGATGACTTGTTCATGCCTTGCCCTCCAGATGTCCGTCCACAGGGGTATCTGGTGGAAGAGGCAGAGCAACCTTTCGAAGATCTTCAATGGCGAGCCTAAGATAAACACATGTGCTCTCTGTGGTACGGTGGCCTAAAATGTCACCGATCGTCTTCATGGATGTGCCCTGGCGAAGTAAATGCGTTGCATAGGAATGGCGAAGGCAGTGAGCACCGTGGAAAGGGATGTTCAAACCGCTCTTTCGCGACCAAGTCTGGAAAACCTCACAGACGGCTGTAGGTTTGAGCACGCCTTCAGGTGCCCGGCACCGAAGGAAAACCTCGCGATGTGGAGATTGTGGGCGCCCTTGTTTAAGGTAAGCCACAAGGCTCGCTCCAACTTCGTCGGTCAGCGGGAGGATCACTCGGTTAGCAGTCTTATGTTGGGGAACACGGAGCTGTCCAATCCTCCAATCAATGTCGTCAAGGGCAAGCGTTACGACTTCGCATGCTCGCAAGCCGTAGGTTGCAACCAGAAGGAGCATTGCATAGTCACGTCGGCCCATTGCTGTTGACCGATCAATCGACTGAAGCAGAGTATTTACGGTATCCCATGGGAGTGTACGTGGCAGTCGTTCTTCACGGTAAACACGCGGAGTATCGATTTGTAGGTGAAGCCCCGAAGGTAACTCGTCACCGGCCTTAAGGAACCGACAAAAAGCGCGTATATGGGCCACGGTGTGCTGGAATGAGGATCGGCTAAGGCGCTTTCCAACCTTGCACACGAAACCTTCGATGTCGGCTTCGGTCAACGCATTCAAAGCGTTCGGCGTTTTCTCATAGCCCAGGTGCTCAAGCAATTCGGCGATTGAGTTGCTGTGGCTTTTAACCGTAGAATCTGCGAGACCACGGACTTTTTTGAGATACATCCCGTAGATAGCAAGTCTGACCTCGATCTCGGTAGGTGGTGACGCTGAAAAAATACCTTCGAACTCCAGGTAACGATCCAGAGACCTCACTAACGCCGCGAGTTCGGGATCGTCTTGAGAAGAGGCAGGCGCACAGGAGCGAAGATGCTCCCGAGTGAGATCCTCTGGTGTATGGACATTCCTGTCGTGCAATAGGGGAACAAGGCGACGGGCCGCACGGAAGTGCATTCGCACTCGGTGCTTGGGATAACTTTGATCGAACAACCAACGGGCATAGCCCGGCAACATCGATCCTAGCACCGGAAGAGAGGAGTAGTAATGATGAGAGCGTGGAAATAGTTCGGTCAGTAGCATTGGAACCTCCTTGAGGTTAGGGGTGCCGAAAGTGGCGCCGTTTCCAATGCTACTCTTGTTAATGTACAGAGGGGTAATCCAGACGCTGGGTGATTTCAAATAGATACATCATTCACGCAACATTACTGACATCTCAACATTAGTCAATTTATGTTGAGCTCAACATAAATTGACGAACTCGGCTATCTGCCGATCGACAAGCATGGCGCCGACCTCCTGTTCCAGGTCATCAGCCAGCGCTACGAAAGAGGTTCCACAGTCATAACGTCGAACAGAGTTTATAAGCAATGGCCGGAGATCTTCAACAACGACAGCACCCTTACCTCGGCCATCCTTGATCGTTTATTGCACCACGCGGAAACAGTAGTCATTGAGGGGAAAAGCTACCGCATGAAGGATCAACACGAAGCCTGAGGTACCAACCGGAACCGGCGCTCGGCACCACGAAGAAGATGTGGGGTCGAGCGTCTTCTGCATTTCTAAAGCGCCGCGTTTGCTACAGGTTCGCGAAACCGCTCACACCTTGATACGGCATACAAAGAACTTCTCAGCGATTTGCCACTGATCAAAGTGGCTGTGTGACTGATAACCACGATCCATGACACCGGTTTCGCCTTTATCGATGATCTTGTCAACAAAAGGCCGTTCACCCTCATTACCGTCGGTCAGGTATATTTTTCTGGGAATGCCACGGTTGATATCAAAACCGATGTGAGTCTTGGCTTTTTTTGAACCGGTTTGATAGTCTGCCCACTCCATTGATAGAACGGCATCTATCAAAGAACCGTCTATGGCTACAAGATTACCGAGGCGAGCATATTCAGCTGGAAGCACTTTGATTGCTTGCTTGACGAGATGTCCGAACACCTCGGTAAGCTGTTCGAGCCCGCGATTGTTGATAGCCTCAAAGAAGGAGCTTTTTTTGATTCCTTTGGGAGAGGCAACACACTCCTTGGCGAAGTCATTTTGTTCAAGCGCCTGAAGGAGTTCACTCCCGGAAGAGAATTCTTCTAAGTGGTAGTAGATCAGAGCCTTGAGTTGATCATCGAAAGTCATCTGCAACGGGCGGTACCCCCTGGATTCAAGTTCTTTATCTGAATTGAATCTCTCAAAGATCGGGGCAAGAAGCAATTTGAAAGCACGAGATTTTCGACGTTGTTTCAGTCTTCTGAAGGGGCGCATGTCGTAACTCCTGTAATATCGGATAGTTACGAAAAGCGGCCGGCCGAATTTTTACTCAATGTCAAGCATAAAATGCAGCATCACGCTATTTTATTTTCTCAAAGAACTCTGCACAGACCAAACCGGATGATGCTGGGTCGAATCACTTTAAGGTATTCCTTGAATCGGCATTCGTTGGCGAGAAAAACGGAGGGCCACTCGGTGTTCGACCTATTCGGGATGCGTTGTCGCGCTGCAGGAGGATCGAACGTGCCCTTGGGGTGGACCTCGACAGGTTCATTGATGGCAGTTCAGGCGGGGTCGATCCCCTTCTGGAGATGATTGACCGGCATGTCGACAATTTCGAAATCGATGGAACCGTTAGTACCGGCATGTCCTGCATCAAAAACGCGGCCAAGAGATATCATGATTTCAGACTGTGGGAGAGGGTGTCTTTGGGAACAGTGGCGCCATAGATGTGCATTGGTACGGCATTTTTTGCAAGGCAACACTATTATAGCAAAAAAGAAGGCATTCCTGTTCCCCAGGGGCATTTGCTATCTGGAGGTTCCGGTAAACCGCTGTTTGCTAAAGGTGGGCACATGTCTTGGTGGCATCTTAATGCGTATTCCGGTCGATTGCGACCGTGATTCCGATCTGATTGCGACCGCTGTTCCGGCGTGATTGCGACCGGCATTCCGATACGATTGCGACCGACGTTCTGGAGCATTACGACCGGTTGATTTTGGTAGTCGCGAGGTAACTCCAACGGGTATCGTACCCCCACAAATCACGAGGGAGGAACGATGCCAAAGGAAAGAGTTGCCATGCGAAAAGTACGAGAGATTCTCCGCCTTGTCTGGTCATGTGGCCAGAGCAGGACTGCCACAGCCAAGAGCTGCGGTGTCAGTAAGACCGCGGTTACCGATACCATAAGACGCGCCTTGATGGCCAAGCTGTCTTGGCCACTTCCCTGCTATCTGGACGACACCGCCATCGAGAGCCTCCTCTAGGCGTCACCCCGGAGGATAAGCTCAAGCAGCATTGCCCAGGAAAACTTATAGCCATCATTGATGTTGTTATCTTTCAGGCTACGCGCTCCCTCGGAACTTAGGCGATAGGTGACAATTTTGCCGCTAATGCCGGCGAGGATGTAATACCCCTCCTTTGAGCGGTATGTATGAAGAACAGGCATGGTAAACCTCATTCTGGAAATGGATTACCCGTCAAGGATGTAGGCCTGCCCCTGCAGGCTTCACAGGCATTTATACCTATTTGACGAGCCCAGCTTGTCTAAGATAGCAAGATGCCTGCTGTGACTTAACATCTCCCCAAGGCATCATTCTGCGCTTTGGATAGGAGAGATAAAGCAACCTTTTGGAGCGTGTAACCGCGACAAAAGCGTTTCGCGCCTCCTCAGCCATCTCCTTTTTTCTCCCTTGTGCGCGATAGTCGGGAAAAATGCCTTCCGCCATTCCTGCGATAAAGACAACATCGAACTCTAAACCCTTGGATGAGTGGACTGTCAGGAGGGCGACACCCTCGCGCGAAGCTTGTTGTGTTGCCCCCAAAGCCTTGCTACTCATGAAACCCGCGATGGTACGGGCGGTCCCATCTGAACGTAGGTATTGATCCCACTCTTGCTGTAACACTACAAGATCTTGGTAGATGACCAGCCGTTCCTCTTCAGGCAGGCTGTCTGCATAAGTCCGAAGACCCTTGATACCGGGCATCAGGTCAAAGCGCTGAGTAAGCTGAGCGACAGCTTCGATTGCTTGAACAATGGCGCTCGCTCGTCCTTCTTTAGCAACCGTGGCCATTGCTAAAAGGATCTGCCGAACATCGTCCTCGTTAGCTGGGGTTGGTCCCTTTGGTTCAGACAGTTTCCACTTCTTGGCAAGCGCTGTCATATGAAGACGATCTCGAGGATTGGCCAATACGCGGAGGGCGAGTTGAAACTCATCGACGGTGGCTGACTCATTCTCGTGATTTGCTGTCAACCTTTTGTAGTAAGGAATCCCCCTCTCTTTCAGCGCGGCTTCGATTGCTATGAGGGCGTAACGTGTCCGGCCCAAGATTGCGCAATTTGAAGGTGTTATGTTCCCTTCAATGTCCTCGTGCCCACTTGATACCAGTCGTTGGATTTCATCAACTACCTGATGGGCCTCGTCTGATTCATCGGTGCCGATCAACACGGAAACTGCTCCAGGGATTGGCAGTTGAGCCTCAACCATATATTGCGGCGCCAAAGAACGTGCAACTCGGACAACAGCACTTGATGAACGAAAGTTTTCAGTGAGTTCTATTTCACCCGCACCGAACTCGTCTCGGAAGCGCCACATGAAATCAGGGCTTGAGGTATTGAACCCGTATATTGATTGTTTGGGGTCGCCGACCATAAGGACGTTTTTGAAGTCTTCTCCGCACAAGGCTGTCAACACTGCATATTGCGCCTCATTGAGATCCTGCGCCTCGTCAATGCAAACGAACTTATATAGACGCCTGTAAAAATCGGCTATTTTGGGATAGCTGCTTAATAAGCGGTAAGCAAGCAGGAGCAGGTCGTCAAAGTCGTAGGCATCGCACGCACGCAATCCGGCATCATATGCTTCGATAATGAGTCTGTCCAACTCATCGCTCGGAAATTCGCAAGTAATCGGATGTGCTTTGACCCACGAAATGCCCTGTAGCCAGTCGTCCAACTGCTTGTTACGCGCTTTCGCATCGCCAGTTTGATCTAGCTCTACCGAAAGGAATGGGTCTTGTAGAACGGCCTTGAGTAAAACCTCCTTTCGGTCACTGAACTGTTCAAAGATGTGTGGCTGATTTGTAACGCCAACAAGCTTCCCGCGCTCGGCCAGCATGTCCAGGCAGAAACTGTGCAAAGTTCCAACGAAGGCACGCTGGCGCACATCCCCAAGATCTGAAAGTCGCTCCTTCATTTCATTAGCTGCCTTGTTAGTGAAGGTGAGAGCTAGCACGCGAAAGTGACCAGGAGTAACGGTCAAGAGTCGGCGGATTCTTTCCGTCAGTACCCGAGTTTTGCCAGAGCCAGGTCCCGCAATTACCAGTAAAGCCCCTTCTACATGCTCCACAACACAATTTTGCTGAGCAGAAAGTCGAGCTTTGATCATGTTGTCTCCTTTGCCTTGGTCAATCCATGAGCGATTGAGATAATTTCAAATAGCTTATGAATCTGCTTCGGGAATCGTCTTGTTTCGTCAGCCAAGCTGGAAATCGTATAGGCTAGTGGTTTGGCCATGCAGGTCTTCAAGCCACTTAACGCGTGCAGTGCTGCAAGCGCGCGGCCGCCTGCAACTGTATAGTCCCGGAGAACCCCTCCTTTGGCTTTCTGGCCTTGTTTGTCCTTAATATAGTCGCCCAAGTAGTCGGTGCAATTGTGTGTCTCATTCAAGGCCTGTTCTATTTCAGGCAAGTATCCTTCAGCGATAAACTGACTTTCAAAATTGTTCCCATTTGGAAATATAACAACATTGCTACATGCGGACGCGACCGGCTGTCCGATTTTTTTCACTGCCTTATCTAGCTCAATAAGGGGGCCAGGTTCGCCATCAGCCAGGATGTACCATGGTATTTCCAAATGTTGAGCAAGCGATATAAAGGGGAAATAGTCAGTGCCATTGACACGGACAAAGCTAAACCCAAGTTCATGGATGCTAGCATTCCAATATTTTTCTGCCCATATCGGCAGAGCTTGTTCTTCAGTTTGCCCTTCAAAGAGTACGACTGCACGGGAAAATAATAAATCGCCTCTGGTATCCACGACTGTCTGTTGAAGTTTTCGTAAATCGTCTTTATCTCCTAGCTTAGAGATGTCCAGTTGCGTGACGATTGTATTACCACCACGTTTCAAGAACAATCTCAAATCGCTTAACTGAGCTTGACCTGCAAAATAAGGAGAATGGGTGCTGACGATGCGCTGTCCTGGAATGGTTTTGATTTGGGAAAATAATGATCGCTGCGCCTGCGGGTGAAGATGTGACTCAGGTTCTTCAAGCGCAAGTAAAGTGTGTATCTGATCACCTGCCTTTTGCGCTTGGCTACTGCGCCATGAGGCGAATGCCTTAAAGACCAAAAGTGATGCAAGACTACGTGTACCCATTCCATGACGGATTAGCGGGAATGACTGAGCGGCAGTCGTGGAGAAGCTTACATCCATCCCCTTCGAAAGGTCTCGAAGTTGCCGTGCGACAGGCGAAATGTCGATACCCGCGCCTTCCGCAGCCACCACGGATTGCATGTCTGCCAAATTCTTCTTGAGGTGTTTAAGAATCTCACTGTTATCAACGATATGCCGGTTGATGTCACTCAGTGCACCTTCAAGAAGAACGATGTCTGCTGGGGATAGTCCAAGGTCGTCGGTCAACCTGCGCCAGAAAGAACCCTGCTTGCGAAGGTCATCATCGAGGTCCCGTTTTGCGTCAATGTAATGGAGAGCAATGGGCTCGATGTCGGTAGACAGAAATCTCTTTTCTTGCATCGGCGCGGACTGCCATGTTGCAAACGGTCGCCACTCTTTTAGAAATTTCCTGTCAAGGACATAGTCTCCTTTGGCGAAGCTCCACGACAGGATGGTACGGAATGCCATGAACTCATGGTCATCATCTGTTTCTGCGGGCGTAATGCCAGAGCCCCAAAGACCTGTCCAGAAACTACCTTCGGGAAATGCCTCGGTAAAAGTTCCGTCTTCGGAAACAGGCCGAATCTTTATGTCGATGACAACGCTTCGATTCTTGGGGGGTACTGCTTCTTCAGGTGCAACCCTTATATCATCTTGCCCGAGTAGCTTGCGTCCAGCTCCGATAGCTGCATATATCGCGTCGAGGAAACTTGTTTTCCCCGCATTGTTAGACCCGATCAAGACAGTAAGATTGTCAAGGCACACTTCAATGTTCCGAAGGGATCTGAAATTTGCGATCCGAACATCTGTAATTTTCACACCGCTCGGAGCCACTAGCAATTTTGGCATATTAACCTCTTTTAGGGTAATTTTGTCTTTCCAGATTGATCATAAACCAGCTGCCACATCGTCCAGCATCGCCATCAACGTAGTTCTAGGTGCGTCAGCTAATGGGATCATACCGGCAACAAGTAATGCGTTGAAGGGTATTGCAAAATCAGCAACGACCACGCCACTGCCCGCGGATTTCTGCAGAAACAGTATCGGTGTCTTAGCTCCCTGGATTGATCGGTCGAACACCTCAGTCGCAACGCAAATTCCTGCAACACCTTGCCAAAGCAGTTCACCCTTTTGTACAATTGTCTGTACTATTTGTCCTTTCATTTCAAAAGGAGACTTACCTGACAGAGCGGACTCGAATTGTTTCAGCGCATGTCCGCACCTCATCATGTCGACCCACTTTGACTCGATAAGCTTCCAGAACGTGTCACTTTTAATATCGGTGCTGCTCACGAGAAGATCTTGCAGCTCTTTGGCGATCTCGTCTCCATCCTTGAATTCCCATAACCAGGGAAGCCTGGCAACTGACAGCACCTGAGCGAGGAAAAAACGGACATGCTCAGGAGATGACATGGTGTCAGGGACAGCAAATGCCCAGGCTGCCAGTGCGGCCGTAAGCTTTGAAGAGGCCATCCGCGCGACAAAATCCTCCGGGTCCTCGCATTTTCTGAAACGGTACTCAAGCCATCCGGCACAAGGATCAGGCCGCGACGTGAAAAATAAAGATGACCATATCTTGTGCGTGCTGTTGAAAAACTCGTCCTCTGTAATCCATGATTCGCAAAGGGCTGTCCTGAACAAAACTGAAGCAAACTGGATATCGACCGACATAGTTTCCAGTTGGCGTTCCGAAAGATAGCTTTCGGAGGACATCTCATCGGTGACTTTATTAAGCATTTCCAGAGCCCGCCTGCGATCACTGGCTCGGATTTCCGGAACCAGTTTCGGGGCTGTCTCCGATGGCTTCCTGACAGGGAACTTCTCCGGGACATCGACAACCTCGGTACCATCACCGTTATCGCCTCCATCACCACCATCCCCGGGTTCTGGCTCGGGGTTGCCTGGTACTGGCTCCGGAACCTCCTCTTCCTTGTGACCGAACCAGCGCAACAACAGTTGACGGAGACTGGTGACTCGGTCATCCGCTCCAATTCCCATGCCGCCCATAACCTGGTTTATTGTCGGGAGCCTGTAGGTGTCACTGAAAACATCCTGTGCTGTATAAAGCCTTTGCTCCTGGTTAGGATTTCCAGTCCCGACACCCCGTACTTGGGTGGTGGTCATTCTTGAGGGCATGTACTGCAGGTTTCGGAAAAAGACATTGGCGATGTCGGCCCAGGCCCCGATATTCCAGTTCTGAGACTGCACCTTCGCCCGGACTGCGTCTACAACTGACCTGCTGCGTGCAGTCGTACTTAGGGCCTGTTCGTGGTCTACCCATAGCAGATTTGATTTGATTACCTCGGAGCCGGTACTGCCCTGCAGATATACTTGCCGACATTTTGGAGAAACACCTTGCGCAACCATCACTCCCGGCTCAGCCACAGAAAATTCGGTTGTTATGCCATCTGCTACTAATTCCTGCAGCGTAATGCCCTCCGATACGCTATAGGCCACCTGCAGGCACCCCTGGTCGAGCCTCGCAGCAGAAAGGTAAAGCTTCGGCATGCCACTTGATTTCTCCTCGTTGGGTTCGGCGCCTGATGTAAGCTCAGGATCCCCATCGATAAATTCGAGTTCAGCAGTAAACTCGAGTTCAAATTCTTCTTTTGACAGGTTGATGAGTGCCATCAACTCAGCGTTACCCGCACTGCCAGGAATCGTGAGTGCCGCCTGGGAACAGTTGGCACTTCCAAGAAAGACGGACACAGAATCTTCATGCTCGAAGGCATACCATTTGGCATGGATAAAAGCGGTGCGCGTGTTGTCACCCTTCGTACGGTGTTGAAAGTTCACGGTCGTCAGCTCAAGCTGATCGGCCAAACCTTTAGCAGTTTCGGCACGCAGCCCGCTTCGCCTACGCTGTACAGCTACCTTAGGTCGGACGTTGAACTCTGCTCCGAGCTTCATCAGTGCCAGTCCGTTATCATCGAAATATGGAGAATTTACGAGCAGACTTTTTATGGATTTTCCTGTAAGAGCCGCCCGCATCTGTTCAAGCAGACTGGCGCTTGTTCCTGGTCTGCCAAACAGGCCGTCCGGTGCCGCCATGCCGCGTGCCCATGTGCGCAATTGAGGTTCGAAACACTCATTGACTTCAGCGGTTAGACAATCCCGTAGTGGTGTCAAACCAACGACGCTTTCGAGATACCGCCAGAAGGCTGCAAACGGTGCTGTCCCATCAATTTCGTTATCAAACCGGCACCACGCTTCTGCATTTTCACGCCATCCGCCGAACGTAAGGTTCCCGCTGCCTACCATCAGCACAGCTTTTTGCTGGCCAGACAACAAAATTGCTTTGGGGTGAAAACGAAAACCGGGACGCACGGCAACTGGAACGACTCGGAAGCGCGTTCCCAGGGAATCGAGTGCCATATGTTGATTCTGATAGCTTTCGACAGCGCATTGCGCATCGGCAAAGATGGTGAGCGTCGGATTGCCGCACCGGCGGAGGGCAGGAAGGACGACTGATTGGATGAAGACAAAATCAATGTTATGGGTAAGGACAATGGCGTTGGTGATATCCTTTTCACCCTCCAGCATTTTAACGATATCTCGTCTCATGCCTCACCGCGCCAAGTAGAGAGCAGGTTCTCGCCATCCGCAGGCAGCGAGAATCGAGTATTTTCGTTTCGCTCCAGGTAACCGACATCAGCAAAAAAACCCATCAAATTCCCAAGGCGGTCACCACTGTATCCTGGCGCGACCCCTGTGCCTGTGGGCCTGAGGAGGTTTCCCTCGGGGAAAAAACGTAACGAGCACTTTTGCCCTTGGCCGAGCTTCCGGAGAGACGTCTTCAGGTGGGGTTCGATAACTACCCCGATCAGGAGTTCACGTAATACATCTGGAACTGAGCTTTCGTGGGTGTCCAGCAGAGAGAATGCACGTTCCATGTAATCGTTCCTGTCTGTAATGACGCCTTCTGCTCGGAGCCGTGTTGTCTGAGCGCGACATGCAATCAGAAGTGCAAGTGCGTACATCGCTTGTGATGCGGGTGCACCTGCCAGATTCCTAGCGCCACTCAGACTTGGACCTTTTTCCAGAAAGGCGCTATCCGGGACCTGCGCCATCACCTCGCCCAACGACAGTTTGAATGGAGAATCTGTCATTGGCATGAAGTCGTCAAGCATGGAAGGTTTGCTCCAAGCCGTTTCCCAGTGTGAAAGCACCTGCTCCACGGTACCTTCAAAAAGGTTCAGGGTATCTGTTAAGGCGCCAAGAAGCAGTTCCAGTGAAAAATGCACTCGACGACGAAGTTCATATTCCGCCCAAGCACTCTCAACAATTTCGTGCTTTTGATCGCTTCCTGTGACCACCTTTCTGAAATTTATCCGCAGGATGTCATCTGATGACTTACCTCTTTCGCTGTCGTTCAAAATCGACATAACCATTTGTACCGAGGCAGCAAAATTGTCATATCTCTTCTTAACACTGTCATGGGCCATAAATGGCTCAAGTAGCGTTTCGCGAAGCAACCGCATTTCTTCAGGGTTATCGGCAACACCGTTTAACGAAAAGTGGCGTCCCTCCTCGTTAATCATCTCGGCCGTGAGATTGCCGCCCTCCAGGATGAGTCGTGTCAGACCATCAGGTGAAAGCACCTTTTTCCTAGCCTCGTGCAGTTCTTTGCCACGTGGTTTAATTTCCACTGGTATCGATGGATTGCTGGTACTGGTGGACAACAGACCGAAACCTCGACATGGCATGACATAGGTCCCGTAGGATGCTCCGCCACGAGTGCCGGTATCCATGTCAACGCTTCCATGCTGAAGCAGCGTATTGAGATCATCGGCAAACAAATCTGAGCCGATCATGCCGTAAGTGCGGCCTGACTCTCCCCACTGTTTGCCCATTCTTGTCGCCGCCAGGACTACCAACTCCATCCGGGCAGACGCCAGTTTGAAACGTTCATAATCGAAAATAGCCTGCCCACCCTCGGAGGTTAACTGTTCTGTATAGAATTCGACGAACAGCCAAGGAAGGAGCGATAGATAACGAGCTCGGAACGAGATCGTGGTAATGTTCGCAACCCAGTCCTGCTCTATGTGCTGATCAAGCTGGCGCACACCCAGAATGTCGATACCTTTGATCGTTTCACGCTCTCCGTTATTCCAGAAGGTCTGCACTGAGTCTCCTTAATTGTCTGGTTTTCCTACCCCTCGCTGATCAACAAAGTCAGAACTGATCAAACGCTTCTCTACCTGAGTCGTCGGCCTTTTTTCCTTAGCACCTCGGAGAGGGTGCTCTTTCCTCGGTTTCTGCTATAAAAGTGTGGTTTGGAATCGAGCGAGTGAGAAGCCAGAATTTCTAAGCATCTCCGTTTCTTCCCGGTAATCGGGAAAGAATCCTTTTGAAAACGCTGGTGAAGAAAGCTCTGTTGCTGGTTCGCGCTCAATAACTCACTTAATGCCGTCACCGAGTCGTTAGGCGTCAGTCCGGACCGCTCCAGTGCTACCTTAAATGGACGACATTACCGCCTTCTTCCTTCGCCCCCAAGTTCTTCACAAGAACGCCGATACCACCTCGCATCGCTTTATCAACCGCAGGACCGGTTCGCTGATAACCAAGCAGCCGCGCAGTCTCACGCACCAAGTCAGCAACCGGCAAGCTCACATGCTGCTCCAGGACATGCAAAGCGGCATTGGCGATCTCTTGTGGCGGCAGGTCTTCTGCGTCCCTTCTTGAGCCTTCATTCTCCCCTGGAATGCGGAATAGAGTAAAAGACCTGGTATCCTGACTGGGTGACCAGAGGAATGTGCCTTCAGTCCCACGCACAACCTTAACATCGGCCTTCCCGGTCAAGCCCTCAATCCTTTTAATCGTCCGCGAGGTGACTCTCCCCACTTCCCAGTGCTCGGCAACCCTTCTGGCAACAAGCTCATGACTCACCGGCCCCTCCATCCTGACCACCGCTTCTATGAGCGAGCGAATGCTAGTGTCCGATTTTGCATCATAGAAATCATCAGGAGTGCCCTTGATTTCTCCCACGACAAACGGTTCATATACAGGCAGCACCGGTTCATGCGCCGGTGGCTGCGGTACCGATAGTTGAGTAGCTTCAGCCAGTGACGTGTTTACCACCATCGATGGCGCCGCGGCAATCACTTGCGCCACCGATTCACTAACAGCCTTAGGTGCATTGCTCGCTTTGATGGCCGCTTCAATAGCTGCTTCGATTTTGGCCAACTCCTCGGCCGGCTTCTCCCACCAATCGGTGGACCACACTCGATGAATACACCAGCCCAGGCCGACCAGTATGCTTTCCCGCAGCTTGTCCCGGTCCCGGGCGGTTTTAGATCGATGATAGTTCGCCCCGTCACACTCTATCCCTAGCAGGTAGCGCCCCGGCCTCTCCTGATCGACGATTCCGAAATCGATCCTATACCCGGAACAGCCGACCTGCGGATGTACGACATGCCCCTTCTCCCGCAAGGCGTCACAGACCTGCACCTCGAAGGGAGATTCGCACTCTCCATCACCGTCAGCGGAGCGCCGCTCGGCAATGGCCACCGGACCTCGCTCGGCATAATCAAGGAAGCATTTAAGGTCCGCCACCCCCTGTGATCGGGTCTTTGAGAGGTCTATATGCTCGGCACGTAGGGTGGAAAAGACTATCACTTCTTGGCGGGCCCTGGTGATAGCTACGTTGAGCCGACGTTCGCCGCCATCGCGGTTCATAGGGCCGAAGTTCATCGATACCTTTCCCGTGGCATCCGGGCCGTAGCAGATGGAGAAGAGGATGACGTCCCGCTCGTCGCCTTGGACGTTCTCCAGATTTTTGATGAAGACCGGCTCCGCTGCACCATCTGCAAAATACGGTTCGATTGCTGGATTTTGCCTGCGTGCTTCTTCAAGCAGGTCATCGATCAACTGCTGCTGAGCTTGGCTGAAAGTGACGATGCCGATGCTGAAGGCTGATTGTTGCGGATCGAGCAGCCGCCGCAATACCTCGGCCACAACCTCGTTGGCCTCAGCACGATTGGTCCGACTTTTCCCTTTGTCGTATTCACCGGCAATATGTCGGTAGGAAACTCCCAGTTCCTGGTGAGGTGAAGGAAAGGTGAGCAACCGATTGCCATAGTAATGATAATTGCTGAAGGCGATCAGGCTTTCATGGCGGCTGCGGTAGTGCCAGTTCAGGTGCCTCTCGGGAAGCTGGGCAGCTATACAGTCGTCGAGAATGCTTTCCAGGTCGTCCACCAGATTGTCATCGGCATCGGCACCATCTCCGCTATCCGCCCGCGAGAAAAAGTTGGTGGGGGGCAGTTGCTTCGGATCGCCAACGATGATCGCCTCTTTACCGCGAGCGATAGCTCCGACTGCGTCCCAAACCGGAATCTGCGAGGCCTCGTCGAAGACGACGATGTCAAAGGATGGATGGCTCGGGTCAAGGTATTGGGCAACGGAAATAGGGCTCATCAGTAAGCAGGGTTTCAGCCGGGGCAGCAGGTTGGGAATCTTCTGGATCAGTGCGCGAACCGGCAAGTGGCCGACCTTCCGCTGCAGCTGATGACGAAGAAGCCCCATTTCAGAGTTAGGATTGCTCGCCTGTCCCTTGGGGACCTTTGCCGCGATGCGGACCTGTATTTCCTTCCGGGTAAGGAGGGTGTACTTGTCGTCGATTTTCTTGAACTGACTGATCTTGTATTCGAAAGCACTACTGAAGAAACCGCACAAAGCAGGCTCTGCACTGATGATGGCGTCGCACCACCATTGGTAATAGCCTCTGGTAAAGGCCCCCTGAAGGTTATCGGTGGACAGACCATGGTTCTCGTAGGCATCTATCAGCGGTTTCAGCTCAAGGGCAAGCGCTTCTCTGCGCGCTGTTCGCCAGTAGCACCAAGCTCTCAGGCCATTCAGCTGCTGCTGCCATTGGCAGCAACGCTCTTTCAGTACCGTAAGAAACTCATTGGATGTGGCTGCCCCCCACACGGTTTGTTGATCAAGAACCAACAAAGATGACAGGGCGCTTTCCACCTTTGCGAAATGCTCGAATGTCTCCAGATACACCTGAAAGCGCTGCCCGATAGCACCCTCGCTGCTCAGCTGTTCCCTGCCTTCCGATATGAGCTGCGCCCATTTTGCCCGTAAATGGACGGCGCGCTCAAAATCAACGCCTGCCACACGACCAGCCACCTTGCGCAAGGACTCCGTCCGCTCGATGTAGTCCCCGACGACGCTCCAATCAGCCTCCCCATCCTGCCAATAGACACCCAAGGCCGCTTCGGCACGAGCCGCAGCCGTCTTGATGAACTGCTCTTCCAGCCGCAAGGCAAGAGCCAGATTGAGATCGGCTGAGACTTCGGCGTTTTGGGGGATGTACTCCGGACGAGCTGCAGTTCCAAGAGATTGACGCACCTTTCGGCTACCCAGCCAACGTGGCAAGAGCCAGGAACTCTGAGCTGCCGTCCATTGCTGGAGCAGTCCGTCAAGATCCATGTCGAGGATTGCCGGCTTGAAGCGCTTATAGAGCTTTTCTCGGTATTGATTCCGCTGCAGGCCGTGGTTGGTGATTTCCTGGATGGATACCTTGAGCAGTTCCCAGTCAGAGGACGATAGCAGCGCCGGGGGCACTGATGGGCAGTTGAGCAGTGCAGCTGCGATTGCAGCCAGGTTATCGAGATCCAGGCGGGTCCAAGGAGCCTGCGTCATGCCGACAATCGATGCGATCCCGCCGGCAGCCTTTTCTATGGACGAAGCGGCACTTTGCAGCTCATCCACCGCCCGCTCGACGCTATTGCGAAATTCGGGAGTCCAGGTTTCGCACGCGACTGGGGACCAGGGGTTAGTACCGGGATGTCCGATTTGAGCACCGGCAAGTTGCAGCTGGCGCACTGTTTCACGCAGGTTCATCAGCCGCTGGCGACCTACGTTGAGCACGGAATTCCATTGCAGCTTGACCAGTGGGACGTCACGATGGCCTATGAGCTGCGAGATACCGTGAAAGATCGTTTCTCCTGATTCTCTGACCGCATGAAGTGCCGTTACATAGGCGTTTAATTCATTCCGGGTCGTGGCAAGTTTTTGTGCCTCTTCCAGGAATTCTTCCTCTGAACGGCTGGAATGAGCGTTAAGCGCCTGCTCCAATTGGCTCAACACACCTTTTTTGTGGCTCTTGTTTGAGTGGAGTTCCAGACAGAACGGACCCAGACCGGATTCCGTCAGCCGACGGTGAACCACCTCAAGTGCCGCCCGTTTTTCCGAGACGAACAGGACGGTTTTTCCCAACGCCAGGTTGTGGGCGATGATATTGGTAATGGTCTGGGATTTGCCGGTGCCAGGTGGTCCATGCAAGACAAAGCTTTTCCCGGCAGCGGATGCATGAACGGCCGCAAGTTGCGATGAGTCGGAGCTGAGCGGGCAGAAGGTCTCTTGCGGCCTATGGGTCTCATCAAGCCGGTCAGGATCGGGAAATACACCGTCATCGGGGTACACGTCCGAGGGGGTGTGGATCAGGTGCCTTACGATGGAGTTTTTCTGCAGTTCATCGGCTCGGACCTCAAGGTCGCGCCACATAAGAAATTTGGTGAACGAGAAATGGCCGATATAGGCTGATTCAAGGACCTCCCATCGGTCGATGTCGACGACAGCTTCTCTGAACTTCCGAAGTATGAGCGCCACGTCGATCCCATGCACGTCCATGGGAATCGGATCAAGCCCGGGGATGCTTAGCTCAAAGTCCGCAGCCAGATGGGCCAGCAAGGTGACGTTGACCATCGGCTCGTCATCCCCAAGCTTAATGCTGAACCCCTCTTGCACGGAGCGTCGCTCGATCACCAGCGGTATAAGGATGATCGGGGCCAGCCTCTGCTTCGGCGATGTTTTCGTTTCATACCAAGCCAGAAAACCAAGAGCCAGATATAGTGTGTTGGCGCCATTTTCCTCGATGCTGAGCTTTGCCTCCCGGTATATCTCCAGCAGGCGCCGATCGATCTCCGCTTCGGTCACATCGGCGTGGAGCCGGCGCGCAAGCAGTTCGTCCTTGAGCATCTCGTCCAAGGAGTCATTCCCGGTGCGGTTGCGATGGACGTCAGCATTGCGGGAGTTACCTTCACCCAGGCCCTGGAGACGCGGGAAGAACTTAAAG
>Ga0209317_1001626_pt1 | contig 18846 bp, 16 predicted proteins | sample RifGroB2_FD_183994 | JGI IMG/M metagenome (GOLD analysis project Ga0209317, IMG submission 183994) | Soil microbial communities from Rifle, Colorado, USA - Groundwater B2 (SPAdes) (version 2) | ecosystem: Environmental > Terrestrial > Soil > Unclassified | place: Rifle, Colorado | collected... | reverse complement strand
CCAGAAGCCCCATGAGCACCATGACCGGCGGCACGATGGAGAGCACCTCCAGCATGAAACTCATCGAGTTGATCGCCGACTGCCGAGCCAGCGGCGGCTCTACCAGAAAAAGCACCAGGTTGACGGCGAGCACTACCAGGAACAGGCGGTAATTTGCCAGGTGGGCCTTCATAGGAAGAGCCCCATCAACAAACCGATGATGACCGCGGTGATGAAGCTGAGCGTCTGGCGTATCAGCGTGAAGCGCTTTCCGAAGCAGGAGATTTCCATGGGCGCCGTCATGATGCCGACCATGGTCACCGTGGTCACAAAAGCGGCCAGGGTGGCCGGGGCGGCACCCATCTTGAAAAGCGAGCCCACCAGTGCAAAGGCGATAGGTGCCGGCATGGTGATGATCGACCCGATGGCTGAGACCAGGACGAATCCGCCGATGCCCTGGTAGGTGAAGAGTTTCGTTATCAGCTCCGGCGGCACTAGGGCCAATACCAACCCCACCAGCGCCACCATCCCCAGGATCCTCGGGGCGAGCCCGTTTAGCGACTTGGCGCCGATCTTCAGCGCCCGCCTGGTCTTCTCCGGGTCGATCCGCCATGACACAGCCAGCGCCACCGCAGTCAAACCGTATAGAGTTGCCGACATCATGCTGCCTCCTCCGGCAAACTTTCTGTTTTCCCAGCCTTCAGGAGGGTCGGAAATTGAAAAAGATCAAACCACATCTGGTTTTTGCCTTTCTTTTGTTTGCCTCTGTTGCCGCCGCCATCGAAACCCCCTCCGGAAAAGCTGACGAGGGCGAGAGCGGGGGGATCAGCGAATCCCGCTGCCGGGAGATGAACGAAAGCATGCTGCAATTGATGAAGTCCACGCCGCTTTACAAACCGCGGGACGTTGAGAGGAACGAGGAACTTATTGCCAAAGTGGAAAAAATGCTCGCTGACAATCGTCGTGAAGGGGTTGACGAGTGCCGCTCATGGATGGATTTCAGCCGGATAATTGTCCACCAGTGACCTCATGTTGACGAAGACCTTCCCCCTGGGTGGGGGTGGCAATCATGACGCGAGCACCGCCTCTATCTTCCGGAAGAAGTCGTCCAGGCCGAACGGTTTCTGTAGGAATTTAACCCGATTGTTCTGGCTCTCCTGCAGCGTGATGGCGTTGCTGGTGTAGCCTGACATGTAAAGGACCTTCAGCCCCGGATAGCTTTCAAGGAGCGTGGCATGGAGTTCCGGGCCGGACATGTGAGGCATCACGACATCGGTGATCAGCAGGTCGAGTGAACGGCTTTCGACCAGTTGCAATGCTTCCTGCGGATGTTCCGCTACCAGAACCTCGAACCCCTGTCGCGTCAGCATTCCCTCAACGAATTTCCTGACCATCTCGTTGTCTTCCACCAAGAGAATGATCCGCTGCTCCCCCTCAAGAGACACCTGCGACCGTACAATATGCTGTTCGCTTTCCGGCATCTCTTCGACGAGCGGAAAGTAGCACTTGAAGGTGGTTCCCTTGCCCGGCTCGCTGCAGACGCTGAGATTCCCTCCGTGCTGTCGGACGATCCCGTACACGGTGGACAGACCGAGACCGGTTCCATGCCCCACCCCCTTCGTGGTGAAGAACGGCTCGAAGATCCGCTGCTGGGTTTTCAGGTCCATGCCGCAGCCGTCGTCCGTGACGGCCAGCATCAGGTACTTTCCAGGGGTCACGTCCGGGTATTGACGGGCGTACTCGTCGTCGAGCAGCACGGGAGCAGTTTCTATGGTTATGACGCCCCGCTCCCCGATGGCGTCCTGGGCGTTGACTGCCAGGTTCATGATCACCTGCTCGATCTGGTTTCCGTCGGCCCGGATGCCGTACACCTTGTCAGCGAGGTTCAGGCGGATCACGATGCTTTCGCGCACGGTGTGTTGCAAAATGCTGATGAACTCGACAAGGGTCTGATTGAGGTCGATGGTCCTGATCTCCAGTACCTGCTTCCGGCTGAAGCTGAGAAGCTGCTTGACGAGCTCCTTCGCCTTCTCGGCCGCCTGCAGCACGATGTCGATTTTTGAGAGCTCCTTCTCGTTGCCCGCCAGGGAGAGCTTCAGGAGATCGGCGTAGCCGATGATGGGGGTGAGCAGGTTGTTGAAGTCGTGCGCAATCCCTCCCGCCAGGCAGCCGACCGACTCCATCTTCTGGGCCTGGATCAATTGGTCCTCCAGGAGTTTTCGCTGGCTTATGTCAATGAAGGTGACGACCGCACCTGCTGTCCTCCCTGCACCGGTGATGATATGCGACCAGTACTCGACCTGGAGTGTGCTGCCGTCGGAGCGCCAGAATACCTCGTTTTCGTTGTGCACGTTTTCGCCGTCGAGAAGTCCCTGTAAAATGGCGCACTTGTGTCTGGGGCAGGGGGTTCCGTCGGGATGGGAGTGGTGGATCAGCTCGAGGATTGGGGTGCCCAGCAACTGCTCCTCCCGCTCGTAACCCAGCAGATCGAGGCAGGAGCGGTTGCAGAAGGTGCAGGTGCCGTCGACGTCGACACCGAAGATCCCCTCCTCTGTAAAGCTCAGCAGCCGGTGGATGTGCTCGTCCTTTAGACGCATTTGCGTCTGCACCCTGGCACGCTCCTCCAGCTTCTCCTGGAGCGTCTCCGTCCGCTCCCTTAAACGCTGGAAGGCATCGTTGACTGCGTTGCCGACGATGTCGAACTCGGTCACCCCCGTGGGCTCGACCGGCTCTCCTTTCGCGACCGCGGAGACCATCATCCTCACCGGATCTCGCAGGGTCTTTCTGAGAACAAGGAAGATCCCCCCCACCATCAAGATGCAGCCGGCTGCCACAAGCGGTATCAGGACGACGGTCTTATTCCGGGACAAAAGGGAGCTTTCGTGCCTGCTGATGGTTACCAGCTTCCATCCCCAAAGTGGGAACTTGATCGCGTAGCAGTGGAGCTTCCCTGTTGAGCCGTCAACCTCGTAATAGCCGACGGAACTGCCGCTGAAAAGGTTAGTATCCGGCGCCACGGCCAGCGTAGTGAATAGGACGTCGCCTCCGGAGTCGGTGATGAGTCCATCATATTCCAGGCGCGCCCACAAAAGCGCCAGCTCTTCAAGGACGCTCTTTTGCTTCGTCGTAATTACCATGGCGTTTTCCGCCAGCCGCGCGGTGGTGATTTCGGCCGCCGCAGTCGAGATGACCTTTTGCACCTCGCTACTGACTGCTGAAATGGCGAAACGGTTGTAATCGCTTTGAACGGTATCCGTTATTTTCCCGATGAGGAAAAGCAGTGAGATGAAAACTACGGCGATTATGAAAATACTGGGAATTATGAGGCTGTATCCAAGGCTCTTCCTGTCGATGGTCATTTACGAGGCCCCTCAACGGTTGCTATTCTCCGGATCGAAGCGGTGAAATCGGCGCTTGGCAACACGAAGCCGTGCTTTATCTCGTCATCCCATTCCTTGACGGCTATCGCATCACGCCGGTTTGCAAGCGGCCTCAGCTTGAGCAGGACGGATGTCAGCAATTCGCGCTGTTTGGCAGAAAACGATGGAAGCACGCAGAGGGCAAAATTGGGCATCGGATCAGATATGGCCAGGACGAGCAGGTTTTCCTTCTCGAACTTCTGGTAAAGGGTTTCCTTCATCCCGCCAGCGACGACCTCGCCCGACAGGAGGGCCGACATGATCCTGTTCTGGCTCTGCAGGAACACCGGTTGAATATCGGAGAGTTCGACCCCGGCTTTTTTGAGCATCTTGACGGGCATGAATTGAGCGGCGCTCGACCCCTTGAGGAAACCGACCTTCTTCGCCTTTAGTTGGCTCACATGCTTGATTGTAGTGTCATTGGTCACCAGGAAGGAATGGTAGACCGGTTGCCCATTCTTGGCCAGTGCCACCAAGAGCGGCTCCGCGCCGCATTTCTCGTGTGCCTTGTTCAAAGGGAGCGGGCCGGTGAATCCCAGGGAGATCCGCCCATTGCAGATGTCTTCGACGAACTGGTCGTAGTTGTGGTAAAGCTGGAGCCGCCAGGATTGGCCGGTGCTTTTGCTGATGTAGTCGACGAAGGGGGTGAAAAGGGACCAGATCTTCTCCGGGCTATAGTAGGGAACTACCGCGAAGGTATATGGCGCCGGAGACCGCTCATCCGTGCCGGGTGTGGCTGTGAAATCGGCTGCATAGACGCTGGTGTGCTGAAGGATCAGCAGCAGACACAGGGTCGGCACGTGCAACAAACTCTTCATGTCATACCTTCAAAGCCGACCGAGAGGGGCAGAGTTGCTGCCTTTCCTCAAAAACGAAGGAAAACCGTGGATCCAGTCATAATGGCGGCGACATTACCACAGATAATATATATAGGTCAATGAGGTGTTCTGCCCACTTGCACAGGCATTGCGATCAGATAGCTCAGCTCTGACACGAGGACGCAGCGGCCACCACATTTCACTCCCCTTAGCTCTGTTATAGCAGAGCTACTTTACCCGATAGCGGTCGGGCTCGTCGAAGAAGGTGATGTCGGCATAGCCCGCATGGATCCTGCCCGAGTGAGCCACTCCGGCAGGGATATAGTAGCGATCGCCCTTGATGTAGGTCTGTTTATTTCCGTCAATCACGAGATCGATCCTTCCTTCGAGGACGAAACCGACCTGAGCCGCGTGAGCATGTTCGGGTAGTTCGACGTTCTCCGCGAACTCCATGAAGATGATCTGGTGCCCGTCGCATTGAGACAGGTAGGCCTGGATTCCTTTAAGGGGAATGTCAGCTAAAGGCAGGTTTCGGATCGGTGCGGGAAAAATGTCCGTCATCAAAACTCCTCCAAGGTCCACTGGCCCTAAGGCCGGGAAGAAGCCAGCAAAACGCTTAACTTCATTCATGCCCCCCTTTAATTAAATAGCAGTGTAACGACTTATCATTTATGAGAGCAAACGGCAAGCCTCCATTAGTGTAAAGAAAGGGAGCTGCGGGGTTGCCGGCGGGGGAACCGATGTGAATTGTCGACCTGGTCCGGGCCGGGTTCATTGACGTCGCAATTGGCTGGGGGGCGTCGCACGATTAGCGATGTCATATTTGGGGGTACCCATTCTCTTTGCTTCCTGATATATTCGCCCATCGTGATCACCGACCGTACCGCCGACACTATCGGCTTGAAAGCTGAACAATCACCGCCAGTAAAGGAGAAAGAATGATTCTCACCAACATCCAGTCCGTTCCGGGAAAGAAGATCGTGGAACACTTCGGCATCGTGCAGGGGAGCACTGTCCGGGCGAAACATGCCGGGCGCGACTTCATGGCGAGCCTGAAAAACATCATAGGCGGGGAACTGAAGGGGTACACCCAACTGCTCCAGGAGGCCCGCGAGGAGGCTGTGGAGAGGATGAGCGAGCAGGCGAAACAGCTCGGGGCTAACGCGGTAGTGAACATCCGCTTCGGCACAGCATCCATCGCCCAGGGTGCGGCCGAACTCTTTGCCTACGGTACCGCCGTGCGGGTGGAGTAGGGGGGTATCATGGATATTCTGCTCGAAAATATGGATCTGATCATCTCTTTGGGCGTGATCATGATCGGCTATTTTGCCGGCTCTGCTGCCGAACGGAAGCACTACACCTCCATCAAGAAGCGCGAGAAGGAGACGCTCGGCTTTCCGGTTGTTACTGCCGAGGCCTATTTCGCCGACGGGAGGGTCAAGGAGTCGTTCATGGTGAGCGGCAGCGTGGTCATTTCGATGGACTACTTCAAGCGTCTTCTGGGAAATCTGCGCAACCTGTTCGGCGGGAGGGTCAAGGCGTACGAGTCGTTGATCGACCGGGCGCGGCGCGAGGCCATTCTCCGCATGAAGGAGGAGGCGCAGATGATGGGGGGTGACATGATCACCAACCTGCGCCTGGATACTTCTACGCTCACCGGTTCGGCCAACAGGCGCAGCCAGATCGGTTCGGTGGAGGTGATAGCCTACGGGACTGCGGTGGTCTTCAACCAGGAATGAAGTTCACTCCGCTCGAAATAGAAGGAAACGTCAACGTTTCGCAGACAAAGCCGATAGCGGAGTTCGTCTGGCTTGCCGGGGAACTGGTTCTGCTTGTCGTCGGGGCATACCTGCTGCTCGGATTGGCGACGGACCTGCTGGCGGCGAGGATTCCGGTGGCTGCCGAGACCTGGCTGGGAAGCCGGTCGCTCGCCTCCTTCCATGGGGCGGCCAATCCCGCGCTCGACCGGCGGCTGCAGGAGCTGATCTCCAGGCTCCCTGCGGACTCCCCGCTGCGGCGCTACCGCTTCTCAGCCCACCTCCTGGAGTCGGACACGGTCAATGCCGTAGCCTTGCCGGGAGGCCACATCCTCGTATTCTCCGGGCTGTTGCGCAAGGTGCAAAGCGAGAACGAGCTGGCCATGGTTCTCGCCCATGAACTCGGGCACTACGTGCACCGCGACCACGTCAGGGGGCTAGGGCGGGGGCTCGGCATCGCCATGGCGGCCCAGCTTCTCATGGGCTCCGACAGCTCGGCTACCGAGTTCGTCTCCCGCCTCACCCTCCCTCTTTTCGCCCGCTATTCCCAGGCACAGGAGCAGGCAGCCGATGCCTTTGCCGTGGATCTGATCCGGTCCCGCTTCGGGCACGCCGGCGGCGCAAGCGATTTCTTCGGCCGGCTGCACAACGAGGAGGGGGAGAGCCGCAGCTACATCCTCGCCTCCCACCCCAGTCCCCAGGACCGCATATCCCGCATCTCAGATCGGATCGCCAAGCGCCGGTACCCCGTCCGGCCGACCCTCCCCCTGGGCCGCGACGTGCTCCAGCCAAAGGCCGAGAAGAAAAGCTGAGGGTTCGAGGGGGACAGAGGCACCACAAAAAGGGAGAGAGAGGGGCAGCCCGAGACACGGGACAAAAGATTGCGAAAGAGGCCGTTAGATTTTCCTGTGTCAGGGGCTAATCCCGCTGTTCTACGCGGCGGCTCCAATCAGACCTGATATTTCTGGACACCGCCTCTTTTCTGCAGAAAGTATGGGGTCATATAGGGGATTACGTGAAGGTCGCCACATTTCGATAAGGAAGCGAGGGGGGATGAGTGCTGAGGGGGACGTTCGTGACTTGTGGAGTTGCGGTGTACTTCAGAAAGTTAGTCCCCAACTCACCTACCCCCCCTTGAGGCCCCGACCCGTTGGTTGGCTCAGACGAAGAAGAAACAGAGGGAGAGATATATGGCTAAAGTTTATACCGGCAAGATTGCTATCCCGGCCGATAAGTTTGTGGAATATTTAAAGCTTATGGAAGAAGCTGAAAAAGTAAGAGAACCTTTTAGACAACAGCTTATAAAACTGAATGAGGATTTCCACGAAAGCTTATTGGCTAAATATACCGAAAAGACGGCGAATAAACATTCCTCTATTGTCAGTCTCTTCATAGAATTTATATTCAGACAGACTGACGTCATGAGCTTTGACGAGATTACACGCGGAATGGTGAATACACATTTCAAACAATGGTGGAAAAGAAAGGTCTGGGATTCTACCACACCAGATCAACTAACAGTCGCATTGAGGAAGTTCTTTATTTACCTTGCCACGGAGAAAGGCATGGTAAATGACAAAGCTTTTAAGGGGCTTGAGTGATGGATGGAAACTTAGTGGATTCCTGGAGCACAAATAGATTAATAGGCAACTGATTACAAAGCAAGCATGATAAAGCAAATATGCTAACCTCAAGCAATATGAACTACACCATCGAATATTTCCATAAACGAGTTAAAGCCGAGATCGAGAGCTGGCCTGTCGGCTCCGAACTTCCTGTGAGGTTTATTGCTTCTATTTCTGAAGCTCCACATCGGGCAAACGGACGGTACAGGTATCCCAGTCGGGAACTAATATAATTCCTGCTGACCGATCACTGCCGGCAAGCGCTTTGGTGCCTTAATCCGGAGCTGTTTGTTGACATTCATGCGCCCGAACACAACCTGAATGTCGCTGACCGATACGCCAAATTCATCAGCCAGAAATCGAACCATATGATCGGTAGCCCGTCCTGCACGAGGGACTGCAGTTACACTGACACAAAGCTGATGCCCCTTCACCTTGCCAATGGCGTCCCGTTTGGCATTTGGGGTGCCAAGAATATTGAGTACCAGAGTATCCCCATCCCACGTATAAAACGGTTTCTTCATTATGCCCCGGAGAGTTTTGATGCCACTTTGATTAATCTCGCCCTCCGCCCAAACTGTCAGGAGATGACATATATCACATTGATAAGTGACTCATCAAACTGTTATCGTTCCGATGTGCTGTCAGACTGGATTTGTTCGGCCCGGGCAGAGACTGGTTAAACGCCAGCCGTGACTGTTCCGCAGCAAAACCATAATAGGCTTTGACGGGTCGTGGAGAAGCACCACCTTCTTCAGATCGTGCAGGGACCTGACCTTGGAGTCGTTGACCTCCACAATGATGTCGCCGTTTCTCACGCCCCCCCTGAAGGGCTCCGAGTCTGGGTCCACCGCGAGGACAGCAACCCCATACAGTGAGCACAAATCCCCGCGAATTTCGGCCAGCTCGATCTCCATCAGAGTCATTCCCAGCAAGTCCACCGTCACCTTCTCGCGGTCGGAATTCATCCGGTTGCTCACATCCGTCTTCAAACCCTCAGCCATCTTTGGTCGAGGTCCCGAGGCTTCAGGTTCCATTGGATTACCTCCATTCAGGGTGGCAGTCCGGTTTGAACAGGCTATCCTTCATGGTCTTAATACTACTGATTAGAGCATGGTCATCGACAAACAGAATCCGCTAAAGCTTTATTGTTGCGAGATCTCCACCTGGATTGTGTTGTCCTTGGTCGTTGCCTTAACGGCCAATTTCCTGCCTGCCTTGCCACAGGTCACAGACAGAGCACTCTCTCCGGCGCGCAGCACGGTTATCCTGACCTGCCGGCCCTGACCGCGAGATACCCGCACCATATCAGGGTCCTCCGGTGTCCATGCGGGGCTTGCGCACGTGGGCTTCCCCCCTGCATCAAGACCCTCGACTCTGGCTTCCACGGTAATTTCTTTCCCCGCCTGGACACCGATATGGGTCGGCGGCGAAACCCAGCGGTCTCCCATGTACATGCCTCGGGTGATACGCGGGTCCATCTTGAAGGAGATCTTGATGCCGGAGACAGGGTCGGCGGCCGGGCCCGTCGCTTCACGGGAGGCGTGGGCGACGCCGGCGGGAAGAACCGCCGTAAAGGCCGCAAGAACGAGCAAGTGGGCTATGCTGGTGATAATTCTCATCGTTTTCTCCTTCGTATCTCTCCTCTATGGCCCTGCTCATTCCCCGTTTGGGAATTACCCGGGTTAGAGGAATACCTCGATCTTTGACTTCTGTTCCTGTTCTGTCAGCCAAGCCTGAATGGTTTCCTGCTGCTTTTTCGACACGAGACGCTTCTCGATCTCGGGCCTCGCCTCGGCAAGGCTCATGGTTTGTGCGGAGCGCCGCCCCACCAAGCCCACGATGAGGGACTCGGCACCTATCTGCAGGGGGCCGCCGGCCTCGCCGGCTTTCAAGGCGGCCACGGCCTTTCGCAACGGCGGCGCGAGGGCCTGTGGCTTGACCCAGCCAGTGTCGCCACCCTGTGCGGCTCGCATTCCCAAAGACCGCTTTCGGGCCAGAACGGTGAAATCTTCCCCATTCTTCAACTCCGTCAGGATCTCGTCAGCTGCGGTCTTGTCCTTGACCGCAATGATCCTGAGCCGGACCTCCCCTTCTGTTTTCAGCTCTTTCTTGTGAACTTCGTAATACTCCTCCACCTGTTCCCCGGTGACACGAACCTCCTGCACCAGCGCCGCCCTGACGCGGGCAGCCAACATCTCGGCGCGGACAGTTTCAAACAGCGAATTATCGTTAAGGCCTTGCTCCTGCATCCAGGCTCCGAAGCCCCTCAGATCCTTGAAGCGACCTCGCAAAGCGGTGATGCCTTTGTCGAGTTCCTGCTCAGTGACTGTAAGGTTGCGCCGGCCGGCCTCTTGAAGCATCAGGCGACGTTTGATCAGCACCCGCAAAGCCAGGCGGTCCAGCTCTTCGCGGTTCGGCTCTTCAACGCCGAGTTCCCGTTGAAGCCGGCCTCGTGTCAGGGGATCGGCCAGTACACCCTGCAATTCGGCCCGAGTCACCGGCTCCCCGTTCACGCGCGCTACTGTATCGGCCTCTGCGCTCCTCCTAGCTTGCACCGAAGCTTTGTTGTCCGGAGCTTCCTGCCTTGCACTGCCGTGATGGTCCTTTGCGGGACCCTCGTTTGAAAGGCAATCATTGGGTGCCAGAAGTGAACCGGTGACCGCCATGATCATGAAAATACCCGGCAAAGTGTCAACTACGTGGTTTGATTTCAATCTCTTCCAAAAAGTATTATGCACATCCACCCCCGGATGAGGCAGGGAGTCGGGTATCTGGTACCCGACTCCCTGGTTAGGTCGGCCCGACAGGTTGTCGGACAGTCTGTGAATTAGATAAGCCCGATCGCTTTTCTCAGGATTACCAATGCATCCGCTACGTTTATTACTCCGTCGGGAGCGCTCAAGGGCGCAACGTCGCCCAAAGCCTGATCAGCCGGAGTTGCCTGGATAAGTCCTACCGCTATCTGCAGTATGCGCAGGGCATCGGCGATATCGACCGTTCCGCTGAGGGTAACGTTCCCGGCCGATTGGGTGAAGCTGTCAAAGTGATCCGGGCCCGGACCCGGTATGCTCGAGATGCCGAGGAAGTTCGGCAACGGTGTGGCGTTGCCTTCGGCGCCCACCGGGGGGAGTTGCCTGAAGCAGTTCCCTGTTGAACCAGGGGTACAAGGGGTGCCCGAAAGGCTCACTAGCTGGGTACGGCCTCCGGTGTTCTCCGGGGCGAGGCCGTCGAGGGGCACGAAGATCTCCGGACGGTCGAAGGGAGCCCTCTCGAACTTCACCCGCTCATCGGTGAGGGCCAGGAGGAACTTCACCAAGGCAACCTTCGCCTCCTCCTGCGTCGCGTACTCCGGTGTCGCCTGCGCGGTATCAGGCATGGCGTCATACTGGGTAACGGCATCCGGAAGTCCGCCGGCGAATTGCGCATAGTTCGGATCGGCGGCCACGGTGGTTGCACCGAAGCCGAACACCTGCTCTTCTACGTCGACGATATGCTGATCCCGGAACTCCCTGTTGGTGACGGGGAAGTCGCCGCCACGCATGTAGAAGTCCACCACCTGGCGCAGGGTGAGGACGCTCCCGGTATGGAAGTAGGGGCCGGTAAGCTCCACGTTGCGCAACTGGGGTGCCTTGAACGCGCCCATCCTCCCTACCCGGTTGGGGAAGGGCCAGGTGCCGTGCAGCGTGTCTTCCAGGTTGCCCGCAACCGAAGATTGCAGGTTCGGACAGAGGTCGTCCCGGAATGCTCCGGTGTCTGGGTCTAACCCCCCCCAGCGCGGCGAAGCCGCAGCGGAAAGACCGTCCAGATCCAATACCGCAGGATCCAGGTTCCCGCTCCATACGGCGCAGTGCAGGTCCGCTCCGAAGAGAAGCTCGCCGAACTCGATGGCCGGGCCGCCATCGGGTGCGGTGATGGTGTTGGGAACGAAGCCCAGCTCGTCGACCTGCGGATGCAGCTCGCCCGCAGGCAGGTCGCTGACCCAGGGTGCCATGTAGTCCGGCAGCAGGGGGGCGACCGGAGTCTTGTCGAACCCCGGGTTGATGGACTGGAGCGTGTAACCGGGGGCGCCAGGGAAATCAAGCCCTTCTCCGCTCTCCTCGAACAACCCGCCTGCCTGGCCCAGGGCCGGATCGAAATTGGCCATCGGCTGGCCCGGGCCGTTCGCCAAACCAGCGACGACAAACGTGTTGCCGGCAGGACCGTCGCCAGGCTCGAAGCAGGGACCACCCTCTTCGCATGGGGCTCCGTTGTTTCCCGCGATATTCAGCAGGGCCAGGGCTCCCATGTGTAGCGGCCAGCCGAAGGGGTCGTCGCCGCCCCGGCCGACATCGTCGCTGACCGGACGCAGTCCGATGTTATAGACGCCCTGGTCCCCGAAGGCGAAGGCGCTGGGGGCCGCGATCTTCCGCTCGTCCCACGGGGTGGCCGGATCATCCACCATGCCCATATCGCGGGGTTCGACTTCGATCACGTCCTGTGCGGTTTCCCCGAGTTCCTCCGCCAGGATCAGACCTGCAACTACCAAGAATGGACCGGTGGGCTCGGGAGAGGTCGGAGGGATGGGGAGCTCGTATTCCGCTCCGCCCTTGAGCAGCCCATGGGAGATATTGACGCTGTGGTCCGTCTGCTCGGGCCCGATGTGGCAGAGCATGCAGCGGGCGGTCCTCATGAACGGATTCGAGCCCACTCCTGCCGGATTTCTTGTTGAACCAGCCGGCAGTGCGGCCGTGATGTTGGCGCCGGCGAAGATGTCGAACCCGAACAGTTCATCCGGTCCGAAACCGGGGACCATGGTGAGTGTCCCGGTTGGGCTTCCGGTTACCAGTGCGCGGACGGTGTTGGGCGGTAGGGTGCCTTGCTCTCCGGGCTGCGCGACGCCATTGGCTGCCAGCGGATTCGCGTCCATGAAGCGGTCGAACGGCGTGTCGTCGGGAATAAGGAGCTGCTCGTACATCTGCGCCGCCAGCCCGAAGAAGAGGCTGAAGTTCGCCTCCATCTGGGTGAACTGGTTGGTGTCGTTCGCAGCCGCGCTACCGGGGGCAACGCCGAGAACATACCCGTCGAACGGGTCGGCTCCCGGGGCGCCGTTGAGATGCTGGCTCGTGTTACTCCAGAGATCGGACCTGAAGGCCAGTTGTATCAACTGCGGGTAGGAGATGTTCAGACCCGGCATGCCGGGATTGGCGATCTGGTTGGAGTAGGGCCCCAGCACGCTGTCCGTGGTGCTTACCAGCTGGTTCGCCAAGGGGGTCACGCCGGACTGGAGCAGCTTTTTGCCGATCTTGGCCCAGTTGCGTCCGTCGTAGGACATCTCGAAGTTGCTAAGCGGAGGACCCACCGCCTGGGAGGCCAGGCTGGAAAACTTGATCCTGGCGGGTTGGCCGAACTGCTCCTCCGCCGGATCCATGGTGGGCCGGATCAGGCCGTTGGTAGCGCCCACCAGTCCGCTGTTGTCGATGAAGATATGGGCCGTGGGATCGGAGGCGCCGAAGACGCTGCCGCCATTGAAGTGGAAGCGGGCCCGTCCATCCCAGAAATTGTCGAAGTTGAAGGCTGCAGAATGCATGGTGGGGGTATTGCGGGGCTCCACCCTTCTCATCCCCTCGAAACCGGGGATCGGGTCGCTGACGGCGCTGCTGACATCGGGCACAAGCGGTGCTACGCCGCTGACGGCCGGGCCGAACGCCCCCTCCCCCACAGTGATGTCCACGAACTGGCGAAACGTGACGCCCATGGAGGAGAGGATATCGTTGGCGTCGCTCACCACGTTACCCGGATTCAACAGCGGCTCCCCGGGGATGGCGGGGTCCGCGAGCTTGTGGAAGGGAAAGTCGCCGGCCACCACCTCCTGGTTGGGTTGTCTGACCTGAAAGGTGAGATCACCCCCAAGGTGATTGGGGTTAACCTGGTTCCTGGTCCGGTTGTCCACTCCGGCCTGGAAGTGGCAGGTGCCGCAGGCCTGGACGCCGTCGCTTCCCACCTGCATATCCCAGAACAGGGCCTTGCCCAGCACCTCCGCTGCGCCCCTGGCCGCCTGCTTTTGCGCGGGGGTTGTACCGGCCAGGAAGTCGATCTCGTTGATAGGCGTTTCAAGCGGCACGGCGATGGGGGTGGTAGCCGTGGTAGAGGTGCCGGCGAGTTGCTGAAGCTGCCCGTTGACGAAGGCCGGTACCGCCACGACCGTCCCGTTGGGAGGGATCGCCGGATGACCCGTCGGATTATAGACTATGAGGTAACCGCATCCGTCGAAACTGCCGCAATTGAACGCGTCCACAGACTTGGGCGTCTGTGTCAGGAGTGCCAGACCGGCCGCCGCAGCTGGTACGTCCAGGACCGCGGTTGCAGAAGGCACCAGCGCCCCGATAGGGGTTCGTAGCAGGTCGGGGGTGCCATTGCCGTCGGTGTCGAGCGAGGCGACGCTCTGGGCGGGATCGAACAGGGGGCCCGGCTGGTCCCAGCTGATTTCCCCGTCCGAGGTGCGCAGGCGCAACGGCTGGTCGGTGAGGAAATTAAGCCCCAGCGGATGCATGTTGAGGGGGGGCATGGTCGCTCCGAAGCCCGGACGGCGCACGATGTTGGCGGTCACTCTGCCGGTGACGGGATCCACGGAAAAGGCGTAGGGATTCTCCAGGAGCTGCACCGTCTCCTTCCACAGGGGAGCCTGTTTCAAGGAACCCGGACCGAGTTCCGTTTCGATTTCCACCGGAAGTTCCGCCGGTACGGTCGGTGTTGTTGCCGTGCCACCCGGCGCTGCCAGGACGGGCAGCGGCACGCCCAGAGTCAGACAGAGGATCGCCGCCATGGCTCTGGTGACCAGTCCTTTCTTCATAGTGCGTAAACTCATTTAATTGCCTCCTTTTTCATGGTTACTTTCGATCGGTTTCTTTCAGGACAATCATTCATGATGGGCTCCCATGCGTCACCGGCGGCGTCTTACTGGATGACCACCTGATCGATGACGACGCCGACCCCGGGGATCTGATCGCCGTTCAAGTCGAACACAGGGGCGCCCGCAGCGATGCTGAAATCGGCCGGCGTCGGTATGTTGCCCGGGGCAATGCCGAAGGTAGCGGTGGCAAACTCGCCGCTCTGGATTCCCGTCGCGTTGATCAGACCCATTACGACCTGCCCGGCGATATTGGCATTGGGCTGGAGCGTCGAGTCCGCCCCGACCCCGGAAACAACCACGTTGTCGGCCGCAATCGACAGGCCTTTGTTTGTCGCGAAATTAAGCGTGGCCTGGAGCGCGCCGATCGAACTGCCCGCAGGGAGAGTCCCACTGATTGCCAGTTTGACGATCGCGAGGGTCGGCTGCTGGATAAACGACGCGGTGACAGTTGCCGCAGTGCTGGTTGAGGTTGAGGCTGAAACCGCCACGGAGCCTGCCGCGGTGCTGTTGAGCGCGACCGACGCGGTCCCGCCAACGGTCACCGCGCTGGCCTGCGACAGGGTTCCGGTGCCCGAGATAACGGCGAAGTTCACGACGGTGCCGTCAAGCGCCGCCGCTCCGGAGGTATAGGTTACCGTGGCGGTGATGGTAACCGGAACCTGGTTGTCGATCACACCCGATGGCGGCAAGGCTGCAAGTGCAACCTGAGTGGGCTTGACGGCGGTGTTCACATTCGGATTGATTAAGGCATTGGCTGACGCCGTGTTCATGGCGGCGCTGACAGCCGGGACGGTGATGGTATCCGTGGCGACGTCGAGACCGTTGCTCACGCTAGTCAGCACGGTGGCCAGGCTGGTCGCGGTATCGACCTGCATCTGCGAGACGATCGTCAGGGCAAGGGCATAAGTCGGGTCCGCCGGCGATGTCGTCAGGATGCTCGGGATACCTGTCAGGGTGGAAACGGATCCGTTTGCCTCGTTAATGTTGGCGGCGGTGAGACCGCCGAGGCTGATGGCCTTCTGCACGGCGATCTCGGTGAAGGGCGTCACGCTGGCGCTCACGGTCCCGGTTGCATTGGGCAATGCGGCGCGCAGCGGGGTTGCCAGGGTTACCGTAACGCCGGTCGCCTCGTCGACATACGACCCGCCGGTGACCATGGCCAGGGCCGGACCGGTATAGCCGATGGTTGCGGCATAGCTGCCGTCAGCGGCGGTGATCACCGTCGCCGGGTTGGTAGCCAGGGGGGTGGCGGCCTGAACGCCGTTTTGGATCGCGAAGATCTGTACCGTTCCTCCGCTAATCGGCCCCTTTGAGGCTGTTCCGGACACCGTTGATGTCGGTGTCACTGCACCTCCGCCTCCTCCGCCGCAACCAAACATCATCATCATTGCCAAAGATAAAACAATCCCAAACAAGCATCTCAACCTCATGGCTCCTCCTCCTTTTCCCACTGTTGTAGTGTCGTCGCCGTACATCCCGATACCCCCATTCGTCCCGAAGCATTGAGACAGGCATTACGCCGCAAAACTTCCGCACATTCAGTTCTTTCTAACTAAGAACATCTTTCCATTAACCGTGCCATCACGTTTTGCAGGGAATATTGTTGTAATAACGGTAGGTTGTGCAGCAAGGGGCGTGGGCGGGACAGTGCCACTAAATTGCATCTGGACGTGACAGCGATTGTGTAAGTGATGGTTTTACTAAATTTCCGAAGGCTGTACATTTTTTATGCTATTACAGTATTTTGGCAATTGGTATAAGTACGGATTAAGTCAGTACAAATACGGATTTAATCAGTATAAATACGGATTCAATCAGTATAAATACGGATTCAATCAGGGTATTGTCAATGCATCAGAGGCTAGTTGAACTACATTGGTGGCTTTTTTACGAGTAACTACTTCTACGGGAAGAGTGGGGGGATAGATTGATGCAGTATTGGATTTGAGTGCAGGATTAGAGAGAGCCCGTTTGAATGGCGTATTTTACAAGGTCGGCGGTGTTCTTCAGTTTCAACTTGTTAAGGATCGAGGCACGATGGCTCTCAACGGTGCGGATGCTTATGACGAGAAGCGACGCAATCTCCTTGTTTGATTTTCCTTCGGCAATCAATTTCAAGACTCCCTTCTCGCGGAGCGACAACGGTTGAGATGCAGATGCGTGTATCCGATCTTTTACAAGACTGTTGGTCAGGCGGGGAGAAAGGTAAATCCTCCCGTCCCGGATATTTTCAATGGCGGAAAAGAGATCCCGGTCCGCGTCCTCTTTCAGAAGATATCCGTCGGCTCCCGTTGAGAGCGCTTGATGTACGTATTCTCTGTGCATGGTCAAGATAAGTATTTTCACACCGGGAGAGTTCGCCTTTATTGCACGGATCGCATCTATCCCGCGGAGATTCGGCATCGAAATGTCGAGAATGACCAGATGCGGGGTCAAAGTATTCAACAGCGACAGCAGGTCGTTACCGTCTCCGGCTTCACCAACGACCTCCAGGTCGGCGACCCCTTGAATGATCCGCCTTAAGCCCTGTCTGATCAGAGCGTGGTCATCGGCGATCACGATGTGGAAACGATCCATATCAGGCCTCTCCTTTTTCGATGGGAATACTGAAAACTATACGGGTGCCGTCCCCTTCACCGCTCGATAGTTCCATGTCCCCCCCCATCAGTCTCACCCGCTCGTTCATGGTCGTCAGGCCAAAGCCCCTTTCCGAGGATTCCTTCATGGCTGACCGGTCCAATTCGAATCCTTTCCCATCGTCAACGACGGAAAAAGTGACCTTATCGTCGCAACGTCGGATGTCTATCGATACGTTTTCTGCCTGCGCATGTTTCTCGATATTGGTAAGGGTCTCCTGGACCACCCTGTAGATGGTAATCCAATGTTTCTCGGGAAAAAAACGGTCGATTTCCTCTATGTTGGAGTGCACGTTCGCATATGGATATCTTGCAAGGTTGCCGGTAAGCCAGCGAAGGGCGGATGTGAGGCCCAAGTCCTCGAGAACGGTAGGGCTCAAGGCCAAGGAGAGCCTGCGGACATCCTCGATGACACAATCCATATACTCCAGCAGTTCCTCACACTCTTCCCGTACTGGTCGTTGGTCTTCCCGCAGCCCCTTCTCGATCATCCGTATCCGGAGTTTGGTCACATTCAGCGCCTGGCCCAACTCATCATGGAGTTCCATGGCTATCCGTCTTCGCTCAATTTCCTGGGCCGTCAACAGCCTGGACGAAAGCGTATAGACCTGCTGCTCCGTCTCCTTTAGCGTCTCACATGTCTGCAGGCGCTCGCCCATTTCCACCCGGATACGCTCATTGGCGGCCTTCAACTCAGCGGTACGCTTTTCGACCAGTTCTGCGAGATGCTCACGGTGGCATGTCAGTTCTTCCGCTTGAGAGAGCAATTGTTCATGCACCCTCAGCAAGGCTTCCGCGGTGCTCTTTCGCTCTCTTTCGCGGCTCCAGAGACCCGATGTTGCAACAACCACTATAAACGTCCAGATAGTCAGGATGCCAATGAAGAGGCTCCTTGCTTTTTCCAGGTCTCCGGCTTTCTTAATCTCAATGATATCTTCCAGCTCTCTCGCCTTGCTGAGAATTTCCATGAAGACCGCATCAAATTGCCGATCGACGGCCGATCCTATTCCGGATATTTCAGAGTTCTGCAGACGCACCAGGCCGATCGTTTTAAAATTGATAAGCAGGGACTTGACCGATTGAGCGCGGGTGCGTAGTTCCGGATCTTTGAGCGGTTCTGAAATCCGGGTATGTTCAGCTTCGCCTCCGCTGAGAGTCACATCGATCAATTTTATCGCCTGATCCAGATCAGCGATCACCTGCTCGTTAGTCACGTCGGTATCTCTATTGACAGACTCCTCTAGCCATAGATGTCCCGTTGCAGTATGGATCTGAACATCCATGATTGCGTCGACAATTCTGGAATCACTGCGCAGTCTCCCGTTAATCCGATCGGCCCACAGGAGCAGAATAATTGAGAGCAGTCCGATCAAAAAAACTGTCGTCGGCATACAGTACCATTGCCACGACTTTATTGTACCTGACAGAAATCTCAACGGATGGCCGCCTGATGGCCTCTCAGATGCGGCATTCCTATTTCTCAAGGGCAGTGAGCCCATTTCTCTTGCCTCCAAAACATTAAATTACGCCATGTTAGTACACTTTCCCACCTCCAATATCAATTGAAGAGGTATGAAGGATGTAGGATGGTCGTGTTACCCATCTTCAAGTTTTCTCACTTCATCCTTGTTTTTTACAATTTCGTACCTTCTTCCAGAATTTGCAGATAGGGGAGAAGATATCTTCTTCTGCCAGAGTTATCCTGACCCTGATTCCACTT
>Ga0209317_1001622_pt1 | contig 18877 bp, 21 predicted proteins | sample RifGroB2_FD_183994 | JGI IMG/M metagenome (GOLD analysis project Ga0209317, IMG submission 183994) | Soil microbial communities from Rifle, Colorado, USA - Groundwater B2 (SPAdes) (version 2) | ecosystem: Environmental > Terrestrial > Soil > Unclassified | place: Rifle, Colorado | collected... | reverse complement strand
AACGCGAAGCTCTGGAAAAAGCCAAGGGCGTGGATCAGATTTTGCAAAAAGGAAATGAAGAAACGCAGGAGAAAATCAGCGAGTCCGAGGGAAAGTAGCGCATCCCGCGCGCCAGAGCGAAACAGGACAGGCGGCGCGCAGCGATGAACGCCACCCGGTAACTTGGGGGGCATCGCTCCGCTCCGCCTATCTGCGGATTTGCTTGGTTCTTTGCGGGAAACTAGCCCTTGGCTGCCATCAGCCTTTCGTACTTGGCCAGCAATTGTTCGTGGGTTTCAGCATGCGCCGGGTCTTTGGGGATGCAATCCACCGGGCACACTTCCACGCATTGCGGGGTGTCGTAGTGGCCTACGCACTCGGTGCATTTGTTCGGGTCGATGACGTAAATTTCATCACCCTGCGTGATTGCGTCGTTTGGGCATTCCGGCTCGCACACGTCGCAGTTGATACATTCATCGGTAATTATCAGTGCCATACTTTTCTCCTAAGTTAAATCAATTTAGTTTTTTGCTGCAATCTTGCCGTCACCAAGGGTGAAACGAACTTGCTGACATCGCCGCCGAAGCGCGCCACCTCACGCACCATGGTAGCCGAGATGAAGGTGTATTGTTCGGCCGGCGTCAGAAACATGGTTTCCATTTCGGGATACAGGTTGCGGTTCATGCCGGCCAATTGAAACTCATATTCAAAATCCGACACGGCACGCAATCCGCGCAACACCACACGCGCGCCTTGCGTTTGCACGAAGCTCATCAGCAAACCGTTGAAGCCTTCCACCCGCACGTTGGCAAAATCCGCGAACACTTCACGTGCCATGTCCACTCGTTCGGCCAGCGTGAACATGGTTTGCGTGCGGCTTTCCGCCACCGCCACGATCACCTCGCCGAACAATCCGGCGGCGCGCCGCACCACGTCTTCATGCCCGCGCGTGATGGGGTCGAACGTGCCGGGATAGACAACTTTTATCACTTAGCCATGCTCAATAATTGATAATGCACTTGTCCCGCCTTGCCGGATTTCGTTACTTGCCAAGCTGGCGGGACGGTTATCGCGGCGCCCGATTCGACATATACCATGCCGTTTTCGTTCAGGCGTTGCGGCAGGATCTCCAGCAGCTTGGGCAGGTAATCGCTATCAAACGGCGGGTCCAGAAAAATCACGTCGTACCGATGCGCATCGTGCGACGCAAATTCTAACCCATCCTGGCGGTATGCGGAAATACTGGCGCAGGACAATTTTGCGATATTGTCCCGCAAGGCGCGAAAAACCTCGGAATTTTTCTCTACCATTACCACCCGTTCGGCGCCGCGTGAAGCGGCCTCGAATCCCAGTGCGCCGCTCCCGGCGAACAAGTCCAGGCAGGTCTTGCCGTAAAGCGTCTGCCCAAGCCAGTTGAACAGTGTCTCGCGCACGCGGTCCGGCGTGGGGCGTAGGCCTTCCGCGTCGGGAAAGGCGATGATGCGGCGGCGGTATTCGCCGCCGATGATTCTGACCTTGTTTATTTTGCCGCCTCTTCCGGCGCGCCGACGATCACCGTCGCCATTGCCTGCGGGTCAATGCGGCGCCTGAACGCGTCGCGCACTTGCGCGACCGTGACCTGCTCGACCTTGCGCGTGAAATCGTCCAGATAGGTGAGCGGCAAACCGTAGAAGCCGATGACGCTCAGGTATTCGAGTATCTTGCGGTTGCTGTCGATGCGCAGCGGGAAGCCGCCGACGATGTTCTGCTTGGCGGCGGTCAGTTCTTTTTCAGTCGGCCCCTTGGCGATGAATTCGGCCAACGTGTCGCGCACCAGTTGCAGCGCCCCGTCGGCCTGCTCCTTCTTGGTTTGCAGGCCGATCTGGAATACGCCCGGCTGTTTCGACGGCATGAAATAGCTGTAGACGCTGTAGGCCAGGCCGCGTTTTTCGCGTACTTCATGCATCAGGCGCGACACGAAACCGCCGCCGCCGAGGATATGGTTGCCGACATACAGCGCAAAATAATCCGGGTCGCTACGCGCCATGCCCGGCGCGCCGACCAGGATATGGCTCTGGCTGGCGGGGTGGGCGATGCGCTGTTCGCTGGCGGGAATGCGCAGCGCCACCTCGGGCAATGCGGCGGGCGCGGCGCCCGCCGGCAGTTGCGCCGTCAGTTGTTCCGCGATGGCCTCGGCCTGCGCGCGCGATACGTCGCCCATGATGGCCACCACCGCAGCGTCTGCCCGATAGTGCGCGGCATAGAAGGCGCGCAGATCCTGCACGGTGATTTTCTCCACGCTGGTGATTTCGCCGGAAACCGGCAACGCGTAGGGATGCGCGCCGAACACCGCCTTGTGGAATGCCTTGTCGGCAATGCTTTCCGGCTTGGTCTCGGCTTCCTTCAGCGCGGCGATCACCCGCGCCTTTTCACGCGCCAGGATCGCCTCGGGGAACAAGGGTTTTTGCAGCACGCGCGCCATGATGTCGAGCGCCTTATCGCGCTGCGCCGGATTGCTCAGGGTGCGCAATGACAGGCTGGCGCGATCCTGGTCGAAACCGCCGCCGAATTGCGCGCCGATGTCCGCCATGCCGCGCGCGATGTCGTCTTCGCTCAATCCTTCCGCGCCCAGATCCAGCAAGTGATGGGTCAGCCCCGCCACGCCGGCTTTGTCGGCGGCATCGAAACTGCTGCCTGCCGGAATACCCACTGACACGTCCAGCATCGGGATGTCGTGGTTTTCCACGAACAGCACCTTCGCACCGCCGGCGCTTTGCCAGTGCTGAATTTCGGGGCCTGCATAAGCGGCGCCGGAAAACAGCGAAAAGGCGATTGCCGCACTGGCAAAGCATTTCACGAGCAGCGTAGGTCGGACTTCAGTCCGACATCGCATCGTTCCCACGGTCTCCGTGGGAACGTATCGAGGGACGCTCCGCGTCCCGTACCGCAGGAGCGGCACAGTTGCATTCCCACGCAGGAGCGTGAGAACGATGGCAATCAGTTTTGAATTAGCGGACATGTGATACTCCTTGTGGCGCTTTCGGTTTTCCGGAAAGCGGCTGCGGGTCAAGCACCGCCACGGTCAGGCTGTCGTCCTGCAGGATTTCCTCCGCAACCTGCCGCACCTGCTCCGCCGTCACCGCCTGGAGTTTTCCCAGTATCACCTGGATGGCGCGATGGCCGAGTCCGATGCTCTCCATCTGTCCGATCTGCATCGCCTGGTAAAACAGCGAATCGAGCTTGTACACTTCGCCCGCCGTCACTTGCGCCTTGACGCGCTGCAACTCTTCTTCGCTCACGCCGTCCTTGATCAGCAGCGCGATTTCCCCGCGCAGCGCGGCCTCGACATCGGCCACGGTCTTGCCTTCGCTGGGCGTGGCTTCGAGGGTGAACAGGCTCGGCCCGCGCGAGGTGGCGTCGTAGCCCGCGCCTGCGCCGCTGGCGATTTGCTGCTCGCGCACCAGGTGCTTGTTGAGGCGCGCCGATTCGTTGCCGTCCAGCACCCCGGCGAGAATCTGCAATGCGTATGGCTTCCAGTCCTGTGCCGGGTCTTGCAATGTGGGCGCATGGTAGCTCATCACCAGATGCGGCAGCTCGGCGGGGGCTTTCACCACGATACGCTTGATGCCGGCCTGTTTGGACTCGACAAACACGCGCGGCGCCGGCATGGCGCGCCGGGGAATCGCTCCATAGTGGCGTTGCGCCAGCGCGAATACTTCCTCTGCCTTGACATCGCCGCCGATGACCAGCGTGGCGTTGTTCGGCGCATACCAGCGTTTATACCACGCCTTGGCGTCGCCCACCGTGAGCGACTCTAGGTCGTTCATCCAGCCGATGATAGGGTGCTGGTAGGGGTGCTGCTGAAAAACCGTCGCCATCATTTTTTCGTACAACAGCGCATGCGCATCGTCGTCGGTGCGCAGGCGGCGCTCTTCCATGACCACCTTGATCTCGCTGGCGAAATCGGCGGCGGTGAGATTCAGGTTACGCATCCGGTCGGCCTCCAGTTGCATCGCCAGCGGCAATTTCGACTTGTGCAATTGCTGAAAATAGGCGGTGTAATCATAGCTGGTGAAGGCGTTTTCGCGCCCGCCCGCCGCCGCGATGCGCTTGGAAAACTCGCCCGCCGGCACGCTATGGGTGCCCTTGAACATCAAATGCTCCAGCACATGCGCGATGCCGGTTACGCTGGTGCGTTCGTCCATGCTGCCCGCCTTGTACCAGATTTGCTGCACCACCACCGGCGCGCGGTGGTCTTCCTTGACGATGACCTTCAGCCCGTTCGCCAGCGTGCGTTCGAATACCTCCGCCTGCGCGGTGGTATGTAACACACCCAGCAACAGCGCGATATAAAACAAATAAACTCTCATCTACCTAGCCCTCCGGCATGTAATCGGCATAAAATGGCCACGTTAGCCATTGCCATATTATGTGTGTAATTAGTGCGTATTATGCCCCACTTTCCTATGTCCGGAATTTGCCCAGAATGTTCGGTTTCCTGAAAAAAAATTCCCTCGATCCACACCAAGAGAAATCCGGCAACGGCTGGATCGCGCGCCTGAAATCCGGCCTGGCGCGCACCGGCAGCCAGTTGACCGGCCTGTTCGGGCGCGGCGGCAAGATCGACGACGACCTCTACGAGGAACTGGAAACCATTCTGATTACCGCCGATGTTGGCATGGATGCGACCAACGCGCTGCTCGCCGACCTGCGCCGCTACGTCAAGGAACATCATCTGAGCGAAGCGGCGCAACTCAGAGAGGCGCTCGCGCACTGCCTGTTCAAGCTGCTCAAGCCGCTGGCGCAGCCGCTGCAAGCCGACACACACAAACCGTTCGTCATCATGTTGTGCGGGGTAAACGGCGCGGGCAAGACCACCTCGATCGGCAAACTGGCGAAATACCTGCAAGGACAGGGACTGTCGGTGCTGCTCGCGGCGGGCGACACGTTTCGCGCTGCCGCAAGAGAACAACTGATGACCTGGGGCGAGCGCAACAACGTGACGGTCATCGCGCAGCAAAGCGGCGATGCCGCCGCAGTGATCTACGATGCCGTACAAGCCGCACAGGCGCGCAAGATCGACGTGGTGCTGGCCGACACCGCCGGGCGGCTGACCACGCAGGCGCATCTGATGGAGGAGATCAAGAAGGTCAAGCGCGTCATCGCCAAGGCCATGCCGGAAACGCCGGAATCGCCTGCCGCGCCGCACGAGGTGCTGCTGGTGCTGGACGCCAACACCGGACAAAACGCGCTCTCCCAAGTCAAGGCCTTCGACGAAGCGCTCGGCGTGACCGGCCTGATCCTGACCAAGCTGGACGGCACCGCCAAGGGCGGCGTCATCGCCGCCATCGCCCGCGCCCACCCGATACCGGTGCGCTTCATCGGCGTGGGTGAAGGGCTGGACGATTTGCGCCCGTTCGTCGCGGAGGATTTTGTCGCGGCGCTGCTGGGGCTGGACGAGCAGTAGTGCGTAGGATGTGGTGATAACCAGCCACTTAGCAATCGTTTCTTGATTGCTTAGTGGAATGGCTAGTTGTTCCATCAGGCACGAACCGTATCAATTGCGACCGACGCTACAAGCCTGCGTTGCTTTCGCCCACCTTTTGGGCGAGGAAATTGTAGGAGCGTGCCCTGCACGCGACCAGGGTGTTCGCGTGCAGGGCACGCTCCTACAAAAGCTCCAACTGCGATTTTCAGGCTGAATAGCCTCTCAAAAGCTGTCTTAAACCACCAGCCGCCCCACCAGTTCCGACATGTTCGAGTAAGTGATGAATGCCTCGTGCGTGGCGCGCGTGATGGCGACGTAGGTCAGGCGTATGTCGTCTTCGATGTCCTCGGGCTTCTTCAGCTCACCCAGTCCGCCGATTGCCACGCAGGGGAACTCCAGACCTTTGGCGTTGTGCATGGACAGGAAGCGCACCTCGTCGCGCTCCGTTTGTATGCGGTTGCCATGATCTTTTGCCACATCAATCGGTATGCCGGATTTCGCCAGTATCTTCTCGAATCGCTCGCCGATGAAATGCCGGGGATACAGCACCGCCATCTGCCCCCACTGGTAACCGGCGGCCTTGCGCCCGAGCAACCATTCCGCAATCGCATGCGCTTCGCCGTCATGGCTCACGCACTGGCGCACCACCGGCTCCACACCCTCGCGCCCGCCGTCTTCCGGCATCAGGATCGCGCTCTCGTCACCGGCGCACACGCCCGGTGCGCCGATCACATCGGCGGCGAACTTGCGCGCGAAGCGCAATATCTGCGCGGTGTTGCGGTAATTCACCTTGAGCACCGTGGTGCGTCCGGCGGCCTCGATGCCGAGCTGCTTCCACACCGGGCGCTTGCGCCCTTTGTAAATCGCCTGCGCATCGTCGTAAACGATCATCAGCGCCTTGGTGTCCGGGTTGACCATCTTCGCCGCCAGCGCCAGCCATTGCGGCTCGAAATCGTGCGCCTCGTCGATCAGCACCGCGTCGTACTGCCCGCCCGGAATCAGCCCGCGCTCGGCGGCATCGAGTACGGCCTGCACGCTGGCGGCATACCATGCGCCGGAATCGTCGAAGTCCTTTCGGTTGAGGGCAGGGAGGCCGTACTCGCGCAGCATTCTGAAGCACCAGGCGTGGAAGGTCGAGGTGATCACCTTGTCCTCCACCCCTCTGTCCTGCATCGCATTCTCCAGCCGACCCGAGATGCCGTTCGCATAACTCAGCAGCAGCACCGGGCGGCTCGCCGCGCGCGCGATCTGCTCGGCGCGGAACGCCAGAATCAGCGTCTTGCCCGAGCCAGCCACGCCGCGCACGATGCGGTGTCCCTCGCCCATGCTGCGCGCCAGCAGCTCCTGCTGCATATCCATCACTTCCAGCAGACGGTCATTGGCGGGAGAGGGCGTTGCAGGCTGCTCGTCAAACGGCAGCGCAATCTGGGTGACGCGAATCTCCGGGAACAGCAGCGCACGCACCCGGTCGATCTGCGGCAGCGACAATGCAGGTCCGATGCGCGGCGACACCATGCGCCAGACTCGCTCGCGAAACGCATCAGGATCGACCTTCTCAGCCATCTCGTCGCGGAAGATGCAGCGCTCTGGCGGAAACACCTCATGCAGATCGGTCTGCTCGAACTGCTTGCGCGTGATGTTGCTGAAAACCACTCCGTGCCCGAAAGAAAATACCGGCTTGCCCTTGAAGCCCCCACCCTCATTGACCAGCAGCGAATCGCGTTTCAACGTATCCACCACGTTGAACATGTAGTTGCGCACCTGCTCGAAAGGGTTGGCAGTCGACACATTGCCCCGATCAGTTATCAGCTCGACCTGCTTGCTGTTTGCACTGCCTATCGTATCCAGCCGCCAGTCCTTCACCTCCAGCACCACGATGCCCTGCTGTGGATGCAATGCCACGAAGTCTGGATGCCTGCCGAAAGGTCCGACCGGGATGTTGTGCCACACCCATGCATTGTCTTCGAGGCAATCCTTCAGCCGCTCGGCAAGGCGCAACTCGCCGCGTGCATCGAACTTCGCAGAACCGAGGGAGGGGATGAGGGTGGCCATGAGCGGAATTAGCGCGACAGCGCTTTACGAATCACGCGGCCCTGATTGCGCAATAAGTCTGAACCGTTCGAGCAATAACTGCACCCGCTCGGCAAGTGACTCATCCGGGAAAACCATCCCATGCAGGGTATCCATGAATTTTGGCGTTGCCAGCAATGCGCCACACCTGTCCGCCAGATAGCGCTGCAACGCCACCGGGCTTGCGGCGATTTCCGCAACAATTTCCGGCCTGCCATCCAGCACGTTCACGATATCCTCCAGATCGTGACTGCCCAGCAAATCGGCTTGCCCGCGATCCGCAAACGCCTCCAGTTTCGTCGCCACAAACACCGGGGCGGCTATCAAGCGTATCGTCGTTCCGCTCGGCAGCGTGGCAACTTGCGCCGACTCCAGCGCCAACGGATACCAGCGATTGGCAAAACCCAGAATGCGGGTATCCGCGGGCATCAAGTCCACTTCCAGATTGCCGAATCGCCAGCGGCAGATCGGCGCATCTTTCGACAAATCGCGCTTGAAACCCAGCCCGGCAAACGCCTCTTCCAGCTTGTGATAGTCAGACAAGGCGCTGACCTGCGCCACCAGATCCACATCGTAAGTCACCCGCGAAGGCGCGGCGGCCGCATCGGTCAGCAACAAATCCACCGCACAGCCGCCCACAAACACCAGTTGCTCGCGCAACTCCCCGAGCGCCCGCGCTATCAACTCCACCTTGGACAGATTCGGATAGTGCGGCTTCACTGAAAAAACTCATCCAGCAATTTTTGCGCGGCGTTGCGCTCGCGCGCCTGCCCGCTGCGCAGAGCATCAAACAGGGCCAGCATGGCATACAACTTTTCATCCTTGAGTGCCGCGACCGGAACCGAAGGATACAAAGGCACTAGGCTCACCCCTCGCACCGCACCCTTGGCATGCGGCCAGACCGGTACCGGATCTGAAGAGGGGGCAATCAACGCATTCAAAGGCGCTGCCGCATAACCGGTCGGCACACCGCGCGCCAGCGAACCCCAGACCGGAGGGAAAGCATACTTGGCGCCATACAACAGGAATTCCCGCAACTGCGTCTTCAGTACCACCGGGCGACGATCCTGAAACATCGCCAACTGCGCCGCCGCCGCACGCTTCAAAGCTCCATGCACCGCCGACACCGCCAACCCCGTCTGCTCCGCCAACTCCGGATAACCGACACTCCCGCCGCCACGGCTCAATAAGGCCAGCAAGACATATAAATCCTGCGGCTTGAGCACGGCCTGCTTATTGCTGACTTTTGCCATATTCCTGATTCTTGAAATGAGAATTAGGGGTGGATGGTACTGGCGACAGGCCAATCAAGTCAATATTCTTATTTCAAGAATGCAAAAACCCGGATGCCTGCCGAAAGGCCCGACCGGGATGTTGTGCCACACCCAGGCGTTGTCTTCGAGGTAATCCTTCAACCGCTCTGCGAGGTGCAGTTCGCTGCGTGCATCGAACTTCGCAGAACCGAAGGAGGAGATGAGGGTGGTCATGGGAGGCGAAGCTGACCCTTTTAGTTCTTAGGGTCGGCCTCCTTTTGCTACTTTATGCAATCGCTGGGCGTACAAACGTCATTACACATTCAGTCCGCATGCGCTTGCTCAGCGCATTACTTTCATCAGCCATCGGAAGGTATCTACTTCTTGCGGGCAAATCTCTCTCGGCTTCGTCAATCTGACGTAAGCCGTTTACCTCCGCTGCGCGCCCAACAGCTTTTGAGTTTTTGATAAAAACTCCTTTCAAACAGGAGTTTCCAACTACAAACGTCGCACGTCCTCCGACTCGGAGTGTTCGTGAAATCTCAGCCATTAGACCGTTCAAGTCTCCTGCATATCGCTCAATCATTCCCTTATGTCTTCTAGACAACGCAGTGATATCACCAACGCCACTAACAATTGCATTTACTATTGCAGTTTGGTTGCCTGTGTCCGGCCGTTTCTCTGCTCCAATACTGTTGGAGCGGATGGTTCTTAAATTTGGGATCGAGTACCCCATCCATACCAAAGACATCCTATGACCACGCAGGTAATCAATCGCATTCAGATATGGCGGAGAAGTTATTACTGCGTCGACTGATTTATTGGCTACGCTATGCATATTTCGCGCATCCCCTAAGCTAACAGATGTGGTATGCGCCGTTGGCGCGTGCTTCCAGCAGCACGACTTCCACTGTGCTTCCATCTTCTGCGTAGCTGATGTGCGTGTTCCAGTTTTGCGAGACTTCGCGGACGATGGGTTTGTCGGACAAACGGATGACCAGAATGTCGTCTTCGTCGAAATAGGTTGTGTGCATGGCAGCCTCCTACAAAACTGAAAAATGGTGCATGACTGTTTTGACGACCACGCAGTCTTCAAGAATCAGTACCGCACAGAGCAGATTATCGTGCCGTTCCGGGAATTCCTTGAACGCCCACAAATGGGTCGTATCCTTGTAGCGCGTATCTCCGGAATCGATCACCTCAAGTAACCGCGCGTGGAGATAGTCGCGGCCTTGAATACGGCTTTGCGTTTGGCTGCTTCGCCAATTGTTTCCAACAAGATTACCCGCACCTGTTTGCCGTTCCAGCTTTGATGCTCGCGTGGCCAGTCCACCACGCCATCATGAGCCTTGCTGACAAATTCGATTGCTTGCATGGTCAACCTCCGTTTTGAATGAGGGTATTCTAGTTCGTAGCTAATAAGTTAGCCACTCCCCCCGTTCGTGGTGAGGTATCGAACCGCTTGCTGAGCTAACGGGGTCAACGGCGGGCTGAAAACGGAACCATAAGTCATGTGACAGGATTTGTTGCTGCGGACACGCTGAGACAACCAGTCAGCTTTTTATTGTTGATGTCCAGGTTTTATCCAGATTCTGAATGAAGAAGTTGACCAGCTCCGTTATTTCGTCTGGCCTTTGAATGAAGCGAAGGCCTGCTCGATTGGCAAGCGTTCCGTCTGGAAGGGTGACTGTCGTTATGTAACGCAACCCAAGATCGGCAACAATAGCCTTGCCGCCTGGAATGATGATGCGGCAACCCTTCAATACCATCCCGGCTTTGAGATTGATGCCACGATCATAAATCAGCCCCCCCAGGCCATCGTGGCTGATGTCGATAATGCGTGACTCGAACGGAGCAAAGCCGCCTGCTTCGGCTATGCAGCGCAGCGATGCTTCAACAGGAACAGGAATGCGCGGATGCTCGCGGCGATGAAGAAGGATGAGCGTGCGCGGGAATGCAAACTGGATGGCGGGATGACCATCGCACAGCGTATCCGATGCTCCCGCAACTTCGAATTCGAGGAGCGCCTCATCGCGATTCGAAGAGAATTTTACCGAGGGCTGTTCGAACAATGCGCTGTTTATCGATTTTTCCGCGCAATATGCGATGGTAAAGCAGCTGGTTGCTGGATCGACGGAAAGGATTTGCGACACAAACAGCTTTTCGTCCCCGACTTCTGCAAATACCGGTATGCCCTCACTGGCAAGCGTCTGCAAAATACGTTGTATTTCGATGCGGGAACGATAAAGAGCGTTCTTGGGTAGTCTGGCCTTGCCGCGGTTAGCAGGAGCGCTCATAAAACGACGGGGGTCAGCATCACAATTATTTTCATGCTGGCAAAGGTCGTACCCTAACCCGCGCTGCACAGATGGTCAATATGCCGAAATATCTTCACGCTTCGGCAAGCCCAGCACGAACGGATAATTTCATGCTCTCCAAATATGTAGATCCGCAGTGTTTCAACCTGGCAAGCACCTGTCAGCAGGGTGAAATGCATAGATAATCCGGCCTGTTATTTTTCGGCGTAGCGGGCAACTGCCCTGCAGTCGACACTCAAAATTGCTTTCTCGGCAGCGAGCCGCTAGCATCCGCAAATAGCAACACGATTACGAACCCATATCGGCCATTGTGAAAGCGGTCATTTCGGCCTAATGGATCATTTAGTATGAAAACAGCTCCGAACATCGACGACAATCCGCTCCTCGTTACGGTGTTACCCGCAAAATGATTTCCTTTAATCAGGTCCACAAACGCTACCCCGGCGGTTACGAGGCGCTGAAGGGCGTTTCTTTCGACATCGCCGAGGGCGAAATGGTGTTCCTCACCGGGCATTCCGGCGCGGGCAAGAGCACGCTGCTCAAACTCGTCGCCGCGATCGAACGTCCGAACTCGGGCAGCGTGCTGGTGAACAACCAGAACGTCGGTGTGCTCAAGGGCGGCGCCTTGCCCTACTTGCGGCGCAACCTCGGCATCATCTTCCAGGACCACAAGCTGCTGTTTGACCGCAGCGTGTTCGACAACGTGCTGCTGCCGCTGCAAATCTGCGGCTTCGACCACCGCGAAAGCGCCAAGCGGGCACGTGCCGCACTGGACAAGGTCGGTCTGCTCAAGCGCGAAAAAACCCATCCCATCGCGCTGTCCGGCGGCGAGCAGCAGCGCCTGTGCATCGCGCGCGCCATTGTCAACCGCCCGGCCATCCTGCTGGCCGACGAGCCGACCGGCAATCTTGATGCGGCCTACGCGCAGGAAATCATGGCGATCTTCAAATCCTTCCATCAGGTTGGCGTGACACTGTTGATTTCCACGCACGATGAAAGTGTGCTGCGGGACAGCGGCGTGCGCAGGCTGGCGCTAAAGGAAGGGGAGTTGCAGCCATGAGACATGCCATGATTCAGCACCTCAGCGTGCTGCGCGCCGCGTTGCGCCGCATGTTCGCTTCGGGACTGGGCGGGCTGCTCAACATCCTGGTTATCGGCATCGCGCTCAGCCTGCCCGCCGGCATGTATGCGCTGTTGCAAAATGTACAGGGGCTGGTCGTGCAGCTTTCCGGCACGCCGCAGATCAGTCTGTTTCTGGCGATGGATGCGAAAGCGGATGACATCGATGCGTTGCGCCAACAGCTTGCCGCGCATTCTGCAGTCGCAGGTATCGAATTTGTCGCACGTAACCAGGCGCTGGAACAGCTCAAGCAAAGCACCGGCATGACCGATGTGATTGGCGGGCTGGAAAAGAACCCGCTGCCGGATGCTTTCATCGTCTCGCCGAGGCCGAGCAACGCGCAAGCGCTGGACATCTTGCGCGGCGAACTGGCGCAACTGCCCAAGGTCGAACTGGCGCAACTCGATTCGGCGTGGGCCTACAAGCTCGAAGCGCTGCTTAAATTCGGCCGCCTTGCCGTGCTGATTCTCGCCAGCCTGCTCAGTCTCGCGCTGATCGCCGTCACCTTCAATACTATCCGTCTGCAAATCCTCACCCAGCGCGACGAGATCGAGGTATCCAGGCTGATCGGCGCGACCGACGGCTTTATCCGCCGCCCGTTCCTGTATTTCGGCGCGATGCAGGGTTTGCTTGGCGGCATCATGGCCTGGCTGATCGTCACCGCCAGCCTGCTGCTGCTCAATCATCCACTGGGTGAGCTGTCGCAACTCTATGCCAGCCAGTTTGTGCTGCTCCCGCTTTCCTTGGGCGACAGTCTGTCGCTGCTGCTGTTCTCGTTCTATCTGGGCTGGCTGGGAGCGTGGCTGTCAGTGGCGCGCCACCTGTCCCTGTAACGATGGGGAGACCTACTGCTGCGGAACGATAGTATGTAGGGCGGATGAGGCCGCAGGCCGTTATCCGCCGAATGGAAGTTGTGCGAAAGGCCTGCATCCGGCGGATAACGCTGCGCTCATCCGCCCTACAACTCTTTTACGATCAACGATTGCTTAACCGAGTGCCATGACCGGGTGACCTCAATCGTATTGCCGAGACATCAACATCTTGAAGAGACCATGCTTATCGCATGGGATCTCGCTGGAAGCGAGAGATTGGTAAATGGCAGGAATGTGCCAAACGGAAATTGACTCTCTCGCCACCAAGCCGACATTCACTCAATTGAATGGCTTCTTGGCTTTTGTTGAACCCAAATAATCCATTAGGTCGTCATACCGGCGAAGGCCGGTATCCAGCAATGAAAAATACGCCGCGAAGCGGACAAAACCAAGCTGTTGTCCCACTTGCGTGGGGATTTTTAATCATCTGGATTCCGGCCTTTGCCGGAATGACACAATTTTTTCTAATGAACTATCTGGGTTGAATGCAACTCGCATACTGATGAGTTGTTAGCGGGCATGGTCTTTAAATGTGGAATGCACATGACCATATCTTGCCATCCATTTTTTCTAATCGAGTGAGTGCAATCCTCACAGGTTGGAAGCGGTAACAACCCACCATTGGGTTGTAGTTTCTTGTTTATTTTTACACACACTTATGGTTTCCGTGGCAGCGTCAAGATCGCCTCAAGCCCACCGCACGGATGGTTGCGCAGCAAGATGTCGCCAGCGTGCATTTGTGCAATGTTGCGCGCAATACCCAAGCCCAGCCCGGTGCCGCCAGTATCACGGCTGCGTGAACTTTCCAGGCGATAAAAGGGTTCGAATACTCGTTCAAGTTCAGTTTCTGGAATGCCTTGGCCTTGATCCAGAATGTGAATTTGCAGTTGTTTGTCATGATCGTTCACGAGAATGGTGGCGCTATTTCCATATTTGACGGCATTATCAATCAGATTTCCCATGCATCGCTTCATGGCCTCAGGCTGGCACGGATAGGGCTGGGCAGTGGTGCCCTCCAGCGTGACTTCCTGGCCAATTTCCGCCGCATCTGCCTGGAGACTTTCCAGCAATGCCATGATGTCCACGGGTTGCACCTGCTCCGGATTGCCCACGCCGCGCATGAAGTCCAGGGTGGTGGCCACCATGGACTCCATTTCTTCCAGATCTTTTGCGAATTTTGTTCTGAGTTCGTCATCCTCCAGTAGTTCGGCCCGGAGCCGCAAGCGGGTGATGGGGGTTTTTAGGTCATGTGACATGGCGGCGAGAATCCGCGTGCGTTCCTGTATGTAGCTGGCCAGGCGTGATTGCATGGTGTTGAAAGCATGTGCCGCGCGACGCACTTCGGTCGGACCCGTTTCAATCAGGGGTGGACTGTTGATATCGTTGCCCAGTTTTTCGGCGGCGCTGGCGAGTGTGTTAAGGGGGCGCGTGGCAAGGCGTACGGCGAGAAGTGAAAGAAAGATCACTGCGGCGAACAGGATCAGCAGGTTGAACAGCAGGCGTGGAGGTGTAGGAAAAGCCCCGCCGGATGGGAGCGCATCGACTGACACTATTGTCCCGTCCCGCAAGCGTGCCCATACGGTGAAAACGGTTCTTTGCTGCGGGTAGATATACACGGCAGGACGGGGTGCATTACCCTCGATTTGCCGCGCGGGCCATTCCATGTCGGAAACAGTGACCCCGATAGCCGAAGCATCCCCGAGCAGGTCACGCAGCAACATAGTGAAACTGGCCGCCTGGTTTGCGCTGTCCGGGTTCTGGTGGGGTGTGCCTGATGGGGATGCGCCAAGGGAAATTCGCAGGGTTGGTGAATTGAGGGCTGTCACGAGTTTCTGCCGGTCGGCTGGGGCAAGCGAATTCAGCAGGCGGATGGTATCGGCGATACGCTGCGCCGATTCCATGCTGTTTGAGCGAAACAGCAAACGGTCGCGTTCGCGCAAATGGAAGGTGACGCTGATGGATTGCACCAGAATCAGGCCGCCGAGCAGGATCAGAACCATGCGGCTGAACAGGGATTGTGGCAGGAGCCGCATCATTTCCCCGCTTCCACCTGCACTGCCAGGATGTAGCCTTCGCCCCGCACCGTCTTGATGATGGCGGGTTCCTTGGCGTCGTCCGCCAGGCGGTGACGGAGCCGGCTCACCTGAACATCAATGCTTCTATCAAAAGGGTCCGTTTCCCGTCCGCGCATCATATCCATGAGTTGATCCCGGTTGAGAATCCGGTTGGGGTGATTGAGAAATATCCGCAGCAGACGGTATTCTGAACCGCTCAGCGGAACTACCACCCCTTCCGGCGAGACCAGTTGGCGCGAGATCGTGTCCAACTCCCATCCGGCAAAGTGAACTCGGGCGGCCTCGCTTGTTTCCCTGCTCCCTGGCAAGGTCTTTGTCCGGCGCAAAATGCTCTTGATGCGTGCCAGCAATTCACGCGGATTGAATGGTTTGGGCAGGTAATCATCAGCCCCCATTTCCAGGCCGAGAATGCGATCCATATCCTCGCCACGGGCGGTGAGCATGATCACCGGGACGTCGGAGCGCGCCCGCAGATTGCGGCACAACACCAGGCCATCGTCTCCCGGCAGCATCAGGTCAAGCACGATCAAATCCGCCCTTCCCTTATCCAGTGCCGCCAACATGCCCTTGCCTTCTGCCACGGCGGTAGTCCGATAGCCGTTTTTCTGCAGGTAATTGCCCAGCAAACTGCGTATCTCGGCATCGTCGTCCACGATAAGAATGTGTTCTGGTGTTGTCATGACGCTTTTATACCCTGACGCCCCAATTTTCACGCAAGAAAATTGTAAAGCAGTGTAACGGCTCGGCGCCTTGTCACAGTACGTTACAAAAAAGAACAGCTTTGATATATGCCGGTTACACCTTGGCGGTTAAATACGCTTCGCTGCAAAGCAACCTTTTTGTTTTTACGTGGAGCCACAATCATGAAACCTATCCAGCAAATCGCCTTGACCATTATCACCGCAAAACCCTGTTGCCGAGGGTGCGCCAAATGACTCTCACCGGGATAACGAGTGCGGTGGTGGCGGGAATAGCCTTGCTGGGTTTTGCCATAGACCAGGCCACGGCAGGCGAGGGTACGCAGGCTCCGTCCGCAGGCCTGCATGGCAGCATCGGCATGGGGGTAGCCGTGATGCCCGAGTATGAAGGCTCGAAGGATCATAAGACGAGGGTCACGCCGAATATCAATCTGTTCTACGGTGACAGCCTGTTTTTCACCCGCATGACGGCGGGCGCCAATCTGCTGCGTTTCAAAACGGAACTGGGCGTTGCCGTCACTGCCGGGCCGCTTCTTGCCCTGCGCCGAGGCCGCGACCAGGATGACAATGCTGCGCTGAATGGGTTGGGAGATATTGATCGTGCTCTTGATGCGGGCGGTTTTGTCAGCTTCCGCAAGCAAGGTTGGCAGGCTTCCGTCGATGTCAGGCAGAACGTCACAAATAGCGGCCAAGGCGCGACGATGAAATTCTCAGCAGGGCATGGCATACCTCTGGGTCAAAAGTTCAAGCTCCGCGCCAATCTTGAAACCACCTGGGCATCTGCTGATTACATGAAAACCTTCTTTGGCATTGACGCATTGCAATCGGCACAATCGGGCATCGCCCAATATGAAGCCGGTTCGGGCTTCAAGGATGCAGGCGTAAGCGTCATGACCGATTACGCGATAACCCATGATTGGTCAGGCTTTGCGACCATCCGTTACAAGCAGCTCCTGGGGGACGCGGCCGGCAGCCCCATTGTTGCAAACCTCGGCAGCAGGGATCAGGCGTCGGCAAGTGTCGGCATCAAATACCGCTTTTGACGGACATCATTATCCGCATAGAAACAAAACTGGCATGCCGCCATGCCTGGCTTGGTTAAATCGTATTCCGGCGGCGGGATACGCCAACTTTACAGGGGGTATTGATATGAGTGGTGCAATCGGTGGCGCAAGATGTCCTGACATGAAAAGAAACCGCAATCTTGTCTTCAATATTTTGATCTCTTCCTGCCTGTTATTCGCCACAACCGGCGCGCAAGCGGTCGAACCGCTCGCCTTGCAGCAAATCATGAAAGACCTGGGCAAAAACATGCAGGTCATCACCGACGGGATTTCCCGCGAAGACTGGGAACTGGTGGAAAAAACCGCGCCCCTGATTGCCGATCATCCCCAGCCACCCTTCTCCGAAAAAATGCGCATCGTGGGTTTCATGGGCGCCAACATGGGCAAATTCAAGGCCCATGACGGCGAAACCCACGAACATGCGCAGGCGGCAGGCAATGCCGCCAAGGCCAAGGACGGCCAAGGCGTTATACTCGCCTTCCAGAAGCTCCAGACCAGTTGCTACAGCTGCCACAGCGAATTCCGCAAACCGTTTGTGGAGCATTTCTACGGCAAAAAAGACGCGTCCCGGTGAGCCAGTTTGGTTCCGTTTCCACATTACAGGAGTAATTTCATGAAGAACCAACAACAACGTGGTCTCCTTATCTGGGCAATTTCCTTGATTGCTGCCGGATTCGGGCTACTGACCATCAAGGAAGGTGGCATGACTCTGATTGGCAACGAGGCAGCGGTCAGTGCGGCCGGCAACTATGTGCCGTTTGTGCTGTGGTTCAACTTTGTGGCGGGTTTCGCCTATGTCGTCGCCGGTGCCGGGCTGTGGCTGCAACAGCGCTGGGCGGTGTGGCTGGCCGTCGCCATCGCCGCCTCGACCGCACTCGTGTTCGCCGCATTCGGTGTGCATGTGGCTATTGGTGGGCTTTATGAGAAACGCACGGTGATCGCGATGAGCATGAGAACGCTGGTATGGGCGACGATCGCGGCCATTGCCTGGCGTCGGCTGGTGTGGCGCCAGGCGTGATGTGATGCAAGCCTCCCTTACGATGCATCTGCCGACAAGGCAAGGGAAAGCCGTGATGCATATCCTCAACCAGATGGCCAGCCAGTATCAGACTGCCATCATCGTCGTGACTCATGACGAGAAAATCATCCCTACCTTCAAGCGCATCTATCACATCCGCGACGGACGAACCTTTGAAGAAGAGGGAGAAGGGCGGGCACTTGAGTAACAGCATTCCAACAGCGCATCACTTGGCCTTGGTGGAATTACAGCTCGACACCACCCCTGGATCTGCCACTCGGTAACATCGATTGACCGATCTCGCCGCTATTACTACGGCGGTTGACGCCATCCGCATCATCTGGCATTTCGGTGTGGGTCAACCGCGACCTATTGTATGTCGCGCTCAACGACATTACTGCCGCCCTGCCTGCGAACGGTTGACTGAGCCTCGCCGCTGCGAACAGCAATATCTTGAGCAACGCACAAGCAAGTACCGCCGATGCTGTGGCCTGGATCTACGCCCACCGGGGCGGGGACGACGTAGTTGACGCTGGAACAGGGCGCGACAAGGTCTACGGCTTCGGCGGCAACGACGTCATTCTGGGTGGCGCGGACAACGACCACATCTACGCCGATGCCCGGATCAGTGCGGCGGACGCCATCGCGGCGGGCAACCTCACGGGCCGCGGCAGCGGCCTCAAGGGCGACTGGCTGGCCGGAGGCGAGGGGGACGACACCCTGATGGGCGGCACCGGCAACGACGTGCTGAGCGGCGGTGGCGGGGCCGACCTGCTGATCGGCGGGGCGGGCGACGACGACATCCTGGGAGATGTCGACTGGGTAGCGCAAAACTTTGATTGGACAGTCACCGACCAGCCGGACGGGATGCGGCTTTTTCAGCCGGTCGAGGGAACGCAATCCCCGGCATCCGGCGCGGCGGACGTCATCTACGCGGGCGAAG
>Ga0209317_1001620_pt1 | contig 18889 bp, 8 predicted proteins | sample RifGroB2_FD_183994 | JGI IMG/M metagenome (GOLD analysis project Ga0209317, IMG submission 183994) | Soil microbial communities from Rifle, Colorado, USA - Groundwater B2 (SPAdes) (version 2) | ecosystem: Environmental > Terrestrial > Soil > Unclassified | place: Rifle, Colorado | collected... | reverse complement strand
AAGCCGCGACTTGGCGGGCACGAACTCGGCCTTGACCGGCGGCGTGGAGTAATGGATGACCCTTTTCACCCTTGCCGTCTCCGCGCCGGTTTCATCAAACTGGACCGCCTCGAAACTGTTGTCGCCTTCTTCCAGTTGCACGCCGCGCCACAGGTTGACGGCGACCCTGTTGTCGTCGCTCTTCACGGTCCCGTCCAGATACAGAGAGTCCACCTCGACCCCGTTCAGGAGCAGTTTGATGGGCTTGCGGGGATCGTGCTTCACGGCGAGCTTCGCGCTCGGTATCTGCGGATGGTAGCCGTCCGGCGGCCAGAGCCATGAAGTCCCCGGCTGCGCCGTGGCGAGCCACGCCGAGTTGTAGTCGGGCATCTCCTTGGCGGCGGCCAGAGCCTTCCCGGCTTCCGGGTCAGTCCACTCCTCGCCCGGCCTAAGCCCGACCGTTGCGACGCTCTTCACTCCGCTGCGGTCCTTTTCGTTGCTGATCTCGCTCAGGGCAACGACCGCCGGGGCCCGGGCCGCCTCGCTACCCGCCGCTGGCGACGGCGGCGGCAGCTCGACCCTGAGCGGCGCCGGGGCGGCGTCACTGACGATTCCGCTACGGCGGCTGCCGACGACCCGCGTCGCCCGAACGTTGATCTCCACCCGCCTGTTGAGAGCCCTCCCTGCGGCGCTCCTGTTGTCGGCCACCGGCTCCGTGTCCCCCATACCGGAAAAGACCAGTTTCGACTGGGGCAGGTGCAGCGCCTCCATCAGGTAGTTGCCGACGCTTCGGGCTCGAGCCCGCGACAGGGCCTTGTTGTCGGGGTAGATGCCGCGGCTGCGCGGCGCGATCCGGACGTGGTCGGTGTGGCCGGTGACGCCGATCTGCTCGACATTGAGGACCATCAGCAGTCTCGCCAGGTCGTCGAGCATCTGCCGGTCCTCCGCGTCGAGTTCGGCGCCGAAGGTCGGGAAATGGGGATAGAGCACGAACGGGGGCATGACGATCCGCTTCTCTTCCATGGCCTGCCGCGTCTGGTTCCCGGCGCCCCTGCCCGGCTGGTCGGAGGCGCCCGGCACGGCAATCGGCGCATCGATGATGCCGGCAGCAGCCGGTTGCTCCGCCTGGCCCCTGCGCACCATGACGTTGTCCGCCACCGGCGTGCGCACGTTCTTCTTGCCCGGGGTGTCAAAGGTGAGCAGAGCCCTGGTTGCCAGTGCACCGTCCTTGCCGGCGCGCGGCACCGACACCTGGAAGCGCACCGTCGCCTCCCACTCTCCGGGGACGTCCCCGAGCCCGAAGGTCAGGACGTTTTCCGTGTCGGAGGGGTCCGGGTGCGGCGCCGTCTCCAGGCTGCTGCTGCCCGCCTGGTAGGCGACCCCGTCCGGCAACATGACCGTGAGGCGCAGGTTGTGTGCCGGCACCGTCCCTATGCGTACCGGGACGCTGAACTCGACGGTATCGCTGCCGTCCCTGGCTTGCTGCGACCTTTTCAGCACGCTGGCTTCTTTGCTTTCCTGCCTATTTTTCAGCACGCTGCGCAGCTCCAGCGACGCTGCACCGGTCGCCGCAGGCCGCAGGCGCAGACGGAAGTCGGCCCGCCACAGGGTGCCGCCCTGGAGGTCCACGAATTGGGAATAGGGGGTTCCCGCGAAGCGGCTGTTCCGCTCGCAGGAAAGGAGCTCATACCTGGCCGGCACCGAATCGAGGTCCATCTGCACGACGTGGCTCCCGGGATGCACCCCCTCGAAGTGATACATGCCGTTCTTGTCGGTCACCGCGTAGGTCCCGTCCTCGAGGAACAACCGGATCCCCGCCACGCCGGGGGTCTCCTCCCGGGGGGCGCCGCAGGCTCCTGAGGTGACCTGCCCCATGATGATGCTCCGGCTGTTCATGAAATCGGAGCGGACCAGCACGCGAGCGGTCGCCAGGTTGGAGACGGCGCCGGCGGCGCTGCGGGCTGTCGCCTGGTTGGTGGCGCTGCCGGGTCTGGCGCCGACGGCGACCTCGACGACGTAGCCTAGGGTCGCGACCCCCCTGGGGGCAAGGTCCCCGACGGAGAAGCTGAGGGTGCGGCCGTCGGGGGAGATGGCCGGATCAGCTGCGGCCGCGCCGTTCAGCCTGGCTGAGCCCTTACGGTAGCGAAAGCCGGGGGGGAGGGTGTCGGTGATCAGCACCCCGGTCGCGGTCGCGGCGGCATCGGTATTCTGCAGATCCAGTCGATACGGCAGGAAGTCGCCGACAGCCACGACACCGAGCCCCGCGCTCTTCTGCAGCCAGAGGACGGCGGTGAGCGGATCGAGTGGGATGTCGATGTGGATGGCCGGCCCCGGGTTGATGGTAAAGGGTTCCAGGCGGGAGCCGGGCGTCACCAGGGCGAACGGGCCGCCCGCAAGGTTCTGCAACACGGCATCGGCGACGGCTGAAGGCCCCCTGTAGCCGGGGGGCGCCGTGATCTGGAACCGGTAGCTGCCGGGATTGACGAAGGGATACCGGAAGCCGCCGGGAGGAAAGTCGTAGATCCTTCCCAGGGTATCGGAGGTGGTCCCACCGCTGGTCACCGAGGCGGGGAAAGCGCTGACCCCGTCGTCGCCCAGCACCGCCGCCGGTTGGCCGGTCGCGACATCGATCAGGGTGATCGCGACGCCGTCGACGGGCGCCCCGGTGGAGCTGTCGAAGAAGATGCCGTACGGGTCGACCAGTGCCGCGACGTCGACGGAGTCGCTGCTGTCGTAGATATCCGTATAGCCGGCCTTGATGTCGCTATCGACCGTGACGGGCAGGGTCCCGCTGTAGGAAGCGGGGGAGTTGTTCGCCGTGGACTGGATATAGCCCACGAAGACGCCGGTGTCGAGGCCCGTTTCCGTGAGGACGACCACCTCCAGGTCTCCCAGGGTTCCGTCGGTGACGGTCGCCAGGACGGTCTCGGCCCTGGCGGAGTCGAGGTTCTGGTCCAGATCCGTGATCCTGATGAAGATCGGGTCGCCGCCGTGGTAGACCGCGGTAGTTGAGAGCGGCGCCGGCTTGGTCAGGTCAATCGAGGTGCCGGTGCCCGGCAGCAGGGGCGCGGCCATCGCGACGAAGGCGGCGGCCGGATCGCTCCCGGTCCGGTATGCGCCGGTCGCGATGCTGGTCGGGGTGGCCCCCTCCAGTTGCGGCGCGTACTTGAGAAACTCTATGATGGCCCGGGTGCGGAACTCGACGGTGCTGACCGTTACGGTGTTCGAGCTTTTGACGAGCGGTCCCGACGCGGGGCCGTCCGTATATGAGGCGGCGGCGCTGTTGCTGATCACCGTCCCGACAGGAGTTGCGGCGCGGGCCGGCGCGCTGATGACGGTAAAAAGCAACAAGATTGCGAGCAGCAGCCGTGCAGACAAGGTTGCCGCTTCCGCACCAAGACGCAGCCCCGCCTTGCCCCCCTCCTCGCGGAGGGAGGAAGGTTTACGGTGCAGGCTGCATGTGCGGAAGCGGCTGGTCATGATGTCCGGATCTCTCCTGTTAAAAACTTTCAGCACTTATCAGCCCTGTTTCAGGGTGCATGCTAGTTGATCGTTGCCCTGAACTTCGCATAAGCGGTCTGTCCGTTCCCCACCTGGATCCCGGTTACGGTAACGGCGCCGGGGTTAGTGACGTTGTAGTCACCCTCGTCGTCGGCGCCTACGTTGGTCAGGGCAGTGGCGACGCCGCCGTAGAGGTTGTCGGCGTCCACCTGCACCCCTTTTCCTGCAGCGTAACCGTCCGCAAGGAAGGTGAGGTTGGCGGGGATGGCGTCCTTGACGGTGACGTTGGTGGCCGTGCCGGTAGCCGAGTTCGCAATGGCCACGGTGTACTCCACCACTGCTCCGGGTATCGCCCTCACCGTGCCGGGGCAGACAAGCGGGCTGTAGCTGCTGCAGTTGACGGGGTCGTATACCACCTGGGACGACTTCGTGATGGTGAGATTGGCCGCCATCACTTTGTATGCGCTGCGAGCCGAATGCGCGCCGTCTCTGGCTGCATCGTTGTCGCTGGAGGCGTCGCCCACCACGACATCTATGTTCTGGACATCGGGGCCGGGGACTCCGCAAACAGCGCCTCCGATGTTGGCACCCGTAGCGGTGCCGTCGACGGTCACATTGGCGGAGTTGCCGACCCACTGGCTCTGCGCCTTCAGGGCATAGACCGCTACCTGGGCGTCCGTCTGGGACAGCGGTGTATCCGCGGAAATGGTTATATCCTGGTAATCGTCGGGGGCGAGGCTGGCGATGGTGGCGCTGGAGAGCGTCACGTCGGTGGCGTTATAGCTGTCATTGCCTCCGCCGACGAAAGGACTCGGCGTGGTATCGGCCTCCTGCACGTAGCTAAGGGCGTACCTCTGGGGTGCGTTGCCGTTGTTCGTGATGCGAAAGTGCAGCAGCGTATCGGCTGAACCGGGGTAAACGGTCACATCGGCGGCATCGGTTGTCGCCACGGCGACATTGACCTTGACACCCACGTAGAAGGTCGCCGTCGTGGAATCGACACCGAGGCCGCCCGCCCCCTGAGCGATCGTCCCCACCTTGAAGTCGACGTGGGCCGTGTTGTCGATCTTGGTACAGGCCGGGGTGAAGTTGTTAAGTGCCATGGCCCTTTCCGGGACCGTCATTGCCAACGCTCCGACCAGCAGCGAGGCGCCAAAGACCAGCTTTTTTCCTTTGTTCATTTTTTTCTCCTTTAAAAAATTTCCACATATCATTTTCATCTTGAACCGTACTGACTTCTCCACTTGTCCTGCGGTATTGCCGTCTCCTCCTAGAGTTTTTTGTATCCGACGATCGTGGGGGCGCATCTCGTCCCCCGAATTCTGCACCGTTTATTTAACCTTGGCCCGGAACGAGACGCTCCCCTTGCTCCCCTTTTCCAGCGGCTGCTCCAGGACCCACCTGATGTGGGTGATGTCTGCCGCCGTGCCCTGCCTCTCCTTGCCCCTCGCGCCCTTCACCTGCAAGGTGTCAGCGGGGCCGAAGCTCTTGCCGTGGTCCACGGAGAAGTCGATGCGGGTCCCGGCCCCCTCCGCGCTCTTGTCGAGGTAAACCATATGCTCGGGGACCGGGTTTTTGATGACCACGTCGGTGGCGGGGTCGTCGCCGCTGTTCAGGTAGGTGACGGTGTAGATCACCGTGTCGCCGGGCACGACGTTCGCCTTGGACGCCTCCACGCGCTTCACGACCTTTTCGCCTTTCTCGTTCTTCTGGGCCACGTCGACTTCGGCGACCGATCTGAGTTCCACTCCCCCCTTCTGCTGCGCCGGAGCCAGTGCCGGGGCCAGCAGGAGCGCTGTCATCAGGATTACTACAGTTTTCTTCATCGTCTCTCCTCCCTGTTTTGCTTTGTTTGGTCTGCGTATTTCAGCTACTTAATCGATGATCTTCAGTAACAGCCCGGTGCGTCGGAAAGTCCCCCTTTGACAAAGGGGGATTTAGGGGGATTTGAAGCCCGTTGCCAGCTCTGCTCTGTAGCAGCCTGGGCAAAATCCCCCCTTCCTAGTCGATCTTCACCTCGAACGCGATGGTCTGGACCGCGGTGGCGCTGGTCAGGTCCCCGAGCCTCACCGTTACCGTACCCGCCGCGGTCCCCCCCACGTCTCCGGCGTCGGCGTCCGCCGCGTCGCTGAGCACGCTGCCGTTCAGCTTGAGCGTCCCCGGGACATAGCTGGTATGCGCCGGGACGGCATCGGTGATCGCCACCCCCAGCGCGCTCCCCGCGCCGGCCGCACGCACCGCAAGCTCGTAGCGTATCTTCGCGCCGACCACCGGCTGACTCCCGCCGGAGCGGTCCGTCACCGTCTGCGTCTTCACTATGCTGAGCGCCGCGGAGTCGGCCCTAAACCCAACCGTGGCGCCGTTGCCGTCCTTCCCGATCACGGCGTACCTGCCGTCCCGGTCGGCGTCCCCGCCGTTCCCCCTGCCGTCCGCCAGCAGGACGTAGCGGGCCATGAGATTGCCGTTTTTCACGGCGGAGGCATCGGCGGCGGCCTGCGTCGACGATTTCACCGGCGGGTTTACCACCCGGAGATGCGCGGGCTGATAGGCTTCGGCGGTGACCAGATAGTCGATGGTCTGTCCGTCCACCGGTTGCGCCGGAGCGGTGACGTACAGATAAAAGGTCACGCCGGCGTCGGGGAGGAGGCTGCTGATGCCGGGGAGCCCTCCCGCGTTTGGATCGGTCGGCAGCGGGGTCGCGCCCGCCGCGTCGGCATAAAACGCCGGGCCGGCGGCCGGATCCAGGGTGGCGATCCCGGTGACCGAGGCGTCCAGGGTGAAGTCGTGCGGACCGTTGCCGGTGTTGGTCAGGAGGTAGGTCAGGCAGCCCCTGCCGCCCGGGGTGAGGCTTACCCGGGCCGTGTCGGCGGCGGTCAGGGTGAAGGAGACCTTATCGTCCACCGTGAGGACGCTCGTGTTGCTGCTCTGGGTGTAGTCGCTCCCCGTCATGGAATAGAGGACGGTCGCGCTGTTGCTGATGACGGTGCCGGCGGCAGTGCCGGCGGCCCGGGCGTCGCCCGCCGCGAGGCCTAAGGCGGTGCACAGGGAGGCGGTGAACAGGGGGAGACCGTTCAGAAGACGCCGCCTCCCCTTCGCGCCGGATCCTTTTTCCACTCTGACTCGCGTCATTTCAGCCTCACCCTGAACCTCAGCGTCATTTCCGTGTTGTTTCCTCCCGACGCACCGGCCAGTGAACCTGACGGGTTGACGCGCAGCCCCGTCACGTTCGCGTCGTAACCGTCCGCGTCCGGCGCCGGGGTGTAGCCGTAGGGCGCACCCCCCCCGGCCTGGTTCGAGAAGGTCACGGCTGTCCCGTAGGCATAGGTCAGGCCGCAGGGGGGGGTCGCGGAGCAGATGAAGGCAACCGGCGGATTGCTGCAGCTGTTCGAGACGCACATCACCGTATTGGCAGGGATCACATCGGTCACCACCAAAGTATCGCTGTCCACGACGCCCGCCCCGCTGTTCACCACCTGAACCGAGTACTGCATGACTGCGCCGGGAATCGACCTGGGGTTCGTGGTGCCGTTCACGGGGTCGGAGAAGGTCTGGACCGACTTGACGACGGTGAGGATGGGGGGGAGCAGGACGGTGACCGTATCGGCGCAGCTGTTGTTGGTCGTGTCTATTTCGGGGATGGCCGCGGCGGGATTCGCCTTGCACACCCCTCCGCTCTTGGGGTTGACCAGCGAGCCCCCCGCTGTAGGGGTGACGGTGACCGGCACGCTGAAGGATGCGGGAATGGTCAGGACGCCCGCGCTGGCCCCGGCGTAGACGGCGCTCAGAGTGAGCTGGGTGTCGCTTTGGATCGAGGCCACCGTGTAGGGGACGCCGGCGATCGCCATGACGCCACCCGCCGCGAGCTGGCTGAGGAACGCCGTCCCGGCGCCGGTTGCCGTCGCGCTGCCGTTGGTGACGGCCAGGGTCCCTTGCAGAGACGGCGGGATGGTCACCGTCCCGCTTGCCGTGCAGCTGAGCGTGTTGGCGGCGATGGCGCAGTTGATCGTGCCGGTGGCGCCCGTTTTCGCGACCGCTCCCACGACATAGGTCGCGCCGCTGTCCGGCAGCTCGTCGGTCAGCAGGGTCTGCCCGTTGGCGAAGTTTGCGGATCCGGCGCTGACCGCGTTGACGGCGGTGAGCATCCAGTTGAAGGTGCCGCCCAACATCATCGAGCCGCCGACGCTGTTGGTCTTGCTAGCGGTCAGCTCGGCGGCGAGCGGGACCGTCTTGCTGACCGTGGCGGAGGTCACTCCCCCGGCGCTGGCCGAGGCGGTGTTCGTTACCAGCTTGCTGGCGACATCGGCCGCCACCACGGTGTAGGAGGCCGTACAGGTGACAGCCTCTCCCGGGTCGAGATAGTTGTCGTTGTCCCCGACGGTGCTGACAGCCGGACAGGTCGCCGGCGCCTTGTCGTCGGCGACGGTGACCGGCCCCGCGATGGTGGCGGCCCCGCTGTTGGTCACCAGGAAGCTGTACTGCAGCAGGTCGCCGGCCTGGGCGAAGTAGCTCTGGGTTGCGCTCTTGGCGACGGTGAGGCCGGTGGTCGCGTAGCGCGCCGTGGAGGGGTCCGAGTCGTACACCATGGCGCTGTAAGTGCCATGTGCGGTGGCGGTGTTGGCATGGTTTCCGGCGAGCGCGGCGACCGGCCCCCTGACGCAGGTCTGGGTCGGGTCCTGGGTCGGCGAGGCGACCGGAAGAGGATTGGTCCAGGCACAACCGGCGGGATCCACGGAGGTCCCCGCCAGGGTGGGATCAGTGACGCCGAGCGCGCTCAGGGGGACGTCGCCTGTGTTCTCGACCGTGAAGCGGTAATAGACGTTTCCCCCCGTCGGCAAAGCTACATAGGAGGCCCAGGGGCCCGCGGCGCCGGTCGACACCTGCTTCAGCAGGCCGATCCGCGGATTCGGCGCGTTCACGGTCAGGGTTGCCGAGGCGGCGTTCCCGTTCACCGTCACGCTGTTGATAAGGTGCGAAACGTTGCCGCTCGTGTTGGCGTAGCTGCCGATGACGGGCGCCGTGACATTGACCGTCACGGTGCAGGTGCCGCCGGCGGCAACCGTCGCGCCGGCAAAGCTGATCGCCCCCTCGTTGCCGGCCAGCACGGGCGAAAAGGCCCCGGCCCCGCAGCCTGAGCTGGTGACGACGGGAGCAGCGGCTACTTTCATGGCGCCCGGCGCGACCGGGAAGGTGTCGGAGAAGGCCACGCCGCTAAGCGCGTTGTTCTGGTTCGGGTTCGTGATGGCGAAGGTCAGGGTCGAGACTCCCCCCGCAAGGATCGGGGTCGGGGTGAAGCGCTTCGAGATGCTCGGCGGCACGAGGGCGGTCAGCGAGGCTGTTGCAGTGGAGCCCGTGTTGGCGCCGCTCTCCGCCGAGGTGACGAACCCGCTCACGTTGTCATGCGGCCCGGCGCTGGTGGCCTTGATATCCACGGAAACGGTGCAGGAGCCTCCGGCGGGAATGGTGGCCCCGGTGGTCTGCCCAAAGTTCAGGACCGTGGCTCCCGCCGCGGGCGCCCAGGAAGGCAGACCCGCGCAGGTCGTGGCCAGGGCGGGGACAGCGGCGACCTCCAGGCCCGGCGGCAGGTTGTCGGCGAACTTCACGCCGGTAAGAGCGCTGGAATTCGGGTTGGTCAGGGTGAATCTCAGCGTGGAGCTGCCGTTCACGGCGACTGGGTTGCTCAGGAAAGTCTTGGCTATGGTGGGCGGATTGGGTCTGGGGCACCCGTAGAAAATTACGTTGTCGAGATAGAGCGTGGCAGCGGCTTTCCCTGCACCGGTTGCGTTGAAGCGGAAAGTCGTGCTGCTCGACCCCGTCGCCGCGGCGTTCGCTGCGGATCCGGTCCGCCAGGCGCCTTTGTCGGCGGCTATGGTGGAAATAGTGTTGAAGGCTCCCCCGTTGGCGCTGCTGTAGATGAAGACCCTGTTGTCCGCCGGACCCTGCCAGTCCCCGTTGTCCTGCATGGCGTAATCGAAGGCGACCCTGGCACCGCCGTATTTGCTGGTGTCGAGGACGAAGTCGAACCAGGGAGCGGTGGTCGCCGAGGGGAAGGTGGTTCCCGGGGTTGCGGCCCATCCGGTCCCCCCCCACGAGTTGACCGGGCTCCCCGACGTCGCGCTGACGGCGTTGCCGCCGCCGGTGAAGCCGGCAGTCGCCGTCGCGACGTCGGCGCCCTTGGAGAAATACGCAGGCGGAGCGCCGCTCCCTTGGGCGGGATCCATGGTCCAGCGCGCCAGCTCCACCGGGCTCCCGCAGGCGGCGGGCGGGGGGGGCAGGGGGAACGACGTGGCGTCGACCGTCAGCGTGGCGCTGGCGAACTTCCCGGTGTCCGTCGTGCCGACGAAAAGATGATTGGAGACGTTGGCGTAGGATCCCACTGAGGCTGCGGTGACGTTCACCTGGACCGTGCAGTTGCTGTAGGGCGCGACCGTGCCGCTTGAAAAGGAGACGGAGCCGGCTCCGGGAACCGGCGCGAAGACGGGCGCGCCGCAGCCGTTGCTCCCTGCATTGCTGGGGTTTGCCACCACAAGGCCGGCCGGAAAGTTGTCGCTGAAATTGAGGCCGCCCACCGCTCCCGGATTCGGGTTGGCCAGCGTGAAGGTCAGCGTGGAGACACCGCCGACGTTGGTCGGGTTCGGGGTGAACCCTTTCGAGATGGTCACCGTGGTCGGGTCGATGATGTTCGCGTAGCGCGCGCCGGTCGAATAGTCGGCGTTGTAGTGGAAACTGCTCCCGGAGAAGTCGTAGAGCAGGGTGTTCAGGATCTCGGAGCTCCCCCCGCCCCCTACGATCTTGACCGTGTAGGTGGTAACCACGTTGCTCCCGCCCGCCTTGTAATCCCCGCCGACGCACGACAGGTAGTACGGGCTGTTGGGATCGTTCTCCCAAAGGCAGGCGTCGGCGTACAGCTTGGCGTCGGGGTTGGCGACATAGGGGGAGTCGTCGGCCGAGTAGCTCGTATTGACGGAAAGGACCTGGAAGATCGTGTTGGGGAAGTTGATGAACGCCTCGAACTGCTCGTACCCCTGGGTGGCCGTGCCGCCGTAGAGTTCGATGGTGTAGGTATTGCCCACCACCAGGTTCATGGCGCCCCCGGCGGGGATCGAGACGCCGTTCAGCTTCACGTTGTTGATCGCATTGCGGGACTGCGAAATCAGGTGCTCAACGTAGAGTTCCCGCGGCATGGGGGTCGAGGCGCCCGGCGCCGAGATGTGATATTGCAGGGTCGTGTCGAAGGCGGCCGAGTTCTGGGTCACTTCGACCTCGAAGTAGGCGTCGGCGCAGGCGCCGGCCGCGATGGAAGGGATGGTGATGGTCGACAGCGATCCCGGACGCAGGTAGATGTACGGGTTGGCCGAATCCGCGCTGAAGGTGACTGGAACATCGGTGACTGCGGAGGAGCTGCACACCTTCGCCCCGACCGGAAAGCGGTTGGGACCAAAGGCCGGGGTGTTGCTGTCGAGCCCTATGATGTTCCAGGTCGAGGGGGTGACCGTCAAAGCCGCATAAGCCTCGGCGGAAATCAGCAGTGCCGAGCCCCATGCGCCGCAGAGCACGATGATCACACGCAGCAAAAAGCGGATGCCGTCTCTTCTCATGCCGGCCAGTTCCGTAAGGGCATTTATCATTACTGAAGTCCCTGAAAATACTGCACATTACACAAAATGAAAAACGCCCATTTCCGGCGAAACGGAAATGGGCGCAATTATCCGGGACGAAGCAGGCAACTTCGGAATAACAGCACTCTCTCCGGCGATGCGGCCATCCGCTGGGTCGCGGATCCGTCATTCTGCGTCGCCAGGTTGCCCTGACTTTGCTCTTATCTGAGAGGTTTGCAAGAACCGACGCGCATTCGGGACGACAGCCCGAAGGCATTAGGTTGTTTTAATTTTAGTCAATTTTTTCAAGTAGTTACGACACAGGCAACATATAGAATAGCTCGAATAATTGGAAGTCCACTTTAACTGACCAAATCTGACGAAATGTGACAAGCGATGCGGCTCTCCTCTCCTTCCAGGGCATAAGCGCTGCCCCTCCTCCCTCCCCCTTTGGTGTCACCTTCGGGAAAGGGGGTCGGGTGGCCGGAGGCCGGGTGAGGAGCCTTTTGCGCTGCGGCGACCGGGAATGCAAGGACCTAACCGGACAACGCTGCCTAAATCCCCCTTTGTTAAAGGGGGACTTTTTGACGCGTCAAGTATTAAAGTTAGCGTCGATTCCCTTCAAGGATCGGGGTGGATCGGGGTGGATCGGGGTGAGTGAGTGGGTGGGACCTGAAGTTTAAGAGATGACGAGCGTTTCGGCAAAGCAGTATCCCACGCCATGGACGGTCTTGATGGGGGATGGCGTGCACGGCTCTTCCTCGATTTTTCGCCGCAGCCTCCGCACCAGGGAGTCCATGGCGCGGCTGGCGTATTCATCGTCGCGATAGCCTAGCACCGCCAGGACGGTTTCACGCCGCACCGGGCTTCCGGCGCTCTCGGCGAGGCATTCCATGAACTGCATCTCCTTGGCGGTAAGAAGTATGGCCGATCCGGCGGGGGTCACCAGGTGCCACTGCTGTCTGACTAGACGCCACGGCTCAGGCGCCAGGCTCGGCACGGACTCGGGCGAACGCTTGCCGAGGCGGACGGACAGATTGGTGATGGCCGCCGCCAGTTCCCGGCAGTTCACCGGCTTGACCATGTACAGGTCGGCGCCGCAATCGTAGCCGCGCACCCGGTCTTCCGCCGCGTCGCGGGCCGTAAGTATTATCACCCCCATTGCCGTGTTTTTCCGTATGTACTCGGTCAGGACATAACCGCACTGGTCCGGAAGCCCCACATCCACCACCGCAACGGAGAAGGAGGCTTCGGCAAGGGCGCGGTAGAACTCCAGACAACTCCCGACGCCGCTGGCATCATGGCCTGCAAGGGCGAGATATTCCACGATGCTCTCCCGCAGGTCCCGGTCGTCCTCGACTATGATAACCCTTACTTTCGTGTTCATTTGACCGCCTCCCCCGAGTGTGACAGCGGCAGCCGGACCGTCGCCACGGTGCCGCCTACGGTGCTCTCCAGGCTCACCAGGCCGCCATGCTGCTCTATGATTCTCCTGACCAGATTGAGGCCGACACCCGCTCCCCTGGTATCGGCGCTGCCGGTCCCGCGGTAGTACTTCTCGAACACCCTTTCCAGTTCATCCGGCGCTATGCCCCGCCCCGAGTCGCTGATCCTGACGACCGCCTCTGCACCGTCTGCGCCCAATGAGATGCAGACCGGATCCTCCTGCGCCGAATATTTGAACGCGTTGTCGATGAGGTTTACAAACGCCGTCTTGAGCAGCGCCCGGTCACAGCTTACGGCAAGGGCCAGGGCATCCGGAGAGTCGAACAGCAGCCGTCGCCCCCCCCAGAGCTCCCCCATCTCGTCGGTCAGTTTCCCGAGGAACGGGGCGAGGCCGGTCTCTTCCCAGCACATCTTCAACTGCGCGGCGTCAAGTCTCTGCCGCCCCAGCGCGACCTCCACCACTTCCACGAGCCTGGCCAGTGCACGGGTAATCTTCGCGAGGTGGGGGAACATCACGCACTCGGCCTTGCACGCCTTCATCTCCAGTATGTCCACGTTGGCCCGGATGATGGCGAGGGGGGTGCGGTACTCGTGGGACACCATGTCCACGAAACGGATCTGGCTCTCCAGCGCCTCCCGCTCCGTTTTCAGGGCGTCCTCAAGTTCCTTCTGCTTCGCCACCAGTTCCCGGGTCATCTTCCCGGCGAGCTCGACGGCTTTTTGCTCCGTCTCGCGGCTCGCGGCGAGTGCCTTCTCCTCGGCGGCGCGTACCCGCTCGGTGAGGGCCAGGGTCATGAGGATCATGCTCAGCACGGCGCCGACCTGCAGGGAGTACGAAGTCAGCCAGGTGACCGGGGCCCATCCCAACAGCCGCAGTAACGCGAGAACAGCGCCGATGTTGCTTGCTATGAAGGCGGTAAGGAACAGACTCCCTGCCGTCACTCCTTTTCTGACCAACAGGACGCCGAGCCAGGTGAGAGACAGGACGAAAAACAGCCCGTTCATCATGAGCAGCGGCGCCGTGCGTCCGTACCAGCCGAACGGGATCGAGAGGCTTACGGCGACGCCAAACCAGAAGGTGAACTGGAAATACCGGTGGGCGAACGGGAGCTTCCCCTTGGTGTCGAAGAGGCGGACGGCGAAAAGGGCAAAGCTGGAGAAGCTTAAAGCGGTTCCTGCTCCGGTAAAGTAGTCGGAAACGAGATGGGCGCCCGCGGGCCAGAACAGCGCAAGGGACCCCTCGACTGCGAAATAGCTGGAGAAAAGGGCCAGAGCGTAACAGGAGTAGTATCCGTAGAGCATGTCGCGCAGACGAAACGCATAGATCGCGTTTATGAATGCCACAACCAGGGCGACGCCGAAAAAGGCGCCGTAGAGCTGGCCCTTGAGCTCCGACCAGAAGATGAACTGCTCCGGGGGGTAGACCCACCCCTTCAGGTTGTGGGTGCTGGTGGTCTGGACGCGGATGTAGATAAGTCGCGGCTTGTCATCCGCCAGGACAACGGGAAGCACGAAACTGGAGTGACGCACCGGCCGCTGCGCAATGGGATGGTGATCGCCGAAGACATACTCCCGGTAGGATGCGGCAGCCGCAGGGTCGTCCCCGACCTGGGTGTAGACCGTAACGTGGTCGAGCATCGAGGGGCCGAGACGGAGGATGAAATCGTGCAGCGTGGAGTCGTTACAGAGCGAGAAGCGGACCCAGCTTGACTCCCTGGTGTAGCCCCGATTGACGAAACCGTCGACCGGCCGGAAGCGCGCGGCGCCGGCGAGCGCCTCCGTGAGCGTGAGGCGGCCGTCGGGATCGTGGAGAATTTCCAGATGGCCGGCGAGGGAGAGTGTAGTGGACCTTGAAACCCGCACCGGGGACGCAGGCAAGGTAAAGCCTCGTGCCTCAGCAGCGAAGAAGAAGAGCACCGAGATCAGGCAGCTTATCGACCAGGGGGCCCAGACCAGGCGCCGGCACGGAAAAACCGTAAAGGACGACCGTGGAGAGTAGGGTTTCCGCTGCCGGATCTGAGCAAGGGCGGCTAGATTAAATGGAAAGTGTGCCATCAATGGAAGTAGCCTTGCCATAAGAGCCGATGCTCAGGAAATTCCTTCAACGTTACGGGCGGCACACTCAAACTACGTAGAAATCGGATCACCGTTTATATCGTGGAGATAAGGTGAAAGGCAAAGGAAATTTTCTGAATGAGAATCGGTTCAGACATACCCCTTAGGGGCACTGCCATTCCGCCTAGCGGGATCGGGAGAATGCCATCGCCATTTCGATCTTTTCGGTGAGGCTGGTTAGGTCGAACGGCTTCTGGATGAACGTGACGCCGTGCTCCAGCACACCGTGATGCGCAATTATGTCGGCGCTGTAGCCCGACATATAGACTATCCCGATGCGGGGAGAGATGGCCCTGGCCGCCGCCGAGAGTTCCACCCCATTCAGCTCCGGCATGATCACGTCGGTCAGCAGGCAGTCGATGCGACCCTGGTTGGCGCGACAGATATCAAGCGCGTCCCGTGGTGACTCGGCCACCAATACCCGGTAACCCGCCCTCTCCAGCATCAGCTGCACCATGCGCCGGACGCACTCCTCATCTTCGACCAGCAGCAGGCACCCGGTGCCGGAGAACTCAGCCAGAGGCGGCGGCGCGTCTTCATTTGTTTCCTGCATCAGTCGCGGGAAGAAAAGGCTGAAGGAAGCGCCCCGACCCGGTTCGCTGTAGAGCTTCACGAACCCCCCATTCTGGCACATGATGCCGTAAACGGTCGCCAGCCCCAGCCCGGTCCCCGAACCTACCTCCTTGGTGGTGAAAAAGGGTTCGAAAGCTCTTCCCTGCAGTTGCCTGTCCATGCCGATTCCGGTGTCGCTCACCGTCATCTGGACGTAGTCGCCGGGCAAGGCCTCGGCATCGGTGGCAGTGCGGCTCTGGTTGATGCTGACGTTTCTCGTCTCGATGCTGAGGGTACCCCCATCAGGCATGGCGTCGCGTGCGTTGAGAGCGAGGTTCATGATGATCTGGTTCACCTGGACGGGGTCCATCAGTACCGGCCAGAGCGCGTCGGGCGTGATCAGCCTGAGATGCACGTCAGCGCCGAACATGTGCAACAGCGTCTTTTCGGTGTGCCTGATCAACTGGTTCAGGTCGATCCTGCCGGGAGTGACTATCTCGTTGCGCGAGAAGGCGAGCAGTTGCTGCGTGGTGTCGCGTGAGTGCTCGGCTGCCTTGACGATCTCGTCGACATACTCATGAAACTTCTCCGCGTCGGCAGGAACCATCCTGGAGAGTTCGGCATATCCCAGGATGACGCTCAGGCTGTTGTTGAAATCATGCGCCACCCCCCCCGCCAGCCGGCCGATCGCCTCCATCTTCTGGGCCTGCAGCAGCTGCGCCTCGAGGTAGCGCTGCTCCGTGATGTCGCGATTGAGCCCGATCATCCGCACGGCGTTCCCTTCCCCGTCGCGCATAACGATGGCGTCCGCTTTTATGGTCAACACCTTGCCGTCCGGATGGACCACCCGGAACTCCTCCGAGCTGTACTCCTTGTCGCCGCGCAATGCGGCCTCACCCGCCTCCCAGGCGCGCTGCCGGTCCTCGGCATGCAGGGCGCGGCTCCAGGTTTCAATCGTGCCGTCGAAGGCATCCCGGCTGATGCCGTACAGCTCGCACATCCTGTCGTTCCAGTCGACGGTACCCGCGGCGATGTTCCACTCCCAAACGCCCAGCCCCCCCGACTTCGCTGCAAGTTCCAGACGGAGCTTGGTCTCCGTGACCGACTGCAGCGCCCCCTTCGATGCGCTGATGTCCTGGCAATAGGCGAGGGCATTGCCGCCGTCGAGCCTGACCGCGCGCAGCGACACCCAGACCGTCCGTCCGTCGCTCCTTAGCAGCCGGGTCTCCAGATCCATCCGTCCCGTATCCTGCAGCAGGGTGAATTCCCTGAGCAGAGCCTCGTGCTCCTCTATGGGATGGACCTCAAGGATCTGCATGCGGGACAGGGTATCGGCCGGGTACCCCAGGAGCTGGGTGGCAGCCTCGTTGAAGTCGACATAGTGCCCCTCTCGGTCCACCACGAAAACCGCAACCGGCGAGTTTTCCACGTAGCAGCGAAACCTCGCCTCGCTCTCGTGCAGCGCGGCAGTCGCCTGTTCCCGCTCGGCTGCCAGCTTCGCCTGCGTCTCCGCCAGGTTCGTACGCCTCTGGGCCCGGCGCGTCGACTCCGACAGCCAGGCTGCCATAAACCCGCTCACCAGGAAGATGGCTATGCCGATCCAGTCCACCTGGTCGCGAATCGAGAAATCGCGCAGAGGCTCGATCAGAAAATAGGCGGCGAAGCAGGCGGAAAGGATGGTGACCGTGGCACCGGCGTAAAGCCCGCCGCAGAGGGTAGCGATCATCACGGCCGGGAAAAAGGTGACATACGGGATCCGCGTCCCTAAAGAGTCGAGGAAGAAGATCCGCAACCCTGCGGCTAGAGCGAAGATGGCGACCGCTATCAGCACTGCCAGCCAGGGGCGGCGTTTTTCCAACGAGGGAAGCATAAGTGGTTTCCGCCTTATTTTATTGTTTCATGGTGAAGCCATATCATGCAGGGTCGGCGGCACCGCAACCATTGCTGCCAGGCGGAAGACGCAGGGCGCCGCTATAGGTCAGGACGCGCCCCTCTCTCCGGTTGGGCAGCCCGCGCCGCTGCTGGCCACCGCCTTGGCGAGCGGGTAACGGCTTCGCGTCCAGCACGGCTCCGTCTCCCGGCGAGCTCCCACCGGGAGACGCAGGAAGACGGTGCGAGAGTCCATCGACAGCTAGACCATCTGTCCCGGGAAGGGAATCCCGAAAAAGGAAATACAACCTAACGAAACGCGCAGGTGCAAACATGCCTTCTCCTCTCTGGACCGGTGGCACTGCCCCGAAGTGTTCTTCATCCTTTCATTAGGCATGCCAGGGGAGAAGGCGGCTAAGCGGGCGAAATGGCGTCGGGCTCGGCAACGTTACGGTCGCACAGCAGCGGCGTTTGTGCAACTTTTGAACAGAGCGCTGATCGTGTCGTGCACAACCGCCAGAACCGCGAGGATCGCCAGAGTTTGCAGAACCACGAGGATTGTCAGAGTTGGCGAGCCGCCAGGATTGTCACAAGGAAAAGCAGAGGAAGGCTGTATCTGGAGCGGGGGGGTGCAGGGGGCGAGCAGATCGCCCCCTGGTACAAGTGGTCAGGCCAGGGCTACACCTTCGAACTCATAGCGTATTTTATATTGGCCGGCACGAAAAGCCACAGAACCACGTCTACCACCCGGGCGGCCAGGAGTATCGGCACAAAGACCAGCGCGATCACCTTTTCAGCGATACCGTCAAAAGCCCCGCCGAGGTTGATCGTATCGCAGAAGATTGAGATGACGATACAGACAGCGAGTCCTGCCACCATGAAAAGACAGGTACCGACCAAGAGCATGAACAACGAGAAAAGATTGGTTCCTAACATGAGCTTCCTCCTTTTGGGGTTATGACAGTGTCGCCGGCTCTCGTTATGTGATGGCCGGGTTGACCGTCTGGATTGAATCGCAAGAGACCGACCTGCAGTGAGACACCGGTCATGGTAGCCGCTGCTGTTATTACGGATGAAGTCGGGCTGTCACAGAAGTTGATTGCCATGAACAGTCAGAGACAGGGGAACACTAGACGACGCTAAATAATAACAGCAAATTAAAAGCATACAACAGCGAACAAACATATTCCTGCCTGGACTGACCCAAAGAACCCTCTCACCTCTCACTCCTGCTCGATTATCATCCGGCTCCAACTCGAACTCTGCCGCCCGCTGCAACGTCGCCTTGTCTGCCGGGGGGCGACTGCTATACTGACACGTTGTAATTTTTTAATTTAAACGGAGGCGCCATGTCGCACCATGCATCACATAGCGGCTACCACCGCCTCATGCAGCGGGTAAACAAATCTCCCCAAGGGGCTCCTGCTTCGGACCTGCTGCTCAAGATCTTCTCCATCCTGTGCACCGAGCAGGAGGCGGCGCTGCTCTGCCAACTGCCGCTCAGGCCTTTTCCGGCGGCCAAGGCCGGGCGCATCTGGCAGGTGACCGCGGACGCGGCACGCAGCACGCTGGAGGCAATGGCTTCGCGCGCGCTGCTCCTTGACCTGGAGCGCGACGGGAAGACGCTGTACATTCTCCCTCCGCCGATGGCCGGCTTTTTCGAGTTTTCCCTGATGCGGCTACGCCCGGACATCGATCAAAAGGAGCTGGCCGGGCTGTTTTTCCGCTATATCAACGTGGAGGATGCCTTCATCAGGGACCTTTTTGCCGGCGGCGAAACACCTCTTGGCAGGGTCCTGGTAAACGAAGAGGCTATCGCCGGCGACAAGGCC
>Ga0209317_1001618_pt1 | contig 18917 bp, 18 predicted proteins | sample RifGroB2_FD_183994 | JGI IMG/M metagenome (GOLD analysis project Ga0209317, IMG submission 183994) | Soil microbial communities from Rifle, Colorado, USA - Groundwater B2 (SPAdes) (version 2) | ecosystem: Environmental > Terrestrial > Soil > Unclassified | place: Rifle, Colorado | collected... | reverse complement strand
TGAGGCGGTGCGCACCCTTAAAGGCGAGGAGATGCCGGAGCGGGTGGAGCCGGAGATAAAGCTGAAGATCCCGGCCTTCATCCCCGAGCAGTACGTGAAAGATCCGAACCAGCGGCTCCTGATCTACAAGAAACTGACCCAACCGGCAGACGAGGCCGAGATAGACGACATCCGCGCCGAGCTGGTGGACCGCTTCGGTCCGCTGCCGATGGCCGCCATCTATTTACTGGATGTGATGCGTATCAGGGTGCTGTTAAAGAGGCTCCTGGTCAAGGAGATCGAGCTGGCTGGGAACGATCTGGTGCTTTCCTTCCACGAGCGGACCCCGGTCTCGCCCGACTCCATCACGGCGCTGCTCAGGAAGGAGAAGGGAAAATACCGCTTCACCCCGGACTTCCGCCTCTACGCGCGCATAGCCGACAGCTCATTTGACGGGGTACTCGCAGAAGCCAGAAATCTCTTGAAACTCCTACTCTGATATGCTAGCGTTTCACGGATTGGAAGTTACTTACTGATATAAAAGGAGTTCACCGTGCATTTGAAGAAAACTGCCACACTGCTCGTGCTCGCAATGTGCGTCACCGCAGCCGGCTGTAAACAGCAGGGGGGAACCGAGGCTAAGAAAGAGGGTGGAGTTGTGCTTGCCGAGGTAAACGGCTCTACCATCACGGACCAGGATTTCTACAAGGAGCAGGAGAGCCTGCCCCCTTACCTGAAGCCGATGACCGAGACCCCGGAGGGGAAGAAGGAGATGCTCGACACCATGGTGGTGCGTGAGCTGATCCTGCAGCAGGCGAAAAAAGACGGCATCGACAAGAGCGAGGCGGTGGCGGCCAAGCTTGAGGACCTGAAGAAGCGGGTCATCGTCGAAGCTTACCTGAAGAAGAAGGTGGAGGAGTCGGCCAACATCAGCGACGCCGACCTGCAGGCATTCTACAAGAAGAACCAGGACAAGTTCACCACCGGCGAGCAGATCAGGGCGAGCCACATCCTGGTGAAAACCGAGGCGGAAGCTAAGGCAATCCAGAAGCAGCTTCAGGAAGGCGCAAGCTTCGAAGAGCTGGCGAAGAAGCACTCCATCGACGGCGCAGCCCCCAAAGGCGGGGATCTCGGCTGGTTCGGCAAAGGTTCCATGTTGCCGGAGTTCGAGAAGGTCGCCTTCGGCCTCAAGGAAGGGGAGACCTCCGGGATCGTCCCGACCAAGTTCGGCTTCCACATCGTCAAGCTGACCGGCAAGCGTGCGGCAGGTCCGCGCTCCTTCGAAGAGGTGAAGGACCAGATCAAGGAAGCGATGATCCCCGAGAAGCAGCAGGAAACCTTCAAGAAGCTCAAGGAAGAGCTGAAGAAGGATGCCAAGCTGAGCATCAAGGAAGACGCGCTGCAAGGTCTCAAGAGCCAGGCTCCGGCTCCGGGAACCGCACCGGCAGAGCCCAAGCAGTAATCTGAAGAACATAACGTAAACCTGACGGCCGGGCGCAAGTCCGGCCGTTTTTTGCAAACCAGACATTAAACAGATCGAGAGAAATCATGGCAAAGATCATCACCGGCATCACGCTGCTGGCCCTGCTGGCATTGCACCCCAACACCTCACCCGCCGCCCAGGTGATAGACGGCATCGCGGCAACGGTGAATGAAGAACTGATCACCACGGTCGAGGTGGACAAGGAAGCTCTCCTGATGCAAAAGGAGCTGGAAAAGCTCCCCCCGGCGGAGCAAGTCGGGCTGAGGAGTGCCGCTTTGAACCGTCTCGTGGACAAGAAGCTGATCGACCAGAAGATCCGCGAGCTCGACGTCAGGGTGACCGATGAAGAGGTCAAGCTCGCCATCGAGGACGTGAAGAAGCAGAACAATATCAGCCAAGAGGCGCTGGAACAGGCGCTTGCCGCGCAGGGGCTCAGCTTCGAGCTGTACCAGAAGCAGCTCAAAGAGCAGCTGGAGCGGATGAGGCTTATGAGCCAGGAGGTCCGCGCCAAGGTCCAGGTGAGCGAAAAGGATATCCGCGACTACTACGAGGCGAACCGCGCCAAGTACGGCGCCGAAGAGCTGTTCCGGGCCAGACACATCTTCTTCAAGGTGGACAAGAAGGGGGGAGCCGAGGAATTGGCCAAGGCAGAGGCGAAGGCGGCCGAGGTGCTCAAGGAGGCCCGTGCCGGGAAGGATTTCGTCGAGCTGGCAAAGAAGTACTCGACCGACCCCGCGGCAGCCAGGGACGGCGGCGATCTGGGAAGCTTTAAAAAGGACGACATGGTCCCCGAGATCGGCGACACCGTGGCCGCCATGAAGCCCGGCGACGTGAGTGCGCTGGTGCTGAGCCCGGCCGGCTTGCACATCATAAAGCTGGAGGAGAGAACCCAGGGAACCGGCAAGACCTTCGAAGCAGTGAAGGACGAGATCGAGGAGCTTCTCTATAAGAAAAAGTCGGACGAGCGCTTTGCCCAGTGGACCAAGGATCTGCGCGCCTCCGCCGCTATCGAGATCAAGTAACGTGAAGGGTGAAAGGTGAAAGGAGAAAGGAGAAAGGAGAGATCCAGACCTTTCACCCTTTCACCCTTTCATTATCCCAAACCTCCCAAGAACAGGAAAAGCCTGACCACATCGGAACTCGGAGGCACACAGAGGAAAGGCAAATGCTTATGTTTGCTTTTCCTCTGTGATACTCGGTGTCCTCTATGGTCAGGCTTTCTGCTTTCGGAACTATATCCCAAACAAAGGTGCCGCTACCTACCTGCTACCAAACTAACCTCCCCCTTTAACAAAGGGGGATTGAGGGGGATTTAACTAGCTGGCTCAGACTAAATCCCCCCTGCGCTCTCACTGCCTTCTGTGGTTGCCGTCTTGACGGCCCCTCTACAATCCCTCTACAATCCCTCGGCGGCCAACTGCTCGACCAGCTCCTGCTGGCGCTCGTTGAGGTTTTCCGGCACATGAACCTGAATCCGCACGTACATATCGCCCCGCTCCTGTTTACCCATCTGCGGGAAACCGAGACCCTTCAGCCTCACCTTGGTACCTGGCTGGATGCCGGCCGGGATCTTGATACGCTTGGTCCCTTCCATGGTCGGCACATCGATCGAGCCTCCCAGCACGGCCTGCGAGAAGCGGACCTCATGAGGGAGCACGATGTCGGAGCCCTCGCGCTGGAACAGCGCGTCGGGTCCCACGATCACCGTCAGGAACAGGTCACCCGCGGGGCCTCCCCCACGGCCAGCGGCGCCGCGCCCGGCCACCCTGAGCTTGGCACCGCTTTCGATGCCCGCCGGGATTTTCACCGAGAGCTCCTCCCGGTCGCCGCCGCGCTTGAAAGCGATCCTTTTCTCGGCTCCGTCGTAGGCGTCGCGGAAGGTGACCTGGATCTCCATGGAGAAATCCTCTCCCTTGGCCGCCATGCGTCCGTGGCCGGCATGGCCGGCATGGCCGCCGTGCTGGCGCCGCATGGCATCGCCGAAGATGCGGGAGAAGATGTCGTCGGTGCCGAAGCCCTGATCCTTGAAGAGATCGTCGACGTTGAACCCCTTGAAGATGTCCTCTTGTGAGAAGCGCTGGTGGAAGGTGTTGGAGCCGAACTGGTCAAACTGCGCCTTCTTTTTCGGGTCCGACAGGACCGCGTAAGCCTCGTTGATCTCCTTGAAACGCTCCTCGGCCTGCTTGTCGCCTGGATTTTTGTCCGGGTGATACTTAACCGCCAATTTGCGGTAGGCCCTCTTCAGTTCATCGACCGAAGCGCCCTTCTTGACACCCAGCACCTCGTAGTAATCTCTCTGCCCCATAATAAATTCCCTTTCACTTCATTGGAAAAACGTTTTCCAGAATGTAATCGGTGCGCGGTCGCTTGTCAACATTTGTAAACCTTGACAAGGCGTGGCCTGCGGGCTTATATATCCCGATGTTAATCCAAACTCAGCACAGAAGGAGCTGCTAGATGAAGCAATACGACGCCATCGTCATCGGTGCTGGAATAAGCGGGCTGAGCCTTGCCAGTTACGCTGCCGCAGCCGGGCTGAGCACGCTTGTCATAGAGAAGAGCGGCCGAGTCGGGGGCTGTTTCCATTCGCACCGTTTCGAGCGCGAGGCAGCCGGCTTCTGGCTGGAGCTCGGTGCTCATACCTGCTACAACTCCTATGGCGGTCTGATCGGGCTCATGGAAAAGCACGGCCTGATGGAGAGCATACTGCCCCGGGAAAAGGTCTCCTTCAAGATGCTGGTCGATAACGAGATCCGCAGCATTACCTCGCAGCTTTCCTTTCCGGAACTCTTCAGCTCCGTCTGGCGCATGTTCACCCTGAAAAAAGAGGGAGAGAGCGTAGCCTCGTACTACGGGCGCATAGTCGGCAGCAAGAACTACGAGCGCGTCTTCGCTCCCGCCTTCAACGCCGTCATCTCGCAGCGGGCCAACGATTTCCCGGCCGACATGCTGTTCAACAAGCGCCCCAGAAGAAAAGATGTGATCAAGAGCTTCACCCTGCAGGGCGGGCTCTCCAGCGTAACCGACAAGATCTCCGCCATCCCCGGAGTGACCTTGGTGACCGATGCAGAGGTAAGCCGGATTACCAAGAGCGGCAAAGGATTCGTAGTAGAGCTTGCCGACGGACGAGGCTTCGAGAGCAGCACTTTGACCCTCGCCACCCCGCCGCCCGAAGCGTCACGGCTCTCAGGCGAGATCGCCCCCGAGCTCGCCCGCGTGCTGGGTAACATCAAGGTCGAAACCATTGAGAGCGTTGGCGTCGCGGTACTGAAGGACAAGCTCAAGGTACCGCCGGTAGCCGGCATCATCGCCGCCAATGACGACTTTTACTCCGCCGTATCCAGGGACACCGTGCCCCATACCTCCTATCGCGGCTTCAGCTTCCATTTCAAGTCCGGGCGTCTGCCGCTGCAGGCAAAGGTGAAGCGGATGGCAGAAGTGCTGCGTGTCAGGCCGGAGGATTTGGAGCAGGTCGTTCAGCGTGAAAGCCGGCTCCCCTCCCCCATTGTAGGTCACCACACCTTGACCGCCCAGATCGACGGGACCCTCGCCTCGGGGAAGCTGTTTGTCACCGGCAACTACTTTGCCGGCATGGCCGTAGAGGATTGCATCGTGCGCTCGGGCAAGGAATTCCGGAGGCTGTCCAGCACGCTGTAACCCAAGGCCGCGTTCGGAACAGTTATCCAGCGGCATACTCGCTTTTACAGAAAAAGGCTCTCCCGGCAAGGGAGGGCCTTTTTCTCTTTTCAGCTCAAGCAGTATCCCTTCGCCGGTCACAACCCTCGCGGACAAATCTTCCTCTTGTGGTAAAATGCCCTCTTTGCCTTGCTCTGACAGCGGCAAGGGCGTGACGTTGGGAAAAGCGGTGGATGGACCCGGTCGGGGGGAAGGAGGGCGGTTTGGCCGATGGTGAGGGGCTGATTCCCAGGCATGGCGGGTACCGCAACCTGAAGAGCTTTCAGATCGCACAGCTCGCCTTTGACATCACGGTGCGCTTTTGCGATCGCTACATCAGCAAGCGGAGCCGCACCCACGACCAGATGGTGCAGGCGGCGCGCAGCGGTGTGCAGAACATCGCCGAGGGGAGCCAGGCATCGGGCACCTCCAAAAAGACCGAGCTGAAGTTGACCAATGTAGCCCGCGCCAGTCTTGAAGAGCTGCGCCTGGATTACGAAGATTTTCTGAGGCAGAGGGGCCTGCCGCTGTGGGAAAGGGAAGACCCTCGGCGGGCACAGTTGATTGCCAGGCGGTGCAAAAGCGCGGATGAGGTTGCGGCTTGGGTGGTGGAAATTAGCAAGGGGGGTGGTGGACGTTATGGACGTGATGGAAAGCTTGAAGCTATCACTGAGCCTACTGAGCCTACTGGGTCCATTCAGTCCATTCAGTCCATTCAGTCCATTCAGTCCACAAAGTCCATGGCGTCCAGCTACCCCGAGTTGGCCGCCAACGCCGCCCTCACCCTCATAGCGGTCGCCTGCTCTCTGCTTGAGCGGCAGCTCGCTGCGCAAGCCGCCGCTTTCGAAAAAGAAGGGGGCTTCACCGAGCGCCTTTACCGCACCCGCACCCAGTGCAGAAAAAAGCCATAAACCGACCTCAGCGAAAAAACCACCAAACCCCACTGCAAACAGCCGCATAAAGCACCAGCCCAACCGGGCTCGAAACGGCAACCTTCAAATCCTGCCCGGAAGGAATGGAACTGTAGCAAAAAATATAAATTACCAGATACATCAGCAGGGTGTGCAAAAGGTCACCGGGAAACCAGCTCCTCCAACCAAGGTAGAGATAATAGGCAACCAGGTTCAGCGCCAGCGGCGCAAGGGCTGAAGGGAGCGCCGAAACGGGCCCGGGACGGCTGATGGTGACGGATCCGAGCAGCCAGCGCTGACTTGTGCCGCGACTCCCGTCCCGACGCGGCATGATGCTGAAGCCGACGGGCCTTGCTCCGGTGACGGCGGCGACTATCAGATGGGAGAGCTCGTGTAAGAGCGTGCCGGGTAGCGCCCAGCAGATCTGCCAGAAGGCACCGATCCGACCTACCCTCCCCTGCAGGACGGCCAGCATGATAACCAACAGAATCCCGGCAAAATGATGCCATTGCCCGGAACTCTCAAATGCCGCTCCCTGCCCGATAATGCTCTCCATCTGACCTCCCAATGCCCGTTGCGCGCAGCATAACCCGATTATCCCCGGCTGACAACCGCTAGATCGCCGCCCCTCTTGCCGTATCCCCTCCCCTCTGCTATGGTATATACCTCATGAGACAAGTGGCTTTCTTAGCTTAATCCAGCCCTACCGTACATGCGACCCATCGCAGCTCCCAGTGAGATAACCAGAAATAGAATGGCAAGGAGCAAGACATGTTTTTAGAAGGACACCGCGCACCGGATTTCAGCCTGCAGGGCAGCGACGGCAAGGTACACACGCTTAAAGATTATTCCGACAAGATCCTCGTTCTCTTCTTTTACCCCAGAGACAACACACCGGGATGCACCGCTGAGGCGGTCGGCTTCAGCAAGCTGCAACCGCTGTTCGAGCAGCTGGGCGCGGTGCTGGTCGGCGTCAGCAAGGATTCCATGAAATCGCATGACAAGTTCATTGCCGACTTCAAGATCCCGTTCACGCTCCTGTCGGACCCGACTGCCGCCGTGATGACCGCGTATGGCGCCTACGGAGAAAAGGATCAGTACGGCAAAACTGTGGTCGGCAGCATCCGCTCCACAGTCGTAATCGCCCCGGATGGAACGGTCATCAAGCATTGGCCCAAGATCCCCAAAGCGTCAGAACATCCCGACAAGGTGCTCGACTTCTTCAAGATGCTCGCCAAAGGCAGGTAGCTGCGAAAAGAATCGAGCAACCACCCCCGCCTGCAGCGGCGATTTATCCCAGAGAAAGTAACCACCTCTGTTCAACCTCTCTAAACTCTCCTCCCCCCAGCGGGGGGAGGTTGGGCTTGCGCGCCGAAGCGCTTCAGCCCGCAGGCGTGAAGGGGGAAGACCGAGTCGGTTTTGCTGGAAGCGGTGGCGGTCTGTTTAAAGCTTTCCCCCTCCCTAACCCTCCCCCTCCGGGGGAGGGGACTAGTGGCAGACTACCATGGACTTTCTCCAGAAGCGCCCCAATCCACCACCCGCACCGGCGGGAGCGAGGCCCCATGACAGACCGCGAGATGATCGACAGCTTTTTCTGCGCCGCCTTGGCCGCGGTCGACCCCTTCATGGCGCTAGCACCGCACCTGGTCACGGTTAAGGAGATCTACCGCACCGGGGGATTCAACAGACTGGTCGTTGCAGGCTTTGGCAAGGCAGGCCTCCCTATGGCGCTCGCTGCTGAGGAGTCGCTTGGGAAAGCGATCGTTGACGGCCTGGTCATCGTGCCGCACGGCACCAAGCTCGCCCTGAGCCCCAGCCGCATAGAAATTGCAACTGCCGGGCACCCTCACCCGGACATGGACGGCGTTGCCGCCAGCAGACGCATCCTGGAACTGGCCCGCGTGGCGGATAAAAAAACCCTGCTGCTCCTGCTGGTTTCCGGCGGCGGCTCAGCGCTCTTTACAGCACCGGCCGACGGCATCAACCTGGAAGAAAAACAGCTGACCTCCCGCCTGCTCATGGAAGCGGGCGCCGACATCCATCAACTCAATACGGTCCGAAAACACCTGTCCAACATCAAAGGGGGGAGGCTGGCAGCCTTAGCGCATCCGGCACGCTTAATAACCTTCGCCATCTCGGATGTTCCGGGTGATCGTCCCGACGTTATCGCCTCAGGCCCTGCCTACCCCGATCCGACCAGCTTCGCCGACGCCCTCGCCGTGCTTGAACTTCTGGGAATTTCGGCGCAGGTTCCGACCTCGGTTCGCGAGCGTCTGCTAAAGGGCGCCTCCGGCACCATCGTGGAGACACCAAAACCCGGGGACCCGGTTTTTTCCTCGGTCACAACGGTAATAGCCGCGCGCAACCGGGACGCCGTCGAGGCAGCCGCACGGGCCGCGCGTCACAAGGGACTCAAGGTACATATTCTGGAGGAGATGGTATGCGGGGAGGCACTGCAGGCGGGACAACGCTTGGCCGGGATCGCCATTAGCGAGCGGGAGAAGCTCGCTCCGGGTGAACGTATCTGCCTGATCAGCGGGGGCGAAACGACGGTGCGTGTGGTCGGCAAGGGAAAAGGCGGCCGTAACCAGGAACTGGCTCTGGCGTTTGCCATGGCAATCGAGGGGAGATCTGGAATCACTTTGCTTTCTGCCGGAACAGACGGCATCGACGGCCCGACTGACGCTGCCGGCGGCGTCGTGGACGGGAATACCACCGCGCTCGCAAAAGCGGCCGGGTTTGATCCCGGCCGATCTCTTGCCGATAACGACGCCTACACCCTCCTGGACAGCTGCCAGGGACTCTTGAAGACCGGACCCACCGGCACCAACGTAATGGACCTGCAGATTGCCATCCTGTCAGCCTAGAAGATTCGATCAGTCGACATAATTGTAATTACTCTCCACATCTAAAATCTTCAGCAGGGTCTCCGGGGAGTAGGGGTATTCCGGGAGCCTCTCTTCCACTTCAGCACCCTTAGGCGGGTTCCAGAGCAACACCCAGCGTCCGTCCCGCTGCACCTTGACTGCCCTGCCGTCGCAGCGTTTTTCGATGGTCCGCCACATCTCATCCTGGTCGATCAGTTCAAACCCGGCAATCTCCGTGCTGTCTTTAAGATTGTCCAAAAACCTCGTCACCAGATCGAAATCGATGTAGTCCTCCTCTTTGCGCCACCACTTGATAAAAATGTTATTGGGATGCGCCTCTCTGTCTTTCTTGATCTTCTGTACCAGTTCATATCCCTGCATGGCCAACCTCCATCGGGTCCCAACCGCGCCCGGGCTGATTTTCACCAATAGTGACCAATACTACCTGTGGGTATCAATTCCGCAAGCTCAAGCAGGTCTAATCTCCGCTGTTCAACCGGGCATTTCCGCTATTGCACCACCTCAAGAACCCCTTCCATCCCCTTATCCTTATGACTCGCAATGAACGGCAGTTTCTTGCTGCAGTAAAACGGGAAGACTCCGGTCTTTTTCGGGGTGAAGGTCACTGTTTTAAAATCGCCGCTCAGGGCGGTATCAAACTCCATCCCCGCCTCCGGCGCCTTCATGACGATGTCATGGGGGACCATCTTCCCCTCTTTCTTCAACTTGAGCTCCACCGGCACGTTCACCTTAACGATGATCCGGTTGGGATTGTAGTAGTAGCTTCCTCCAGTAACCTCAACTCTCTGAATGCCATCAGCATCCGTCGTTGCCCTGAAGACCTTTTCCTCTCCCTTGGCATAGGCAAAACTGAAAATACTCAACGCCATCACTATTGACAAAGCTGCAATTCTTTTCACGGCAACACCTCTACATGAGTACTCACTTCAACTGTCAAGCCTGCTGCCTTTACTAAAACAGGTCGTACCGAACCAGCTTCGATACACTATCATTGTAAGCAATATACTTGGTAATGCAAATATACTTCTGTTACAGGCAAGGAGTTGCGCTGCAACTGACTGTTAAAGGTTTATCTAGTTGCCTGTTAGTTCGCAGTCAACACAATCTTTCCGAGAGTGCTGGTCTCGATTACCTCGCGATGTGCAATCGCCGCATCCGCTAATGGCAGTCCCCTGCTTACCACCGGACGCAAAGTACCGTTTTCCAATCCTGCGGCGAAGGCTGCGTGCATGCTACTTAGTTCCCGCTCGGTTGCACTGAATAACGTCATCCCGATGATGACCGCCTCCCGTCCCATGGCGTCGCGCGGATCGATCTCCACTCTGCCTCGGCTACCGACCACCACGACCCGCCCGCCCTTGGCCAGTGCAGTTAGATCATCGCCCAGGTTCAGGTTGGCCAGCATCTCCAAAATGACATCGACGCCGACGCCGCAGGTCAAGTCGCCGAGTTGCGCCAGGTGGCCTGATTGATGATGGTCCAGCACTGCATGGGCCCCGGCCTGCAGCACCAATTCGCGTCCCTGCTCGCTGCTGGCGCTGCCGATCACCCTGAGCCCTGCGGCGCGTGCCAGTTGCACGGCGGCGATGCCGACCCCGCCGCTGGCTCCATGAACCAGCAGGGTCTCACCGGGGAGCGCCCGTGCCTTTTGGAACAAGGCACGGTAGGCTGCCCCGTAAGGCACGCCAATAGCCGCACCCTGGCCAAAGGAGATCCCATCCGGAAGCGGGTGGGTCTGGAATTCCGTGCAAAGCACCTTCTCCGCGTAGGTTCCCGAAAGGGACCATGCTACATAGACGCGTTCGCCGACTTTGCGATGCCTGACTCCCGGACCTACTGACTCGACCACTCCCGCTCCGTCAATCCCCGGTGTGTACGGCAGATGTGCCTGCTGCGCGTATTGACCCGACCGGATATAGGTATCTACCGGATTGACTCCGGCGGCATGAAGCCGTACCAGCACCTGCCCCTCGCCCGGTACCGGGTCGGCAACCTCCTCAATCCTCATCACCTCCGGCCCGCCAAACCTGCTGACAATTATCGCTCTCATAGAGTCTCCAGTAACTAGCTATATTCATTCACTAAACTCAATGGCTCCCGCAGAAGCAAGGGGAGAGTATACCAGCTATGTTATCTTGTTCAAATTCCGGCACCGGAGGTTGGAGCGGAGGTCACGGGGACAAGCCTAAAACGACCCATCCCCCTTCTGGCCTTCCCCCGTAGGGTGGGCACTCCGTGCCCACGCGACCCCCACGCGATCCTCTTGTGCCTCATTGAGGTGGGCAGGGGGATGCCCACCCTACGTCAATGAGAATTTTTCCGACACCTTGGGTTGAATTTCCCGCCATACACGCTACATACATCTATGGGTGCATTAATGATTCGTAACGGGAGGTTCCCCCATGAGAACACTGGTATCGCTTTTGCTGCTCATCGCCGTCGCTGCTTCCTATCCGTGTCACAGCGTTGCCGCTCCAAGTTCCTGGTATTCCGCCGGCGTCAGAGGAGGCCTGAGCTCCGATGCCAAGGACCACCATTTGCGTCAGTTCGAGGGCTTTGCTCTCTACCAATTACCCTGGGAGTTGCGGGGCGCATCCGGATGGGGCGTGGCAACGCAGGTCGAAATGGCGCTGGGGGTATTAAACGCCGTGGGGGAATATGGCTTGATTGCCTCGATCGGTCCTAATTTTAACGTAGGCAAACCCGGCTTCCCGCTGGCTATACCTTTCGGCATCAGTGCCGCAGGCCTGAGCCGCGACACCTTCGACGACCGTGACTACAACGGCTACGGGCAGTTCATCTCCCACATCGGAGTGGATTATAAATTGAGCGAAAGCTTAGGGCTTGGATACCGGTTTCAGCACATGTCCAATGCCGGCTTGAACGGAGGCGGCAACCCCGGTGTCAACATGCACCTGATCGGATTGAGCTGGTATCTGGCCCGCTGACGGGAATTCCTGTCTCAGGTCGGGAAGGGCTCTGCCGCGGCGCTTTTTTACCATGACAGATTTGACCGAAAGTTATAATATCGCCCCCGACAACCGCACTCCGACAGTGCCGGTTCACAAACAATCCCCCCGGACCTGTCTGCCGGCATGCCTCCGGGGTGAGGGTGCAGAAAAAATTGCCACAACAGGAAGGTACCTCCCATCACATTCAGCAATAAAATCCAGTTACACCAGCTCATCATTGAGCGATTGGCAGCGGATCTTGCCGTTTTCTCAATCGCCGCGAAGACCGCACATGCAGCATCCATCCACGAGGAGAACATCCCCGACAACAAATACGACACGCTCAGCCTTGAGGCCTCCTATGTGGCGCAGGGCCAGGCGAACCGCGCCCAGGAACTCAAGGGCGCGCTGCATGCCTACCAGACCCTGACGCTGCAGCAGTTCGAAGGGGACGCCGCGATACGATTGACCGCGCTGGTTACCTTGGAGGCGGAAGACGGCGAGGTAAGGTTACTCTTCATCGGGCCACAGGAAGGTGGCTTGAAGCTCAAGCTAAACCACGAAGAGATACTGGTCATCACCCCCGGCTCACCGCTTGGCACAGCGCTGATCGGAAAAAGTGTCGGGGACCAGGTGAACCTGGGGAAGAGGGATTTCGAGATCGTCCGGGTCTGCTGAAGGCAGTTCCGAAAAACGTGTAGGGGGTCGATACCATGTCGAACAGCTTCGCAGCCCTGGTGGTCGAGGAGAAGGCGCACGGGGAGTTTACCCGGCAGATTCAGATGAGATCTATCGACCAGCTCCCGGAGGGTGAACTGCTGGTCAAGGTCCATTACTCCTCGCTCAACTACAAGGATGCCCTTTCCGCCCTGGGACGCCCCGGCGTGACCAGGAAGTACCCGCACACCCCCGGAATCGATGCGGCGGGCGAGGTCGTTTCCTGCGCAAACGGAGCCTTCGCTGCCGGCGAACGTGTCATCGTGACCGGCCACGATCTCGGCATGAACTGCCCGGGAGGCTTCGGCCAGTACATCCGGGTCCCTTCCTCCTGGGCGGTTCGACTCCCCGAGGGGCTCACGCTGAAGGAAAGCATGATCATCGGAACAGCCGGCCTTACCGCGGCGCTCTCACTGCACAAGCTCTCCCGGGCCGGGGTACGTCCGGATAGCGGCGAAATCCTGGTGACCGGCGCCACAGGCGGGGTCGGGAGCATAGCCGTTGCCATGCTCGCCAAAGCGGGGTACGGCGTGGTCGCGGTTACCGGGAAAAGCTCGGAGACCGATTTCCTGCACGCTCTGGGGGCACGGCTTATCATCAGCCGCGAGGAGTTCCTGCGCGCTGCCGATCGCCCGCTGCTTAAGGAGCGCTGGGCCGGTGTCTTGGACGTGGTGGGTGGCGAGATGCTTGCCGCGGCGATCAAATCCACCAGCTACGGCGGAGTGGTCACCTGCTGCGGCCTGGCCGGCTCGGCTGAGCTGCCGCTCAACGTCTATCCATTCATCCTGAGAGCTGTCTCGCTGATCGGCATCGACTCTGCCGAATGCCCGAGTGAACTGAGACAAGAAGTATGGCAAAAACTGGCCGGCGAATGGAAGCCGACCGGCCTGATTGGAAGCGCCGTCGAAGCCCCCCTTTCGGGGCTGGAGCAGAAGTTTGCCGCCATGCTAAGGGGCGAGCTGCGTGGTCGCACCGTGGTAAACCTCATCGATGTTTAGCTGCCCCCTGCCTCAGGCTGCCCGGCCGACCCGCAGGTCTCTGTTTGTTATTGACATTGGCCTGTGGGAATTCTAAATTAGCGTCTCATAAACAACTATTTCCCGTATCTACAAGTTTGCTTCTTGCAGCTTTTTCCTCTCAGCACAGTCACCCTCTGTCTCTAGAAGGTAGTGTCGTCTCAACCAGTGGCCGCTATGTCACCATCTGTGACTTGATGTAGCGACGTCATGACTTGAGACGATTGATCAGACTCTGTCTGAAGGGCCTTAACAGTATCACTGTGGGAGGTTTTTGGTGGTAACCATGAAATTAGGCGATTTGCTGATCACGGCAGGAAGGATCACACCGGCTCAAGTAGAGGAAACCCTGAAAGGGCAGGCAATTTTCGGCGGCAGATTCGGGACCAATCTCGTTGAGATGGGATACCTGGATGAGCACGATCTCGCCCACTTCCTCAGCAAGAAAACCGGCATTCCCCACGCCTCGCCCGAACAGCTTATGGACGTCCCACCCCAGGTGATCAGGCTTATTCCTGAGGACGCGGTGCGAAAGTACAAAGTCATGCCGGTGGCCCTGAACAACCGCAAACTCACCGTGGCGATGATCGATCCCACGGACTTCGCAACCATTGACGAGATATCCTTCCTCACCGGCTATATCGTGGTCCCGGTCATCACCCCGGAGCTACGCTTGGTAAGCGCCCTGGAAAAGCACTACAACATTAAAAGGGACCTTCGCTATATCCGCGTAGAAGGGGGGGGGAGAAACAGGGCCGCGCGCCTGGCACAGGACGCCGCTGCACAGGACGCCCCCAAACAGCCGATGCAGAACGCTCCAGCCCCAAGCCGACCTGTCGCAACCAGCCCTGCTCCAAGCCAAGGCCAGGCTCCCGGCGCCAAACCGTCTCAGGCACCGGGCCTAAGCCAGACTCAGAGCGCTAAATCGTCTCAGGCGCCGAGCCTAGGCCAGACTCAAAGAGCGACACCAGCTCCTGCGCCAATCCTTTTTGAGGATGACATCCTGGAACTCCCGCTTTTAGCGGACTTCGAATGTTTCGGCGACATGGAAAAAACCGAGCCGGTGGCTGCCGTCCACACCCTGGCTGGAAGCAGCTTGCCTCGGGAGGCGCCCAAGGATTACAGCCTGGAAGGGGTCCTGCTGGGGCTCACCCAGGCGCACGACCGAGACGGCATCGCCGAGCTGGTCGTCAACTACGCCGCACAGCAGTTTGACCGGTCGGCTCTCTTTCTGCTCAAGGGGGGCAAGGCGACAGGATGGGTTGCGCAATGCGCGAAAAAGCCGGTGACGAAGTTCGACCTGCTGGAAATCCCGCTCACCGATCCCTCGGTACTCAACGTGGTCGCCGGGAGCAAGACCTATTACCTGGGACCCATGCCGGTCACGCACTACAACAGCAGGCTGATCGCGGCACTGGGCGGCGGCAACCCGACCAACAACCTCCTGGTTCCCCTGATGATGATGGGGCGCGTGGTTGCCATCCTCTACGTTGAGGGGGGGACTCTACGGCTAGATCAGCGGCTCCCCGACCTGCAAAGACTGCTCGCCAAGGCATCCATGGCGTTCGAGATACTCATTCTAAAGAGCAAAATACTCTTAGCCTAATCCTTATGACAGTAAGCTTTGAAAAATGAACTAGGGGACGTTGACATCCACACTCACTACGCTAGATTATACGGGTGCTAAAAAGGACCATCTCTCTCTCAAAAGGCCGACATGCCAGTAACCGCACAGCAGATTGAGTTAATCCCGCTTGCTATCTACACACTAATCGCGGTGGTACTGATTGGCGGACTCCTGGCGGCTGCCTACTACTTAGGTTCCGGCGAGGGTGCAGGTGACAAAGGAATACCTTATGAATCCGGAGCCCTCCCGACCGGGAGTGCCCGTCACGCCTCGCAGGTGCCTTTTTACCTGATCGCAATCTTCTTTATCATCTTCGACGTCGAAGGGGCCTTCATCATCACCTGGGCCACCGCCTGGGACCTTTTGGGGCTCCCGGGACTGATCCATATCACGGTCTTTATCACCGTACTCTTGCTGGGGCTGGTCTGGCTCTGGATGAAAGGCGGACTAGAATGGGGACCATCGGCCGCACGGGTGCGCGGCAAAGCGAAAGTACAGTAACAAGGCACGGCACATACGCTCTATAAACAGCGACCTCCTGGAACAACTGCCACCAACTAGAACCCCGGAGTAATCTTGACACCAGCGGACGACGAAAAAATACCCGATAATGTAATACTCGCCTCCCTGGACGATGTGATCAACTGGGGCCGGGCGAACTCTCTCTGGCCGATGTTCTTCGGCCTCTCCTGCTGCTTCGTCGAAATGATGACCTCCTTTACCTCCCGCTATGACGTGTCACGCTTCGGCGCCGAGGTGCTGCGCGGCACCCCGCGCGAGGCAGACCTCATGGTGATTGCCGGCACCGTATTCAAGAAGATGGCCCCCAGCATACTAAGGCTTTACGAGCAGATGGCAGAGCCGAAATGGGTGATCTCCATGGGAAGCTGCGCCAACTCGGGGGGGATGTACGACGTCTACAGCGTGGTGCAGGGGGTGAACCAGATCCTGCCGGTCGACGTTTATATCCCGGGCTGCCCGCCGCGGCCGGAGGCCTTCCTGGAAGGGCTCATGCTGCTGCAGAAAAAGATCAAGAGCGATGAGCGCCCCACCCGCCCTGTGCTGCGCATGAAAGGCGGCACCCAGGGGACCACTGCGCCGGTCTTGATCGACGACGTAACCAAATCGCGCGACCCGCGGGGACCCGGCATGGAAGGGGTCGCGGTGCGCGGCAGCTCCATGCAGCACCCGCACTTTCCCGCCCCGCGCTCGGACGAACTCTGGCGCCCCCCCCAGCCAAAACTGAACTACCCGGACTTCGGTCTGCAGCAGGAACTGCAGGAAGCTTTCAAAGGCGAGGTGCAGCTCGACGGCGCCGCCTGCGACATGCTCACCTACCGCGCTCCCGCAAGCCTGGTGCCGGATCTCCTCAGACACCTAAAAGAGCGCAAAAGCTCTCCCTTCAGGCGGCTGGAGGATATCGCCTGCGTGGACGAGTCCTGCAGACGCGACCGGGACAAATTCCGCGACTTCACGGTGAACTACCACCTCACCTGTTTCGAGACCCCCGGAAGGATCAGAATCAAGACAGAGCTCGAGGGCAGCTATCCGGAGATTCCCAGCGTGACCCCGGTCTTTCCGGTGGCCAACTGGTACGAGCGAGAAGCCTTTGACATGTTCGGCATCCGCTTTGCCGGCCACCCGAAAATGGAGCGGCTCCTGATGCCGCCCGACTGGATCGGGCATCCGCTCAGGAAGGAACATCCCTCCAGGGCGACCGAGCTTCCCCCCTACACCACGGAGGACGCGCGCAGACACAAGGCGGTTCCGGCGGGAGATTTCTTTGATCGCATCGACGACGAGACCCTGATCCTGAACCTCGGCCCGCAGCACCCCGGCACCCACGGCGTAATCAGGTTTATCCTCAAGCTCTCGGGAGAGGAGATCATCGATATCGACACCGATATCGGCTATCACCACCGGGCCGCGGAAAAGATGGGCGAGCGCCAGAACTGGCACCAGTTCATGCCCTACACCGACCGGATCGACTATCTGTCCGGCGTGCAGAACAACATGGCCTACGTCAACTCCGTCGAGACGCTTTGCGGCATCGAGATACCGGAGCGTGCCCAGTATATCCGGGTCATGCTCTGCGAACTGTTCCGGATTGCCAACCATCTGGTCTGGCTCGGCACCTTTGCCGCCGACCTGGGCGCCATGACCCCGGTGTTCTACACCTTCACCGATCGGGAAAAGATCTTCGACATCGTCGAGGCCATCACCGGCGGGCGCATGCATCCGGCCTGGTTCCGGCTCGGAGGGGTCGCCGAAGACCTCCCCGATGGCTGGCAGGCCCTGGTGCAGACCTTTCTGGAGTGGTTCCCGCCGCGGCTCGCCGAGTACGATAAGCTCCTGACCGGCAACCCGATCTTTACGGCACGGTTGAAGGGGGTCTCGGCAATCACGCTGGACGAGGCACTGGAGTGGGGCATTTCGGGACCTAACCTGAGAGCCTGCGGCTTTGCCTGGGATCTGCGCCGGAGCATGCCGTACGGCGGTTACGAGCGCTTCGATTTCGAGGTGGCAACGGCTCAGGGTGGCGACTGCTTCGCCCGCTACCTGGTGCGGATGGAGGAGATGAGACAATCGTTCTCCATCGTGAAACAGGCGGCGGCGGGGATGCCTGCAGGACGCTGGATTTCCGGGGACTACCGCTACGTGCTGCCGCAAAAGCGCGACACCCTGCACGACATCGAATCGCTGATCCACCACTTCGTGAACAGCACGCGCGGCATGTCGCCGCCGAAGGGCGAGTGCTATGCACCGATCGAAGCGCCCAAGGGCGAAACCGGCTACTTCGCCGTTTCCGACGGGCTGCATACCGCTTACCGCATGAGAATCAGGACCCCGAGCTTTCCGCACATCCAGTCCTTGCCGCTTCTAAGCCGCGGCTGGCTGGTATCGGACTTCCTCGCCATCATCGGTTCCATCGACTTCGTGCTGGCGGATCTGGACAGATAAGGAATTAGAGGCACCACGGAGCAACAGAGCATGATCCCTGGAGAACTGAAAATATCGTTGCAAGGCCGGGTCGCCGCCGCCATCACCAAAAGAGAGGCGGCGGTGGACGTAATGAAGGAGTTGCAGGCTCATTACGGCTGGCTGACGGACGAGGCAGTGGGCGAGGCGGCGGAGCTTCTCGGTCTCTCAACGCTGCAGGTCGAGGAGCTTGCCACCTTCTACGAGATGATCTATCGGCGTCCGGTCGGCAAGAAGGTGATCCACGTCTGCGATTCCATCTCCTGCTGGTGCGCCTGCTGCGATGACATCATGGCACATCTCAAGGCGCGGTTAGGCGTTGAGCCGGGCGGGACCAGCGCCGACGGCATGTTCACGTTGATCCCCTGCTGCTGCATGGGGATGTGCGGCGACAGCCCGGCCATGTCGGTCGGGGGTGCATTGTACGGCAGCGTAACACCGGAGATGGTGGACGAGATTTTGGAACGGGAGAGGCGGAGTTAGCAGCTGCTTGTTTGGGTTCGAGGCTCGGGTCACCGAAGCTTAGAGTTAAAAGAGTAATCTGCAGCAATTCTTACAAATCAGCTTGCTCTTATAGAAAGTTCGCGTTTGATCTGCCACTAGTCCCCTCCCCCGGAGGGCACTGCCATTAAGTTAAGGCGAATACTGTCTTTAAGCTTCGGACATATTGTATCTGTTTAAAAGTGACTGA
>Ga0209317_1001616_pt1 | contig 18931 bp, 6 predicted proteins | sample RifGroB2_FD_183994 | JGI IMG/M metagenome (GOLD analysis project Ga0209317, IMG submission 183994) | Soil microbial communities from Rifle, Colorado, USA - Groundwater B2 (SPAdes) (version 2) | ecosystem: Environmental > Terrestrial > Soil > Unclassified | place: Rifle, Colorado | collected... | reverse complement strand
GTGCGGTAGTGCGTGATCATCCTACGGGTCATGCCGAGTGCATCCGCAGCAGAGGATAAGGAAAGATCATTGCGTTTCATCCATTCGTTGAATTCTGCTGGGGATGGTTCACCTGCCTGTGCCTTACAGCGGGTGTAAAGTTGGTCGGCTCCTAGCTCGATATCGTCGCCCCATTCAACACTGTGACCGTACCAACCGACACGAGCCTTTGTGAACATTCTAGGGTCTTTGAGCGGTACTAAAAGAGCAAAACGGACCATCCAGTCTCCAATGTCGGCCTGCATAGTCTCGCCTGTTGTCCAGCGGACAATGAGACTGGCAGGTTCAATTGCAGTGACTTCTTCAATGCGAGGGGGCTTGTTCATCGCGTTATCTCCTCCCATTTGGCAAGCAGTAGGGTTTTATTTTCGGCGGCCCACTTCATTGCTTCGGCTGCCTTCTTTGCCGGGCTTACAATGCCCACTAGAACCTCCAAGGTTTCGAATCCAATAGAGCAGCGATCGCCATCGGTAAATTCCAAATGGAAATGTGGCGTTCCGTGTTCGTTTGGATAGATGGTCAGTCGGCACGTGCTAAAGCGCATTATCGTGGGCATGGCAACTATGGTAGCGAAATAGTTTCACCAAGTCAAGCTTTAGCGACCGCGATAGCAGGACCGAGTTAGTGGGCGGAGGGGTCAGGTCCGGACCTTGCCCGATCCCCCTACCCCACCGGTTCATGGGAATCAGGGGGACGGGGAATCAGGGGGACGTTGGTAAGTTGTGTAAGTTGCGACCTTTGGCTATCCGACCATGGAGGATCGTATGCCGACATGACCGGAAAAGTTCTGCAGGTGACGCCGGGTAGACAGTTATACGCTCCATGACGCCGGGAACATACAGGATGGCACATTCATGCATCGAATCTTGACCAGGCTCTGCGGCAGCGAATAAGGGATGGCGCTGCAGGCAAGAATCCAATATGAGTTCCACAGAAGTGCATGACACAAGTAAAGGAGCAAGGAATGAAGAGAGTCATATTGAGCTTTATGCTGGTTTTATTCCTTTGCACATGGGCATCTGCTGGATCGTCGGTATGGAAGGCGCAAAAGGATGATTCCATCATCTACCTGGGTGGCACGAGTCATATGCTGCGTGAGACAGATTATCCGCTGCCGCCAGAGTTCGACAAAGCGTACAAGGCATCCGAAGTGTTGGTCTTTGAGACAGACCTCGGTAAACTCCAGGATCCGTCGATGCAACAAAAGTTGCTGACAAAGGCAATGTATACCAATGGAAGCACCATGGATAAGCATTTGTCCGCTAAGGTGTATGGAGAGCTTAGTACCTTTTGCGAAGCGAATAGTATCCCATTGAAGGCGTTCAGTCAGTTTAAGCCGGCGATGATAGTGTTAGCGCTGACGGTTATTGAACTTAAGAAGCTTGGTGTTACTGAACAGGGTGTCGACCAATTTTTTTATCGGCTGGCACAGACGGACAAGAAAAGCGTTGAGGGACTTGAGACGGTTGATGAACAAATCGATTACATATCCTCCATGGCGGATGGCAATGAAGACGAATTTGTCAGTTATTCCATTAAAGACATGAAAACCATGGAGCAGCAGTACGATAAACTTGTAAATGCATGGCGCAAGGGTGATACAAAGAAACTGGAAGAATTAATGGTTACTGATCTCAAAGCACGACAGCCGAAGCTCTATAAGAAATTATTCACTGATCGTAATGAAAATTGGTTACCCTTGATTGATGCCTATCAGAAGACATCCCGGACTGAATTCATCCTGGTTGGTGTTGGCCATTTAGTTGGGCAGGATGGAATAATCGAGGTTCTCAAGAAGAAGGGGTATAAGGTCGATAAGCTATAACTGGTAGCGCGAGGGGGAATATGCCAGGATTGACGCAGCGACAACTTGAACGGAGAAATCATATGGAAATCAAGCCTATAAAAAACAAAGTTGATTATGAGGCAGCACTTAAAGAGATTGAACTTCTGTTCGATGCTGCTCTTGATACGCCGGAAGGAGATAGACTGGAGATGTTGACAACCCTTGTCGAAGCCTATGAAGAAAAGCACTATGATATCCCCATACCTGATCCGATTGAGGCAATTCTGTACCACATGGAAAGCCGGGGGCTGACACGCCGCGACCTCGAACCGTATATCGGCAGCCGCGCCCGTGTATCAGAGGTACTTAACCGCAATCGCCCACTAACTATGGAAATGATCCGTAATCTTCATAAGTGGCTGAATATACCGGCAGAAGTCCTGATACAACCTTACCCTACGTTCAGAGATGCAGCTTAACCAGCGGCGCACACGGTCTTCGCTACGTTTCGCCGGCGACGGGAAAGCCGGAGGTCGGGCCTGAAAAGATGAAGGTTGCGGCCACTTATCGAAAACAGGCTTTGATGTCTTCTTCCAGTTCACCCCAACCTGCAGACTCACTTCCATTGAAGATGACGTCGATCGTATGAAATCCCGCGGAGAAACCCCATGACCATGTCAACCAGATTTCTAGCCTGCATAGCCTTGACCGTCTGCGCCTTTTTCGCCGGTTGCCAAAAGGAAAGCGAAACCATGCCCCTGCCCAAAAAGGACGCGGTCACAACCCAGGGGACCATCGTAGCGGTGGGCGACAGCCTCACCGCGGGTTACGGCGTGCCCGAGGCGGAAGCATACCCTGCCCAGCTGGAGAAAAAGCTCCGACAGCAGGGATACCAGTGGCAGGTTATAAACGCCGGCAACAACGGCGAAACCAGTTCCGGCACCCTCGCCCGCATCGATTGGATCATGAAACTCAATCCTGACATCGTCATCCTGGAGATCGGGGCCAACGACGGTTTGCGCGGCGTGGACCCCGATTTCACCCGCAGGAACATTGACAGGATAGTCGCCGCCTTGCAGGAAAAGGACGTGGTCGTGGTCCTTGCCGGCCTGCACATGCTGACCAACATGGGGCCGACCTACACCCGAAAGTTCTCAGCCATCTACCCCAGGGTCGCAAAGGATCGGGATCTCATCCTGATACCGTTCATTTTGGAGAATGTGGCAGGGGAGGAAAGTCTCAACCTCTCCGACGGCATCCATCCGTCGGGCGAAGGATACGCCATTGTCACAGAGAACGTTTACCCGTACCTGATACAGGCAATCAAGAAGAAAGCCCGAAGCTGAATTAGCGAGATCCAACGCGTAACCGTCTAAAAAATAGCGTGAACCCGCGTCTTGTCTTGCCTTTTGACTCGATTTAAAGTACATATACGCTGTTAAAATGGGCGGTACATAATGATCGCTATGTCGGCTGTTCGAAGAAACAACCGATATCATGCGTGAACCTGCCTCCTCGATGCTCAAGCCTTGTCCTTCTGCCGTTCATGGCAATCCGTCAGGCCATCGCAATTCTGCAGCAAATACGCCGGTAACAGGAGAAGCACGTTTGGACCTATTTTCATCACAGGGCGAACCTACCGCTCACTCCGAAATCCTCGACAATATTGGTTCATGGCATGCGGCCGCCGACGTCCCGGAGGGGAAAACGAGGAGCCTCAACGAGGCGCTTCGCTTCGTACGCCATCCGTTGTACCTGATCCGAAAGGATGAGGCGCTGGTCCCCCGACTGGGCGGCGTCGGCCGCTTGGGCGCCGAAACAGGGAGCGCCTTCCCGCTTGCCGGCTTTGCTCCCCCCTGCCCGCCGGAGAACCTGGGAGATCCTTCCTTTTGCAGGGAGATCGGCATCCGCTTCCCCTATCTCGGCGGTTCCATGGCCAAGGGGATCAGCTCGGCCGCCATGGCCGAGGAACTGGGGCGTGCCGGCATGCTCGGTTTTTTCGGCGCGGCCGGACTGCCGCTCTCGCAGGTGGCGGAGACCGCCGACCGCCTTAACGCCTCCCTGGGCGACATACCCTACGGTTTCAACCTGATCCACTCCCCGCACGAGCCCGAGCTTGAGAAGGAACTGGCCGAGCTCTATATAAACAAGGGGGTCCGCATCATCGAGGCCTCCGCTTTCCTCGCATTGACGCTTCCCCTGGTGCGCTACCGGCTGCACGGCATCAGGCGCGACGCCGACGGCGGCATCGTGACGCCGAACCGGATCATAGCCAAGGTGTCTCGCGAGGAACTGGCCGCCAGATTTTTCGCCCCAGCGCCGGAGAAGCTGTTGAGGATCCTGGTGGCGAACGGATCCATCACCGCGCAACAGGCGGAACTCGCGGCCCTGGTCCCCCTGGCACAGGAAGTGACGGCCGAGGCGGACTCAGGCGGCCACACGGACAACAGGCCCGCCATGGCCCTCTTTCCGACCATCAACTCGCTGGCCGCGAAGCTGGAGCGGCAATACGGTTACAGCTGCAAGCTCCGCGTCGGCCTCGGCGGCGGCATCTCCACCCCCGCCTCCGCCGCCGCCGCCTTCGCCATGGGCGCCGCCTACGTCATGACCGGTTCGGTAAACCAGTCCTGCGTCGAGTCCGGGACATCCGACGCGGTGCGCACCATCCTCGCCGGCACGCGCCAGGCCGACGTCATCATGGCCCCGGCTGCCGACATGTTCGAGATGGGGGTCACGGTGCAGGTGCTAAAGCGCGGCACCATGTTTCCCATGCGGGCCGCCAAGCTGTACGAACTGTACCGCGCCTACAACAGCCTGGACGAGCTCCCCGCGGCCGAGCGCGACAAGCTGGAGAAAACCATGTTCCAGGCCCCGCTCGAGGATATCTGGCGCGACACCCGCGCTTATTTCCTGGTCCGCGACCCCTCCCAGGTGGAGCGCAGCGAACGGGACCCGAAGCACCTGATGGCCCTGGTCTTTCGCTGGTACCTGGGGCAGGCCGCGCATTGGGCCAAGGACGGCGCCGAGCAGCGCCGCATGGACTACCAGGTCTGGTGCGGCCCCTCCATGGGCGCCTTCAACGAATGGGCCGCGGGATCTTTTCTGGAAGCACCCGAACGGCGCAGGGTGGTCACCATCGCGCTCAACATCCTGCACGGCGCGGCTCACCTGAATCGCGCCAATTTCCTGCGCAGCCAGGGTATCGAGCTGCGTCGGGAGGACATCGCCCCGCAACCTCTGGATATCGAACACATCAAGGAGTACCTTTGTTGAAAACTGACGATCTAAAACCCGCCATCTCCAGCAACGGAACTCAGCTTGCAATCATCGGCATCGGCTGCCTGTTTCCGCAGGCCGACGACCGCAGCGCTTACTGGGCGAATATCATCGACGGTGTCGACTCCATCACCGATATCCCCGCCTCCCATTGGCCGGTCGAGGAATACTTCGACAAGGATCAGAAGAGCCCGGATCGCACCTACGGCCGCCGGGGCGGTTTCATCTCCCCCGTCGACTTCAACCCGATGGAGTTCAACATACCTCCGAACGTCCTGGAGGCGATCGACACCTCGCAGCTGCTCGGCTTGGTCGCGGCCGGCCAGGCGCTGAAGGATGCCGGTTACGGCCCGGAACGCGCCTTCGACAAGAGCCGCGCCAGCGTCATTCTCGGGGTCACCGGGACGCTGGAGCTGGTCATCCCGCTCGGCGCGCGCCTGGGTCACCCGATCTGGCGCTCCGCCCTGAAGGATGCCGGCGTCGACGACGCCGTCGCCAGGGACGTGGTGGAGCGGATCTCCGACTCCTACGTGCCGTGGCAGGAAAACTCCTTCCCGGGGCTTCTCGGGAACGTGGTCGCAGGCAGGATCAGCAAGCAGTACGATCTGGGCGGCACCAACTGCGTGGTGGACGCCGCCTGCGCCAGCTCCCTGAGCGCCCTGCACCTGGCCTCCATGGAGCTTGCCTCCGGCAAGTCCGACATCGTTGTCACCGGCGGGATCGACACCTTCAACGATATCTTCATGTACATGTGCTTCAGCAAGACCCCCGCCCTCTCCCCTACCGGGAACGCGAAACCGTTCGACGCCTCGGCCGACGGGACCATTCTGGGCGAAGGGCTCGGGATCGTGGTGCTGAAGCGCCTGAGCGACGCCGAGCGCGATGGAGACAAGATCTATGCGGTGATCCGCGGTCTAGGCTCCTCCAGCGACGGCAAGGGGGACGCCATCTACGCGCCGAGCGCGTCGGGTCAGAGAAACGCGCTCAAAAACGCGTACCTGAACGCGGACGTCACCCCGGAGAGCATAGGTCTTATCGAGGCCCACGGTACCGGCACCAAGGTGGGGGACGCGGTCGAGGTGAGCGCGCTGCGCGAGGTTTACGGGCAGGCCGAGAACCCCTGGTGCTGCCTCGGCTCGGTGAAGTCGCAGATCGGCCACGCCAAGGCCGCGGCCGGCGCCGCCGGCCTGATCAAGGCCGCGCTCGCGCTGCACCACAAGGTGATACCGCCTACCATCAAGGTGCAAACGCCCCAGAAGGAGATCGTTTCCGGGAACTCCCCCTTCTACCTCTCCACCCGGAAGCGCCCCTGGTTCCCGCGCCCCGGCATGCCGCGCCGCGCCGCGGTGAGCGCGTTCGGTTTCGGGGGCTCCAACTTCCACGTTGTCCTCGAAGAGTACCGGCCGGTCAAAAAGGAAGCCGACTGGGACGGCAACACCCAGATCCTCTCCTTTTCCGGCGCCGACGCCGCGGCAATCGCAACAGGGCTCGACCGAGCGCAGGGGGACGCCTCATGGACCGCGATCAGGGACCTGGCCGCGGCCTCCCGTGCCGGTTTCGATCCCAAGGCACCCTGCCGCCTCGCGCTGGTGGTTGAGCGCAACAAGAGCAATATCGCCGCCCTGGTGAAAAACGCCCGGGTCATGCTGGAGAAGAACGCTGCAACCTCGTGGCAAACCCCGGACGGTGCTTTTTACGCCTGCGCCGCCGGCACCGGGCAGTTGGGAATGCTCTTCCCCGGCCAGGGTTCCCAGTACACCGGGATGCTGAACGACCTCGCCTGCCGCTTCCCGCAACTGCTAGATGCCTTCGCCGCCGCCAACGACGGCTTCGTCTCCGCGGACGGCAAGGCGCTTTCCGACCTGATCTTCCCGATTTCCGCCTTCGACGACCAGACCAGATCGACCCAGGAGGAGGCGCTGCGCGCCACCCAGGCCGCGCAGCCCGCAATCGGCGCGGCAAGCCTCGGCGCGCTCCGCCTGCTGGAGGCGTTCGGCGTTTCCCCCGATGCCGTCGCCGGCCACAGCTACGGCGAGCTCACCGCCCTTTGCGCCGCTGGACGCCTGGAAGAGAACGCCCTGCACGCCCTGTCACGCCTGCGCGGACAGCTCATGGGCGAAGGAAGCGGCGACAAGGGGAGCATGCTGGCCGTATCCGCCCCCCTGGCCAAGATCGGCGAAGTGGTCCTCGCGGAGAAGCTCGACCTGGTGATAGCCAACCGCAACGCCCCCGCGCAGGCGGTCCTCTCCGGCGCCGGCGCCGAGATCAAGCGCGCCCAGGGGATCTTCTCCGCTCGCGGCATGACCTGCAAGGAGCTCCCGGTCGCAGCAGCCTTCCACAGCCCACTGGTCGCCGATGCCGCCGCCCCGTTTCTCAAGGCACTGAACGGCATCGAGATGAAGAAGGCCAAACTGCCGGTCTACGCCAACACGACAGCCGCTGTCTATCCGGCGGACCCCGCGGCCGCCAAGGCGCAACTCGCCGCACAGCTCGCCAAGCCGGTCGAATTCGTGGCCGAAATCGAGGCGATGTACGCGGCGGGGGTGACCAACTTCCTGGAGGTCGGCCCCGGCAACAGGCTCACCGGTCTGGTGCAGGCGATCCTGGGAGAGCGCCCCCACTCGGCCGTAGCCCTGGACGCCTCCTCGGGAAAGCGCTCCGGCGTCGCCGATCTGGCACGCGCTCTGGCGCAGTTGGCCGTGCTGGGTTACGGCGTCAAGCTCGCCAATTGGGACGAGGGATACCGCCCCGCCGTCGTGGTCAAGGGGAAGAAGCCGGCCATGACCATCCCGATCTGCGGCGCGAACTACCATAAACCGAGGACCAAGAAACCACCGGTCCTGCCGGTTACTTCACCTGCGGCACCGGTTCAAAGGAGAGCTGAGGTCGCTCCCGCTGCCGTTGCGCAGGCGTCGCCGTCCAGCACATCTGCTGCGACCGTCATGGGAACCGGGCAGCAGGGGATCGCGGCAGGAATGCCGCTCCAACGGAATGCGTTCCCGCAGCAAGCGGAGCCTGCCTCGCCATACGCTTTGGGCGAATCGCTGCGTATCGCCCGGGAAGGCATGGCCGTACTGCAGAAGATGCAGGAGGATACCGCGCTGTTACACCGCCGCTTCCTCGAAGGGCAGGAAACGGCGGCCAAAACGTTTCAGTCACTGCTTGAGCAGCAGCAACAGATGATCCTCGGCGCGGCAACGGCAACCGCGGGTTACGGGATGCCGATCGCCACCGCAATCGCTCAGGCCCCGGCGCTTCAGGCCCAGCCATACGCCCCCCCGGCTCCGGCACCAACGGCACAGGCGCCTGCCGCGATTCAGCCGGTTCAGGCCGCAGCTCCCGCTCCCGTTCGTCGCCAGGTTGCGGCTCCTGTTATCTTGGCGGCTCCTGCAGCGCCAGCCGCACAGGGTCATGACGCCGAACGCATCACCGGAACGCTCCTCGCCGTGGTGAGCGAGAAAACCGGCTATCCCGTCGAGATGCTGGAACTCGACATGGGAATGGATTCCGATCTCGGCATCGACTCCATCAAGCGGGTCGAGATCCTCTCCACGCTCCAGGACCGGCTTCCCGGCACACCCGCCATAGGGCCCGAGCACTTGGGCACGCTGCGCACGCTTGGGGAGATCGCCGCGCACCTTTGCGCCGGCGTAGTTGCAACTGCCGGTTCAACTGTCGCAGCAGCAGCGGTCAACCCAGCAGCTGCAGTTTCAGGCCAGGACGCGGCACGGATCACCCAGACGCTCCTTGCCGTGGTGAGCGAGAAAACGGGGTATCCCGTCGAGATGCTGGAGCTGGACATGGGCATGGATTCCGACCTCGGCATCGATTCCATCAAGCGCGTCGAGATCCTCTCCACGCTCCAGGACCGCCTCCCCGGCACCCCCGCCATAGGGCCCGAGCATCTCGGCACCCTGCGCACCCTGGGGGAGATAGCAGGCCATCTCTCGGCCGGGTCCGGCTCCGTAGCCATTGCCGCGCCTTTGGTTGCTACAGCTGTCATGGCGGCCGCACCTCTGGCCGACACCGCCCGGATCACGGAAACGCTGCTCGCAGTCGTCAGCGAAAAGACCGGCTACCCGGTCGAGATGCTTGAACTCGACATGGGCATGGATTCGGACCTCGGCATCGACTCCATCAAGCGCGTCGAGATCCTCTCCACGCTCCAGGACCGGCTCCCCGGCACACCCGCCATCGGTCCCGAGCATCTCGGCACCCTGCGCACCCTGGGAGAGATAGCGGCTCACCTGGCCGGCGCCGTCTCGGCCGGCGCGGCCGCATCGTTGGCCCAATCGGCACCCGCTGCCGCGGTTATCGACATCGCCTCGGTCCTTCTGGAAGTGGTGAGCGAGAAAACCGGCTATCCCGTCGAGATGCTGGAGATGGAGATGGGGATGGACTCGGATCTCGGCATCGATTCCATCAAGCGCGTCGAGATCCTCTCCACCCTGCAGGAGCGCCTGCCCGGCACCCCCGCCATAGGACCGGAGCACCTCGGCACGTTGCACACCCTGGGCGAGATCGCGCGCCACCTCGGAGCCGGCCAAATTCCTGCCGCGGCCCCGGCGGCACCTGTCGCCTCTGCGACAGCGACAGCAGAAATGCAAGCTCCGGATGTCGACATAGCAGCTGAACTGCTTGCCGTAGTGAGCGAGAAGACCGGCTACCCCGTTGAGATGCTGGAGATGGAGATGGGGATGGATTCCGATCTCGGCATCGACTCCATCAAAAGGGTGGAGATCCTGTCCACGCTGCAGGAGCGGCTTCCCGCAAGCCCCGCCATCGGCCCCGACCAGTTGGGCACGCTGCGCACCCTGGGCGATATCGCGGACTTCCTGGCCGGTGGCGCGAAACAGGCGGCTGCCACGGCAACGCCTACAGTCGAGCGGACAGCAGCGCCGGCAGCCGAGCCGAAAGCCGAGCCTGCACGCGAGCAGGCATCCGCGCCGACAGCCGCGCCGTCGGCTACTCCGGCAGTCGGAATCCCGCAGGCGCCGCAAAACATTCAGCGCAGCAGCATCGTCCCGGTCCTCATCGAAGGGGATGACGACGCCGAGATGCTCGTGCTCGCCAACGACGGCGAAATATGGGTCACCGACGACAAATCCGTTTTTGCCACCGAGCTTTGCCGCATCCTTTTGGATTTCGGCTGCACCGTGCGCAAAGTCGACGCAGCCGAGGCGCACCAGATCGCTCCCGCCGGGAAGCTCTCCGGCCTGGTCATCTGCGCGCCCGAGGCCGGGACTGACGACCTGTTCCTGGAAAACGCCTTCCAGCTCCTGAAGAGCGCTTCAACCGCGCTTAGCGAGGCGGCCCGCGCAGAAGGCGCAGTCTGCGTCACGGTCTCGCGCCTGGACGGCGCTTTCGGGTTCGGCCCCGGCAGGAATTTGAAGGACCCGCTTTCCGGGGGACTCGCCGGGCTCGCCAAGACGGCGGCGCTGGAATGGCCTGAAGTGTCCTGCAAGGCAATTGACCTGGGGGAATTCCCGCAACCGGAAGCCGCCGCAGCCGCCGTGGCGCTGGAAATGCTGCGCCGCGGGCCGGTCGAGATCGGCCTCGGCGGCGAAGGACGCTACGCGCTCGCCCTGGCCCCCCTGCCCGCCTCCCCGGCACCCATCGCCCCATCGCTGCACGAGGGGGATGTGGTGGTGATAACCGGAGGAGGGCGCGGCGTCACCGCGGCGTCGGCTCTTGCCCTCGCCAGGCAGTACCGCCCCTTCCTGGTCCTGCTGGGACGCAGCCCGGAACCGCAGGAAGAGCCGGCATGGCTCTCCGCCCTCTCCGAAGAAGGCGGCATCAAGCGCGCCATCATGCAGCGGGCGGTGGGAAAACTCCATCCCCGGGAGATCGAGGAGCGCTACCGCGCGGTCCTCGCCGGGCGCGAGCTGCGCGCCACCCTGGAGCAGATAGCCGCCACCGGCGCCAAAGCGATCTACCGCGCCGTCGATATCCGCGACCAGAGCGCCATGGATCTCCTCCTGGGCGAGGTGCGCCGCGCCCACGGCCCGATTCGCGGCGTGGTGCACGGTGCCGGCGTGCTGGCCGACAAGCTGATCACGGACAAATCGCCGGAGCAGTTCGAGCAGGTGTACAGCACCAAGGTTTACGGCCTCAGGTCGCTCCTGAACGCGACCCGTAACGACGATCTCAGCTTCATCGCCCTCTTTTCATCCAGCACCGGTCGATTCGGGCGGGTGGGACAGGTCGATTACGCCGTCGCCAACGAGGTGCTGAACAAGATCGCCCAGACCGAGGCAAGGCGCCGCACGGCCTGCCGCTGCGTCAGCATCAACTGGGGTCCCTGGGACGGCGGCATGGTGACGCCGGCACTGAAGAAGGTTTTCGCTGCCGAGGGTATCGGCGTCATCGACCTGGTCGAGGGGGGCGACTTCCTCGCCCGGGAGATAGCCGCGAGCGGCGCGCCGGTGGAGATCGTCGCCCTGGCCCAGCTGTTCCAGCAGGCCCCCGCCGCGACGCCGTCCAAGCCGCAGACCCTCTCCGAGGCGTTCGCCCTGACCCTGACCGTCCCGGATTTCCCGTTCCTGCGCTCCCACGTGCTGGACGGCAAGGCGGTGCTCCCCATGGCGGTGATCGTCGAGTGGCTGGCGCACGGCGCGCTGCACGGGAATCCGGGCTTTCGCTTCCACGGCTTCAACGACCTGCGCATCTGCAAGGGGGTCGCTTTCGAGGACAACACCTCTTTCAAGCTGAACATCATGGCCGGCCGCGCCGTCAAACGCGAGTCGTTTCACCTGGTGCCGGTCGAGCTCGCCAGCCAGGGAACCAACGGCAGGACGATACTGCACGCGCGCGCCGAGATCGTGCTGGCCAACAAGCATCCGGAGGGGATCCGCTCCATCACCGAGATCCCCAATACCGCGTACGCACCGCACGACGGCGTCATCTACAACCGCGAACGGCTCTTTCACGGCCCCGACCTGCACGGCATCGAGCAGGTGGACGGCTGCTCCGCGAAAGGGATCGCCGCTACGGTCAAGGGCGCTCCGGCGCCCGCCAAATGGATCAGGCGCCCCTTGAGAAGCGCCTGGCTCACCGACCCGCTGGTGATCGACAGCGCCTTCCAGATGATGATCCTCTGGAGCTTCGAGCGTTTCGGTTCCGGCTCGCTCCCCTGCTTTGCCGGCCGCTATCGGCAGTTCCAGGAGTCCTTCCCGCACGAGGGGGTCCAGATCGTGATCCGGGTCACCGCCGAGAACCCGCGCGGCGCCAGCGCCGACATGGAGTTTCTGGACCGCAACACCGGCAAGCTCGTGGCGCGCCTTGAAGGGTACGAATGCGTCATCGATCCCTCCCTGAAACAGGCATTCCAGCGCAACAAGCTGCGCCCGGTTTCCGTCACACTGGGGGCGGCATAAGCATGAAGCAGCAGTCCCCTTCCGTGGCAATCGTCGGCATCGGCGGAATCTTTCCCGATGCTCCCGAACTGACGAAATTCTGGGATAACATCCGCAACGCCAAAAGTGCGGCACGCGAGGTTCCCGCCGGTCGCTGGCAGGTTAGCGCCGCCACCGCCTTCGATCCCGAGGCGGGGAAGCCGGATCGCGTCTATTCCAAGCGCGGCTGCTTCATCGACTCGATACCTCCCCTGTCGGAGCTCTCCGGTCTCGCCATCAATCCTGAGAGCTTCTCCGGCCTGGACCCGCTTTTCCACCTGCTGCTCCACGCCGGCAAAAGGGCCTTCGACGACGGCGTCACGGCGACGCTGGACCGCTCCCGCATCGGCGTCATCATAGGCAACCTAGCGCTTCCCAGTGAAAAATCCGCCGAACTCTCCCGCTCCTATCTCGGACGCAGCTTTCAGGAAAAGCTCCTGGGGCACGCCGGAGACGAACCCGAAACAGATCCGCTGAACCGGTACGTGGCCGGGCTCCCCGCTGGACTTCTGGCGGCAGCTCTTGGCCTTGGGGGCGGGAGTTGCACCCTGGACGCCGCCTGCGCCTCTTCTCTCTACGCCATCAAGCTGGCCGCGGACGAGCTCCTCTCCGGGCGCGCCGACGCCATGCTGTCCGGCGGGCTTTCCAGACCCGACCCGCTTTTCACCCAGATGGGCTTCTCACAGTTGCGCGCCCTGTCGCGCCGCGGCGTCTGCTCCCCATTCGACGCGGCCGGAGACGGCCTGGTTGTCGGCGAGGGCGCTGGCATCTTCCTCCTGAAGCGGACCGAGGACGCGGTGGCCCAAGGGGACCGTATCTACGGTGTGATCCGGGGGATCGGGCTTTCCAACGACGTGGGCGGGAGCCTCCTGGCGCCCCTTGCCGACGGGCAGTTGCGCGCCATGCGCGCCGCCTACGCTAAGGCCGGCTGGAATCCGCAGGACGTGGACCTGATCGAGTGCCACGCGACCGGCACCCAGGTCGGCGACGCCACCGAGGTGACAAGCCTGAAGGAACTCTGGGGCGAGGCTCCGGCCGCCGGAAAGCGCTGCGTCATCGGTTCGGTCAAGTCCAACATCGGTCACCTGCTCACCGCGGCGGGATCGGCGGCGCTCACCAAGGTGCTGCTCGCCATGGCGCAGGGGACCCTTCCCCCCACCGCCAACTTCAACGAGTCGCCCGCCGGATTTCAACTGGAAAAAAGCCCGTTCCGGGTACTGAAAGAGGCCTCCCCTTGGGCCAGGCGCGCCGATGGGGTGCCGCGCCGCGCCGCAGTCAGCGCCTTCGGTTTCGGCGGCATCAACGCCCACCTGCTGGTGGAGGAATGGCTGCCGCAGATGCAGGCGGCCGCCCCCCCCGCGATACCGCGAAAGGGCGGGCTCGTCGCGGTGGTCGGCCTGGATGCCCGTTTCGGACCGTGGCGGACCTTGGCCTCGTTCCAGGCGCGGGTGCTCGGGGGCGATCCCTCGGCCCGTCCCACCCAACCAAAAGACTGGTGGGGAGCCGAGAAGAGTTCCTGGTTCGGCAAGGAGAAGCTGAAACAGACACCCTTTGCCGGCTTCTACCTGGACCATTTCGCCCTCGCCGCCGACCTGTTCCGCATACCGCCGCGCGAGCTGGAGGAGATGCTCCCCCAGCAACTGCTGATGCTGCAATCCGCCGCGGCCGCCATGGCCGACGCCAAGCTGGATCGCTCCGACAACCTGCGCGCAGGCGTCTTCATCGGGATAGCGCTCGACCTGAACAGCACCAACTTCGCCTTCCGCTGGTCCATCGCCGAAAAGGCGGCGGGGTGGGCGAAGGAGCTGGGGCTCGATCTCACCCCGGAGGAGCTGGAAGTCTGGATCGCGCAGCTGCGCGACCAGAGCGGGCCGCCGCTCACGGCGAACCGCACCATGGGCGCCCTGGGAAGCGTGGTCGCCAGCCGCATCGCCAGGGAGTTTCGCTGCGGAGGTCCCAGCTTCACCATGTCCAGCGAGGAAACCTCGGGCATGCGCGCCCTGGAAACGGCGGTGCGCCAGCTCCAGACCGAGGAGATAGACCGGGCCATCGTCGGCGCGGTCGACCTGGCCGGAGATCTTCGGGCAGCCCTCGGGCAGCACATGGGACGCCCCTACTCCAGCTTCGGCACCGCCACCCCCTTCGACCAGTCGGCCGACGGAACCATAATCGGCGAGGGCGCCGCCGCCGTCATCCTGAAGCGCCTGGAGGATGCGGAGCGCGACGGTGACCGGATCTATGCGGTAATCAACGGGATAGGCGCCGCCGCCGGCGACCTGATGCTCCCCGGCGCCGCCGCCTACCGCCATGCCCTTGAGCGCGCCTACGGCGAGGCGGGCGTCGCGCCGGAAAAGGTCGGCTATCTGGAAGCCCACGGCAGCGGCAACGCGGCCGAGGACCGGATGGAGGCCTCCGCCCTGGCGGACTTCTTCGACCTCACTGAAGGCGCGCCTTCGGCACAGCGGCGCCTGGCGGTAGCCAGCGTCAAGGCCGATATCGGCCACAGCGGCGCCGCCTCGGGGCTCGCCTCCCTGGTGCGCGGCTGCCTCGCGCTCTACCAGGAGATCATCCCGGGTGCGCGCTCCGGCGAGCGACCGCTGGCCAAGCTGTCCGGCAGCGGCGCGCTCTATTTGCCCGCCGCCTCGCGCTACTGGCTCCGCAACCGCAGTGAAGGCGCGCGCCACGCCGGCGTCAGCGTCTTCGGGGTCGACGGAAGTTGCAGCCACCTGGTCTTGCAGGGGTACGACAACGTCCCGCCGGGCGCTGCGGCCGAACGGGTCGCCCCGTTGGGAACGTGGGACGAGTTCCTGTTCTGCCTGGCCGGCGCCGACCGGCAGCAGTTGTCCGGGCGCCTGCAACAGTTGCGGCAGACCGCGTCGGAAAAACCCGCTCCGGAGCTCTCCTCGCTCTCCCGCGCCATCTTCAGCGCTCAAAAGGGTTTCGCGGAGCAGCCTCTCGCGATCTGCCTGGTGGCCCGCAATCACGAGGAACTGATAGCGCTCTGCGCGCAGGGAGAGAGGGTCATGGCGGCCGATGTCGCCGATGCGGAAGCGATCCTGCACCCTTCCCTGCGAGACCGGCTCTTCTTCTCGGCCGATCCTTCAGGGACAACCGGCAAGGTCGGCTTCGTCTACCCGGGATCGGGCAACCACTTTCCGGGGATGGGGATGGAGCTTTCGGCGCGCTGGCCCGAGGTCTACCGCCGTCAGGACCGGGAAAACCTCTACCTGCGCGACCAGTTCCAACCGGAACAGTTCTGGAACGGCGCCCCCGTCGAGAGCGTCAACGACAACCACCTGGCCGTCATCTTCGGACAGGTCGCCACGGGATGCGCCGTAAGCGACGTGGTGCAAGGTTTCGGGATCAAGCCGGACGCCGTCATAGGCTACAGCCTTGGGGAATGCGCGGGGCTCTTCGCCACCCGCACCTGGACCGAGCGCGACCTGATGCTGTCGCGCATGCAGGCCTCGACCCTTTTCACGCGCGATCTGGCCGGCGAATGCCGGGCGGCGCGGCGCGCCTGGGGCGAGAACGCGGGGAAAGAGATCCACTGGAGCATCGGAGTGGTGGACGCCCCCGCCCGCGAGGTGCGCCGTGCCATCAAGAAGACCTCGCGCGTCTACCTCCTGATCGTGAACACCCCCGACGAGTGCGTCATCGGCGGCGACGTCAAATGGGTAAAGCACCTGGTGGCGATGCTCGACTGCCGGTTCTTCCCTCTTCAAGGCGTCACCACGGTGCATTGCGAGGTGGCGCGCGAGGTAGCCACCCCCTACCGCGACCTGCACAACTTCAACACCACGGCGCTCTCCGACGTCACCTTCTACAGCGGAGCCGCCGGCAGCGCGTACCAGGTGCACCGCCGCAGCGCGGCCGACTCCATCCTGTCTCAAGCGGTCGAGGGGATCGACTTCCCCAAGGTGATCGAGGCCGCCTATGCCGAAGGTGTGCGCCATTTCGTGGAGATGGGTCCTGGCGGCTCCTGCAGCCGTATGATCGGCCGCATCCTCGCCGGCCGCCCCCATATCGCCAGATCGGCCTGCCCGACGGGAGTCGATCCGAACTCCGCCATACTAAGACTTCTGGCCCAGCTCACGGCGGAACGTATCCCGGTCAACCTGGAAGCGCTCTTTGCCGCCGCTGTACCGGCATCCCTGCTTGCCGAAAAGGGAGCGCGGGCGGAACAAAAGTCGATCCTGTTCAATACCGGAGGCGCCCCCTTCGAACCGACCATTCCCAAACGGGAAATCCCCCCGGCGGCGAGTCCGGCAGTTCGGCTCGATGCGGCTCCGGAAAAGACCGCGCCGGCCGTCAGCGAGCCGGCAACGATAAATAAGCCGGCAGATACGCCGGCAGGCACGGAGGTGAAACCGGCCGCGCCGGCGGCAGTCACGCCGGCGGCCGGCCTGAACCCCGCCAACGCCTTCGCCTTAGCTGCGCAGCCGCACGCGGCGCAGTCTCAATCACCAGTGCAGTCGCAGTCGCCGGCGCAGTCGCGGATAGCCGCTTTTCAGCCGGCCTTCCCCTCCCCGGAAGAGCCCACAGGAGCCCTGATGCAGAGCGTTGTTACGGAGCCGCTGATCCGCGAGTTCGCCGCCGCCCAGGACGCGCGCCAGCAGGCTCATGAGGCGTACCTGCGCGTGGCCGGGGATCTGAGCCGTTCCATCGCCGATACCCTGGCTATGCAGATTTCCCTGCAGCAGCAGATGCTTGCGGCCGGCATCCCACTAGAAGCGGAAGCCGTTTTCCGGGAGCAGGTGCAGTTTCGGGCGCAGGGCGCTACCGACTGCGGCGCATTTGAGCCCGCACCCGCGGCAGTCGAGGCGGTCGACGGAGCGAGCGGGCGAGCCGGCCTCCTCCCCCCCGCCTTCGACCGTGACATGTGCATGGAATTCGCCACGGGTTCCGTCGAGCGGATGCTCGGCTCCGCCTTCGCCGGCGCCGACAGCTTCCCGACCCGGGTACGGCTGCCGGACGAGCCCCTCATGCTGGTGGACCGCATCGTGACCCTTGAGGGGGAGCCCAGGTCGATGACCAGCGGGCGCGTGGTGACCGAGCACGACGTGCATCCGGGCGCCTGGTACCTCGACGGCGGGCGCATCCCGACCTGCATCGCGGTCGAAGCGGGTCAGGCCGACCTCTTTCTCTCGGGCTACCTCGGCATCGATTTCATCACCAAGGGAAAAGCCGTGTACCGGCTGCTCGACGCCGTGGTGACCTTCCACCGGGAGCTTCCCGGCCCGGGCGAGACCATCAGCTACGACATACGCATCGAGCGTTTTTTCCGGCAGGGGGAGACCTACCTGTTCCGCTTCCATTTCGAGGCGACGGTGAACGGAGAGCCGCTTCTTTCCATGAGAAACGGCTGCGCCGGGTTCTTCTCGCAGGCCGAGCTCGACGCCGGGAAGGGAATCGTGCGCGGCGCCATCGACATGCGTCCGCGTACCGGGACGCTCCCCGCCGACTGGCAGGACCTGGTGCCGATGGAGAAAGCCTGCTACAGCGCCGCGGAGCTGGACGCCCTGCGCCGGGGGGATCTCGCCGGCTGCTTCGGCCCCCTATTCGCAGCAATCCGCGTGCAACGTCCCCTGACCATCCCGGGCGGCCGGATGCAGCTCGTGCACCGCGTCATGGAACTGGCGCCCAAGGGGGGACACTACGGGCTCGGGTTCATACGCGCCGAGGCCGACATCCACCCGGACGACTGGTTCATCACCTGCCATTTCGTCGACGACCGGGTCATGCCCGGCACCCTGATGTACGAGTGCTGCATGCACACCCTGCGCATCTTCCTGCTCCGCGCGGGCTGGATCGCCGAGGCCGACCAGGCCGACCAGGCCGCCTGGCAGCCGATCCCGGGCGTGGCGAGCCAGCTCAGTTGCCGCGGCCAGGTGCTGGAGACCACGAAGGTGGTCTCCTACGAAGTGACGGTGCGCGAACTAGGTTACCGGCCCGAGCCCTATGCCATCGTCGATGCGCTCATGTACGCGGACGGCAGGCCGATCGTCGAGATCACCAACATGTCGGTGCGGCTGACCGGCACGAACCGTGAAGCCTTACTTGACCTGTGGCGCGACAAACCACCGGAAAACAAGGCAACTGCCGGCGAAATCGCCGCTGGGCCGGGAGGGCCGGCAGGCGCGCCTGCGAGCGACTTGTATCGGCAGAAGCCGGCTGTCTACAACAAGAAGCAGATCCTTGCCTACAGTAACGGCAACCCTTCGGAGGGTTTCGGCGACAGGTACCGGATCTTCGACAGCGGCCGTAAGATCGCCCGTCTGCCGGGGCCTCCCTTCCAGTTCATGGACCGGGTAACCGCCCTGCGAGGGGAGCCGTGGCAGATGACCGCGGGCGCCATGGCCGAGGCCCAGTACGACATACCGGCAGACGGGTGGTATTTCGCAGCCGACCGCCAGCCGCTCATGCCTTTCTCGGT
>Ga0209317_1001613_pt1 | contig 18948 bp, 16 predicted proteins | sample RifGroB2_FD_183994 | JGI IMG/M metagenome (GOLD analysis project Ga0209317, IMG submission 183994) | Soil microbial communities from Rifle, Colorado, USA - Groundwater B2 (SPAdes) (version 2) | ecosystem: Environmental > Terrestrial > Soil > Unclassified | place: Rifle, Colorado | collected... | reverse complement strand
GGCGTTCTCGGCCGGCATGCCGAAGGCGTCCCACCCCATCGGGTGCAGCACGTTGAACCCCTGCATCCTCTTGAAGCGCGCGATCACGTCGCCGATGGAGTAGTTCCTGACGTGCCCCATATGGATCCGCCCCGAGGGGTAGGGAAACATCTCCAGCAGGTAGTACTTCTTCCTGCTGGGATCCTCTACCGCTTTGAAGCTGCTGTTTTCCGCCCAAAAACCCTGCCACTTATCCTCGACACCTGTCGGGTTGTATCTCTCTTCCATTGAAAGCCGCCTTCCATGCGTCCCTTTGCGGGACGCGCATATGTATTGGTTTGTGCAAGATCTTGAAAAATACGTGGTAGCGGCGCATCATCATTCGCCCCTACCGGTTTCCGTCGCGGCGCAGGCGGGTTCGCCCCTGCAGAGGCCGCGTTGCGGGACGCGCGTGCAGCGGGTTTGCACCCGTCCCTCATCCCTCTAGACGATCCTGAGCAGTTTTCTCGCCACGTCGAGGATCTTTGTGGGCTGGATCGGCTTGGTGATGTAGTCGTTGGCGCCCAAAGCCAAGGCCCGCTCCCGGTCCTCCTGCGCCCCCTCGGTGGTGATCACCACGATCGGAATTGACCTGTAGTTGGCGTCGTTTCTGACCAGACTGACCAGCTTCAACCCGTCCATGATCGGCATGTTTATGTCGGTGAGAATCAGATCGAAACGCTCGGAGGAGAGCTTTTTCAGCCCGTCGACGCCGTCGTTCGCCTCCACGATCCTGACTCCCCTGATCCGTTTCAGCGCAAAGGCGATGAGCTGCCTCATGGTAGGTGAATCCTCAACTATCAAAACGTTGTATTCTGACATCTGGCCTGTATCCCCCATTTCAACACTGATTATTTCGTCAAGAGACCGATGAACCCCTGAATGGTCGACAGCTTGCGCTCGGAGTCGCTGTACAGCCTGGAACTGAAAATGGCTGTGGCTGCGTGTCCGGCCAGGAGCGTGAAGAGTTCGTAATCCACGGGGGCGAACTCCTTCTTCTGCATCAGGAGCTTGTAGATGGCGAGCACGCCGATCACGTGATCCTTGATCTTTAACGGTATGCAGACCATGGGAGCGCCGAAATCGCGCTCATAGCTGTCGAAGTCGGCGGCGAAATGGCTTTCCCCGGAGCTTGCCACCTCGCCGATCACCCCCTTGCCCAAACGGACAGTCGGGACCTCCGAGAGTTCAACCCCCTCAGTGGTCACCGCCTGGAGTTCGTGGCTTTTCTCATCGAGCAGCATGATGGCGAACTCTTCGGCGCCGATCAGGTTGATGATGATCTCCGTGATGATCTGGAGCACCTCTTTGAAGTCGAGCGTCGAATGGAGCTGGTAGCTCGCTATGTAGAGGTTGGCGAGGTTGTTGTTCTCGTCCTCTATCTCCAGATAGCGCGCCGCGAAATCCTGATTCTCCTCTTCGACCTGCTTGATCCGGTCCAGGATTTCCTGCTTCTCCTGTTCCAGGTCGGCGATCCGCTCGGTGAGCTTTTTCACCTCGACGGCAGGCGCAGTCTCGCCCCCCCCCATCTGGGATTTCTCCAGATCGAGCACCCGGAAACGGAGCCTCTCGTTCTCCCTTAACAGGTCCTGGGTGAACTCCGCACCCTTCTTGAAAACCTGCAGGAACTCCTCGCCCCTGTTGTGAACCAAACGTTCATCGTCCTTTTGCATGCGCACCCCGGTTTTCGTCTTTTTATCAACCAAATCGCGGCACAAGGCCGCACCGATGCACGATCTCACGCACCATGGCGTCGATCGGTACTACACGGTCCACAACACCTGTCGCAATCGCCTCGCGAGGCATGCCGAAAACGACCGACGACTCCTCGGACTCCGCGACCACCTGGGCGCCAAACCGCTTCGCTTCACGCACACCTGAAGCCCCGTCGTTTCCCATGCCGGTCAGGACCACCGCCAGCATGCGGCTGCCATAGATCTCGGCGCAGGAACAGAACATCGCGTCCACCGAAGGGACGTAACGATCCTTTTGTCCCGGCAGCACGATACGCGCCACTACCTTGTCCCCCAGTCTGGCGAAGACCAGGTTCTTTCCCCCCGGAGCGATCAGCGCCCTCCCTGCCAGCACCTCGTCGCCGTCCCTGGCCTCCCTCACCTCGAAACCGGAGCTGCGGTTCAGTCTCTCGGCGAAGGTGTTGGTGAACCCCGCCGGCATGTGCTGGGAGATCACCATGGCGAAGGGGGGGGCTTCCTTGAAGGCGGTAAAGATGCGCTGCAGCGCGGGGGGGCCGCCGGTCGAAGAGCCTATGGCAACGAGGTCGAGACTCGCGATATTTCCCGCCACGGGGGCGGGGAGCGCCAGTTCGGTCGCCACGGGCACTGGTTCGCAGCGCGTTTGCACCCGCGCCATGTTCAGCTTGAAGACCCCCTGCACCTTGTCATGCAGGTCCTGCTGGATCTTCAAGAGCTCATCCGAGATGATGCTGGTAGGCTTGGCGATGAAGTCGACCGCCCCGAGTTCCAGGGCCTTGAAAACCTTCTCGTCACCGCCTGTGGAGCTGATCACGATGACCGGAACCGGGGTGTTCGCCATCAGGATGCGCAGCATGGTAAAGCCGTCCATCCTGGGCATCTCCAGGTCGAGGGTCACCAGGTCGGGGGTCAGATCGATCACCCTCCTGATCCCCTCCTCGCCGTTGGTCGCGTATCCCACCACCTCAACGCCGGGAAGCTCTTCCAGCATCCTGGTGATGGCGCGCCGATTATAGGCCGAATCGTCGACCACTACTACCCGTATCCTTTTCACTTGGCCACTCCGCCGCAGGTAACCGAAGTCTTCTGGTAGACCATGTCGTTCTTCAGATGTTTCAAGGCAAACGCGGTCGATATGTTCATGAGCGATTCCGAGTGCCCCAACAGCAGGTATCCCCCGCCTCGCAGGGAGTTGTGGAACGATTCGATGACCCGCTTCTTGGAGGCCAAGTCGAAGTATATGATCACGTTGCGGCAGAAAATGACGTCCATCTTGCCGAGAAGCGCCAGACGATTGGCGTCGAAGAGGTTCATCTGACTGATGGTGACCCGCTCCCGCACCTCGTCGCAGATCCTATGCCCCCCTTCCGTCTCCGTGAAGAAGCGCTTCAGGTAGCGCTCTTCCGTGGCCCGGAACGAGGACTTGCCGTAGACCCCCTTGCGGGCATGCTGCACCACCCGCTGGCTGATGTCGGAACCGACGATCTCGATGCGCCACCCCTGGAAGCAGTCGAGCTCCAGCATCAGCATGGCGATGGTGTACGGCTCCTCCCCTGTGGAGCAGCCGGCGCTCCAGATGCGCAGGGTCCGCTCCCGCTGCTTTAGCTGCATAAGCTCCGGAAGGATCTCATCGGTAAAAGCCCGGAGCTGGAACGCCTCGCGAAAGAAGTAGGTCTCGTTGGTGGTAAGGAGATCCATGATGTCGGAGATCTCCTCCTCCTTCTTGCGATCGTACTTCAGGAACTGGTAGTACTCCCTGAACCCTGACAGGTTATGATGGGCGAGCCTTTGGAAAAGGCGCCGATCCAGCAGGTACTTGCTGTCCGAATCAAAAAAGAGGCCGCAGTGGTTGTAGATCAGGTCCCTGATCAGGCGAAATTCCTCTTCCGTCAGTTGCAGTTCCGGCTCGCGGTATGGCATCAGCGCAGCCTGCCGATGACTTCCGTTATCTCGCCCTTTACCAGCGGATCCGTTTCCCTGGCGAGCGCCTCGTCGAGAAGTCCAAGAGACCGGTCGCCCTGCAACTGCGCCAGTGCCCTCACGAAACAGCGCCGCACCGCCCAGTGTCGATGCGCGATCAGCGCTTCGCCGTGATCGGCGATCCAGTCTCCGCCGAAGCCGGACAGGATCCCGATGGCCGCCTCCACCACTTCTTCGTCGCTGTCGGAAAGCGCGTCACTCACCGGTCCGAGCGCTTTTGTCCCACCTATCGCCGCCAGGGTGGAAAGGGCTGCGATCAGCACGGGACCGTGAGCCTGGCCCAAAAGCTCCGTCACGCCGGGAAGCGCCTCCGGGTCCCCCAGGGAACGGAGCCCCCTGAGCGCGGCACTCTGCACCCACGGGTCCGCATCGTTCAAGGCGATAAGCAACGGCCCCAGCACATCGGGTCCCCCCCTCTCGGAGAGCGCCTGGGCCGCGGCTACTCGCACCTCCGGTTCCTCGTCCGAAAGCGCCAGGGCCAGGTGTCCGACCGCCTGCGGCAGAGCGACCCGAGCCAGCGAGCCGACCGCCGCCCGGCGCACGGTGGCGTCCTCGTCCTTGGCCAACAGGGAGAGCCGCTCGCCGTCCAACAGGGCGCCCAGGATGAGCGCGGCGTCGCGCCTTTTCCTTGGCAGCGGCGCATGGACCAGCTCTGCGCAAAGCTCGTTAAGCGCATCCGGGTCGCAGCCGCTCAGTCTCTGAAGCGCATCCAGGGAAGCCTCCCGCACCCGGGCATCGCCGTCCTCCAGAAGTTCGGCGATACGCGGCGCGGCACCGGGGACGGCAAGCCTCCCCAGTGCATGCAGGCAACTGCGCCTCAGTTCGGGACTGTCGTCGGTCAGGCCGGAGAAAAGCAGCCCGGCGCTCCCGATGCAGCCGAGTTCCCCGATCAGATGCGCTATCACGGCGCGCTCCGCGGCCGCGGCGACCGGAAAGTGGTCCAGGAGCACCGGCATGAGGGGATCGCCAATGCGGCGAAACGCCTCAAGGCACCCCCCCCTCAACCGCTCCGTGCAAGAGACGCGCAAGAGGCCGAGCGCTCCGCGCTCGTCGCCCATGATGCCGATCACCTGGATCAGCGACTCGACAACCGCAGGATCTTCGCTCCTGAGCGAGTCGATCAGATCCTTGGCCGCGGCACTACCTTTCAATTCCTTGAGCGGCAAATCCACAAGAGCGGCCGCCAGATCCTGCGACGAGAGCCGCCCCCTCACCCGCACCAGGGCGACGACTGCCGCCTCGCGGGCCTTTTTCGCCTTTTCCTGCACCCCCTGCAACAAAAGCGGCAGGCATCCGGCGTCGCCCAGTACACCGAGGCAGTCGTAGGTGGCGCGCTTGAGCAGGCTCTCCCGCAAAAGCGGGACGAGCGATTCGAGCGGGACCGGGGCGCCGATCAGCGCCAAGGCATCCAACACGGTGAACTTGAGCCAGACCTCCGCCCCTTCCAGCACCGCCAAAAGGTGCGGCAATGCGCGGGGGTCTCCGATCTTGCCCAGGTTTTCAGCTGCGGCGACCCGCACGTTGGTGTCGGCGTCGTCCAGCGCTTTGACCAGAAGCGGCAGACAGGAAGGGGAACCGATATTTCCCAGGATGTCGATGACGAACTTGCGCAGATCATGGTCCGGATCACTCAGATGGGCACAAAGCGGTTTCACGGCAGCCGCACCGACCCGCTCCAGCGACTCCACCGCCGAGTTCCTGAGCCCCGCGTTATCGGAGGCGCGCAAAAGCCCAATAAGAGACTCGAGCGCCTCTACGTCAAGCGGCTGCGCCCGAAGGACGACGCTTACCGCCTCCTTCCTGACGCGCCAGCTATCGTCCCCCATGGCGGTAAAGAGCAGTTGCATGGTGCCGGGAAACGAATGGCTTCCCAGGGCGACCACCGCAAGCCGCCTCGCCTCCTCATCGGGCGAGCTAAGCTTTATCGAGATTTCTTCCAGATCGCTTGACAGATTCCTCTCCTAGATACGCATTTCGGCGCGTTTTTTGGCGATGAGCTCCTCGTAGGCATCTTTTAGGAACGAGGTGGTATCCCGTACCTGCTGGGACACCCTCTGGCGGTAAAGATGCTCCCCTTCCCTGATATCATCGGCCAGAAGTTCGTAGAAACTTCCATCGCGCACCCCTTGCTCCAACTTCCCCTGGTTGTAGAGGCCTATATCCGAGACGATGATCCGTGCCAGTCGCCTTGCCTTGACCTGCTCCTCGGGTAGCTGAGCGGGCGCCTCCCGGCTCGCCCCGCTTGCCTGGGCGACAGGTCCCGGTGCGGTGACGGCAGTTACAGTATTGAGGTCCGTGACTACAGGGAAGGTTGGGGCGACCGAATCAGCAGAAGCGGCAGGGGCAGCAGGGGCGATCGGGCCGGCAGAGGCGATCAGTCCAGCAGGGGCGGCAACGGGATGCGGCGCTACCTGAGCGGAGGTCTCGTCCACCTCGCACTGCCGGATTTCGCAGCGAGTCTCTTCCTGGAGGGCCAGTTCGTTCGCGCTGGGGCGCTGCAGCAGCGGCACGCTGCCGGAAAGGCGGTAGATCATCGGGATCAGCGAGTCGGGGATGTGGTGCTTTTCTATATAGTCGTCTGCGCCGTAGAGCGAATTGGGCGACCTCTTGTAGCGGGTCTTGTCGTAGATGGACGCGATCAGCACGATCTTGACGTGGGCAAGCGCGGGATTTTGCCGCACCTGCTCGCACACCTCGAAGCCGAACATGGTCGGGAGAGCCACGTCCAGAAGCAGCAGATCAGGAGAGATCCTCTCCACCGTTTCCAGCGCCTGTTTGCCGTCGGTGCAAAGGAACATCTCGAAAGGCTCGCTCGAAAGCACCTTTTGCACCGCCTGGCAGAAGGGGACGCTCTCGTTGGCGATCACCACCTTAAGCCTTATCTTCGTAACTTCGCGCCGCTCCCCTTTCCGTACCAGGCGGAACACGGCCCGGCAGCTTGAGCAGCGAAGCTTTTTGGGTTCCTCGGCGCTACCGGGATCGACGTCGAATCTTTTCTTGCAATTGGGGCAGACTATCAGCATGCGGAGCTCTTTTTTTTCATGGAAGTGTTCATCTGTTCAGGGGACAGGCAGCCAAGCTCGGCCTTTTCCTGAAAGGTCAGCAGTGCGTCTATGTTAAGCAGCATGATCGGCACCTCGCGCACCAGGCAAATCCCCACCATATACTCACAGCCGATGATGCGCACGCCGCGCGGCGGCGCCTTTAGTTCTCTCAGCGGGATGGTGATCATCTCGGTGACCTCGTCCACCATGAGGCCAAGGGGTTGACCCGAGACGGAAAGTATCAAAAGGCGCGCGTTCTCCATGTTCTCGGCAGGGGGGAGCCCGAACCTTTTCCTGAGATCCACCACCGGGATAACGGACCCGCGCAGGTTGATCACCCCCTCGACGAAGGGGAGCGCCCTGGGGAGCGGGGCCAGCTTTGGGAGCCGGATGATCTCGCGGATCCTCATGATGTCGACGGCGTAGAGCCCGTCACCCATGGTCAGGCAGGCAACCTGTATTTCCTGCAACTCCTGCTTTATCAAGCCTGCCCCCTCTTCTGCGCTCCCCTGGCACCGATGAGCCCCTCGATCACCTCGAGCACCTTCACGGATTTGAACGGCTTGGTGATGTAGGCGTCCGCCCCGGCGAGCCGGCCGCGCTCAAGGTCCATGCTGCTCTTTTTGGCGGTCAGCATGATGACCGGGATGGAGCTTGTGTGAGGGTTCTCCTTGATAACGCGGCACACCTCGAAGCCGTCCATGCCCGGGAGCATGACGTCGAGCACCACCAGGTCGGGTCGATCTCCGGCAATCGCAGCCAGTGCGCCGCTGCCGTCCCTGACGCCGGTGACCCGGTATCCCTTCGAGGTGAAGAGGATGCTCTCCAGTTTAAGCAAGCTCTCTTCATCTTCGACTATGAGGATCCTGTTCTTTTCCATACGCTTACCCCCTACACCGGCAATTGCTACAAGAGCGCCACGTCCAGAACCTTTTCCATGTCGAGCAGGATCAGCATCCTGCCGCCGACCCGGCCAACGCCGAGCACGAATTCACGATCAATCCCTTCGAGCACGACGGGCGGAGGTTCGATACCCGCCTGGGCGATGCGCACGACCTGCACTACCTCGTCCACCAGCACGCCGCAAAAGCCTCCCTGGCGCTTGACCACGACGACCCGCTCGCGCTCCGACGCCGTGCCCCCGGCAAGTCCCAGCCTGACACGCATGTCGAAGATCGGAATGATATTTCCTCTAAGAGAGAGTATGCCGCGCACGAAAGCGGGGACCCGTGGCACCTCGGTCACCTCTCGCGGCTTGATGATTTCCTTTATGTCCATGATGCTGATGGCGTATTCTTCGGTCGCCACCCTGAAGCAGAGCAGTTCCACGCTTGCCGCGGCCTGGTCCTCCTGCTGGGAGACCTCCAGTTCGAAAGAAGCGGATTCCCTTCCCTTGAGGATGACGGCGGCCGGGTCGAACTCTTCGGGCTGCTCCTCAAAGAATTCGAGGGCCACCTCCGGCGACTCCTCTTGCCGGAAAGCGGCGGAAGGTTCCGGCTGCGCGACCGGATCGAAGGGATCCGGTGCGAACGGGTCAGGATCAGGATTGGGCGCCTGCCAGGCGGGGTATGGCGAGGGGGAGTTTTCCGCCTTAGCCTCTGCCACCTGAGGCTCTCCCCTCAGCGCCTTTTTTCTGATGTCCGCGAGATTCATGATTCCCCTTTGAAACCAAAAAACGAAAGCCGTTCTACGTTCTACGTTCCACGTTCTACGTTCTATTTTTGCCGCCTGCAGCGGGCGGGCTTACGTGCTTCGTGGCTGCTCCCTCATCCGCCCCTTCGGGGCACCTTCTCCCGGAGGGAGAAGGGATTGTCATCCGCTTGTACCTGGAGCTTCTCAACGTAGAACGTAGAACGTAGAACTTTGAACCTTTAACGTAGAACGTTGAACAGCCTTTTGCCTTTACGGCCTTTGCCTAAGCCAACAGTTCGGCTGCGGTCTCCTCGACTACCGAACCGTCAATCCAGGAGGCGTCCCTGCCGAAACCTATCAACAGCGCGTTGGTGGCGACGGCGTTGATCCTGCGCGGCACCCCGCCGGAAAGCTCGAAGATGCGCTGCACCGCGTCGGGCGAGAAGAGCCCGGGCTCGCCGCCGGCGGCCATAACCCTGAAATCGAGATACTCCAGGGTTTCCTCCAGGCCAAGCGGCGCTAAATGGTAGTTCAGCGATATACGCTGCCGAAACGGCTCATACACCGGGGATGCGAGCATGCCACGCAGCTCCGGCTGCCCCATGAGAATGACGCTCACCAGGTTCTTGTCGTCGAGCTGGAAATTGGTCAGCAGGCGGATCTCGTCGAAGAGCTCCCGGTCTGGTATCATCTGCGCCTCGTCGATCACTACCACCGGGATGCGCCCCTCATTGTGCAGGCGGTAAAGGGCGGTGGTGATCTCACTGAGCAACTGATCCTTTTGCAGCGAGGGGTGGTCCACCTGAAGCCCTGCCGCTATGACGCGCAGCAACTCGTCGGAGGTCAAGCGCGGGTTGAACACGAAGAGGAAATGGTAGCGATCCCCAACCCGGTCCATGAGAGCGCGTGACAGGGTGGTCTTGCCACAGCCGATGTCGCCGGTCAAAAGAGCCAGCTCACTCTCCTCAACCGCGTACTCAAGCCTCGCCAATGCCTCCCTGTGACCGGAACTCATGTAGAGAAAGCGCGGGTCGGGGGTCTTGCTGAACGGTTTTTCGATAAGGCCGTAAAACGCCTTGTACATCAGGCACTCCCCCGAGTAGCCTCGTTGATCATGGAGCCTACGTCAAGAACGAGGATGGTGCGCTGGTCACCCAGGTCGGCCGCCCCCGAGATCCCCTTGAAACCGGCGAAGGTCTCGCCGATGGATTTGATCACTATGTCCTGCTGCCCTAAAAGGTCGTCCACCACCAGACCAAGCCGCTTCTCCGCGACCCCCACGACCACCACGTAGCAACATTCCGGCGTCGCGGCGCCGCCTGAAAGCTGAAAGAAGTCGGAGAGGCGCAGCAAAGGAAGGGTGGTCTCGCGCAACTGGATCACCTCCTTGCGCTCTATGGTCCTGATCTCCTTTTGCTCCAGGATGATGCTCTCCAGGACGGAGGTGATCGGCAGCGCGTAGGTGCGTCCCGCAGTCGAAATGATGAGAGCCTTGATGATGGCGAGCGTGATGGGGAGCGTGATGACGGTGCGCGTCCCTTGTCCGGGAAAGTTTTCCAGGTCGATCATGCCGGAGAGCGAGGCTATGTTGGTGCGCACCACGTCCATGCCGACCCCGCGGCCGGAGATCTCGCTCACCGTATCGTTGGTAGAGAACCCCGGGCGGAAGATGAAGTCCAGAGCGTCACGGTCGCTCACCTCGTCCAGGGCGCCGATCATCCCTAGTTGCAACGCCTTCATTTTCACCCGTGCCACGTCGATGCCGCTGCCGTCGTCATCCACCTGGATCACCACGTGGTTCCCCTTTTGGAAGGAGGAGAGGGTGATGGTCCCTTTTTCGTCCTTGCCGGCGGCCGAGCGCTCTGCCGGGGTTTCAATGCCGTGGTCGATGGAGTTCCTGACGATGTGCATGACCGGGTCGGAGATGTCCTCGATGATCAGCTTGTCGAGCTCGGTGTCGACGCCGTACAGCTTGAGCTCGACCTTTTTCCCCTGCTCCCGGGAGATCTTCCTGACGATGCGGGACATCTTCTCGAAAAGCTGCCCCACGGGGATCATCCGGATCTCCATGACCCCCTTTTGCAGTTCGGAGAGCTTCTTCTCCAATCCCTTGGCAGCCTTGCCAAGTTCCTGCGCCGGGGCGACCATCCCGTCGCGGCGCATGCGCGCGGCGACCTCGGTGATCATGGAGTGGGAGAGCACCAGCTCGCCCACGATGTTCATCAAGATGTCGAGCTTGCCTATGTCCACCCGGACGGTGCGGCTCATCCCCTTGGCGCTGACTGCCCCCTCGACAGGGACAGGCGCCAGGAACTCCTCCTCCACGGACTCGCTTTTGCTTTGGCTTTGGCTTTGGCTTTTTCCCTGTACCGCTTGTTCCCCAAACGACGAGACGCTCAGGTGCTCCCGGTCTACGAGCGGGATGAGTTCTGAACTCGTCAGATCCGAACCGAACAAGATCTCGAAATCTATCCCCGCGTCGAGCCCGCCCGAGGCCGAGGGGAGGGTGCTGATCACCTCGCCCGACTGTTTCAGCAGTTCGGTGAGCTCCATCAACTCCGAATCGAAAGTGGCCAAAAGCAGCGAGACCCGGATCGAGTAGATGCGCCGCCCCTTTTTGACGTTCTCCAGCAGGCGGTGTTCCTCGTACTCGGTCATCGAGCTGAGCACGCGCTCGGGGAGGTTAAGTCGGGAAAGTGGTGACTCCTGTTCCCCTTTGGGTCCACGGGTCAGGCAATCGTTGATGCGCTGCATGGCGCCGGAGAGATCCACGCTCTCCCCACCCGGTTCACCGGCGTTGCGCACCAGAACCCCCATGAGCTCCGTCGATTCGAACAGGGCGCTCACCACGGTCTGGTTCAGATCGACCCGGCCAAGCCTCAAGGCATCCAGCAGGTTCTCCAGGTGGTGGCCGAGCTCCGCGATCTCCGTGAAGCCGAACATCCCCGCCAGCCCTTTCAGCGAGTGGGCCGCTCGGAACACGGAGTTCACCAGGTCCGGGCTGCACTCGCCGCCGTCCGCGCAGTCGCTCAGTGACACCAAGTCCAAGCTCAGTTGGTCCAGTATCTCCTCGGCTTCCGCCAGGAAATCCTTCACACCCTTTCCTATGCTATCGTCAACGCTCATGGAAAATCCCAAAAAAAGGGTTCAAGGTTCAAGGTTCAAGGTTCGGGGTTCAGGGGTTAAATTCAACGTTTTTTCAACGACTTTAGTTTTTCAACGTTGAACTTAGAACGTTGAACGTTGAACTTGCCCCTGCCCTACCCCAGATATTTACAGATCAGTTCCTGCAGTTTCTTGGGGTCGAACGGCTTTACCAGGTACTCGTTGGCACCGAGGGCAAGCCCTTTTTCCAGATCCTTCGCACCGCTCTCGGTGGAGACGATGAAGAGCGGGATCAACTGGTAGTTCGGGTTGTTGCGTACGTAACTGATCAGCTCCAGCCCGTTTATGTCCGGCATGTTGATGTCGGTGATGATCAGGTCCACCTGCTCGCGCGGCAAAAGACGCAACGCCTCGAAACCGCTGGCGGCCTCCACGATGGTGTACTTCTCCAGTTCATCTATGGTCGAGACCAGCATGGATCGCATGGTGTTGGAATCTTCCGCTATCAGTATCCGCTTCATGTCACATATCTCCCCGCCCCTGATCCTGCAATCTGCGTTGCAGCAGGGCCTTCTCCATTGCTATCCCGGCCTGGCTCAGGAATATCTCGAGCGAATCGGTGTCGCCTATCGGCTTATCCTCCGGAAGATTGTCGCCGTAGAGCACGGCAACCACCTTCCCTTCACTTACAATGGGTCCCACGAACACTTCTGCTGGATGCCCGCCACCCAGTTGTTCCAAAAAGTAACCGCTCCAACTGGAGGCATCGATCTCCCCTTTGGCGGGAAACCTGGTCTGAAGCACCGGCGAGAAAAGGGACTGCTCCGCTCTTGGTATGCAAAGGTTCCTGACCCGGCAATCGGCGCTGCCGTCCTTGTCCTGCAAACCGAACTGGCCAAGCCCTTGGATGCTATCCTTCTTCACCAGCAGCACCACCGCGCGATTCACAAACTCGGCAGCGAAACGCAGCACCAGCAGGATGATTCCTCCACCCAGCTGAGGGTTGTTCAACTCTTCCAGCATGCCGCGCAAATGGGAGATGCCTATACTCTGCCCCATCTGGGGAACAGGCAGAGCTGGCTCCTCCCCCATCTCCAGTCTGAGTTCGTCACCTATATTGACACTGCTAAGCCCGAAAGCGTCGCCGGCCACCAGGTTGGAGAGCGCCTTGAAGAGGCTCGGTGCAAAGACGGGAAGGTTCTCTTCGAGCTCCGCCTTGAGCGGTTTGATGAGGATCGGAATCCCCATGCCGCGCATCTTTCTCTGTGCCTCTTCATTCGGGAAATCGCTCAAGCCGAGCAACGGGAGTTCGGGGAAGTTGTTGCGCACAAGTTCCATCAGCTCGAGGCCGCCCAGGATCCCGGTGCCGTCCATCCGGGGCATGATCAGGTCGACGATGACCGTCGGGTGGCTCCCGTCGCGGTAAAGGTTGTCAACCCTGATGAGAGCATCTTCGCTCCTCTCCAGGGCATCCACCCGGTACCCCTGCTGTTCCAAAATCGGAATCAGCGCCGCCAGTGTTCCGGGATCGTCGTCCACCAGCACGAGCGGCATCCGGGCGCAGGCGGCGATTTCGCAGGCTTCGGAGGCGCCGGTTGCAGCCATGATCGCTGCCTTGATTGCCGGTGACGGTTCTGCCTTTGGTGAGGAAACATCCGGCGCGGAGGGCTTATGAGCCGCCGGCAGATTATCTGCTGCCGGAAGAGGCGCATCCTTTAGGTCGAAGGCCAGATCGAGGGCTTCTTCCGCCGCGGCCGGAGTCTGCTGCCCCTCGTCGACCGACTCGCCCCGATGGCGCTGCTCGTCGATGATGCGCGACCCTTCCATGGCGAGGTACTGCGGGTTCAGACCCTGCTTCAGCATGAACTGCACCGGATCGAGCCTGGTGCTGTCCGCCTCGGTTACCTCCTGCAGTTCGAACTCGAAGGTACCCTCGGCCCAGGCGAAAAGGGAGTAAACCACGTTCTCGATCTGCTCCCTGACCACGGCCTCGATGGCGTCGGCGCTGATGCCGAAGCGCTCTATCATGATGCCGCCCAGAAGTTGGCTGTACCCTTCGTCCGCCTGGATACTCAGGGCGCGCTTCAGGATAGGGAGATCGATGACCCCCTGCTGGATCAGCACCTCCCCCAGGTTCTGCTGGAAGGTCGTTGAGCTGGCGCGGATCACCTGGCCGTTTTGGAAGATCACCCGCGCTTCCCTCCCCCGGCTTTCGAGGGAGAGCACGCCGGACCTCCTACTGAGGCTGACGATCTGCAGGATCTCACCGAGCCCGAGATCTTCCAAATTGCCGACAAGACTCATGGATGCCGCTCTCTCATGTGGGGGGGTGGGTTCAGAATTGCATCATACTAAACCATCGTATCGGCCAAGTAAAGAATGATTTAGGCATCTTTCTTGTCTCTGCCGCGGAAAATAAGCTTCAACGGCGTACCGTTAAATCCAAACGCCTCTCTAAATCGGTTCATGATGTAGCGCTCATAGGAGAAATAAATCCCCTCCGGGCGGTTGGTGAAGATGACGAAGGACGGCGGCTTGATGGCCACCTGGGTGGCATAGAAGAACTTCACCCTTTTCCCCTGGTCGAGCGGGGCATGGTTCTCTTCGACCGCCTGGGAGAAGATGGCATTCAGCTCGCTTGTGGAGACTCTCTTGCAATACTGCTCCATGACCAGGTCCACCTCTGCGATGATCTTGCCGGTTCTTTGCCCGGTTTCGGCGGAGATGAACAGGATCGGCGCGAAGGGAAGGTATTTGAAGCTGCGCCTGATCTCCTCCACGAACTTGCCCATGGAGGCGTTGTCCTTTTCCACCGTGTCCCACTTGTTCACCACGAAGATGCAACCGCGCCCAGCCTCGTAGGCGTAGCCGGCGATCTTCGAGTCCTGCTCGGTGACGCCGTCCTCGGCGCTCAGGACGATCAGCACCACGTCGGCGCGTTCGATGGAGCGGAGCGCGTCCATGACGGAGTACTTCTCCACCTTCTCTACCGTCTTCCCCTTCTTCCTGATCCCCGCCGTGTCGATCAGCACGTAAGGCTTTTTGTTGGCCATGAAACGGGTATCGACCGCGTCCCTCGTGGTCCCGGCGGTCGGGTTCGCCACCACGCGCTCGAAGCCCAGCAACCGGTTCACCAAGGTGGACTTGCCGACATTCGGCCTACCGACCACGGCGATGCGGGTGATCTCCTCCTGCGGCTCTTTTTCCGTCTCTACCGGTATCGCCGCCAGGACGTCGTCCATCAGGTCCCCCACGCCGCGATTGTGCTCAGCCGACACGGTATAGACATGGTCGATGCCAAGCGAATAGAAATCGCCCACATTCGACTCCTGCCGGTCGCCGTCCACCTTGTTGATGATGTGGAAGACCGGCTTGTTGATGCGCCGCAACATCTCGACGACCTCGGTGTCGGCGGGGGTGAGTCCGTCGCGCGCGTCCATGACGAAGAGGATCAGGTCCGCCTCGTTCATGGCGAAGCGGGACTGTTCACGCATCTGCTGCAACAGCTTGTCTGAGGTTTCCGGCTCGAAACCGCCGGTGTCGACCAGGATGAAAGGGACATCGAAACGGTTCACCTCAGCGTAGTTTCTGTCCCGGGTCACCCCCGGCATGTCGTCGACCATCGCCTTGCGGCGCCCGACCAGCCTGTTGAAGAGGGTAGACTTCCCGACGTTTGGGCGTCCGACGATGGCAATAATAGGTTTCATATGTTTTCCAGCTTGAAAACGGCGGCAAATCTAAGCTGCTAAAAAAGCGGCGTTTTCTTTTCCTTGTTATTTGACAACTAACCCGTATCTGTAACATTTTGCAGCACAATAAGCAAGCAAGTACAAATCCGCGCCTCAAGGTTATTAAACGCTAACAAGGACCTAAGCTAGTGAACTCGCAAAATTTCATGGCAGGCAATGACAGCAGCGCAGGAAAGCAGTAGTAGTCGGTCTGCTCCAGGTACTGGAACAGCGTCCGAAACAAGCGTCGCTGATTCTTCAAGAGCGGCATTCATATCGTTCCCACGCTCCAGCGTGGGAACGCGGCGGGGTGCAAGGGAGAGGGAGGTTTTTGGCGGAATAATTGACATCGCCCGCCTCATCTGATATTTTTTTCATCCGCCTGAAGGGGACCAATCAAGCGCCGGGACCGGCGCCGGCCTTCTCTTTAACCTCCCCCGTCGCCCAAGCTGCCGACTATCTCAGTAACATGGAGACTCCAATCATGCACAAGAAGCTGTTTATCCCGGGACCGATCGAGGTCAGCCAGGAAATACTGAATGCCATGGCGACACCGATGATCGGACATCGCATGCCTGAGTACGCGCACCTGCACAAAGGGGTGACCGACAAGCTGAAAAAACTGATGTTCACCGAGGAGCGGGTATTCCTGGCCACTTCGAGCGCCTTCGGCGCCATGGAAGGGGCGGTGCGCAACCTGGTGGGAAAGCGCTGCGCCAACTTCTGCAACGGAGCCTTTTCCGACAAGTGGCACAACGTGACGCTCGCCTGCGGCAAGGAGGCGGACCCCTTCAAGGTCGCCTGGGGCGAACCGATCACCCCTGAACTGGTCGACTCGGCGCTCGCCACCGGCAAGTACGACGCCGTCACCCTGATCCACAACGAGACTTCCACCGGGGTGATGTCCCCGCTCCCCGAAATAGCCGAGGTGCTCCGCAAGTACCCCGACGTGGTCTCCATCGTCGACACGGTCTCCTCGATGAGCGCACTGAAGATCCCGGTCGCCGACCTCGGCATAGACTGCTGCGTCTTCGGGGTGCAAAAGGCCTTCGCGCTCCCCCCGGGACTCGCCGTATTCACCGCCAGCGAGCGTGCCCTGGACCGCGCCAAGGGGATCACCGGGCGCGGCTACTACTTCGATTTCCTGGAGTTCGCAGCAGCCGACGAGAAGGACAACACCCCATCCACCCCGTGCATCTCCCTCATCTACGCTATGGACCTGCAGTTGGAGAGGATCTTTGCCGAGGGACTGGAAGCGAGATGGCAGCGCCACGCGGAGATGGCCCAGTTCATGAGGAACTGGGTGGAGGAGCACGGGTTTGGCCTGCTGGCCGCCGAACCGTACCGCTCGGTCACGCTCACCTGCGCCACCAACATCCGCGGCGCCGACCTGGGGCAGCTCAAGAAGCAGTTGGGCGAGCGCGGCTTCGCATTTGACGACGGCTACGGGAAACTGAAGGGGAAGACCTTCCGGGTAGCCCACATGGGAGACATGAAAATCGAGGATCTCAAGGAGATCACCGGCGAGATGGAAGGGATGCTGCTGGAGGACTGAAAGACAGATTAAGATCCTGAAAGCAGATTAAGATTAAGGTCGAGATTGAGCCTTCTGAAAGGCGGATAAAGATTAAGGTCGAGATTGAGGGGCATGTCTCCCTCAACTTCGACCTTAACTTTTCTGCCGCCTAAATCTTAATCTCAATCTGATTCTCAATCTGCCTCTCTATTACTCCGGCTCGAAGGCCTCCTTGCCGACTCCGCAAACCGGGCAGACCCAGTCGTCCGGCAGATCGGCAAAAGGTGTTCCGGGCGGTATTCCGTTGTCCGGGTCCCCGACATACGGGTCATAAACGTACTGGCAGACGGTGCAGATGTAAGGCTCCATTGATACCCCCCTTTTTTTTGATTGCGACCTGCTTGTCTTGCATTAACCCATTCGGGACGGCATCGTCCTCAGGCGGCGTGCCCCTTCCGGCTGGTTAAAAAAACGTCACGTTATTCCGTATACATATCCGCAAGCAGGTTGCTTTTTCCGCCTCGATTCAGCCGGCCAAGCCCGCCCGCCGGCAGCAGGTCCGGCAAAAGTCTAGCAGACGAAGACAGGGTGTCAATTAAGTGGTGCGGCAATATTTTACGCTTGATTTTAAAACACGGTGTGTTACTTTGTCATAATTAAAATTTGGGCTCAGGGAGGGGACAACATTGTAACTCAATGACATCGAAAGGTGCATGTCTCTTAGCAAATACCGCCGAGACTGTCACACTGGTCCCGCATGACCGCACCCCGATCTCACTGAGCAAATCGTCAAACAGGGCGAGGGCTTCTCTTCCCAACACCCCGCATGCGATCTCCAACAATTCCCGCGTACCGTGTCACAGCAATCCCCCGAAACAGCAAGCAAGTAAACATCCAGCAGCCGGTGATTGTATCATGATGTTCCGCAGGGCTTCTGTATTATTCTTTGAGTCCTCCGCCATCTCAGGATATGAATTCTTCCGGCTTTGACGCTTCCGTAAAAGTCTATATCAGTGCAGCACAGAGTTTTTGTTCCTTTACGAAATGCTATGAATCCTAACACTCACAAGGAGGGATGGACATGAGTTACGAGGTGAAAAACCAGCAGTTACTGGACTGGGTGCAGGAAACAGCCGAGATGTGCCAGCCGGCACAGATCCACTGGTGCGACGGCTCCGAGGAGGAGTACAACGACCTGTGCAACCAGCTGGTTCAGGCCGGTACCTTTCAGAAGTTGAACCAGGAAAAGCGTCCCAACAGCTACCTCGCCTGGTCCGACCCCGGCGACGTGGCCCGCGTCGAGGATCGTACCTTCATCTGCAGTATCGCCAAGCAGGACGCCGGCCCAACCAACAACTGGATGCCCCCCAAGGAGATGAAGAAGACCCTCACCGGCCTGTTCACCGGCTGCATGAAAGGGCGCACCATGTACGTCATCCCCTTCAGCATGGGGCCGCTCGGTTCCAACATCGCGAAGATCGGCATCGAGATCTCCGACTCCCCCTACGTCGCCGTGAACATGAAGATCATGACCCGCATGGGCAAAAAGGTGATCGACGTGCTGGGCGACGGCGAGTTCATCCCCTGCCTGCACTCCATCGGCGCCCCCCTTGAGCCCGGCCAGAAGGACGTCCCCTGGCCCTGCAACAAGGAAAAGTACATCGTCCACTTCCCCGAGGAGCGCTCCATCTGGTCCTTCGGCTCCGGCTACGGCGGCAACGCGCTGCTCGGCAAGAAGTGCCTGGCGCTGCGCATCGCCTCCAAGATCGCCAAGGACGAAGGGTGGCTGGCTGAGCACATGCTGATCCTCGGCATCGAGTCGCCCGAAGGCGAGAAGACCTACCTGGGCGCCGCTTTCCCGAGCGCCTGCGGCAAGACCAACCTCTCCATGCTGGTGCCGCCGGACAACTTCAAGAACAGCGGCTGGAAGGTATCCACCGTCGGCGACGACATCGCCTGGATCAAGCCCGGCCCCGACGGCCAGCTCTACGCCATCAACCCGGAGGCGGGCTTCTTCGGCGTGGCCCCCGGCACCTCGATGGGCTCCAACCCCAACGCCATGATCTCCTGCGCCGGCAACTCCATCTTCACCAACGTGGCGCTCACCCCGGACGGCGACGTCTGGTGGGAGGGGATGACCGACGCGCCGCCCGAGAAGCTGACCGACTGGCAGGGGAACCCCTGGACCGCGGGTTGCGGCAGGAACGCCGCAC
>Ga0209317_1001612_pt1 | contig 18950 bp, 21 predicted proteins | sample RifGroB2_FD_183994 | JGI IMG/M metagenome (GOLD analysis project Ga0209317, IMG submission 183994) | Soil microbial communities from Rifle, Colorado, USA - Groundwater B2 (SPAdes) (version 2) | ecosystem: Environmental > Terrestrial > Soil > Unclassified | place: Rifle, Colorado | collected... | reverse complement strand
AATCCTAAAACGTAGTCAGAGCTGAACCATCGAAGATCAAAACATTAAAATCAGAATCTTATTGCCACAAAAAGGCACAAAAGAAAGCCATAAGAAATCCTAAAACGTAGTCAGAGTTGGACCACCCAAGATCAAAACATTAAAATCAGAATCTTCTTGCCACAAAAAGGCACAAAAGACACCAAAATAAATCTTAAGCCGTTGTAAGAACTGAATTCGAGGATCGATTGGTTCAGTCAAACAGTTTGTTAGGGGTTATCAGGTTTTTTTTGTGTATTTTGTGTATTTTTACGGCAAATGCTTATTAGGTTTTTAAAGGTTCTTTTTGTGTATTTTGTGCATTTTTGTGGCAAGTGTTTTTTCGGTTATTAGGTTCTTTTTTGTGTATTTTGTGCTTTTTTGTGGCAAATGTTTTTCGGGTGTCAGTCGTTTTCCGGCAAAAGGGTTACTGTTGCGGCGAGGTTCAGATCCGTTCCTTCCAGCTTGTAATACGGAAAGACAAAGTTGAAGCGCGAGTTGGTCGTTTTGACGCGGTAGATCACCTCAATCAGCACCACCCCCTCCAGTTCGCGGGTGTCATCCAGCAGCACGCTTTCCAGCTCGATGCGCGGCTCGTTGTAGAGAATGGCGGTCTCCACTTTATCCGCCATCATCGACTTCGTTCCGGTATCCAGACTCTCGAAAACAAGTTCGTCCAGATTGCAGCCGTACAGCGGCAGCATCACGCGCTCCCCCTGTGCGGTAGTGAGCAGCGTCTGCAGGCTCGCGACGATGTCCGCCTCCTCCTCCAGCATTTCCACGCCGGGAAGGGAGTTGTCGAACGCGGGAGGGAAGGACCAGCCGCGACCAAGGAATTCACGATTCATCTGCCATCACCCCCCAATCAGTACCGTCAGCGCGCCCGGAGGCAGGATCAAGCCACCTGCCGCAGTCGGATCGGCAATTCTGGCCGCAGGCAGCCCCCCGATCAGCACCGTCGCGGAGCCCTTGATGATGACGTCCGCGCCGCAGCTGTCGCCCATGCGCGCCGCGGGCAGCCCCGCGATCAGCACCGTAGGCGCGCCGGGCGGAATAATCGGCGTCGGGATTCCCAGCGTCGCCGTGCTGACGATCAAATCTGTTACCCGTGCCGCTGGCAGCATAGTTAACGCTCCTATCTCTCCCCATCAATTGATCTGCACGATGCCGCCTTGGATCACCGTTTTGGCGCTCCCCTTTATGGTGGTGCTTGCACCGGAGACCTCGGCGCTGGCAGCTCCCTCGGCTTTGAGCGAGGACTGCGCTTTCAGATCCATGCTGGCACCCGATTCGATCTTGATCGCTTTCGCCGCCTTCAGCGTGAGATCCTTGCTGCTCTCGATTTTTATCCCCGCGTCGTCCATGGTGATCTTGTTGCCGTTCTGATCCTTAAGGACGATCCCCTTGTCCTCCTCGGAGAGCGTCATCCTGTTCCCGCCGGGCGTTTCCAGGACTATGACCTTTTTCTCGTCGTCGAAAGTGAACTTCATCTTTGCGCGACTGACGTACCCTTTGCGGTGGTTCTTGTCCTTGCCCGGTTCCGGGGCCGGTTTCGCGCTAGAGTGGCACATGCCGAGCACCACCGGATGACAAGGGTCGTCCCCCAGGAATCCGACCACCACTTCGTCGCCTATTTCGGGGCGGAAGAAGGTGCCTCGCTTGCTTCCCGCATCGAGCGTGGCGAGACGCGCCCAGACGCCTTCTTCTACCTTGCTGACCAACGGCAGCCGCACCTTGATGCGGTCCTCTCCCAGCGGGTCCCTTTCCAGGACCGTGACGATCCCCATCTGCAGCCCGCTTACCGCCGGCAGCAATCCCTCCGCCGGCATGGGGCGCAGATTGTAGGTTTCGGCGAAAGTTTCCGTGCTGAGCCCGAACTGCACGTCCGTTTCCCAGTTCCCCTTGTCCACCAGGTGGCGCACGCCGGAGACGTAGATTTTCCCTTCGAACCGCTCGCCTATGCCGGTCACCTCTATGATTTTCCCCGGCGCTACCCCGGCAAAACCCTGGAACTTCGCCCTGCCTCTCACCTTCGCCAGGCGCTCTTTCAGGAGCCGGCCGTCCGCCCAGGCCTGCAGCTCGGGCTGGGTCAGCTTGCCGCCGTGCCTCATCTCGTGCGCGCTGCCGCCGATGACGTCCGCCAGGGTCCCCGGCGCCAGATTGCCGCTCTGCGATTTCGGCGGCTCTTTTGCCTCCGCTTCCAGCACATCCTGATCCGTCGCATTCCAGCTGCGCGCGACGATCCCTTTGCTTTGCCGGCGCGCATCAATCTCGGCATCGAGCTCCAGCAGGGTGCTGCCGTATTTCACCGTCAGCACCGGCTCGTCTCCGGAAGCAGGCGTGGTCACCGTCACCTTGCCGTCCGTCACGATCACTACCTGCCCGTTGGCTTCGGCTCGGCAGAGCAGGAAATCCCAATCGGTGGCGTTGTACTGCGTGACCTCTTTCAGGTCGGGTTTCGTCGCCTTGACATCTTTTGCCAGCTTGTAAGAGCCGATGATCTGCTCCATGATGTCGCTGTCTTTCATGTCGATAAAGTAGCGGCTCTTGGCGCCGCTGCTCATCTTTACCGCCTCGTCGCGACACTCCACCGTAAGCAGGCTGCCGCTCTTGCGTATGCTGATGGCATGCTTGACGACGATCCCCTTGAAAACGGCTTCGTTCTGAGAGCGGTAGCCGAGCTGGATCTCGATCTTCTTGCCGGGTATGAAAAGGTCGCTGTTACTTGCCTCGAAGGTCGCTTTCGACGCTTCCCCGTCACGCAGTTGGATGGTGGCCGTCGGTATGCGGTTCAGTTCCTTCTTCACCGAAACGGACAACACATGGAACTCCCCGGGGATCTGGGCGCCGTCGACCAGTACGCCAACCGTGCAGACATCGGGTGTCGCAGGGGTGGGAATGATCGATTCATTGCTCACAGCGCGTTGCCCTTTTTATCGATAGGGGGGAAGACCAGATCGGTACCCGGCACCAGGGACCTGAAATTGCCAAGCGCGTTTACCCGCGCCACGTCGAGGTAGTACTTGGGATCACCGTAGATCCGGTAGCACAACAGCGGCAGGGTGTCGCCTCCCTTTACCTTGCGCAGGTGTGTCAGGTCGGCTGACTTCTTGTTCTCCTTGCGGGCCCGCTTCTTATCCTCGATGCTCTTCTTGAATTTGACCTTGGCGACGGTGCGGATCGGCTGACCGTCGGCATTGAACAGCTTATGCGTCAGGCTGAGTTCGATCGCCCTCCCGGTGAAGACCAGGCTGCCCCAGACGAGCTTCAGGTGGTACGGTTCGTGGGAATTCCCCTGATAACCGGTCAGCATCTTGCGGAAGCGATCTACCTCCTCGGAAACCCCCTTTTCATTGGCCTTGCCATCTATGATGCCGGTGTTGTCGAAGAGGAACTCGAAGGTGAGTTCTTCCGGCAGCGTGTACTCGAATTTGATCTGGGCGCCGCTGGAGCCTTGCCCCTGACCGTCGGAGGTCTTCACCTTGTATTCCAGGGTGTAGGTTTCCGGGTTGATCAGGGTTTCGAAGACCTCTTTTGCCTCCCTCTTTGTGCCCCGTTCCGCTTCATCGGAGCTCTCGAAAGCGAGGATCAGCAGCTTCTCCAGTTTGCCGTTGGCAGCCATCAGCGCTCCGCCTTATTTTGAAGTATCTGTAGAACCTGCTCCACGCACTCCGCCACGATGGCGTCCTTGGCGTCGTCATCGCCGGCCTTGGCGCCGGGGGTAGGGGGGGCGGCGGTAAGCGCGACCCGGATGTGCAGCTCTCTGATCTCGATGGGCATTGGCAGGTCCTTCTCCGGCTCAAACAAAAAGCCCTTCACCGCAAAGACGCGAAGACGCCAAGAAAACCAGGAGGCAGGGTTAAACCGACGTCTTGTTTTTTAACCGATTCGGAATCGTTCCCATGCTCCAGCGTGGGAACGCAAGCTTTTGACGCTCCAGGGTCTTGCACCGCCAAGCCGGGTTGAGTGGACCCCAGGATGCATTCCAACACTGGAGCGTTGGAACGATGAACATCTTGTTTTTAACCCGATTCTCCCTTTGCGTCTTCGCGTCTTTGCGGTTAGGCTTTTGGTCTTTGTCTCTTCCCCTTTGCCTTTATTGAACGGTGAAATACCGGTACGTCAGCTCCATCGTCTCGATGACCAGGGAGTTTTCGCTGGCGTTCAGATCGCTCACCTGCCACTTCTTGGGGATGGCATGAGCGACGTTCCAGGTGCGCAGCGGCTCGCTCTTTTCGTTCATCAGGATGATGCCGAGCTCGGTCGGCTGGAACTCGCGGTCCCGAAGCGCCCTGAAGAACCAGTCAATCACCTCTGACCCGGTCAGCATGCCGCGCTTCAGCACCAGGTCCGAGTACTTGGTACGCACGGGAAGCTTGTGGGTGAAGCGGTTTTCGCCCCCCTCCTTGTACTCCTCCATGTCGTATTCCACCGTCAGCCCGGACACCGTCTGGAATCGGACGTCGTTCTTGTTCTTGCTGATGCCGAAGTCGACCCTGTAGTAGAACCCCCAAGGCGGGTAATAGTCGGTCATGACGGGAGTCCTTTAGATCTTCATCAGCTTGAGCCCTTCGTGGGCTATTTCGATGCTCTCCACCGCGGCCTCGTTGGCGTCCGATTTGAGATCGGGGGCGGTGACCTTGACCGGGAAGCACCTGGTCGCCGACCAGGCTGCCACAGGCTCGTGCTTTTCGTTGAGCAGCCTGATGATCACGTCGCGCCGCCCTTCGACCCGCTCGTTGGCAACCTCTTCGAGCCAGGTGTTGTAGTCGAAATCGCGCTCGAATTTCCCGCGTCTCATGGTGATGTTGTTGTTCTTCACCAACCCGGGCATGGCGATCTTGTTGAAGTCTTTGCTGTCGCTGTGCCGGTACTCTATCTTCTCCCTCTCCATGACGAGGCCGGTCACTTCGGTGAAGCTGATCTTGGCCCCGCCCCAATCAACCTGGAAATGGAACCGCGGTAAGGGGTACTCTTGCGCCATGTCGTTCTCCTTTTGAATGCGGGATGCTGGTACGGTTCAGCAGTATGAGAAAGTCTCGCTATGATTCGGCCATCTTGTGGGAGAACCTGAGGATGATGAATTCGGCGGGACGCACGGCGGCCATGCCGATCTCGACGATCATGCGCCCTTCCAGAATGTCGAGCGGGGTCATGGTCTTGCCGAGGCCGACCGCGACGAAAAAGGCATGTTCCGGTTTCACCCCCTGCAGAGCGCCCTGCCGCCAGATCACGGTCAGGAAATTCTCGATCATCCCCTGAACCCGCACCCAGGTGTTGGCGTCGTTCGGTTCGAAGACGAACGGCTCGGTCGCCTTCTTGCACGACTCTTCCACGAAGTTGAAAAGCCGGCGCACGCTGACGTAGCGCCATTCGTTGTCGTTGCCGGCGAGCGTGCGCGCGCCCCAGACCAGGGTCCCTTTGCCGGTGAAGGAGCGGATGGCGTTCACCGATTTGCCGGCAACGACGTCCATGTTCATCTGATCCTGCTCAACGTTCGAGAACGCGATGCTCGGCTTGATCACGGAGCTGACACTGACATTCGCGGGTGCTTTCCAGACGCCGCGGCTGTTGTCGACGGCGGCATAAATGCCGGCCATGGCGGCGGAGGGTGGCATTTTGCAAGCCATGTCGCGGATTGCCGCTTTTGCCTGTTCGTAGACGCGATTGTTGCTTGTTTTCAGCGTGTCGAATTTCACCGGGGCCGCCGCCGTACCGTTCGTGGTAATGGTCACGTCGGTCTTGGCCTCGTCGAAAGCGAAATCGAGGACTGTGTCGATGTTGGGGGCGTAGGCGGCGCCGTACTTGAGGTTGTTGGCGCCGATACCCTTCGATCTGAAATTTCCTACCGCCGTTAGCAGGTTGGCATTGGGGTCCGACAGGGAAATCGTGTCGCCATGGACATCCATGATCACGAACCGGTCCTTCAGGTCCGCGCACTGCGCCAGTGCGGCATCATGGATGTCCAGGAAGTCGACGACGGAGAGGCTTTGCGCCTCCGGGAAAACGATCAGCGTCGGCTCGTCCTCCTTGACCAGGGTGGTAAGGGCCGTCTTCAGTTCCGAGCCGGCCAAGGCGCCGCCGAAGGTCCCCTTGTACTGGCCGGCCGAAACGATGTAGCAGGGGACACCGCCATTGGCAAAGAACATCTGCAGCGCGTAATACATGATGTGCTTAGAGCGGGCGGCATCGGAGACGCTGGCGGTAGCGGTCAGTTCGACCGTTACGCCGTTGTCCTGTTTTTCCTGGACGTCTACGTTGATATCCTCTTCCTTTTGCGGCCCCCCGAAATACTTCTCGTACTCAACCAGCGACGAGATCCTCGTCGGCTTCAGTGTCAGGTCGCCGGGGGTCTTATCGTCAGCTTTCTCCGTATATCCGATGAATGCGGGTATCGCGGTCTCGACCGGAGCGATTGAAGGGGGGAACTTGGGGATCTCCTCGATATATACTCCCGGTGTCTTGTACAATGGGGCCATTGTGTTTTACCTCCTTTAGAACTGGTGAACTCCAAAAAGAATTACGCCAAGAACAGCGCGCGAAGTTTAAAAAGGTACGTGCTCTTTATGGTGGATGTCGTGGACGATCTCGGTGATCAGGCTCGATTCGCTTTCCACGAACCGGAACTTAAGATCCAGCATCCTCAGCATATACAGAACAAACGGGTATTGCTTCCCGCCCAATGTTCCCCACAGGTGGTTGACCTCCTCCAGTGTCGGCGAATATAGATCGAAAATGAGCTTGAAGGTCTCCAACTGGTCCAGGACATTGATGGGCACTTTAGAGGTCGTGATCGATGCCGGATCGACGTTGTCCTGGGTCAGGACGTTTTTGAACTGGAAGAAGCGTATCGCTCTCGACAGCATCGACAGCGCGTTGATGTAATCGGTGTGGGTAGCCGTCAGCAGGATGAGAAAGTTCAGGAACACAGGCGGGTTCTCGTAGGTCGCCTTCAAGGTGACGTCGTTGCGCACATAGTTCGGCACGTTTTTGAGGCTTTTTTCCTCTTTGAAGTTGACCACCGACAGGTAGAGCATGTCTCTCGATACGCCGTTGCCGCCCGTACCAGTACCAAACACGTCAGGAATGTTCCCCAGGCTGACCGAGTCGCCGGAGTTATAGACATCATCCAGATGCTTGTTCAGTTCGTTCATCACAATAGTCAGGGCATGTGAAATCATGATAGCTCTCAGGGTTCATCTGCTGACTCGGGCCGGAAAGGCCAATATGCGCGACTGCGTCATAAATATAAGTGACGAGCTAACAGCGGGAAACAGCGCAAGTTTCTCAAGCCATAGCGCCATTTCTGGTTCGGTCTCTGCGGCAATTGGCAGGGCCAACAACCTTTGATGCCACCGCTTAGAGCTAGACTATCAATATTTTGTTAGAAACACATAATTAAGATAACAAAATCTATCCTAATTCGTGCCCCTGTCAACTGTGCCGCGCAAATATTGATAGCGTACAGGCAGGAGGAGAGATTTTTCGATGATGAGCAAGGAGGGGAGGGGTGAAACCTGTACTGCCATTGAGCCAGAAGCTCCACTGTAATAATGTTTTGGTTCTCTTCGCGCTCTTGGCGCCTTTGCGGTTCAAATGGTTGTCTTTTTTGTGAATTTTGGCTTTTTTGTGGCAAGAAAGATAAAAAGTCCACTCCTGTGATCCTGCTGCGCACCAAGGGGGCTTGGTGGCGCCACTGATACCTCTGGCCGTGAAGGAATATTTTTCCCGAGTTCCAAGATCTTCTATAAAAATACGACTGGCCCTCTTGCCAATGTTATTTGAGAATGGATCTTCCCACCAGAAAATGGTTCACCTCCCGACCCAATCGATGTTTTCGTCTGTAAATTCATTCGTCCCTCCTGCCCGAATAAAAGCTTGTGTCTGGTTTCTAATAAAGGCTGCATGAGGAATGTAGATCCGCACGATTAAAGTCACAGACGCTCAAGAACGGGTGAGCTGGACCTTGAGTTTCTCAGAGCGTATGGGATACTTTGGGCATTGGAGGTTTCTCCATCTCCCGCCGAAGGCTCCGACCCCTGGATTTGACCTGGGCGATTCGGGGCCTTTCGTTTTAGTTGTTCTCACCCGGAAATGGATCTTCACACGCTTGACTTTAAGGGATGCCGCCCGGCGAGCGGCCTCCCTTGCTTTACGTCCTGGGGAACAGCGGTTGGAGTAAAGAAATTCGAAGCGGGCAACGGTCCGACAGATCGCCAAGGAGCATCGAGATGGATAGCGACGAACTATTAGAGCATAGTGATCACCTTTTACTGGAAGTCGGGCAGGCCCCTGACACCCGCGAGGTTTTTGCCGAAACGAATGATCTGATCGAGAAGGAGAAGAAGTCAGAGGCTGAGGAGGTCGGGCATTTCGAGGATGCGATCAGGTCCTACCTGCGCGATATACGTAAGACGAAACTTTTGACAGTCGATGAGGAGAGGGAATTAGCGGCCAAGATCTATCTAGGAGACAAGACCGCCCGGGAGCGGATGATTGTCGCCAACCTCCGTCTGGTGGTGAAGATCGCCAAGCGGTACATCAACCGGGGGCTGCCGTTTCTTGACCTGATCGAGGAGGGGAACCTGGGGCTAATCAAGGCGGTGGAGCGTTTCAAACTTTCAAAGGGGTGCCGCTTATCCACCTACGCCACCTGGTGGATCCGGCAGTCCATCGAGCGGGCGTTGGTGAACCAAGTGCGCATCATTCGGTTGCCCGTGCATGTTTCCGACGAGATCAATAAGATGTTAAGGGTGACACGCGAACTGGCACTGAAGATGTCCCGCGAGCCCAGTTTAAAGGAGGTGGCCGATACCCTCGAGGTGGAGGTGACCCATGTCCGCAGACTCATGGTGATTTTAAAAAGGACTTATTCAATCGAGCAGCCCATGGGGAAGTACAGTGACTTTTTTCTTAGTGACACCATTGAGGATGCATCTACCGTTCTTCCTACCGAACTGCTTGAGAATCTCAACCAATTCGAATTGGTTTCCAGGTTATTCGAGAGCCTCTCCGAAACGGAAAAGAAGATTCTAACGCTACGCTTTGGGCTGGACGACCAAGCGCCCCAGACCCTTGACGCAATTGGTAGGAGCTTTGGCGTGACGCGGGAAAGGATCCGACAGATTGAGGCGAAGTCGCTGGAGAAATTGAAAGAGATGGCGCTGAAAACCGATGCTGTGGGACCAGTGCGAACTAAGAGCGAAGGCGAAATCATCCGGTGAAGTTCTTGCCAACCGATGCCGCGCCGACCACTCCTCGTGATTCCCCAATATGGGGCAGGGGGAGACCCGTGCTGTGGCAGTTATTAAAAATTCTTTGGCCGCTTTCCACGCTTTTCGTTCCAGTCATGACTATGCCATTCCAATTAGCCCGGCAGCATGTGCAGCCATCAACTTGGCGTGTTTTATACTCGGGAGCTGGCCCTTGACTTTCTCCGTAAGTAGATTAAGAAATGTTGATGCATAAAGTTGCATCGGCGTTTTTCATGGCACCATGAGGTACTCCAGCAGAAAGGGGAGCTAAGACGGCCAGTAATCCACCAGAGAACCGTTATTGCCTGAGTCCTTCGCGGGATGAGCCGATGAGTGATCATTGTTTTCTGTGCATCCTACCGATAAACAGTCGATGCACAAGTAGGGCAGTTACTCCAGTGTGGATGGTGTCACAGTTGACAGGGAACCTCGCTTCGTCAGGTAGATGCGTTAACCCCCTTTCCTCGCTGAAGGGTACGGGTATTATAAATGGGACATCTCAAATTTTTGATCATCTGCAGTAACGCTGAGATGCTGGATCTGCTCGCCAAGGCTATATATTTGCAGTACCCAGCTTCACAGCTATATTTCGCTCAAAAGATCGAAGTTGTTTTTACAAAGCTTGAACAACATCATCCTGACATAATAATTCTGATACCAAAAGAGCCTGATTGGGATGTAACTAGCTTGATATCAAAGATCCTGTCACTAGAATGCAGGTGTGCAATAATATTGATCTTACAGAATAGCAATGAAAAAAATGTCAGTGAATTCATTGATCTGGGCGTTAAGGACATATTGACCCTGCCGATTAATCTTGAGTTACTTCTCTGCAGACTTGCTGGATTAATCTGTTTGCACAAACAGTGATTTTGTTACAACAGTATTTAAACAACTTCTATCCATTGTTCCTTTATTTCTTCCGTCTCCTCTATTTCAACTGCAATCAGCTGGTTTAGAATTAGGGCCAGCTGAAATCTTTTTCTTCCCCGCTTTCACAAGCGGAGCACCGGACTGTACCTTCCCCTCCACATTTTAAGCAGACCTTTGACCAGACCCCTACTAGCGGTAATGGGTCTATTAGCCCTATTCCGTCACATCTGGTGCACACTATTTCGTTCTTATTTGCAGATGAAATAGTAGCCACTCCTGCCTCCTCCCCTTGAATCTCACTTTTGTCACCCCCTGGGTGATCTGCACCCACGAAGAGCTTAGATCTAGCGTCAAGGAATCCGTCTGCTTCAGGTGTCCGGTTTAATGTATCTAACAGAGAATCCAGTTCGACACGCAAGAAATCAAAGTCTATTGGTTTAGTAAGGCAGAATTGCAGTCCTGCATTCCTGTATTTTTCTAGAATCTCCCCATTGATGCGAGCTGATATTGCTATTGTTTGGCTTGCTTTGTTCTGAGCGGTTATTTCCTTTGTTACCAATGCGAAGTCGTGTGCAGACATATCAGAGTCTATTATGAAAATATCGGGCTTATGTTCATCAATGCAAATCACTGCTTCAACCCCTTTTGTTGCGAACACTAATTTGTGTGTAGCATAATGTTGGCACAACATTTTGCCGATAGCTTCGGAAGTATCAACGTTAGAGACAACGCAAAGGACGGTTAGATTTTTATCATTCATGTGACGCTCCTTTTTGAAATGTCATGTTGTTTCATAGGGTCTCCCGTCTGCAAAATTGGAAAATACAAATATAAAATAGACGTTTTGGTTTGCAAGATTAATTTACTTGAGCCGGAAATTTATTAGAAAAGCTTAAAAAGAGACCTGCTGGGCGGTTGGTCCGGTCTAGTAGTGCCCGTGCCTTTAGCAGATTAATCGTCAATCGGATCCGACCTCGGAATTGCGGGAAAGGATCCGCCTGATTGAGGCGAAGTCGTAGGGCAAGTTGAGGAAAATGGTAAAGACAACCGATCTATTACATTCTTTTTTTTAAGTGTATAGCTGACCGATTTCACACAGCAGCTGGAATATTGCAGGCAAAGAACGTCCTCGGCTAGCCGCACCTGCCATTTAATGTAGCAGGATGCGCATCGTACTCAGAACTATGGTGTCTTGACACCAAGTCGCTCAAGGATACAATTCGAAATTAAGCGGATGTAATTCATTTAAATAAATGATCCCTATCTTAGTCTACCTGTTAACGCTCTTGCGCAATGATACATACCTCACAAAGCAATTAGTTCTCCGTTGGAAGCACAAGCATAGGTGTGGTGTGGTGTGGTGTGCCCTTTGCGCAAAGAGGGAAAAATGGCTTGTGAAATATGGAAAAACAGATCGTGGTTTCGAAAATTTTATAGAAACACCGAAAAATCATTTAACTTCAATCATGGGTTCTACCCGGAGGCTTATTTTCGTCAGAAGTTAGTGCAGGAGAGAAGACGAGTTGAGAGATCTAGCAAGCCACTTGTAATCATTATTATTAATATGGATACGATAGGTGTGATTCTGACAGAGGTGGAAGTTGACTGTGTCGAGGGTTGATAATGCTAAACGTATAGTTGCGAAGAAGATGAGGGGAAATCTGGCTTTGATCCTAAACGATGAACTATCAAGCCGGATTGCCATCACCTTTCGCATCTATCCAGAAGTTGGTGGCGGAGGTGGTGCGTTTGGCTTGACACTATCTGAGAGCATATGAACGCTTGGTTCATGTAAGGCATTATGCGAGAAAGGAGGCTGGCATGGAACAATATTTAGCTGTTGCAAGTGACGTACAGTTGGGAGCCAAAGTGAAGCTTGGCAGGTTCATCAACCTCTACGGTTGCGTGATCGGTGACAATACAAAGATAGGTGCATTTGTAGAGGTGCAGAAGAACGCCGAGATAGGGAGAAACTGTAAGATCTCAAGCCATACCTTCATCTGTGAAGGCGTACACATTCAAGACAATGTTTTCATTGGTCACAACGTCACCTTTATTAATGATGTGTATCCCAGAGCCACGACACCGGGAGGTGAGTTGCAGTCGGAAATGGACTGGGTGTGTGGGAAGACCATTGTTAAAAATAATGCGTCCATTGGCTCGAGTTCTACTCTGTTGTGTGGGGTCACCATAGGGGAATACTCAATCGTCGGTGCGGGGAGTGTCGTGACAAAAGACGTCCCACCTTACTGCATTGTGGCAGGAAATCCTGCTCGGGTGTTGCGGCATATTGATAAGGAGATACGTGATGAAAGTGCCATTTCTCAATCTCAAAGCCCAGTATGATTCAATAGCACAAGAGGTGGAGCAGTCCCTCAAAGAGGTGCTTTTAAGCTGCGCTTTTTCAGGGGGACCTTATGTCGAACACTTCGAGGAAGAATATGCCGCTTTCTGTGGTTGCAACTGGGCCGTTGGAGTCGGAAGTGGAACTGAGGCGTTATGGCTGGCACTTGTTGGGCTTGGTGTCAACGTTGGTGATGAAGTAATCACCACTCCTAATAGCTTCACTGCGACCGCCGAGGCGATTACCTTATGCGGTGCGAATCCGATTTTCGTGGACGTCGACCACGAAAGTTTTACGATGGATCCTGCCCTCTTAGAACCGGCAATCACGCCGCGTACTAAGGTCATTATACCCGTGCATCTCTTTGGGCAGACTGCCGACATGGATGCAATAGTCGCGATAGCCCATAAGCATGGGGTAGCTGTGCTTGAGGATGCCTGTCAATCCCATGGTGCCGAATACAAAGGCCGGCGTGCCGGCTCCCTTTCGGATGCAGGTTGTTTCAGCTTTTACCCTGGCAAAAATCTGGGTGCTTATGGAGAGGCAGGCTGCGTAGTCACTGGGGACAAACAATTGGCCAATAGGATCAAGATGCTGCGTGATCACGGTCAGTCTCGCAAATACCACCATGAGGTGGTGGGGGTCAACGGGCGAATGGATGGCATTCAGGCCGCAATATTGAGTGTAAAGCTGAAGTACCTTGATGCTTGGAACTCCCTGCGTCGGGCCCGTGCCTCCTACTATCAAAAATTACTGCTGAACGTTCCGGCCGTTATTCTACCAAAGGAGATGCCCTACGCTCGGCACATCTACCATGTGTATGCCGTGCGATCTCCTGAGAGGGAAAGGCTGAGGCATGCCCTAACCGCAAGTGGCATAGAGTGCGGAGTACATTATCCGGTCCCGATCCATTTACTGGAGGCCTATGCTCCACGGAGAGAGGGGGCCGGCAGCTTTCCCGTGGCCGAAGTGTGTGCCAAAGAACTGCTGTCGCTACCGATGTTTCCGGAGCTTACCGAGGACCAAGTCGTCTATGTCAGTAGCGAGATTGAACGGCTTTCGGCAGATTGGGCTAATCCTGAATGTCAGCACTAAAGATCGACCTGGTAAATCCGGTTCAAAACTTGGAATGGAATAATGAACTCGTCCGCTGTGGCGAGTGCACAATATTTCACTCAGCGAATTGGGCTAGGTTGGTTGGGGTGGGAATCTGTTCAAGATGCTGCCGGTTGATGTGCTTAGATCCTTGGGACGTCTAGCATATCGTCATGTGAGGTAAGACTGGTTTAAAGTTTGCTTGTCGGACCAGCTTACTGATTTAGTCAATTTTTGTTACTGCAGTCTGCCACCAAACTGGCTCCTCTTGTCTCCTGTCCGAAGTGAAGCGGTTAGCAGTGTTGGGAAAGGTGCAGGTGGTCGGTGAGCGGTCAAGGGAAACGTGTAGTGGGATATTGCGATGGATAGCCGGGGCGTGATCGGAGCGAAGCGGCTGGCCCGTTTGGGTAAATTGATAACAGGCACTTCGAATTGCCCTATACTTGATCGGCTTTACATTGGATTAAATTCATGTAAATGTATTACTGGTTGTGTAGCCTTGCCCCTGGCAGCCTTGCGGGGGCATTTTTCTTTGCAACTTTCCGCACCCGCGAGGAGGTGTGTTATGATTCCCCAGTACCGCATCGTGAACGAATGCCTGCCGTTGCTTAAGCAAGCAGAGATACCCAGCATCAAGAAACTCCGGATTGAGATACAATTGATTCAGCTGAAAAGGTTACTGCTTCATGAAAGTGGTCCCGACTGGTCCTGTGACCAGGAGACTTTGTCTGAAGTGCTTTCTGACCTCAGAAAGATACGTGACGGTGAATGCGGAGTGGATGCGGTAAGCGATCTCACTAAACGCCTAGGCGGCATTATTGAAGGATTTCCCGTGGCTGCGACCATGATACCGCAGCCGCAATCCAATATCACCTTCTGAGGATGTAAAACCTAGCGGAGGATGGTGGTATGACAATAACCATACTTACGGTGCTGATGGCCTCCATATGGATCATAATCATAGTCGTTTGCCTGGTACCGATACGGCCGGCCCGCTCTGCGGATCTGGAGGACAAAAGGCACTAGCTTGAGAAAGCGCATGTCTGTCACTTCCCTTGGGGCTCCCATCCCACGATGGTATATTCCCAGGAAGGGATCTAACGGATCAGGGCCGGCCCAGTTGACACGGAGTGCTGACTGAAGAAGCAGGCAATATAAAAAGGCCCCCCAGCGACAGGCTTAGGGGCCTTTTTTGTTTCGGTGATTTGGTTTTTTTCCTGGACCGGAAGAGCGGCAACATCCGTTTGGCAAACTATCCTCCCGTGATCTCTTTGGCAACCTCCCCTAGAACAGCCCTACGGTGATCAGAATTTGTCACCATTCGACCGTTCTACCGTGCGCTGCTGTGCATCGGATGCATAGCGGATGTTATACACTGTGGCGAAATGTTCCTGCATCACGTGAGTATTTATAGTTGAAGTTATTGTTTGGATCTCAAACAAAGAAAACCCCGCGTCTATCAGAAGGTCGATGAGTACGCGTCCGAGCTTGTCGGGCGGGTAATGATTTTTAAGAGCGGTTTCCAAACCGAATATGACATGTTTTGGCACTTCCATATGTCCCCTCCAAAGACAATAGCAAAATGTGTATCTCGTTGCCTGTGATGCACAGTTCTTACCCCGTAGATTAAACGAATTTTCGGGTATGAAAATTGTCAATTTAACCGCATTTTACACCGATTAAACATGGTATTATAAAGTTTTTTTATGTCCTTTTGTCTTTTCGTAATTCGATTTTAGTGGCTCAATCAATTTATCTGCGCAAAGGTTGCATAAATAACTGGTTATAAATAAAACTAGTGCAGCACACACGCAAAATAAAGTAAAGAAAGAAGCTACTATAACAATATTCCTTAGTAACATGATATCTCCGTTTATTTTACTGCCATAGCATTTAAGACGCAAAAAAGCCGGGGCCACAATATCCAAAAGATATTTCGGCGACCCGGCTGTCTCGGTGAGACCCAATAGGCTTTCCGTCCCATCCTTGCGGATGGTTTAGTATTGTCGTGTATCTGTTGTCACAGACTATGTTTGAGGAGAAGGTAGCGTAAAGCGCAAATAATGTCAAGACTATTTCATGTATGAACGCACATGTTTGCTGCTACAGCAACGCCTCTGGCAGAAGGCAGCAAGCTGTGTTCTTTTAAACCGGTCACGGCATGGTTTACTGCAATGCAGTAAAGGCCTCGGCTGCATATCATGATTACTGCAATGCTCTGGTGTTTGCGTTAAGTTTCCCGAGCATAGTAGCTGCTCTGGCCGCCATTCTTGCGGAGAACTTCACGTCGCTTTCTAATCTAGATCGAAAGCTCACGGAAGACATGGCTATTTGATTGTCTATTAGGAAGTAATAATAACTGTCGTCCAAGTCCTGGCTAGGAATAATTAGTCTATATCGTTGAGCGAGGTGGCTGGAGTTGGTAAGTTTGGTTAGCACCCAATCATGGAAAGTCTTCTTCAATAGAGAGATTTCGTCCTCGCCTAAGTACAATATATCTATAATAACTCTCACAAGACACCTCACGTTAAACGTCCTCTATGCCTGCCCGATGCAGAAGCCTTCTTTGCTCTGGGATCCTTCATGCCGACTCTGTGTTGATTTTGAAGGCCGCAGCACCGGCAGCTTCTCCGGTATCCAGTCTGTCGATGCTGGCAGTCTGCACCAGGAGCGGTACTGTGGGCTCCTCGGCTCTGGCAACGTCACTCACGCTTCGGGTCCAGAATGAAGCCATTTCCCTTGGGAGCGCATGCCAATACTCCCCATGGTACTCGCTCTGCAGGTGGGTCAGCAGATCCCGGTACAGGTCCGGGTGATATTCATCGAAGTTTGGAGCGCCGTCGAAACTCATGTAGTCGGGGTGGGTGATGAGCAGCGCCATGCCGCCATGCTCCGCGATCCAGCGCAGCTTTTCCTTCCAGATCGCGTTATTTTTCTCACGGAACAGGACAAAGAGCGTGAAATCCTGTGGCAGTGTGTATGGCAACTCGACATATTCCCTGCCCGGCACCTTTGTTTGATGCACCGGGAAGATGGTCCCCAGTGCGTCGGGTTGTGGCTCGAACGGGTCGGTGTCAAAGGACGAAGCCTCGTAGCGGATGTTCAATGCGTGCAGCCACTCGAAGTTATGATAGACGCAGGGGGAGCGAAAACCGACGGCTTGCCACTCCTTGAGGTAGCTGTTGATCTCAGGTACCTGATTGGCAAAGGCGCTCGCCGATTCGTACAATTTCCTGTTGTGTTCCAGGCCATGCAACCCGACCTCGAAACCTTGTTGAATCAGCCGGTAGCGCAGACCCTCGGGAAGATGGTAGTCATGGGCAACGAAGTAGAACGCGGAGCGAAAGCCATGCTCCCGCTCCAGCGCCATCAGTTGCTCGCACCTCGCGACACCGCGCGCGGTATCCACATCATGCGTAAGTACTACGGCAAACCGTTTTCCCTCCGGCCACCCTTTAAAGCCGGGCGGCCGGTCGCCGGCTGCGGGATCTATTGGCCAGATGGCACGACACTTCATCCTTTTTTGCCGCGCCACCAGGCTCCGGATAAGAATCTGCACTATGCGCGGAATAAACGGCTTGATGTAGTAGTAGGTATAGGCAAGCGTCTCCTGCCTTGAAAATTTCATCGAAGGCTCCTTTGAGGGAGTTTATCATCCTTGATGGCAATCAAGTTGTTTCCGATAATTGTAATAATGTGATCGCCTGGTAGGCGCAAGCCTCTAGGAACTTCTTCATCTGGCTCCAATGGCAGTTACTGGCCAGCCTCTGCCAGTCCAAACTGATCATGCTAGGCAACCTTTCCGCTCGCTTGTGGTATAATTATTGATCATTAATATGCCGCTCGGCCCCAAGTCGCCTCCGACACCTTTCCCCCTTTCAGGACGATCCCATGGGAAACAACGCAAAAGTTTGGATAGATCTGGACAATTCGCCCCATGTCCCTTTTTTCGCGCCGATAATCGCCGAATTGGAGCGCAGGGGGTACCGCGTATGGGTAACGGCTCGCGACCGGTTCCAGGTACATGAGCTAGCGGCGATGCACAAGATCCCCCACATCATGGTCGGCAGGGACTACGGAAAGAACAAGTTCATCAAGGTTCCCGGCTTGCTGTACAGAGCCTTCCAGCTGTTGCCGCTGGTGCGGGCGGAAAGACCGACCATAGCACTTTCTCATGGCTCCAGATCACAGGTGATCGCCGCTAAAATAGCAGGGGCAGCTACCGTAGTGATGCTCGATTACGAATATGTCAACCTGGCTTTCCCGATTTTCTCTCTCGATAACATATTCATGCCTGACGCCATTCCGGAACGAGCCATCACAGCGAGCTGCAACCACATTTGGCGTTACCCTGGAATCAAGGAAGACGTTTATGTGCCGGGCTTCCAACCGACCGAAGACATTTTGCTTCAGTTGGGCATAACGCCGGACCGGATCGTGGTAACCATGCGTCCGCCTGCGACCAATGCCCATTACCACAATGTCAAAAGTGAACTGCTCTTTAGTGGCGTGATTTCTTTAGTGGCAGAAACACCGGACACAGTAATAGTCATGTTGCCGCGTAACGAGAAGCAGAGCAGAGAAATCAAGGGAACGTGGCGGGGATTACTGGATACCAGAAACCTGATAATCCCGGAAAAAGCGGTGCACGGACTCAATCTAACCTGGCACTCGGACCTGGTGGTAAGTGGCGGGGGCACGATGGTCCGGGAAGCGGCGGCGCTGGGGGTCCCCGCATACAGTGTATTTGGAGGGGAGACCGGAGGCGTGGACCGGCATCTTGCGCGGACCGGCCGTCTGAAACTGATAGCAAACTCGGCAGATATAGCGACCACCATCAAGCTGGAAAAAAGGAAACGGCAAAACGACGCGGTGCGTTCAGGGATAACCCTTAACAGCATCGTTGACCAGCTGGAGGAGGTGATTGAACTGCAAAAATAAACCCGGTTGCCTCCGCTTCAGTCTCAGTCGGGACCGCCATTTTCGGCGTTCATCGAGGAGCGGCAGGTCTCTCCGTCTGCCGGCCAAGGCTCCGCCCTGGAGTTGACTTGGGTAACTCGGGTCAGAATCTTCTTCAGGCGGGTGTGTGCCATGTGGCACTCGCTCTCCCATGGTTCAGGACATAAGACAGGTTTATTGCATGGTCGGAACAGCAGTGGGGGCAGCTACGCTCCCCATGAATGAGGTTGCAGTTCACACATAGGTAGGCATCTTCAAGGAGAATGGCTGCTGACGGTGTAGACACGATTGCCGGATTGAATTTAGTGAACGAATGGGTCTTCATAATTCCCTCCAGTTGAACGCCGCTCAAATGGTTGCTGTGTCAGTTCCACTGTTTCTTCCGGACATAAGCTTCGCCCGTTCAA
>Ga0209317_1001607_pt1 | contig 18972 bp, 20 predicted proteins | sample RifGroB2_FD_183994 | JGI IMG/M metagenome (GOLD analysis project Ga0209317, IMG submission 183994) | Soil microbial communities from Rifle, Colorado, USA - Groundwater B2 (SPAdes) (version 2) | ecosystem: Environmental > Terrestrial > Soil > Unclassified | place: Rifle, Colorado | collected... | reverse complement strand
CGGGCTGGCCGCGAAGAACGCCATCCTCATCGTCGAGTTCGCGCGCCGCCTCGAAGACGAGGGCAAGGAAAGGCTTGCCGCCGTGCTGGAAGCCTGCCGCCTGCGCCTGCGCCCGATTCTGATGACCTCCATCACCTTCATCGCCAGCGTGTTCCCGCTCGCCATCTCCACCGGCGCGGGCGCCGAGAGTCGCCGCGCCATCGGCACCGGCGTCATCGGCGGCATGCTCGCCGCCACCGTGTTCGCGATCTTCCTGGTGCCGGTGTTCTTCATGGCGGTGCGGCGCATTTTTCCGGGACATGGGCGCAAGCATGTCGAGCATGAGGAGAGCCAGCATGATTAAACCGGATTACACATTGGCTGTAGGAGCGGGCCCTGCCCGCGACCAAGCGGTTCGCGGGCAGGGCCCGCTCCTACAAGCTTCAGCCGCATTCTTGCTGGCATTGCTAGCTGGCTGCTCCATGATGCCCGACTATCAACGCCCCGCCGCGCCTGTTCCCGCCGCATGGCCGGGCAATGTGCAGTTGAAAATCAGCAAGGAAATCGCGCTGGGCGACTGGCCGGATCACTTCACCGACCCGCACCTGCAAGTCCTGATCAGCGCCGCGCTGGAAAACAACCGCGACCTGCGCATCGCCACCGCGCGCATCGCCGAAGCGCGCGCGCAATACGGCATCCAGCAGGCCGACCGGTTGCCCAACGTCAACGTCACCGCCGCGCGCAGTGCGTCGCTGACCCCGGCCGGCGCATCCGCGTTCACAACAAATTCTATAAACTCGCAGCGTTACGACGTGGGCGTCAGCCTGGTGTCGTTCGAGCTGGATTTCTGGGGGCGGGTCGCCAGTTTGAACGAGGCGGCCAAGGCCGGCTATCTCGCCACCGAAGCCGCGCAGCGCGCCTTCCGCCTGTCGCTGATCGCCGACGTGGCAAACGCCAGCCTGTCGTTGCAGGAGCTGCGCGAGCGCACAGAACTCGCCGCAGAAACGGCGCGGACGCGCGGCGAATATCGCGATCTGACCGCGCGCCGCCGCGATCTGGGCGTGGCCAGCGAGCTTGATTTCCTGCAAACGGATGGCGCGTACCAGGCCGCGCTGGCCGAGCGTGCCAGCTTGGAACGGCAGCAGGCCGCCGCCGCAAACCTGCTCGATCTGCTGGTCGGGCAACCGGTGAAGCAAATGAAAAACCTGCCTGTCGCGCGCAACCTCGCCACGCATGACCTCCACAACGGCCTGCGCGCCGGCCTGCCTGCGGAAGTGCTGTTGCAGCGCCCCGACGTGCTGGCCGCCGAGCAGAAACTGATCGCCGCAAACGCGAACATCGGCGCGGCGCGCGCCGCGTTCCTGCCGCGCATCACGCTGACCGGCAGCGTCGGCACGGCCAGCCGAACGCTGGGTGGGCTATTCGATGCGGGCAGCGGCGCGTGGAGTTTTCAGCCCGCGCTCACGTTGCCGCTGTTCGACGCCGGGCGCAATTCCGCCAACGCGGATGTCGCCGAGGCGCGCAAGATCATCGCGGTTGCCGAATACGAAAAAACTATCCAGCAGGCGTTCCGCGAAGTGGCGGATTTGCTGAACGCGCGCGAAAAACTGGCCGAGCAGCTCGCCGCGCAACTTGCCAGCGCCGATGCGCAAAGCCAGTTGCTGAAACTGGTGGAAGCGCGCTACAAGGCGGGCGTCGCCAACCATCTCGAAGTGCTGGATGCGCAGCGCGAATCGTTCGCCGCGCAGCAGGGCGCGTTGCAGGTGCGGCGCACCCTGCTGTCTGCCGATGCGCAACTGTACAAGGCGCTCGCCGGGTATGGCAGCCAGGGCGTGCGCCATGTAGCAAGCCAATGATCGAAGTCAGGGGCGCCGGCAAGCAAACCTGCGCGCGGCGGCTGCGGATTCTTCCCTTGCGGTTAACAGCCAGCGCATAATCAGTTGCGCATCACCATTGTGGTCTGTTAGATTTCGCGCCGCGTTTATTACAGCGCGCCATAACATCCAACCCACTCTAAGGAGAAAACATGTTCGAGAAGCAACTTGCGGCTTTCCTGGCCGCCGCCGTATTTGCCATGCCTGTGATTGCTCAAGCCAGCGACCATCACGCGGGTGATGCTGCCGTGGCACATGCTTACATCAAGGAAATTCAGGCTGAAGGTAAGGCCTATATCACAGCGCACAATCCCGCTTTCTTCCAGGAATTATCCAAGGGTCAAAAGCCGCGCGCGACCGTGGTCACCTGCTCTGATTCGCGCGTACATACCAACGCGTTCGACAAGACGCCGGAAGGCGACCTGTTCATGGTGCGCAACATCGGCAATCAGATGTCCACCGCCAAGGGCTCCGTGCAATACGGCGTGAACCACCTGGGCTCTTCACTGCTGTTGATTATCGGCCATTCCTCATGCGGCGCGATCAAGGCTGCCAGCGGCGACTATGCCAGCCTGGAACCGGATATCAAGCGTGAACTGGATACCATCAATATCACCAAAGGCGCTGCCAATATTGACGGCGTAAAAACCAATGTCAACAATCAGGTTGCTGGCGCGCTCCAGGAATTCAACGAGAAGGTGAAAGCGGGCGAGTTGCTGGTGGTGGGCGCGGTATATGATTTTGCCAACGATATGAAGCAAGGCGCCGGCAAGCTCAATATCATCAACATCAACGGCGAAACCGATCCTGCCAGGTTACGCAACGCGCCTGCCCCGGCAGCGAAGTCAGCAGGACATGGGCATCACTGATTGTCACTGCCATGCGTAAATAAAAACCGGCGCAAGCCGGTTTTTTATTGCGGGTTCAGCAATCTTACTGTGTCACAAAGCGATCAAGGGATGCAGTGCAAGGCAAAATCGGGCGAAAAAGCGGAGTTTACATAGGGTAAATGAGCATTTTGAGCCTGAATTTTAACGCCGCAATGCGCCCTTCAGCGGTTTGTGACACAGTAAGAGCAGGCTTTCAGGCTCGATTTTGCTGCCGGTTATCGCCACTACTTTATGGCGCGATTGCCCGCCCTGTTTCAGTTCTACCTGGCGCACCGGAACATCGAACAACCCGGCGATGAATTTCAATAATGCCTCGTTGGCACGCCCCTCGATGGGCGGTGCGGCCAGCCGCAGCTTGAGCGCCTCGCCGTGCAAACCGGCGATCTCGCTGCGTTTTGCGCCGGGTTGAACATGCAGCGTCAGGGTGACGACCTCCCCGCTGCGGCGATGCCAATCCGTCATTAAAGCAGCCTTGTTGCAACGTGTTCCAGAGCGCCGACCGGCACGATCACGATAAGCTGGCAGATGATGAACAACAGCAACGGCGATAAATCCACACTGCCCAGCATCGGCACGATGCGGCGCAACGGCTGGAGAAAACGGTAAGTGACAGACGCCAGCAACGATGCGATGGGCGAGTGCGGGTTTACCCAGGACAGGATCGCCTGCGCGAACACGGCTGCCATCAGCAGATACAGGCTGATCTTGAACAGCTTGACCAATGCCAGGAGCAGCAGTCCCGGTAACGGGAAGCCGTGCAACGGATAGCCCTGCGCCCACAGAACACTGGCCAGATAAAGCGTTTCGGCGAACAACGCGAGCAGCAGCGTGGCGCTGTCCAGCCCGCGCACGGCGGGGATGAAGCGGCGCGCGCGCAGTACCAGAAAGTTTGTCAACGCCATGATGAATTCGCCCACTGGGTTACGCAGCGGCGCGCGCAGCCATTGCAAGTGGAAGCGCAACAGCAGGATTGCCGCGAACGGTTGCAGCAGGATGTCGAACAGGAACAGCAGTGCTTCATTCATCATGGCTGCGCTCCCAGTTCATCGCCCATCTCCCTGGCGCGCTCAGCAGCGGCATGGGTGGCCTGCGCGATATATTCGGCAACCCGGTTGGCAGCCATGCTCAGCAAGGCGCGTTCGGTGGTGCCGTTTTTGGAAGTGACGCGCGCGCGCAGCACGCTGACATTTTCAGCGCTGGATGCGGCCAGTTTGCTGGCGCCGAGAAAGGTCGCCAGGCTCAGGCGGCGCGCCTCTGCGGCGTTGAAGCCCAATTCGAGTGCTGCCTGTTGCAGCGCTTCGATGAAATAGAACACATAGGCCGGGCCGCTGCCGGAAATCGCCGTGACGGCATCCAGCATCGCCTCATCCTGCACCCATAAAGTCTCGCCCACCGCCGCCAGAATGTTCTGCGCCTGTTCGCGCTGCGCGGCGCTGATTCCGGGCAAGGCGTACAGGCCGGTCATGCCGCTCTGCACCAGCGCCGGAGTGTTGGGCATGGCGCGCACCACTGCCGGGTTGTTCGCCCAGCGCGCCAAATCGCCGGCGCGGATACCGGCGGCGATGGAGATCAACAGCTGCCCGTCGAGCAGCGGCGCGAGTTGCTGTGCCACGTCGCGCAATTGCTGCGGCTTCACCGCCAACACGACGGCTTCGCTGCCGGCCACGCCCTCGGCGAAACTGGCCATCGCCCGCACGGCAAAATCGCGCTGCAGCCGTGCGCGACTGTCCGCGTCGATTTCCACCACGCATATCCGTCCGGCGGCAAACCCTTTGCCGAGCAAGCCACCGATGAGCGCGGTAGCCATGTTGCCGCCGCCGATGAAACAAATGTTCATTGTATTTTCCCCATAAACCCAAAACCTTTTTCCGCAGATTACACCGATTAACGCAGATTAAGTCTTGGGGTTTGAAATCTGCGTAAATCTGCGCAATCTGCGGATAAGTATTTTTTCGGATTCAGTTGTCTTTTTCCGAATAAATTCGTGCGCCAAAAATCGCCGAGCCGATGCGCACCATGGTCGCGCCTTCCGCGATGGCTGCGGCAAAGTCGTGCGACATGCCCATCGACAGGGTATCCAGTTGCAGTCCCTGCCGGTTCAACTGCTCGCGCAACTCGCGCAACTGCGCAAATGCTCCGCGCTGCACATGAATATCGTCGCTTGGTTCGGGGATGGCCATCAACCCGCGCAGCTTGAGATGCGGCAATTGCGCGACCGCCATAGCCAAATGCGCCGCCTCGCCGGGCGACACGCCGCTCTTGCTGTCCTCATTGCTGATGTTCACCTGCAGGCACACCTGCAACGGCGACAGATGCGCGGGGCGCTGCGCGGACAGCCGCTCGGCGATCTTCAGCCGGCCCACGCTGTGTACCCAGTCAAAGTGTTCCGCAATGGCACGCGTCTTGTTGCCCTGGATCGGGCCGATAAAGTGCCACTCAATCGGCAGCTCGTGCAGCGCGGCGATTTTATGCAAGGCTTCCTGAACGTAACTTTCGGCGAAGCGGGTCTGCCCGGCCTGACAGGCTTCGCGTATCGCATCGGGCGCGAAAGTCTTGCTGACCGCCAGCAGGCTGACTTCATCCGGGGCGCGACCCGCTTCGGTGGCCGCTGCCGCCACCGCAGCGCGCACGGCTTGCAAGTTGGAAGCGATTGTTGTCATAATCCCGTGCGCTGCCTATCCTTTTTTCGCGTTCGCGCGGTTCATGACCGCACCATCAAACAGGGAAGATTATAATGGATATCACCGAACTGCTTGCCTTCGGCGTCAAGAACAAAGCCTCCGACCTGCATCTCTCCGCCGGCCTGCCGCCGATGATACGCGTGCATGGCGACATGCGCCGCATCAATCTGCCCGCGATGGAGCACAAGGAAGTGCATGCGCTGGTGTATGACATCATGAACGACCAGCAGCGCAAGTTCTATGAGGAGAACAAGGAGGTCGATTTTTCCTTTGAGGTTCCGGGGCTGGCGCGTTTTCGTGTGAATGCGTTTATACAGAATCGCGGCGCGGGTGCGGTGATGCGTACCATCCCCTCCAAGATTTTGTCGCTGGAAGACCTCAAGGCGCCGAAGAGTTTTGAGACTATTTCAGATTTTCCGCGCGGCATGGTACTGGTCACCGGACCAACCGGTTCCGGCAAATCCACCACGCTGGCGGCGATGGTCAACCATCGCAATGAACACGAAATGGGGCACATTCTGACGGTGGAAGACCCGATCGAGTTTGTGCATGAAAGCAAGAAATGCCTGATCAACCAGCGTGAAGTCGGGCGGGATACGCTGTCTTTTCAGAATGCCTTGCGCTCGGCCTTGCGCGAAGACCCGGACATCATTCTGGTCGGCGAAATGCGCGATCTGGAAACCATCCGCCTGGCGATGTCTGCGGCGGAAACCGGCCACCTTGTATTCGGCACGCTGCACACCAGCTCGGCGGCCAAGACCATCGACCGTATCATCGACGTGTTTCCCGCCGACGAAAAAGAAATGGTGCGCGCGATGTTGTCGGAATCGCTGCGCGCGGTAATTTCGCAAGCGCTGCTCAAGACCAAGGACGGTTCCGGCCGGGTAGCCGCGCATGAAATCATGATTTGCACCCCGGCGATCCGCAATCTGATCCGCGAGGCCAAGGTGCCACAGATGTATTCCGCGATCCAGACCGGCCAATCATTGGGTATGCAGACGCTGGATCAATGCCTGACCAATCTGGTGAAGAGTGGTGCTGTCAGCGCTGCGGAGGCACGCAGCAAGGCGATGAACAAGGATTTGTTCGCCGGCTGATCCAGATGACAGATAACAGACGGCAGAAGACAGAGGGTTTGTCGCGGCTACGCCGCGTCATTTGTATGATCGTGCTGCTTTGCGGCACGCAACCGTAATCTGCCCTCTGTCTTACTAAATAGTAAGGAGTTTTAATCATGGAAAGAGACCAGGCTACCGAGCTGATACATAACTTGCTGCGCGGCATGATCAGCAAAAATGCATCCGATTTATTCGTTACAACCGGTTTCCCACCGGCCTTCAAGATGGATGGGAAAATGACGCCGGTATCTACCCAGGCGCTGACTTCAGCGCACACTCAGGAGTTGGCGCGCGCCATCATGAACGATCGCCAGGCCGCTGAATTTGAAGCGACCCACGAATGCAACTTCGCGATCAGCCCGCCCAGCATCGGGCGTTTCCGCGTGAATGTATTCATGCAACAACAGCGCGTTGGCATGGTGCTGCGCACGATCACCACCAAGATTCCCGACCTCGACCAGATGGGAATGCCATCCGTGCTCAAGGATATTGTGATGACCAAGCGCGGCCTGGTGATTCTGGTCGGCGGCACCGGCTCGGGCAAATCCACCACGCTGGCCGCGATGCTCGGCCATCGCAACAAGAATAGCTACGGGCACATCATCACCATCGAAGACCCGGTGGAATACGTGCATGAGCATATCAACTGCATCATCACCCACCGCGAGGTCGGCGTGGATACCGAAAACTGGCACAACGCGCTGAAGAATACCCTGCGCCAGGCGCCCGATGTGATCCTGATCGGCGAAATCCGCGACCGCGAAACCATGGAATATGCCGTGGCCTTCGCCGAAACCGGCCACCTGTGCATGGCCACGCTGCACGCCAACAGCGCCAACCAGGCGCTGGACCGCATCATCAATTTTTTCCCGGAAGAGCGTCGCGAACAGCTGCTGATGGACTTGTCGCTGAACATCAAGGCGCTCATTTCACAACGCCTGATTCCGAAAAAAGAGGGTGCCGGGCGCGCGGCAGCGATTGAAATCATGCTCAACTCCCCGTTGATCGCCGACATGATCTTCAAGGGTGAGGTGAACGCCATCAAGGAAGTGATGGCCAAGTCGCGCGAACTTGGCATGGAGACATTCGACGGTGCGCTGTTCAATCTGTACGAATCCGGTGCGATTTCCTATGAAGAAGCGCTGAAGAACGCCGACTCGGTGAATGACTTGCGCCTGCGCATCAAGTTGCAAAGCAAGAGCTCCACAGATCGGGATGTGATGAGCGGGACAGAAAATCTCAAAATGACCTGATCTGTATTACCCCCTGAATCCGTGTTCTTCCTTGCTGAAATCACTCCACGGTAACGGATTTTGCCAGATTTCTCGGCTTGTCTACATCGGTTCCCTTTTGCAATGCGACGTAATAGGCCAGCAGTTGCAACGGAATAGTATGCAGGATGGGACTTAAATATCCGGCGTGTTCGGGCATCTGCATGATATGGATGCCGTCCGCCGCGCGGATATGCGTATTCGCATCGGCGAACACAAACAACTCGCCGCCACGCGCGCGCACTTCCTGCAGGTTGGACTTCAACTTTTCCAGCAACGCATCGTTCGGCGCAACCGAAATCACCGGCATGTCCTTGTCCACCAGCGCCAGCGGGCCGTGTTTCAACTCGCCGGCGGGATAGGCCTCTGCGTGGATGTAGGAAATTTCCTTGAGCTTGAGCGCGCCTTCCAGCGCGATCGGGTAATGCAGGCCGCGCCCCAGGAATAGCGCGTGCTGCTTGTCGGCAAACTGCTCGGCGAGCATGGCGATCTGCGGCTCCAGCTCCAGCACTCTTTGCGCCGCGCTGGGCAGGTGGCGCAGCTCATGCAGATATTGTTGCTCTTGTGGCGCAGTCAGACGGCCGCGCGTTTTGGCCAGCACCAGCGTCAGCAGGAACAGCGCGGCAAGCTGCGTGGTAAACGCCTTGGTCGAGGCCACGCCGATTTCCGGGCCGGCGCGGGTCAACAGGCGCAGCTTGCACAGTCGCACCAGCGCGCTTTCCGGCACGTTGCAGATGGCGAGCGTGTGACCATGACCCTGCGCCTTGGCATGATTCAAAGCGGCCTGCGTGTCGGCGGTCTCGCCGGATTGCGAGATCACCACCACCAGCGTCCTCGGGTTCGGCACGCTGACGCGGTAGCGGTATTCGCTGGCAATTTCCACGCTGCAGCGAATGCCGGCGATTTCCTCCAGCCAGTAACGCGCCACCAACCCGGCATGGTAGCTGGTGCCGCAGGCTAGAATCAAAATGCTGTCGATGTCGGCGAAGGCCGCCGCCGCTTCCGCGCCGAAAATGCCCGGTACCAGCGACTGGCTGTTGCACACCGATTCCAGTGTGTCCGCCAGCGCCTGCGGCTGTTCGTGGATTTCCTTCTGCATGTAGTGACGGTATTCACCCAACTGAACGCTCTCATTGCTCAATTCGCTCAGATGGACTGAGCGTTCAACACATTTGCCATGCGCATCGAAAATCCGGTAGCCGCGCCGCCCCAGCTCGACCACGTCGCCCTCTTCCAGATACACCACCCGGCGCGTCACCGGCAGCAGCGCGGACACATCCGATGCAACAAAGTGCTCGCCTTCGCCCACGCCCAGCAGCAACGGACTGCCGCGCCGCGCGCAGATCAACTGGTCAGGATTGTCCGCCGCGATCACGCCGATGGCGTAAGCGCCCACCAGCCCGGCAAGCGCCGCCTGCGTTGCGGCGAGCAAAGAATTGCCGCGCGCGTAATGGCTGTGGATGAGGTGCGCGATGACCTCGGTATCGGTATCGGAAGTAAATTCGTAACCTGCCGCAGTCAGACGCGTGCGCAGTTCCTCGTAGTTCTCGATGATGCCGTTATGCACCACTGCGATATGATGCTTGCTGATATGCGGATGGGCGTTGCGCTCGCTCGGTACGCCATGCGTCGCCCAGCGGGTATGCGCGATGCCGGTCAATCCATGGGTCGCAGCGCTCTTCTCGGTAAGCTCGGCCACCCGTCCGGTGCTGCGCACCCGCTCCAGCTTCGCGTCATGCACCACCACCAGACCGGCCGAGTCATAGCCGCGATATTCCAGGCGCTGCAGCCCTTCCAGCAAAATCGGCACAACATTGCGCTGCGCCACAGCGCCTACGATTCCGCACATTTTATAACTCCTTAAGTGCTGTCATTCCGGCGCAGGCCGGAATCCAGCAATAAAAAACATTCCGCAAAACAAAAAGCGTAGGGTGGATAAGCGAAGCGCATCCACCGTGTCGACTCAAAAAGGTGGATGCGCTTCGCTTATCCACCCTACGTTATTTTTGCTTCGTTGGGCGCTTCCAGCCGTGGATGGTCGTCTGCTTGCTGCGCGACAGGGTGAGTTCCCCCGTCGGCGCATCCCTGGTGATGGTCGAACCGGCGCCGATCGTCGCGCCCTTGCCCACCGTCACCGGCGCGACCAGCATCGTGCCCGAGCCGATGAACACATCGTCCTCGATAACGGTGCGATGCTTGTTCGCGCCGTCGTAATTGCAGGTGATTGTCCCCGCGCCGATATTCACACGGCTGCCGACCGTGCTGTCGCCGATGTAGCTGAGATGGTTGGCCTTGCTGCCGCTGCCGATCTCGCTGTTCTTGACCTCGACGAAATTGCCGATATGCACCCCATCGTGCAACTTCGTGCCCGGGCGCAGGCGCGCATAAGGGCCGATATGGCAATCGGCACCCACTTCGCTGCTGTCGATCAAACTGTATGCCGCGATGCAGGTTCCGGCGGCGACCGTGGCATTCCTGATGATGCTGTAAGCGCCCACCTGCACGTTGTCGCCCAGCGTCACGTCACCCTCGAAGATGCAGCCGACATCAATGCCGACATCGCATCCGCAGTTCAGCCTGCCGCGTACATCGAGGCGCGCCGGATCAGCCAGCGTCACGCCGTGCGCCAACAGACGGTTCGCCTCAACCTGCTGCCAGGCGCGTTCCAGCGCCGCGAGTTGCGCCTTGCTGTTGACGCCGTGGATTTCCCATTCATGGCCAGGCTGCACCGTATGCACCGCAATGCCCTGTTGCACCGCCATCGCGACGATATCGGTGAGGTAATACTCGCGCTGCGCGTTGTTGTTCTGCAGGTTGGCCAGCCATTCGCGCAACATTTTCGTCGGCGCCAGCAGGAGGCCGGTGTTCACTTCACTTATTTTGCGCTGTTCTGCCGACGCGTCCTTTTCCTCGACGATGCGCTGCACGTCGCCCTGCCCGTTGCGCACGATGCGCCCGTAACCGGTTGGGTTGTCGAGATTGACGGTGAGCAGCACCAGGCCGTCGCCAGCCTGCTGCATCTTGTGCAATGTACTGTGCTGGATCAGCGGCACGTCGCCGTACAGCACCAGCGTCTGGCCGTCATCGGCAAGATGCGGCATCGCCTGCTGCACCGCATGGCCGGTGCCGAGCTGCGGCTCCTGAATGACGAATTGCGCGGGATACCGGGACATCGCCTGCGGCACGGCTTCGCCGCCGTGCCCGTACACCACGCAGACCTGCTGCGGCTGGAGCGCGGCGGCGCAGTCCAGCACATGCTGCACCAGCGGCCTGCCCGCCAGCGCGTGCAACACCTTGGGCTTGTCGGAATACATGCGCGTGCCTTTGCCGGCGGCGAGGATGACGATGTTCAACGGGTTCATGTCGTGGTCTCTGAAGATGGCGGATTATAGCCGAACACACCTCCCGGCTCACCGGTCCAGCGGGCAACATCGTCACCCGGTCTTTAGCGCCCTTGCCATCGCGAATCAAAATCTCGCGCTGGCCAAAATCAATATCCTTCACACGCAAGCGACAGCACTCCATCAGCCGCATCCCCGTGCCATACAACAACCGCGCCATCAAACCATATGTGCCTTCCATGCGCTCCAACACCAACGTCACCTCGGCGCGATTCAGCACCGTCGGCAAGCGTTGCGGCTTCTTCGCCCGCACCACATCATCCAGCCAGGGCAACTCAACCCCCAGCACCTCGCGGTATAGAAACAACAGTGCGGAAAGCGCCTGACAACACGCAAAGCTTGTTGCGGTGGAGGCTAACATGAGCTATGCGAATGTTAAGCGCTACGCGCGGCCAGAACCAATCTGCGTCGAGGCCGACACCTTCCCCTCAACTGCAAGATGCGTTAGAAAAGCCTCCACCTCCGCCGCGCCCATATCTTTCGGGTGACGCTTGCCGTGAAACAGAATGAACCGCTTGATCCATTGCACATATTGCGTTTCCGTGCGAATGCTGTAATGTTTGACCCTGATCTTGTCGCGGACTTGATCGAGCAGTTTGAGAGGCGTTGGAGCAGGCGGTGTATTTGCATTAACCATTTCATAGCCTCCGACTTGATTGTTGCAAAACAAACCAAAGTATTGGTTGCCAGTATGCGCCAGATTGTACACCGCACTTTTACAGGATATACACCGTTTTCGGTGTCTACTTAACATTGGGGGTTTCTGTCTTAACGGTCATTTTTATCTCCTGAAAGGTTAATCCTATGTCCGAGGATGAAATAAAAGGTTTGTTTCTTAATTTGACTACTGTCGTCGAGTCAATACACAAGCGATTGAACGCAATGCAACTCGAATCCAGCGTAACCCGTATAGTTCTAATGACGGCCTTAAATGCCAGCGCAGACAGGGCGAAGGTGGCACAGGAGCTGCGGCGCATGGCATCGCGCTATGAAGATTTGGCCGTTTCGACTCCATTGCCGGATCAAGACATCGCCGAATATCAACAAGCATTGATTGCTCTTGCAGCCTCGCTTGACTAGCGGTTACTGACGCATCAACAATCGCCATGAGAACCTTTTCGTTGCGCTCCAATTCGCTCATCACTCACCACCCCCAACCCGGCGTTCAACCGGACTCCGCAAAAGCGCGGAGCCGGTTAACTCCACGTTAGGGCTTCCGTCACAGGCTTCTTGACAATTTGCCCTGCGTACATACAATGTATTCATGATTAAGTTCGAGTGGGATACAGCCAAGGCGACCTCAAACAAGAAGAAACATGGCGTTTCGTTTGAGGAGGCTCAATCTGTCTTCTATGACGAGTTCGCTGTGCAATTTTTTGATGAAGAGAATTCCGTGTCAGAAGACAGATTTCTGATGCTTGGTTTCAGTGATGAAGCTCGCCTTCTGATTGTCTGTCATTGCGAACGTGATCGAGGCAGCATTATTCGGATCATCTCGGCAAGAAAAGTCACGAAAAACGAGAGTAACTATTATCAAGGAATCAGACCATGAAAACTGAATACGATCTGTCAAAAATGAAATCCAGAAAAAATCCTTATGCGGCCAAGCTCAAAAAATCCGTCACGATGCGGTTGAGCGAAGACGTTATTGGCTATTTCAAACAAATGGCTGATGAGAAGGGTGTCCCATATCAGAGCCTCATAAATCTTTACCTGCGCGACTGTGTGTCGAGCCATAGAAAAATTGATATTTCATGGCAACCAACACCCTAACCTTACGCTCAAGCGGGACTGCGCTATGCACTCGCGCACGAAATGTTGTCCGCGCGCACACGCGCGGGGCTTACTCAAGAAGCTGTGGCTGATCGCATGGGCACCACCAAGAGTGCCGTATCAAGGCTTGAAAGCGCAGGAAAGCATGCGCCTTCCATGACATCGCTCAAGAGATATGCCGATGCTGTGGGCTGTACGCTCAAAATTGAATTCATTCCACAGCCAATAAAACGACGTGTCGCAGCCCAACCCAACGTTCGAGCGGACGCGCCAAAAGCGGCGCGCCGCTCGACTTAACGTTATGCCTCACCCAAAAACTGGCGCTCTTGACATACCATTATTGATATATACATAATGCGACATGTGGGAAATCGAAGAACACCGTCGCGTTGATAAACAGCTTGCTGGTTCCGTTCCTATTGAAGTTCTGAAGCGTTACGAGAAATGGAAAGACATTGCCAGAGTCTCGGGCCCACTTGGATTGCGAGCCATAAAGGGGTTTCACGATGAAGCTCTGCATGGCGAGTGGAAAGGTCATCGCTCTTCCCGGCTAGGGCTCCAGTGGCGAGTGATTTACCGGGTTGTTGCCAATGTGTTGCTGATCCAAGTTGTTCAAGTTACCGCTCACGATTACAGGAGGTCATGATATGAAAGAGTTTCGTCCCGCAAAAAAACGAGTTGAAGTCTCGGTGGGAGAGTCTGTTCGCATTTTGCGCGAACTCCAAGAGTTGAGCCAAAGCCAGCTTTCCAAGCTTACGGGTATCCCTCAAGCCACTATTTCAGCTATCGAAAACGGTAGAGTGAATTTAGGTGTCGAGCGCGCAAAGGTTTTTGCTCGTGCCCTCCAGTGTCATCCTGCCGTACTCGTATTTCCCGGCTGGGAGGTTCCACTTGCGCGTGCTGCATAACCCTACGCTCAAGCGGGACTGCGCAAAAGCGCGCAGCCCCTTAGCTCCACGTTAGAGGGTTTATCTTGAGTCAATTCGTTAGGCCGCCTCCCCCAGTACCTTAACATTGGCCTTGATTTATACTGCGCCTATGCCTACTCCAATCGCCACTGCTGAATACATGAAGCTGTCCGTCTCCGAGCGCATTCAGCTCGTCGAGGACATCTGGGATAGCATTGCTGCTGACGCCCCGGATACCGTTGAGTTGTCACAAGTTCAAAAGACTGAGTTGCATCGTCGCGTTGCTGCACATCGTGCTGACCCTTCCACGGCCGTCCCGTGGGAGCAAGTTCGATCCAAGTTATTCCCGAGCAAACCCTGATGTTGGTCGTGCTCCGTCCAGAGGCAGAAGAAGAGTTCCGCCGGGTGCTATTTCGTAAATTTCCTTACACGCTCATTTATCTTCCAAGCCCGGATAAGTTTCTGGCGGTTTCATTCTTTCATCAGCACCGTAAACCTGGTGTTCGGCTTGAGCGGTTTAGTAGCTGAGGCAGGTATCATGTCTTGCCATCAAGAGATAAAACTGAGGGCGTATTGGAGTCCTTATCCCCATTTTCACTGCGCGTATGGAATATTTGCACCCTACATCCGCCCGATCTGCCGTATCGTCCGTACATTCAACCCCACCGCCACGCTCTCCGCCAGCAACGCCGGCCACGCCTGCCAGTAAACATCATTGGCGATCCATGCAGCGCTCGAGGCCAGCAAGGCAATGCGCATCCGGCGGTTATCGAGGTAGAACAGCGCCAGCGTGGTGTTGACCACCGCAAAGGCGGGGAGCAGCGACACCTTGCCTTGCCACGAAGCTGCCGTCAGCAGCACGAACAGCAGCACGAAGCCGAAAGCGGCGATATGTTTGTGGTAATGATGCTCCAGCCTGTCTGAGACCAGCGTCCGCAAAGCGGTCGATCCCATCGTGAGCGCAGCTGTCCACGCACCGAGCAGGGCATACATCGCCGACCACAGCACGGCACCTATGGCCGACCAGCGGCGGAATGCGCTGCCACAATGCAATCGGTAGGAATGCCACTCTACCAGTACGCCCATCACGCCGATGAGATAGGCAAGCCACAGCATATTCACTGGCGGGACGCTATCCGGCGATCTGCAATGCCTTCAGAATGGGCAACTGCTTCTCGGCAAAGGTATTGGCCTGGGCGGTGAGTTCGGCGAGATTATCGGCTTCGCTCTCCAGCGTCTTGCCGTCCTTGAGCAGGCGTTGCCCTTGCGCGGCAAGAATGCTCCACGCAAAGGCCGCCCATTCATCTGGTTGCAGCTTGCCCTGGCTTCTGGCCAGCAGAAAGAGCTGCTGGAAGCGGCCGGACGAGATGCCTCCGCCAGTAACCGGGCTGGCAAGATAGCCGATGTCGCTGCTGCCGCGCGCCTGGTCGATCAGATGCGCATTGAGCTGGTCGCAGTGGGATTTGGCCCGCGCGGTAGCGGCATCACTCTGCACCGCGAGCAAGGCGCCGGTGCCGGTGAGCACCATCGCCGCCTGTACGAGTTGCGCGAACTTAATGTCTTTGTCCTGCAACGCCTGTTCGATCTCTCCCAGCGTTTTCGGTTGGTGATCGGCCAGCACGTCCAGAATCGGGCCGTACACGGCCTCCTGCATCGTCGCCTCGCCCAGTGAAGCATTGGCCTTGAGCGACACATCCGCACGCGGCTGCACCAGAATCACCCGCTGCGCGCGCAACGCCTCGGCCTGCGCCACGCCGTTGAGCCTGCGCGCCCCCTTCACCCAGTAATCGCGGCGGAACTGCTGATTCACGCAGAAATCCCGCACCGTCTCGCGGAACATCGCATCGGGGATTTCCCTGAGCAGTGCCTGCTGCTCGGCAGTTAAATTGAGCGCGTCGATATGATCGAGATAATGCGCGGAGCAGGCGTAGCCGAGCTTGGTCGGCGCGAGCCACTCGGCCATGCGCGCAAACGGCATCGGCAGCCAGTCGCGGTTGAAGTATTCGTGCGCCAGATAATTGCGGTTTTGTTCCTTGATCTTCTTCAGGCGTTCCGGCACCTGCGGGTTGGCGCGGGCGTAGATGGGGTTGGTCGCCAGCAGCTTCTCGGCAAAGGCCAGCGCCCCGTCGATGCGCGGCACTATCCCCTGCCCCGGCACACCCATGACCTCGGCATGTTCGGTCAACAAATCGCGCATCGGCGTCATCGCCGCCCAACCCGGCTGGGTGTTGTAGCTGATGTACAGTACGCCGCCCACCTTGAGTTTGCGGCGAATGAAATCCACGATCACGGCGCGGTTCCCGTCGGAGATCCAGCTCCAGATGCCGTGCAGCCCGATGTAATCGAAATCCGGCAAATCAGAACGCTGGCAAAACTCGGCGAAGGCATCGTCGAAAAGCTGCGCGCCGGAACCGGAAACCTCGGCCAATTTCCGGGCAAAACCGGCCTGTGAAGGGTTGAAATCGGTGGCCGACCATTGTGTCGCGGATGCCGCCGCGTGAAGGTTCACGCTCATCCCCTGACCAAACCCCAGCTCACAAGCGCTAGCCGCCTCGGGAAAATCCAGTCCGGCATTCAAAAACGCCAGGCGCAAGCGCAACGGGTTGAGTTCGGTGTAATAGCCATAGGTATAGCCAATATCCGCCACATAGCCGGCAGTCCAATCAGTCATGTCAACATCCTCTTAAAAGAATTCAGGCAAGCGTAGCACAATCGTGCAGATCGCCAAAGCCCTACAGGAAGCAACTAAACTGAAGCGGATCGCCCGTGCAACTCAGGCCGGAGCAACTGGCAGTGTGCCGGCGATGGTCGTTCTGTCGCAGCATGAAAGCACGCCAAATTTGCCGCACGGCCGCACGCCAATTTCTTTACAATAGCGCGCAATTTGCAAGGCGCGCGTCATGACTGACACCAACCACGAAAATCACTACACCGAGAATGTGCAGAACCACCTCAAGCAGGTAGAGTTGCTGCTGCACAAACACGCGTTGCTGGAAGAGGTGGTGCACAAACAGGAGATGCCGCGCGAAGACCGCCATGCGCTGGTGGATACCCTGCTGCACAAGCAACACCTCGCCGAGTTGCACCGCAAACTGGACAGTCTTCATTCTGCGGATATTGCCTATATCCTGGAAGCCTTGCCCATCGAGCAGCGTTTGCTGGTGTGGGATCTGGTCAAGTCGGAGCGCGATGGCGAGATCCTGATCGAGGTTTCCGACGCGGTGCGCGAATCGCTGATCGCGACCATGAACCGCGAAGAATTGCGCGCTGCGGCCGAGAATCTCGATACCGACGAAATTGCCGACCTCGCGCCCGACCTGCCGCAGAACGTGATGCGCGATTTGTTCAAGTCGCTGCCCATCGAAGAACGCGAGCAGTTGCGTGCGGCGATGTCCTATCCGGAGGACTCGGTCGGCGCACTGATGGATTTCAACATGATCCATATCCGCGAGGATGTCACGCTGGAAGTGGTGTCACGCTACCTGCGCCGCTTCGATGAACTGCCGGATCATACCGACCAGGTATTCGTGGTGGACCGGGACGACCGTTTCAAGGGCGTGCTGCCGATCAACCTGATGGTGGTCAACGAACCGGACACGATCGTCGGCGACCTGATGCTGACCGATACCATACAACTGCATCCCGATGACAAGGCGGAACAGGCTGCCCAGGCTTTCGAACGCTATGACCTGGTTTCCGCGCCGGTGGTGGATGAGGATGACAAGCTGGTCGGGCGGGTGACGGTGAACGTGGTGCTGGACTTTATCCGCACCGAATCGGAAAGCGACTTGCTCAACCAGGCCGGCTTGCGCGAGGAAGAAGATATTTTCGCGTCGGTATGGAAGAGCGTGCAAAACCGCTGGACCTGGCTGGCGCTCAATCTGGTGACGGCGTTCATCGCCTCGCGCGTGATCGGCGTATTCGAAGATTCCATCGAGAAGCTGGTCGCGCTGGCAGCGCTGATGCCGATCATTGCCGGCATCGGCGGCAACTCTGGAAATCAGACTATTACCATGATCGTGCGCGCCCTCGCCCTGGGGCAAATCAACGCCAGCAATGCGCGCAAGCTATTCGCCAAGGAAGTCGGCGTGAGCGGGCTGAACGGGCTGATATGGGGTAGCGTCGTCGGGCTGTTTGCCTTCCTCATTTACCACAGTGTTCCCCTCGGCCTGGTGATGACGCTGGCGATGGTGTTGAATCTGCTGGTAGCGGGGTTGCTGGGGGTGCTGATCCCGTTGACGCTCCACAAACTTGGGCGCGATCCGGCGGCAGGCTCCAGCGTGATGATCACTGCCATTACCGACAGCGGCGGATTTTTTATTTTTCTCGGACTGGCGACAATCTTCCTGACTTAAACCCGGATTGTCCTTAGTGGGCGGCGTTGTTTCTGCAGGTGCGAATTCATTCGCACAACATCTTGTTTAACTATCGCTCCCACGCTCAAATGCGTGGGTGAGAAGAAGGCGTGGTAAAGAAGGGGCGGAGAGAAAAACAACCGCCCCTTGCGAAGCAAAACTACGCGCCCAGAATACCTTTGCCAGCTGCCTTGGCTGCCGGTTTCTTGGCTACCGCCTTTTTTGCTGCGGGTTTGGCTGCCGGTTTCTTGGCGGCCACTTTTTTTGCTGCGGGTTTGGCTGCCGGTTTCTTGGCGGCTACTTTTTTCGCTGCCGGTTTGGCTGCTGCTTTCTTGACTGCGGTTTTTTTTGCGACTGGTTTCTTGGCAACAACTTTTTTGGCAGCCGGTTTTTTTGCGGCTACTTTTTTGGCTGCCGGTTTGGCTGCTGCTTTCTTGACTGCGGGTTTTTTGGCGACTGGTTTCTTGGCAACAACTTTTTTGGCAGCCGGTTTTTTTGCGGCTACTTTTTTAACTGCGGGTTTGGCTGCTGCTTTCTTGACTGCGGGTTTTTTGGCTACTGCTTTTTTCGCTACGGGTTTCTTGGTTGCGGGTGCTTTTGCTGATGTTGCCATTTTCATTCTCCATAAAAATTTAGAACATTCACTACGACTCACTGCACACCCAAACGCCCTGTTATTTAGCGAAAGACGCTTGCGGCATCGGCACTCTATCCACGTTTAA
>Ga0209317_1001606_pt1 | contig 18981 bp, 21 predicted proteins | sample RifGroB2_FD_183994 | JGI IMG/M metagenome (GOLD analysis project Ga0209317, IMG submission 183994) | Soil microbial communities from Rifle, Colorado, USA - Groundwater B2 (SPAdes) (version 2) | ecosystem: Environmental > Terrestrial > Soil > Unclassified | place: Rifle, Colorado | collected... | reverse complement strand
GATGACGAGCCACGACCGCGATTTCATGAACCGCGTGGTGACCCGGGTCATCGAGGTGGCGAACAAGACGGTCACCACCTACGGCGGCAACTACGATTTTTACGAGAGGGAGCGCGACATCCGGCGCGACCAGCTCCTGGCCAGTCACAAGCGTCAGCAGGACATGCTCGCCAAGGAGGAGGAATTCATCGCCCGCTTCGCCGCCCGCGCCTCGCATGCGGCGCAGGTGCAGTCCCGGGTCAAGAAGATCGAGAAGATCGAGCGCATCGAGATCCCGCCCGAGGATAAGGTGGTCAAGTTCGTCTTCAACGACCCGCCCCGAAGCGGCGACGACGTCGTGGCGATGGACGGGCTTTCCAAGAGCTGGACCAATCCGGACGGCAGCGTGTTGCCGATATTCTCCGGCGTCTCCGGGGTCATCAAGCGGCTCAGCAAGATCGCCGTGGTCGGGGTGAACGGCGCGGGCAAGTCGACCTTCCTGAAGGTGATAGCCGGGGAGACCGACCCCACGGCAGGGGGCGTGGTGCTCGGCGCCAACGTGGAACTCGGCTACTTCAGCCAGCACGCCATGGAGATCCTGGACCCGAAGAAGACCATCTTCGAGACCCTGCAGGACGTGATACCGCTTGCCACCATCGGCGTGATCAGAAACCTCCTGGGCTCCTTCCTGTTCCAGGGGGACGACGTGGAGAAGAGGATCGAGAACCTTTCGGGCGGCGAGAAGAGCAGGGTCGTGCTGGCGACGCTCCTGGCGCGGCCGGTGAACTTCCTGGTGCTGGACGAGCCGACCAACCATCTGGACATCCGGTCGCGCGAGATCCTCCTCAATGCGCTGGCCAATTTCGCCGGCACCGTCATACTGGTGAGCCACGACCGGCACTTCCTGCGCCTGCTGGTGGATCGGGTCATCGAAGTGGATCACGGCGAGATGCGGCTCTACGACGGTAACTACGACTATTACCTCTCGAAGACCCATCACGCGTGAGGCTGAACGCTGCCGCCTGTAACCGCTTGCGCTGAATCGGGAACAGCCGGGCAGTGCCGGATCAACCTGAACGACGCAATGTCACGGTTCTGATTCCACCTGAAAAACCGTTCATTCTTGTTTGCCTTGACGCGCCTCTCCATGCTATAAAGCCTGTAAATGCAGCTGCAGGGATCTACTGCCATTACATCCAAAGGAGAGCAGAAACATGTCCAACAAGAAGAACGAAATGACCTTCAAATACATCTTCACCTACGACTACAACCCGGTCTATGTCAACGGTGCCCACGGCGGTGTTTCCCCGCGGGGCGAACTGGTGATGAATTTCTACCTGGAGCGCCAGCCGCTGCCCAACGCCATAGTCCATGAGATCACGCCGGCCGGCACCATCGGCCCGGAGACGGAGGTGGAACCGTCGGATCTCGGCCGCAGCCTGGTCCGTCAGGTCATAAACGGCGTGGTGCTGAACTACAACACGGCACGCGAGCTCCATTACTGGCTGGGCGAGAAGGTGAAGGAGATGGAGGCGCTTGAAGAGGCGAGGGCCGCCATGGTTTCCGGGCAGGCTTCGGCGAAGACCAACGTCACCCACTAGTGTAAAACTGCAGGAAACTGCCGGTTAATTCAAAGGGGCGGGGCCCGCCCTGCACGAACGGTTCGCCGTCGGCAGGCAGGGCTCCCGCCCCTGTCTATTAGCAGAGGATATCATGTCGCGAGCATGCATCGTTGGAGCCGAATCTGTCAGGATGATCGAGCTGGGGCATCCCTGGATCATCGCCGATACCTACACCAAGAGGTGGCCCTCGGGTGAGGCTGGCGATCTGGTGGAACTCACCGACGCTTCCGGGCGTTTCCTGGCTACTGCGCTTTTCGACCCGAAGGACCGGATCGTCGCCCGGGTGCTCTCCCGCGAGCGGATGCGCCTGGACCGGGGCTGGCTGAAAAGGCGGCTGGAGCGGGCGGTGGCGCTGCGCCGCGACCATGCGGATCTGGAAGGGACCGACGCCTACCGGCTGGTGAACGGCGAGGGGGACGGACTCCCCGGGCTCACGGTGGACCGTTACGGCGACTATCTCATGGTGCAGATCTATTGCGCAGGCTGGCGCAGACACCTGAAGCTCGTGACCCAGGCGCTGGAGGAACTCCTCTCTCCCGCGGGGATCTACGAGAAGACCCGGCCCCAAAAGACCAGGGAGCTCGAGTCGGAGGGCGATTCCAAGAGGTACGGCAACCTCCTGGCCGGCCGGCCCGCCCCGGAGCCGCTCACCGTGCTGGAAAACGGCCTGACCTACCAGGTCAGCCTGGAGCGCGGGCTGAACACCGGACTCTTTCTCGACCAGCGCAAGAACCGTCGCGATCTGGCCGGGCGGGTGGAGGGGAAGCGGCTTTTGAACCTGTTCTGCTACACGGGCGCCTTTTCCGTGGCGGCTGCCGCTGCGGGGGCGAGCCTCGTGACCAGCGTGGACGCATCCCCGGGCTACATGGAGCAGGCCCGGGCCAATTTCAGCGTGAACCGGTTGAACCCGAAGCGCCACGAGTTCATCGTCGGGGACTGCCTGGCGGTGCTGGACGACATGGCGCGTCAAAAGAAGAGCTTCGACATCATCGTCATGGACCCGCCGTCGTTCTCGACCACATCGAAGAGCCGGTTCACCACCAGAGGCGGCACCTCCGACCTGGTGGCGTCGGCGCTCAAGCTGCTCAAGACGGGAGGCCTGCTGATCGCCTCCTCGAACCATCAGAAGGTCGACCTGGCGGAGTACCTGAAGGAACTGCGCCGCGGCGCGCTCCAGTCCGAAAGCTCGCTGCAGGTCATCTCCCTCACCGGGCAGCCGGAGGATTTTCCGTATCCCGTCACCTTTCCCGAGGGGCGCTATCTCAAATACGCCATCTGCGTGAAGGGTGACTTGAGCCAGGGATAGCGGGTATCCGGCACAGCCCGGGGCCTTCGCGGGGAAACGGCATGACAGCTGAATTGCAAAAGCGCGATCTGGAAGTCGCCTGCCAGCAGATACTGCTAAGCGACGCTTCGGTCTATTCGGTACAGTGGCTGGATCTCCCCGCCAAGTACGCGCCGCAGGTGACGGCGCCCCTGCTGCTCGGGCGTTACCTGGAATTCATAAGGGAATCGACCTGCCAGCTGATCCGTCCCACCCTGACCAGGGACGGCGTCGAGTTCAGGCTCCTCGCCACCTCCGTTGCCCTGTTGAGCTTTTCAGCTCCGCAACATGTTGTCGGGGAGCACGCAGAAGAGGTCTGCCTCGGCATCTGCGGCGGGGTGCTGGTGCAGGCGGGCGAGTGCGACAGGGGGATGTTCTCGCTCAGTTCGGCACCACATGAAAAAGGCGTGCGCATCACCGTGCAGCTCTCCGACTACTGCCCGCTTCTGCTCGGCAGCCGCACCCCGTCCCTGATACGCAAGCTCCTCTACAGGCTCACCCAGGCCTACATCCACAAGGTGGTGACCGTGAGCTACCTCTGCCGTCTGTACCGGGACCTCACCGGGGTGAAGATCCGTACCGTAGTGAAAAAGGTGCAGGTCCGCGAGGGGACCGAGACGTGAACCAGGCGTACCGCCTCGCACACGGATTGAACGTATTGAACGGATAAAGGCAGAACAAGCCAAAGCTGGGGTAACCCCAAGCCTTGCCTGATCTGCCTTTATCCGTATCATCCGTTTAATCCGTGTGCCGGGTTTTTACCGGGATGCTATTTTTTGTTGATCCGCTCGTAGAGGGCGATCTGCTCGGCGATCGACAGTTTCTTGCCGCACCCCTTCTCCCCCCTGCAGATCCTGCAGCGGTCGTCCGAACACCACTGGCAGAACTTGCAGTCCGGGCAGGGTCGCTTCTTGTGCCCGTCGTCGCTGTCACCCATCCTGGCTATCTCCAAGTTCCCGAACGGATCCGCAGACTCGCGCCCTAGTAAACGATGTTCCGCTTGGGCGCGCTCCCCTCGACGATCCGTGCGAAGTATTTTCCCTGGTCCGAGTTGATCAGAAGGTAGCGCGGCAGCTTCATGACCGAATCCCTCGGGCTCGCGTGATGCGCCTCGATGGTGAAGGTCCCCTTGTAGCCGATCTCGGCGGCCCTCTTCAACAGGTAATCATCATAGATGCCGAAGGGCCAGGCGAGGAGATCGACCGCGCTCCCCAGCTCTTTCTCCAGCTTGTCCTTCGATTTCTTCAACTGCACGGTGATCGATTTCTCGAACTCCGCCGGGGTCATTTTCTTCTTGTCCCGCTTGAAGTTCGGATGCCAGTAGGTGTGCGACTGGATATCGAAACCGTTTTTCTTGAGCGTCCTGAGCTGATCCCAGGTCATGGCGTACTTGGCATTGGAGATCGCGGAGGGGTAGACGAACACGGTGACCGGGATGTTGTATTTCTTGGCGAGCGGGAGCATGTCGGAGTAGACCGATTTGTGCGCGTCGTCCTCCACGATCACCACCGATTTCGCTGCGGGAGCGGGTCCCTTTTTCAGATAGTAGTCGATCAGGGTCCTAAGCGGGATCACCGTGTAGCCGTTGCTCTTCAGATATTTGAGGTGTTCCTCGAAAACGCTGGTCTTGATGGTCATGCCATCGGCTACGGTCGCTCCGAAGCGGTGGTACAGCAGTATCGGTACGCTGAGCCCCTGGGTGAGGGCCGGCGGGTTCGCTTTAAGTACGGGTGTGGCAGCCTGGGCGCCGGGTGCCGTCATGAGGAACACAGCGAGCAGCAGGAACAGAATTCGGTGTTTCATTTGGGTGGAACCTCCGGTTAACATTTTGATAGGTGTTTCGCCTGGTGGCGAACGAACTTCATACCATAGCAGAAACGAGAAAAATGTGAAACGCCGAATCACCTCAGGTAAAGTAGAGGTACAATTAGTGCGTTGAAAATCCCAGAGCCGGCAAGGGGGGACTCTCCGTTGACTTCATACACGGTTAACTGCAGATCATGCGGTGCCTCCAACCGGGTCCCCGCGGAGAAGGAAGGGGTTGCCGGGCGGTGCGGCAATTGCCATGCCCCGCTGCCCGCGCTCTACCTGAGGCCGCAGCAGTTGACAGACGGAAACTTCGACGCCTTCATCGCGGGCTATGACGGTCCGGTGCTGGCCGAATTCTGGGCACCCTGGTGACCGCACTGCCGCTCATTCGCACCGGCGGTGCGAAAGGCAGCACAGATGCTGGCAGGAAGGGCCGCGGTGGTCCAGGTGGATTCCGAGGCGAATCCCGGGCTAGCGGCGCGGTTTGCCGTGACCGGGATTCCGGTCGTGCAGCTGCTTCGTAAAGGTAAGATCGTGGATCGGCTTTCAGGGGCGCAACCGGCCGAGGCAATCGTCACCTGGTTCCGGCGCCGGGAGGGCGGTTAGCTGGGACGGCGCCTTATCATTCAATCAGGGGGGAACCAAATGACTAGAGATCAGCTGCAGATTCTGGAGAATCAACTCGTGGCACACTGCCAGTACAAGGGTATCCAGACAACACTTCACAAGCTTCTGGAGAGCCTCTTCGAAGGAAAAACCCTCGAACACATCCTCACTGAGATCTTGGAGTAGCTGAGGCGACCGGACTGAGGTTCGCAGGGGTGTACCGGCTCGACAAAAGGGGGCGGGGTCGATGACCTGCCCCCTTCGTCTTGTCAAAAACGGTCTTCGGTCGGCCGGGGCCGGTTCCGGCTCGGGGGGTAGCGCGGCGAAAAAGTAGACCCGAAAACTCCAGCACCTCACCGTTTAGGTCGCTCATTGACAATAGCTATTAGCTCATATATGGTTGCAGGCATCGTATTTATCATTAGCGCCGATGGTTGCGGACCTCGTATTTAGTCATTGGCGCCGCTATTTACCGTCCTGAAAATACTCTCTGTCTCATGCGCTGCGCTCAAGGCAAAGGCGATATCGATGTTCATCAAGAAAAACTCGACGATCCGTTTCCAGTTGTCATATCTGGTAGCTGCCTGCATTTTGCCGGTCTGGCTGATTGCCGGCTTCCTCGTCCTCCATGCCTACACGGCAAAGGTGGCCCAGATCAACAAGGACATGCTGGAGACGGCCCGGGCCATGACCATGGTGGTCGATCAGGAACTCACCAACGTCCAGGCAGCTCTCCTGGCGCTAGCCACATCGCCTTCCTTCAAAACCGGCGATTTCAAGGATGTACATCGCCAGACCCTGGAACTGTTGAAGTCGTACCCCGGCGCAGACATCATCGTCGCCGACTCGACCGGACAACAGCTGGTGAATTCGTACCGCCCTTTCGGCGCCCCCTTGCCCAAGCGCAACAATTTCAATCTGGTGCGCAGCATCTTCGACACCGGAAGGCCGGTTACCAGCAACCTGTTTTTCGGTGCCGTCACCAAGCGTCCGCTTATCGGCATCGATGTGCCGGTTTTTATCGACGGCAAAGTTCTCTACGACCTCTCCATGACCTTCTCCTCGGATCGTATGGCGGCCATTCTTCCCAGGCAGCACTCGCCCGAGGGTTGGTACTGCTCGATCCTGGACCGCAACGGGGTGATCGTTGCCCGAACCAGGGAGTCTAAGCGCTATGTCGGCAAACAGGCGAACCTCGGCTTTCTGCAAGCGATGGCGCAGGCCAGGGAGGGTACTGCAGACGTCAAAAGCATAGCGGGGGTCCCGGTGTTGGCCGGGTTCTCCAAATCTCCAACCTCCGGATGGGCTGTGACCTTCGGAGTACCCAAAGCCACCGTAATGGCCGAGACCTACCAATGGATGGCATGGGCAATCGGTGGTGCCACAACCATCTCACTGATCGGTATCTTTCTGGCCATGGGGATCGCCCGCAGAATCGCCCAGGACATCCAGTCGCTGGTGGATCCCGCCTTGTCTATCGGACAGGGGCAGGTGGTGACAACCATCGGCGGCAAATCGGTGAAGGAAACCGCTGAAGTTGCGAGAGCACTGGTAAAGGCGTCGCAACTTTTGCAGCAGCGTGCAAAGGAGCGGGACAGCGCTGAGAAGGAATTGTCGCTGACCATTGAAGAACTTCGCAAGGAAACGGCACAACGTCTGCGTACAATGGAGGAGCTGCGCAAAAAGGAACAACTGCTCATCCAGCAGAGCCGTCAGGCGGCGTTGGGGGAGATGATCGGCAACATCGCTCACCAGTGGCGCCAGCCCTTGAATGCCCTGGGACTACTGGTTCAGCAGCCGCCTCTGTTCTACGATTTCGGCGATGTTGACAAGCAATTTCTGGAAGAGCACGCAAAGAAGTCAATGGGCATCATTCAGCACATGTCACAGACCATTGACGATTTCAGAAACTTCTTCAAACCCAACAAAGAAAAACTGGTGTTCAAGGTGCGCGAAGAAGTGACGAAAACCTTGTCCCTCATAGAAGGAAGCTTCCAGGGACGGCAGACGGCCGTCCAGGTCGAGGTAAAAGGCGATCCGGTCATCGATGGCTACCCGAATGAATACTCCCAGGTGCTGCTCAACATCCTGATCAATGCCAGGGATGTCATGACAGAGCGGGGCATCCCCGTGCCCAAGGTCGTTATCACCATAGACGCGCAAGAGGGGAGGTCCGTAGTGACCATCGCCGACAACGCCGGAGGCATACCCGAAGAGATCATCGACAAGGTTTTCGACCCATACTTCACCACCAAAGGACCGCAAGCCGGAACCGGGGTCGGTCTGTTCATGTCCAAAACCATCATCGAGAAGAACATGGGCGGACTTCTCACGGTCCGCAATCTTGAATGCGGCGCCGAATTCAGGATCGAGGTCTGAAATGAACGATGAACCCATGCCCAAGTCGCCGCCTGTCATAATGGTTGTCGAAGATGACAAGGATACCCGCGAAATCCTGTGCGTCGTGATTCAGAGGAAATTCAACGGCGCAACAATCTGCACGGCGAACAACGGCAGAGAAGGCGTGGAGCTGTTCAAGAAACAAGGGGCGGATATCGTCATAACCGACGTCAACATGCCGGAGATGGGGGGCGTAGAAATGGTCCAAGCCATCCGGCACCTAAGCCCTGATGTCAAAGTCATAGTTCTTACTGCCGATACGGGGAAAGACGCGCTTGATGCCTCCATACAGAGAGGATTCCAGCTCGTTCACTTCATCCTCAAGCCGGTTGCCTATCAAAGCCTTTTCCTGGCAATAGACAAATGTCTCGCGGAGATCGCGTCGGATTCCATCTGAGAAAAGACATGCATTGAAGCAAACTCGCTGTATATTTATGACAGTTCGTCGATCCGATCCACGGGAATTGGCTTCCAAAGACGACATGGAACTCAACGAATAAGGAGAGCGGTCATGAAAAAGAGCTTGCTTGCTTTTCTCGCCCTGGCAATCCTGGCAATCCCCACCATCTGTCTGGCTGCGCCCCCGACCTTTGGCCCCTACGTCTCAGGGTTCGTCGGAGCCGCCGTTACCGCGGACACCGACGTCACCGGCTCAAACTTCGACGACCGAGTCGAATTCGACCCCGGCATCAACATCGGCGGCACGGTCGGTTTTGATTACGGGTTCATGCGCCTGGAAGGGGAATTGTCGTACAAGCAGGCGGAAATAGCCAGGGTCATCGACCGGATCGGCGCAGAAACGTTTAGAAACGTTGACGGCAGGATCGGCGCACTGGCCGTGATGGGGAACATATTCTTCGATCTGCACAACCCAAGCCCCGTCACCCCGTACCTTGGAGCAGGCGTGGGGTTTGCGGCCCTGCACCAAAGTGACACCTTTGGAACTTCCACAGCCTTCGGCGACAGGCAGTTGCTATACCAGTCCGACGACGACTCCGTCTTCGCATACCAGGCCGGTGCCGGCCTGGAAATCGCCCTCAGCAGCATGCTCTCCCTGGACCTGAGCTACCGCTATTTCCGGACATCGAGGGCCTCCTTCAACGAAGACACGAACATCGATAACGAGCTCAGGTTCGAGAGCCACAACGGCGCCGTGGGCATCAGGGTCAAATTCTAGGCTTTCCGAGGCAAGCGTTGACGGCGGCGTGAGAGGTCCGGAAGTGGACGCAAAAGAGGCGCCAAGTCAGTGACTTGGCGCCCCTCTTTTTTCAAGTGCCTCCTGTTAAAGCTTCAGGTCCGCGCCGTCTCCCATCCAGCCGACGTCCGGCAACTGGACCGGATCGCAGACCATTTCCGGATCCCTTGCCTTGGCACCGCAGTTGCCGCACTCTACCGTTGGCTGCAGCGCCAGCGCGTGGACCAGATCAATTTCTCCCTTTGCCGTCAGGGCACAGATATGATCCTGATGCTTTTTCTCGTCGCAGGCCATTGTCGTCTCCTTTGCCTTGTTCAATCTCAAACAATAACGGCAGTATCAGGATGAACCTTCGTACCTTTTTAGATCGATTGGGGCGGAATTCTGCCACGCCCTTTTAAAATGTTATCTCAATTGCCCAAAAAATGGAAGAAACTCGTGTCGCGGGAACTGTCACGCCTCACAGTGGATAAGACGTGTGCCAGCGCCTCTGCCAGTACCGCTTCTACGCGCTTACCCCGTATGTGCGTCCATCTCGATAGGATTTCTTCCCCATCTCTCGCAAGCCGATCCCTTCGGAGCCCCCTGTCCAATAGGGCGTAACCGTGAAGTGTGCCGTCATCGGTACCGCACCTTACCCTGGCTGCCGGCACAATTACCGGTAGGCTGTTTTGTGCGTATTTGCTAAAATATAGTAGCAGGCGATTTGTATCAGATGCCACACACGTGAAAGGGGAACATTATGAATACCTCCATATGTCCTAAATGCAAAGGGAAAGGTAAAGTTACCACGGCCTCGCGTCAGACCGGTTACGACGTGGAAGAAGTGCCTTGCAGTATGTGCAAAGTATAGTGGTCCCCGTTTTCAGGACAATAGTTTAAGATGGTGCCTGCGACAAAAAGGAGCAGGCAATGAGCGAAAGGAAACGCAAAAACTTCACCAGCCAGCACAAGACGAAAGTTGCTCTTGAAGCGATCCGTGGCATCAAGACGGTGAATGAAATTGGCCAGGAGTTCGGTGTCCATCCGACTCAGGTCGGTGAATGGAAGCGAGAGCTTCTCGCCCAGGCGCCCGGCATTTTCGAGACTAAGCGCGGCCCGAAGACGGTAGATCCGTCAGCCAGCCCTGAGCGGCTTTACTCAGAGATCGGGCGACTGAAGATGGAGTTGGACTGGCTTAAAAAAAAGTCCGGGATCGACCAATAGCAGACCGCAGGCCTTGGGTTAGCCTATTGGACCCCATGGCCCTCACTCGGCAATGCGCGCTGGCTGGCATCGCCCGCTCTACTGTTTATGCCCCGCGTCTGATAGCCACTCCGGATGATTTCGAGTTGCTGTTACTGACGTTGATTGATGCCGAATATACACGTCATCCGTTCTATGGTAGCCGCAGAATGGTGGTTCATCTGGGCAGAGCCGGGCATCTGGTCAACCGTAAGCGAGTTCAGCGCCTGATGGGGTTCTTGGGACTTGCTGGCATGGCACCAGGTCCCAATACTAGCCTGCCTCACCCTCAGCATAAGATTTATCCGTACCTGCTTAGAGGCGTGAATGTGACACGGCCCAACCAGGTCTGGAGCACCGATATCACGTACATTCGCTTGGCACGCGGCTTTGCCTATCTGGCAGCAGTGATCGATTGGTACTCACGCAAGGTGCTGGCATGGCGGTTGTCGAACACATTGGACGGCGATTTCTGTGTCGATTGCCTGGAGCAGTCGCTACGTGCTTACGGCACTCCTGATATTTTCAACACGGACCAAGGCTGCCAGTTCACCAGCGATGCTTTCACCAGCGTCCTGAAGTCGCACGACATCGCCATCAGCATGGATGGGCGCGGTCGGGCGTTGGACAACATCTTCGTGGAACGGCTCTGGCGCAGCGTCAAGCACGAGGATGTGTACCTGAAAGGGTATGTCGACATGCTCAGGTTGCAGCTGGGTCTGACAGTGTATTTCGAGTTCTACAACACTGAACGGCCCCATCAATCGCTCGGCGACCGTACTCCGATTGAGGTCTACCAAACGGCCAGCGGCGGCGGAGCTAGAATCGTAGACAAATTTGTTGAGCGTAAAACCACGCTCAAAATCGGGGCAGCGCCGGTCAGCTGCGCGACCGGGCACCACCTTAAACTCGACGGTTTATTGTCTTGACTATAGGGTCCACTTAACGGGGTCGGCGTCGGGGATGTAGTAGCTGTCGTTCGGATCGGCAAAGCGCTTGGTGAGCTCGTCTCGGCGGGTCTGGAAGGTGTCGGAGATGTATTTTACGAAGATTAGGCCAAGGACAACGTGCTTGTATTCGGCGGCGTCCATGTTGGCTCGCAGTTTGTCGGCGGTGGCCCAGAGGGTTTTCTTGATGTCTTCGATCATGAATCGGGGCGCTCCTGTGGTGATAGATTGGCTGGGGCAATATAGCGCATTTATTGACGGGAGGCGAATGGAAAATTAATATGGGCTATCGAAGGATAGGTAACTTTTCGATTGCAATGAAAATAAGGCGGTTGTTAAAGGGGGACCGGCAGAGAGGCACGAAAGGCATTGTGATGGAGGTGATAACTGCTGTAGTGAAAAAACTTTTAACGACGGCGGGCTGAGCGGTGGCAAAGCCGACCGTCTCTACCCCCCGATTTATTGGAGCTTGCCGCGCGTCCCAATGACGTTATGGCCACATTTTACACACTTTATCAACATTCGTTTCGGCCACGCCCTGCCTGTCGCTGTTAAGTGAATTTGGCGATAATTTCGTCAATTAACAATCGGACATCTGTTGGTATTTCGGCTGCCGACATAGTTTCTGCTATATTATATTTATCAATCCCATAACTACTTAATATTGAAAAATTAGATTCTGATATTATGGTCTTAGCTCTAGCATCTAGTATTGCATCTGGTTCATTTTGCTCAATAAAATCGTTAGAAATATCGATAGCAAAATTAGTTCTTACGTGATCAACTACATCTTCAAGTGGTAAATTGCAACTTCTGCTTATAGCTCTCCCAGACAATAAGTAGCCTTCGATATATCTCCTTCTCCACTTTCTACAATATAAATTGCGAGTTAACATGTCAGGGTGTGATTTATCCTCAAGTGATATGTGTGTTGTGCCCAAGCTTTCATCATCGCGATCTCGAAGGCTCATTCCAACTAGCCCTGGTATCTCTCCTGCTAACTGATCAAAAAGTTTTTTTCGTTCACCATGATCGGCCAAGTATTGCCACGCTACAAAATTTGTTGGAAAGTTCAGGCCAAGTATTTGGCTCCAAATCTTTAACATAGTTATATCAGATTCATTTTCCACAAATAAGACACGTTTTAAAACTTGAAGCATATTAAGCTTTGGTGAATATTCGGCTCCAATTCCAGCCAACAAACCTATTTTATGCGAGTCACTTACTAAGTATTTAGGGGCTGTACCAACAAACTGCAGTATTTTTTCAGGCCTATAGCTACGTATTAGATCTGGTGAATGAGTGGAAAACAAAACTTGTTTTTGAAATTTTTCGGCTATTTTAGTCAATTCAATAACCAGATCTTTCTGCAAAGACGGATGAAGATGTGCATCAGGCTCATCTAACATGATCATCCTATATTCAGGGTCTAAGGCCAGTGCAAAGACGCCTAGCCACTGAAGGAATCCACTACCCTCCACCATTAAGTCACGAGGAGTATAATCTGGATACCGGTTAAATCGGTTATTTGCACGAGTTCCTTTATAGCATTCTACCTTTATATATGAGTGATAGACGTCATTAAAAGGTTCGATAACTAAACCACATGAAAATGTTCTTTCAAGTATTGTTTGGAGAATTTCCCAAGAGTCGCTTTCTCTCAAAATTTTCAATGCCGAATTCGGAATTTTTGTTCTAGTCCCCCGGAGATCTGCGCGTTTTCTATGGTTTGCTTCCAGTAAATCAAGAAGGATATTCCTTATTACCGCACCAGAGAGTCCTTGACCAATTAGCTTCCTACGTATAGCTTTAGTATGTCGTTGTTCGCGGTCTACTATACCAGCAAAAGGTGGCACATAAGCGATACGAGGTATATCTTCACCATCTGGAACAGTTGATTGCATCGTTTTTATAAAAAGTCGATCATTCGCGAGCGAAAGACCAAATTTCAAATTTCTATTTTCAGCGGTCGTGTTCTTCCAATGGACATCTATCCAAAGCGTGTACCCATCTGGTTCAGCATCTTTTTGTGTTTTCAAATTGGTCCATAAGTGTTTTAGAGATGGAACATTCACAGGTGAAAATTCATCGATACCTATTCCAAACCCTTGATGCGACGGCCCTAAATACAATGCACTGGGTCCTCTCTCCATCTCAAGAACTGTACGAGCGAATTCCCATATAGCCAATCCTTGCATGAGTGTAGTTTTGCCTGAGTTATTCCCACCTGCAAGGAGAACAACTGAAGGTTTTAACTCAATGCTTTTATCTTTAAATTTTTTAAAACGATGAAATATCACTTTATCAATCACACCTGCACCCCTCAATTAAACAACAAATAAAGTGTAATATTTAAATCAGTTCCTCATTCACTTGGTCCTTCAACATCGCTGAAGCCTTAAACATCGTGACGTTAGGATCAATCGTAAGTTACTCTCCTGTCAACGTTCCGGCTGTGCGTTCCTGCATCTTTTTAACCTCGACCTTCCTGAAGCCTGATATTTTCACTTCCTCTCCTGACTCCAGGGTGCTTTTGAGAATCTCCAGCAACTTCTCAAGTAATTCGTTTGATTCGCTCTTCGAAAGGATTGTCTGCTCACTGATGGCACCGAGAAGATCGGTTTATGTCATGCTTCGGGTTTGTGTGTCGAACGCCATGGTAATTTTCCAGTCCAAGGGGGTTGCCGCCAAGTTAATTTTTGTGGAATGGCTGCGGCAATATAGACCATTTCTGAGGCTGTTGGAATAGAAAATTAATTTGGAAAAATGCGAGGGGCTAACAATTTTCGCGACTCGGGTAATGGAGTGAAAGACGCCAAGCCCTTTGAGTGAAGAGAATGAACCTGTCCACCCCCTGCTGAAGCGAAAAGTGGAGGCAGACTCAATGGATGGGTGGGCCAGGAAAGCAGCCGCCCCCCCCATTGGTCCGGCTGCTTTGTGTTACTCAGAACGCTTGGGAAGCTCTTGGGGAGAAATCCCCGCTGCTTAATGAAACCGGTACGCGGCCGTTTCCGCGGCGCATTCATACCGGAAGCTGCCGACGTGGATTGGGTGAGACCGAGAAGCTACCGGGAGTGGGTGGCCCAGATGCTTTGGTCAACGTTGTCCTTCAGCCTTGAGGCCTTATTCGATACCACAATTCAAATCAAAACGCGGTTAGGGGGGGGAAGAACAAAAAAGACACCGGTTACGCTTCGCTCTGTGCTCCGCACAAAAGATCAACTCAATTATCTAGATTCGTCCTGCAGAGCTTCCAGTTAAAGAAATCCGTTTGATCTGTCTTCCGCGTTCTATGGTGTTCCTGCTTAAGTCCTCTATAGGCAAACATCATCTCCGTCAGGCAAACGGATTTTCCACCGTTTCAGGTTCTATCACGGAGATCCCATCCGGCAGATCGGCCTTTTCGAGCTCGGCCACGGTTTGATCCAAGATGGCCTTTAACTGCCTAGCGTTGTCCAGACCTGGTTTATCAAGGGTCAGGTCGATGGACCCATAGATGCTGATGCGGTCGGTGCGGTTCTCTATGGTCAGATCCCCTAGCTGGAGGGATTCCGACTCATTGGCGAAGGGGTGTATTTCGATTTTCGGCATATCACACTCCCTGACTGTGTCAGTTACCCCGTTGTTTGCGAGGCTTGGGGATCGGCAGGCGCATGATCCTGTTCTTGACTTGAACGCTGACGGCCGGAAATATGTCCAGCCCCGCCATCCTGTTCAGTTCGGTAATGCTCATCACTTGCGGGAGCGCCCCAGGAGTATTCCCCACCAGATAAGCTCCCGCCTCCTGCCTGTTGGGGTCGTAAATGGCCTTGAACGTGGCGCTCGGGACCAGCACACGCCCGCCTATCCGCTTTAATTCGCCCCCCTGGAAGAGCGGTCCGGTAACTATGAAAAGCTCGCCTTTCGATTTCGCCATACGCCGCACCCCTGACTCGATGCGCTCCCAAATCCCCCGATTGATGGACGGTTCCTGCGGGACCATGTTCGCCAGGCTGAACGATTCGTGCTGCGACTGCGGGTCGAACATGTCCCCGGATGGGGCGATGTGTCCACGGTCGTAGCCGCTGCGGGCGTAATCGGCCAACTCGGCCCGCTCCGACGGCTGCAGCCGGCTGTCCGCGTGAAAGCTGTTGACTCTCTTGAGCCCCCTCCCCTGCGCCAGTCGGTCCGCTGTCAGGTGCTCGGCGGAGTAGAGAGGGGTGCGGGTCACTCCTGAATGAAGCTCGGCATACCCGCTGTTGCAGAGCTCTTTCGTTTTGGCTGCGATTTTCTGGTTTACGATGTCGGGGGCCTGGCCGGAGGGAAAGTACTCGGGGCAGGCTGAGGGGGCGGCCCAGACGGTGGCGGTTAGGAGCAGGGAGAGTGTAAACGCGGCGCAGGAATTCACAAAATGTTTCAAGTTGCTACCCTCACTGGTGTTCTTGTTATTGGCTACCGGAAAGGGCTTCAATCAGACAACCGATTCGCAAAATGTCAAGTTGGGAAGGAGAAAGACAAAAAACACCACCGGTTATGCTTCGCTCTGTGCTCCGCACGAATAAACCAAATCATTGGTGTGGGGGCCCGGGCATCAAAGCGCAACGGTTCAGATGTTGATGCCGAACATTCTAACGGTGAGTGCCAACCCGGCCCTCTCAGCCCTTACCTTTGTGCAGGAGATCCACTAATTTGCTGGAGGCCGGCTGTTCCCGCACTTCCAGCAATCGGTGAATTGCCCCTCGCTTTCCTCACCACATGAAGTACATTTCCAAGGAGCCGTGATCTTTACTGAAAGAGCCTCATCCACTATTCGTTTCGCCTCTGTGAAATCGTTATCTTCGACGCATAGCTGAGGCCAGCATTCTATTGGCGGGATTTCACCTACGCCCGCGGACAGATATTGATTCTTTAGCCAGCATCTGATCCCGTTCTGTTCCAAAATATTCTGGAATATGCTGACCAGCGAGACGTTGGGAGCGCTGTAAACCGTCTTCATTTTTACTCCGTCTCTTATTACTGTTCCGCACTTGCGCGCCATAGCGCTTCAGCGCGAAGGCGCGTTCATCCGGTCCTTCAACATCGCTGAAGGTCTGAACGCCACAATCTTGCGGGGGGCAATCGTTATATCCTCTCCCGTCTGGGGGTTTCTGCCGCGGCGCTCGTCCTTCCTCTTAACCTCGAACTTTCCGAAACCTGAGATCTTCACTTCCTCTCCGGATTCCAGGGTCTCTTTGATAATCTCCAGCAGTTCTTCGAGCAACTCGGATGATTCTCCCTTCGGGAGCTCTGCCTGCTGGCTTATGACGTTTGCAAGGTCGGATTTCGTCATATGGGATCCTCGGGCTTATGGAATGGTTACGGCAATATAGACCATTTTTAACGATGTTGCGAATGGAAAAATGAAATGTTTGCCGTGAACGGCGCGGCGGTAACATTGTCTCTGCCTGGGTAAGGGGGGAGAAGGCCGCAAGGCCTGTTAAGTGTAGGAGAATGAGCCTGTGCAGGGCGCCAGCCGAAGCGAAAAGCGAAGGATGGCGGCATGGATGGGTGAGACAGGGAAAGCTGCCGGGCGCCTGCGAACCGGCGGCTTTGGTCCAATTGGTAGGTTTAGGTGGTTCGCCGGGAGTATGCACGCTGCTGAATGAAACCGATATGCGGCGGCATGTTCCGCAATAAAACAGCGGAAGGAGCCTCTTCACAGGGTGCCTTTTTCAAATGGGCCTGCGAAAAGGTCAACCGTTTAGTAAGGCAGGCGAAGAAGGGAAAGGTATGTGGCTTACTCGAAGGGGATGGTTTCAACCAAGGAAAGGCTCCAGGTGAGTTCCTCGGTGTCGAAGATCAGCGTGTAATTGTGGTTGCCGGCTGTGACGGCGAAGGCGATGTTTTTCGCGGACCCGACAAGATAGTTCCAGGTCATGTTGACCTTGATGACGAATATCCTCCCCTCGGCGGGGTAGTCGATCTGCTCGAACCAGATGGGCCGAATGGTGCCGCCAGCATCGAAGACGATGGCTACGCGGATCTCCCCGGGGAGGTCTCTGTTTTGGACGATGGTTGCCATGCCGGGATTATGGGGGAGAGGGCCTTCGTATGCAAGGGAGATCTATCCCGGTTTTAAAACATCTCCATCAGCGAATCGCCTTTGAGGCAAAACAACTGGTAATGCTCAAACCCCTTCCTAGTTCGGTCAGTTTTGACCAATTCTCAAAGCCCTTTCTTGGGCAACGATCAGCAGTAACGCTTCCTTAGCCCCCCGACGATGTCCCTATCGACAAGGATGTCCTTTCGGGCCGTAGCCATGACTCTTCGGATCGGAGAAACAGAATGTTTCAGTCCCTGGCGGCGAGGATCCCCTCTCGGGCAGAAGAAGTGATAGAAGCTCCTGCGCCTGCTCCGTTTCAGTCCCTGCCGGCAAGGATCCCTCTCGGGCAAACGCAGTAGCGCAGACAGATTGTTTCAGTCCCTACCGGCAAGGATGCCCTCTCGGGCAAACGTCAACCTCAAAAGGAGAAAGTCCCCGCAATGGCACCTCCCCTCCCCTGAACAGAAAAGGCCGCCCAGCACAAATAGCGATGGGCGGCCTTCTTTAATTTACACCTGTTTCTTCGGAAGCTCGGCTACCTGGTATTTTTCGGATAACGGGTCCGTCAGCTTTGTGCCCTTGGAATTTCTTCCAAGTTTACCGTTTCGGAAACAGGCTAATCAGAGTTTACCGTGCCTCCGAAAGATGTCAAGGAACCGAATCAAGCTTTTGAAATGCGCGTACCTCATATCAGCCGCAGGCACCATGAAAAGCGGTTCTAACGGACGGATCTGCACTTGCAGGACAGCGTAGATACCCTGCGGGGCATTAAATTGGCGGCTATTCCTCTTCCTTGAAGATGTAGCCCACCCCGCGCACCGTGTGGATGAGCTTCTTGTCGCCCTCGCGGTCGATCTTCTTCCTCAGGTAGTTAACGTAGACGTCTATGATGTTGGTGAAGCTGTCGAAGGTGTAGTCCCAGCAGTGCTCCGCGATCATGGTCCTGGTCACGGCCTGGTTCGGGTTGCGCATGAAGTATTCAAGAAGCCCGTACTCCTTGGCTGTGAGTTCTATTTCCGTATCCTTGCGCCACACCTTGTGGCTGACAGGGTCGAGGCGCAGGTCTGCGAACCTGATCTCCGCTCCCCTGTCCTGTTCTCTTCTGCGCACCAGGGCTCTTACCCTGGCGAGCAACTCGGCAAAAGCGAACGGCTTGGTGAGATAGCCGTCGGAACCTGAATCGAGCCCTGCCACGATATCCTCTACGGTGCCCTTGGCCGTGAGCATCAGGACCGGGGTATTATTCTTCCCTCCCCTGAGATCCTGCAAAACGCTCACGCCGTCCTTTTTGGGCAGCATCCAGTCGAGCACGATCAGGTCAAAGGGGCCTTCCAGCGCAAGCTTGAGGCCTTCCTCGCCGTCTGCGGCAGTGCGCACCTCATACAGTTCCTCTTCCAGTCCGCGCCTTATGAAGTTTGCCACCTTCTTTTCGTCTTCGATTACCAGGATTCGCATTCTAGTTTCCTCGATGGAGTCGCCAGCCATCAATCTGTAGTCTCAGTTCATTAGCGTAATATAGCATTTCTATGTTTAAAGCAACCATAAAATTAATGAAAGAGGTTCGAATCGTTCCCTTCAGCCGTTGGCAACGAGGGACACGATTTACCAGGAGATTTTCTTGATCCAATAACATGAGAAATGTTTTGACACACTATGGTTGTCATTTGTTCTGTCACTATGCCGACATTCCGCACCGTTCATAGCGATGAAAAAGTGGTTCGTCCGCAGAATCTGTGGGTAAAAAAGGGCTTACGGCTGTCTGAGCCGCAGTGGACCTGACAAAAGCAGAGCATCCCATCCTCCAAATCTGTCAT
>Ga0209317_1001604_pt1 | contig 19014 bp, 10 predicted proteins | sample RifGroB2_FD_183994 | JGI IMG/M metagenome (GOLD analysis project Ga0209317, IMG submission 183994) | Soil microbial communities from Rifle, Colorado, USA - Groundwater B2 (SPAdes) (version 2) | ecosystem: Environmental > Terrestrial > Soil > Unclassified | place: Rifle, Colorado | collected... | reverse complement strand
GATATAGAATACACCTTGTTTTTGACACTCATATACTGCCTCCTGTTTTGCTTTATTTGGAGGCTGAAGTGTCAACAAGATTAAGCGTTGAAATATGTTTCAATTATACTAGACGGGACAAGATATCTCCACGACATACTTCAGTATTTTTGTAGACGAGACATTCCAGCATGCCTGTGCTTTGCCAATTGTTAGCAATTTATCCATATATTTCCCTAAATCAACTTGTTTGTATTTGTGTTTTCCCCTATGTACCCGACACAAACATTCTACCAAATGGACACCAGAATAGACCTGAAGGAGTACCGGCAGGATGTGTTCCTAGCAAAGGTGATGCACTGTGCAGCTTTTGGGGTCAGTTCGGGAAGGGGAACGACGTAGTAATCCACACCCCTATTCACCTCAGCAAGCATTCTTTCTTCAACCCCAGATTCCCCAGAACAAAACCGCCGGGCTTCCCCGGCGGCTTAGCAATCAAATGTCAAGATTCATGACCTGACCCCATCTTCCCTAGGCAGCCTGACTCTTTTCCCCTCGCACATGCAGCTAACTTTTCCGATTGAGAGTTTTATACTCTTCAAATGATTCCATTATTTTCATTTTCAACTCTTCGTTATTTAGGTTGAGTAAATCATGAGCTTGCACACAAGCGTCCCGCAACAATACCGCGGCTGACACAATAATTTGCTCAATCTCTTCGCCTGTCTGCGACAATTGACAAACAATTGAACCATCGTCCTGCGGTTTGGAATAAAACATCAAATCAGATCCATGAGCCACCGAGGAAGTTATCCTGAACACTGACAAATATGCTTCTTCGAATTTAGACTGAACACAAAGCTCTCTAAAATTTACCATCGCTGGCCCATTGTTCAAGAAATTGCCCCATCTTTCTGGAGGCAACTCTTTTCGAATCTCTTCAGAGAACTCGCCAATGCCTTTTAACTCTGGCCAATTCGGCATTACGGTTTTTAAGCCAAAGTAATTCCGCTCAGAGATAGCGAAATCCCACATTATCCACATTTTTGAGAATTTTTGTTTATCATCTGACCGATAAAGAGCCAGTAAATATACTGAGGTATAAAGCATTGTCCTCAGCACCAGATTTGCCTCATGTGCAAGTCCGCTCCGGCACAAACTAACCGCCGCATAATATAAGCGCATTTGCTTTGCTATCGCACCACAAACGCATATATTAAGATTTCTATTATTCCCAGCACCGACAACGTCGTTTTCCCTAATTAATGGTGAAGCCGTAACCCAGAACTTTTCCGCGTAGGCAAACAACTCTTTGAATTGCTCCTGTATCACAGGACCAGTTATGTCCTCGCCTGGCAGTTTCATTAAATCTTCCATATTTCGGTAATGATAGAGGGGATCTAGATCCTCCCTCTGTATAGATGACTACCACAAAATAGTCATATAGTCATCAGCGTCCCCTATCTCCCCCTCAAATGTCAAGATCCAAGACCTGACCCCATCTCCCGTGACCCCATCTCCCGTTCTGCAACCACTACACGTTGCGCCTCTTCCTGGAAGCTGCAAGCAGGCTCGCCAGTCCGCCTTTCGGTGGGGCGGGCAGCCTAATCAAAAGAACTTTTACAATTTTCGACATTGGCAAATTTCCCTTATACCCTGCCTCATAATAAGGGACCACTGTCTCACTCAGTCTATTTTGCTCTTTGCAAGACTTCCAGGAAATAAGTTCAGACTCCACGCTATCATTTACAATCAGAAATACCGGTCTGTTCCCATAATGGCTATAAATAAAACTCATAGACGAAAAAGGAAATTTAGTGGAATTAAGCTCTGCATCTGCCTCCGGCATGCCTTCACGATAGGACTTTTTATTGTTAAGCAAGCATACGCAGCCACAGTTCACAAAGAATCCTGGAGCTGACCAATTTCGCTCAGGATTCATCCCACCTCTCAAACACCCATCTCGCATCACTGACAGATAGTGCTCATACCGGGTGATATGGAATATCCTTTCAGAGGTTTCCCGCTCAATAAATGTCTGATACGTCACAGAATCTCGAAACCGATATGCTTTTGCTCTCATGGATATTAATTCATCGACAAGCGACCAATATTTTAAATGTAAAAGCGCACACGACTTCTTCTGTTCAATGCCACTGCCCCCTGCGCTAACTCTATGAATATACAGTCTTTATTTTAGCCTCACATGAAGCCGACAGGCTAAAACCTGTGGCCGTCACCTGCTCCAACGCTTCATATGGCTTACTTCGGCATAATCCACTTGGCAACCCGAGCTCTTCCTCGATATCATTATTCATTACGACTGTCTTACCAAATTGCGAATCGATGGAATTTGTTATAGCTTCCGCACTACGATCTGCTTCCGCTAGCTTTTCCGGGCTCTTCCCACTGTGGTGGTCTTTATCATAGACCACCACATATGGGATACCAAATTTATTCAAAAGACTACAGTACTGTGGGATACTATTCTTGCTCCCACAATCAATAACACTGTATTCATACTTATAAACCCCAAGTGCTTTGGCGAGGTATGTAACAACCACCTTTTCCGTTTGCCCCTCCACTAGAATGACTTTTTTAGCAAAGAACAATTCTCCGCGGTCTGGATTAATCCAATACCCCATATTAAATTTTCTTTTATCCTCCTCCGCAGCGAACAGCTCAGTCCCGCATTGACGCCGCTTTGTCCCATCCTCCACATTGTTTTTGTAGACGATGCAAATAGACTTGTATGCATCAATATCCACAAATGAACTAGAGTGAGTAGACAACAAGACTTGATTCCCATTTTCTGAAAGCTGTTTTAATGATGCGTACAGTTCTCTCTGTGCCTGTGGGTGCAGATACAATTCTGGCTCCTCAAAAATAAAGAAAGTGGATTCTGAAACCTTCCGCACAACTGTCCCATCAGGCCCTTCTCCCTCGGCTGTAGCTTCTGCGTCTCGCTCTCGCTGCTCTTTTAAAACCTTTGCCCATGACTTAATCAGTGCAAATATTAAGGAACGTTGTAGGCCATGCCCCTTCCGATTAACATCGGTCGGAACACCATCATCCACCCACACATTTGTCCCTAACCGCATCACATCATCCACATCCGGAGGAGTTATCTCAATATTTATGGTGGTATTCCAACTCTGCAGCTCAGACTCCAAAAGCCGCTCCAATTCGGAAATCTGCTCTGGACGTTCAGAGTTTGGGCTACCATCCGCAATCTTTTTGTTTAATTTCTCAGTAAGCGCTTTAACACTTTGCTTAACCTGCCGATAAGTCTCATTTCCAGAAGACATCTCATTTATTACATTAGTCAACAATTGACCGAATATTGACTTTCCTTTAGATGAAAACTCCTCTGTCGCATTTTTAACAGCAGGAACAAAGAATACTTGTCCAAAAATACCTTGGGCCACATTTTTCAATCCCAGGAATGGGGTCGCTTCCACATTATAAGATACGGATACACTTTCTATATTTTGCGTGCGATAATCCAGCTGTGCCTTTTTCACCAAAGCCATTGTAATTCGCCCACCCGCTGGAACAAAGTCTTTTAATGGCGTAGCAGATATTGCCTCTCTATTCGCATAGTCAGAAACCCTTTCTTCTTTCAACCAATCATCTTGAGGGATTTCGCAGTACCCTCTGTATTCAGCTACTCCACCCTTATCCAGAATCTGTTTCCTAACACGTATACGTCCTTCTGCAGTTAAATACTTATTAAATTGGACCTTATCGTGCGCATCCAAGTCATCGAAGATAATATCCACGTATAAATCATTGGCCCCTGCAGCATAATCTAATTCCCCAACGGGAATCACCCCAAAGAAAAACAGGATAGCTGACAACACATTAGACTTACCGTGATTGTTTTGGCCAATAAACACCATTAATCTCTGAAAATCTATTTCTACATCTTTTATTGAGCGCCAGTTATGAATATGGATTCTTTTAATTTTCATGATTTACACCCCCCCGAAAGATCAAGAAACCTGGTTGCATGGAAAAAGCACCTTCAACACATGTTACAAAGAATAGCCTAATCTTGACTTATGCCCCACTCGCCTTCGATAGAACAAAAACCCGCCAGGCTTCCCTAGCGGTTTCGCATAACTTTAATTAATAGCCATATAGGCATCAGTACCCCCCCCATATCACCCCATCCCGTTCATTCCGGCGGGTTTTCTACTGGAGAAGTGAATGTAAGCATTTTAGCATCGCCCCCACTCCCTGGCGTCTTCGGGATTTCTTTAATTTCCCCCTTCTGAACCTCTAGAACATCAGAGACAAATTCCTTAAAAAACTCATTCTTAACAGGAAGCGGCACCCTCGCAAAGACTACATCTCCAAGATCTTTTGCCTCTTCTCGATGTCCTCTACCACAGATTCTTAAGTTTGAGATGTGTGAACATGCGATGTAAATACCCAACAATAGGCGATTGTCACTTGGGTTAAAGTTCTTAGTCAACTTTTTTGCGCGCCCAATCATGTCCAACTCCAATAACCCCACAATTACCCAAAACAGCTTCTTGTCTTTAATCTCAGTTGACTCTGCCCCAGCATTTATTCCCGATACGACTTCCTCAAAATAATCCTCAAGCACTCCACAAGCTATAGCATCTTTCCCAAATAAATAATAAACAAGAAAACGGAATATTGGCGCATTCCGCTTCATGCCAACGGAAATCAACATGTCATCATTAATGTTAGCCAGCCTTCCAAGCACAGTTTTAAATATGCTCAGTTTTTTTCTAATATCCGCAAGATAACAGGCCTGAATTGCCAATCCGATTGTTGTGGTCCCTTGGAACTCTTTTATGGCATCACCTTCTTTCAATCTCGCAAGAAGATTTTCGATGCCAGTGGTATCGCTAGGGTTCTCACCGAAATAGAAGATTATGGCTCGCTGCCACCAATAATCCGTAAGCAACGGGGAAAGCGATTCAGCATTCTCAACACCTCTCCCTGCAAAGAATTCCTGAATCAGCAAATGTTTGAATTCGATATCATCTCCGATAACTCTAAATAATCCCGACCTGCAAACAATTTCTTCTATTAAAATCTTTATATCAACTTCTTTTTGACCTATTTTGCGCAACTCATCAGAAAACAAGGTTGTGCACTCCCGCATTGAAATAGATGTCTGCCTCCGGGAATGCATTAAGAAAGCCAATTGTTTCAGCAAATGATCTTTTATCGGGAACTGATACTGTTGATGGATCCCTTTTGAGTGGTCCCATCTCCCCAGCATTGTTTCAGTAAATTTTTTAAACAATTCTGTTATGTTTGCGGGAATGTCCTTTCTGGAATCTGTCGAAGTAGAAACAAACACTGCAACAAGAAGAGGACTCAACTCTATGCCGTGTATATCCTTCAACCTGCGAACCGTTTCAGGATAGTATCCCTGCGGCAACACTTTCCCCTTAACAAGATTCGAGACCATCTTTAACGCCTGATCTAGAGCAAACCGCGAGACTTCATACTTCTTATAATGCTTGAGCAAGTCCAACTTAGTTAGGAACAGATTATCACGAGAAGTAATAATAATTTTCACTTTGGGATATCTGGAGGCGAAGGCATTAACAAGGGCTAGAACCCTCTTGGTCTCCTCCTCTCCACCTATCTCATCAAGAGCATCAACAAACAAAACAATATTCCCAGCAATCAGATCTTGAGCCGAGAAGAAAGGTTTATCTAGTGGGATTATGCTCTGTGTTTTTTCCAACACGCACTCAACAATATCTTTATTGGTCTTCGCGATATCAACTGCCCGAAGGAATAATGGCAGAGTTGGGGTCTCTCCCTCCTTAATATCTTGATCACAAAGGAGATATGCCAACCTCCTCAATATTGTAGATTTACCGCTTCCTGCGCCCCCGACTATCCAGCTTAAAATCTCTCTCTTCTTTAATATTGCCTCGGCGGGGATTTCTTCCCGTTTAGGGATAAATACACTTTGCCCCTTAACCTTACGTGCAATCTGCGTCTCAAAAGTTACTTTCAATGAAACGTACATTCCAGAAGTAGCAGCAGTAGCATTTTCCTTAAATGGAACGACATCCGCCAGAGCCTTTTCTTCTCCGTAGTTTGCGAGGTACTGTTTAAGTTTTCGCAAATACGGCAATTTTTGTGCATCTATCCCCAACCAAAATTCAGGGTAATTATCATCAACCAATGGGATTAGTTCATCCTGGTCATAGAATTCAATGCGCGGATCAGTGATTGCATCCGCAATGTGTTTTCTAGCGCTCGAGTTTATCTTTCCACTAGCGCATAGAATAACTTTTGCAGGATTAATCTTTTTCTTTGATGGAAGAACAACAATTTGAGTAGCCAAAGCTGTCCGCAACTGCGTTTCCGCCACTATCAGATTTTGGTTTGCTTTACTAGAAAGATTTATATTACCGACTTTTGTTTGAACCGCGTAAAAGTTTTCCTGCCCAAGCGGGTCAACAAAAACAAAGATCACATCTTTCCCTTCCTCCGACTGTCCACACAAATCACGCCCATCTTTCAACCCAATCTTAGAGAATAGGGGACGGATTAATATGTCCCTAAACGTATCCTCGTTCAATGAATTTAAATATTTAATCTTCCTGAATCGGGAAATTGTACTGGGGTTAATATTCATTGCTATCCTCTATCCCTAAACGTTTATTTTCACACATTTTCATTCGACAACATCAAAAATACACTTCTTATTCTATATCATCAAACCCCAACTAGCAATTAAATTTCTAAAACGCCCAGCTTCCAATTAAAAAGAAAACCCTGGCGGTACCACGGGGGTACCGCCAGGGTTGGCAAAAGCAAGCTACCGAGAGCTGCGGGGAGTTAGAGTTTTATCTCTACTTCCACGCCGCTGGGGAGGTCGAGCTTCATCAGCTCGTCCACCGTTTTCTGGGTCGGGCTGATCAGTTCGATGAGGCGTTTGTGTATGCGCATCTCAAACTGCTCGCGGGACTTTTTGTCAACGTGCACCGAGCGGTTCACGGTGTACTTGCGGATCCTGGTGGGGAGAAGCACGGGGCCTGCTATCAGGGCGCCGGTGCGCTTCGCCGTCTCAATGATCTTGGCGGTGGACTGGTCTATGAGCCGGTAGTCGTAGGCGTTCAGGCGGATGCGGATCCGCTGCTGCGCCGCGGGCTTGGCTTCTACGGTTTTTTTATTTTCAGCCATATTATTCTATTATCTCCGAGACAACACCCGATCCCACGGTGTGGCCGCCTTCGCGGATAGCGAAGCGCAGACCCTTTTCCATGGCGATGGGCGATATCAGCTCGACGGTCATCTCGGCGTGGTCGCCGGGCATGATCATTTCTACGCCGGGCTTCAGCTCAACGCCGCCGGTCACGTCGGTGGTCCGGAAGTAGAACTGAGGTTTGTAGCCCTTGAAGAACGGGGTATGCCGCCCGCCCTCTTCCTTGGTCAGAATGTAGACCTCGCCCTTGAACTTCTTGTGGGGCGTGCAGCTCTTCGGGGCAGCCAGCACCTGGCCGCGCTCGATCTGCGTCTTGTCTATGCCGCGCAGCAGGATACCGACGTTGTCGCCGGCCTGGCCCTGGTCCAGCAGCTTGCGGAACATCTCTATGCCGGTCGCCACGGAAGCCTGGGTGTCTTTCAGACCCACGATCTCAAGGGCGTCGCCCACTTTCACGATGCCGCGCTCAATGCGGCCGGTGGCCACGGTGCCGCGGCCGGTGATCGAGAACACGTCCTCGATGGCCATCAGGAACGGCTTGTCCACTTCGCGCTTCGGCTCCGGGATAGCGGTGTCGAGGGCTTCGAGCAGCTTGGCGATAGCCGGCACGCCCAGCGGACCCTGGTCGCCTTCCATGGCTTTCATGGAGGAACCGCGGATCACGGGGATGGTGGCGCCGGGGAATTCGTACTTGGTCAGCAGGTCGCGGATCTCGACTTCAACGAGGTCCAGCAGCTCGGTGTCGTCGACAAGGTCGCACTTGTTGAGGAACACTACGAGGTGCGGCACGTTGACCTGGCGGGCCAGGAGGACGTGCTCTTTGGTCTGGGGCATCGGGCCGTCGGCGGCCGACACCACCAGGATAGCGCCGTCCATCTGCGCGGCGCCGGTGATCATGTTCTTGACATAGTCAGCGTGGCCGGGGCAGTCGATGTGCGCGTAGTGGCGCTTTTCCGTGGAGTACTCCACGTGGGAAACGGCGATGGTGACGGTCTTGGAATCGTCGCGCACCGTGCCGCCCTTGGTGATTTCCGCGTAGGACCTGAGGTTGGCCAGGCCCTTTTCGGACTGGACCTTTACCAGCGCGGTGGTAAGAGTGGATTTGCCGTGGTCGACGTGACCGATGGTGCCTACGTTGACGTGAGGCTTGCTGCGATCGAACTTTGCTTTTGCCATTTTATGCTCCTTAACTATTTAGCTTGCTCTATGTCCGCCGGCTTTGCCGACCTGCGGACAAATTTTTATTTACTTCTCGGCCGCGGCGGCGGCGGTGCGCGTCTCAATAACCGACTTGGCTATGTTCGGCGGCACTTCCTCGTAGTGGCTGGGCTCCATGGTGAAGGAGGCGCGGCCCTGGGAGATGGAACGTACGGCGGTTGAGTAGCCGAACATCTCGGAAAGCGGCACGGTGCCCTTAACGGCGCGCGCGTTGCCGCGGCTGCCCATCTCGTTGATCTTGGCGCGGCGGCTAGAAAGGTCGCCGATGACGTCGCCCATGTTAACTTCGGGGGTGACGACTTCGATCTTCATGATGGGTTCCATCAGGTACGGGGTGGCCTTGCGGCAGGCGTCCTTAAACGCCATGGCGCCGGCTATCTTGAAGGCGATTTCCGAGGAGTCCACGTCGTGGAAGGAGCCGTCAAACAGCGTCACTTTCACGTCCACCACGGGGAAACCGGCCATTACGCCGGCGTCCAGCGCCTCGCGTACGCCCTTTTCCACGGCGGGGATGAATTCCTTGGGGATGCGGCCCTGCTTGATATTGTCGATGAACTCGAAGCCTTTGTTAAGTTCCTGGGGCTCGACTATAAGCCACACGTGGCCGTACTGGCCGCGGCCGCCGGACTGGCGGATGAACTTGCCTTCCTGCTCCACCTTTTTCTTGATGGACTCGCGGAAAGCCACCTGCGGGCGGCCCACGTTGGCCTGCACGCTGAACTCGCGCTTGAGGCGGTCCACAATGATGTCCAGGTGGAGTTCGCCCATGCCCGAGATGATGGTCTGGCCGGTTTCTTCGTCGGTCTTAATGCGGAATGTCTGGTCCTCTTCGGCGAGGCGGCCCATGGCCAGGCCCATCTTCTGCTCGTCCTCTTTGGACTTGGGCTCGATGGAGATCTGGATGACCGGCTCGGGGAAGGTTATACCTTCGAGAATAACGGGATTCTCGGGGTCGCAGATGGTCTCGCCCACGGTGGCGCTCTTTATGGCCACGGTGGCGGCGATGTCGCCGGCGCCGATCTCTTTTATCTCTTCGCGCTTGTTGGCGTGCATCCGGAGGATACGGCCGATGCGCTCGGTGTTCTTCTTGCGGCCGAAGTACACGGTGTCGCCGGGCTTAAGGGTGCCGGAATACACGCGGAAGAAGGTCAGCTTGCCGACAAACGGGTCGGGCTGGATCTTGAACAGCAGGGCGCAGAAGGGGTCTTTCGGGTCGGGCTTGCGGACAACGTCCTCGCCGGTGAAAGCATGCTTGCACGTAAGCGGCGGGATGTCGAGCGGGCTCGGCAGGAAGTCTATGACGGCGTCCAGCATGGGCTGCACGCCCTTGTTCTTATAGGAAGAGCCGCACAGCACGGGGAAGAACTTGTTGGCCAGGGTACCGCGGCGGATGGCCGCCTTCAGCTCGGGCACGGTGAAGTCGGTGTGGCCGTTAAGGAACTTCTCGGCTATCGCGTCGTCGAAATCGGCGATCTTCTCTATGAGGTGGGTGCGGTACTTGTCGGAGATCTCCTTCATGTCCGCGGGGATCTCTACCTCGTCAAAGTGGGCGCCCAGGTCGTCGCCGATCCAGATCAGGGCCTTCATCTTGATCAGGTCCACGAGGCCTTTAAAGGTCTCGGTGACGCCGATGGGAAGCTGTATGGGGGCGGCATTGGCGCCCAGTTTCTCTACGATGGATTCGGCGGACATGTAGAAGTCGGCGCCGATGCGGTCCATCTTGTTGACATAGGCGACGCGGGGCACGTGGTACTTGTCGGCCTGGCGCCACACGGTCTCGCTCTGGGGCTCCACGCCCTGCACGCCGTCAAATACGGTCACGGCGCCGTCGAGCACGCGCAGGGAGCGCTCAACCTCGGCGGTAAAGTCCACGTGGCCGGGGGTGTCGATGATGTTAACGGTATAGCCTTCCCACTGGGTGGAAATGGCGGCGGCGGTGATGGTTATGCCGCGCTCGCGCTCCTGGGGCATCCAGTCGGTGGTGGTGGTGCCGTCGTGCACCTCGCCGATCTTGTGGGACTTCCCGGTGTAATAAAGGATGCGTTCCGTGGTGGTGGTCTTACCCGCGTCAATGTGGGCGATAATACCGGTGTTGCGGACTTTGCGGAGGTCGAGTTCTGCCATGATTTCCTTCTGCTTTATAATTTTGGGGCCAGGCGGCCGGTTTCCCGGCTGCCTGGCGGAACCTCATAAGAGGATCGGATTACCAGCGGTAGTGGGCGAAGGCCCGGTTGGCTTCCGCCATCCGGTGCGTGTCCTCGCGCTTTTTGAAGGCCGCGCCTTCTTTCTTGTAAGCGAGAAGCAGCTCTTCGGCCAGGTGCTCGGCCATCGGGCGGCCTTTGCGGTCGCGGGCGGCGCCGAGGATCCAGCGCATGGCCAGCGTAGCGGAGCGCGCGGGGCGCACTTCGATCGGCACCTGGTAGTTGGCGCCGCCGACGCGGCGGGCCTTTACTTCCAGGAGAGGGCGCACGTTCTCGATGGCTTTGGTGAACACCATCAGCGCGTCTTCTTTGGTCTTCTCGGCTATGATCTCGAGGGCGCCGTACATAATGCGCTCGCCGACGATCTTCTTGCCCTGGAAGTTGATCCGGTTGATCATCCTGGCAACGAGCACGGAATTATATTTGAACTCCGGCGGAGGGGCGTCACGGCGTTCGCGGGGTTTTAAACCTTTTCTAGGCATAGTAGTTTATCCGATCCTTTTGTTTTATCGACGTTACTTGGAAGCTTCGTGACCTTTGCGGCCGGGCTTCTTCTCGCCCTTCGGGCGCTTGGTGCCGTAGCAGGAGCGGCTCTGCAGCCTGCCTTCCACGCCGGACGCGTCGAGGGCGCCGCGGATAATGTGGTAGCGAACGCCGGGCAGGTCCTTCACGCGGCCTCCGCGCACCATCACTATGGAGTGTTCCTGCAGGTTGTGGCCGACGCCGGGAATGTAGGCGGTGACTTCCTGTTTGGAGGTAAGCTTTACGCGGGCCACCTTGCGGAGGGCCGAGTTGGGCTTCTTGGGCGTGGTTGTGTACACGCGGGTACACACGCCGCGGCGCTGCGGGCACGAGTTAAGCGCCGGCGCCTTGCTGAACTGGCGGCACTTGGTGCGGCCGTGCCTGATAAGCTGGTTAATTGTAGACATATGAACTCCGGTAAGGGTTTCCCCTCCCGGTTACTCCTCCTTGTTCCGCTTTTCCTCTTCGTCGGCTAATTTGCGCGTGGCAAAACCACTGCCCGCCGGCACTAGATGACCTATTATAACATTTTCCTTGAGGCCCTTCAAATTATCCACTTTATTAGTAGTGGCCGCATCGGTAAGGACGCGGGTGGTCTCCTGGAAGCTGGCGGCCGAGATAAACGACTCGGAAGCCAGGGACGCCTTGGAAATACCCAGCAGTACGGGCTCGGCCTGGGCCGGTTCGTGGCCGGTACCGGCCGCGGTCTGGTTCTCCGTCTTGAAGGCGCCCTTATGGACGATCTCGCCCTTAAGCAGCGGGGTTCCGCCGGGTTCGGTCACCTTCACGTTGGAGAGCATCTGGCGTACTATGATCTCTATGTACTTGTCGTTGATGTTAACGCCCTGCAGCCGGTACACTTCCTGGATGGCGTCAACAATGTAGTTCTGCACTTCCTTCACGCCTTTTACGGCCAGCAGGTCGTGCATGTCAACGGCGCCGTCGGTCAGGGCTTCGCCCACGGCCACGCGGTCGCCTTCGTAAACAACCAGGTGTTTGCCGTACGGGATAGAGTAAGCCTCTACCTGGCCGGTCTCCTCGTTCTTCACGGATACTTCTACCAGGCCCTTGGCGGTGGTCCCGAGGGACACCAGGCCTTCGATCTTGGTGATGATGGCGGCGTTCTTGGGCCTGCGCACTTCAAAGAGCTCGGCCACGCGGGGCAGACCGCCCGTGATGTCCTTGGTCTTGGCGGTGTCGCGGTGGATCTTGGCTACAATGTCGCCCTTCTTAACGTCTTCGCCCTGCTCGACGATGATGATGGTGTCGGTAGGCAGGGTATGCGACCCTACCACGGCGCCGCCGTGTTCTACCACAATGCGCGGGTTGCGCTTGGTGCCGCGGTGCTCAATGATCTTGCGCTCAATGATGCCGGTCACCTTGTTGCGTTCTTCGTGCAGCGTGACGCCTTCCTTGATGTCGAGATACTTGGCCTTACCGTCGTGCTCGGTGATGAGCGGCACGGTATGGGGGTCCCACTCGGCTATCAGGTCGCCCGCTTTCAGGCTGGCCTTGTCGCTTATGTGGACGCGCGCGCCGTAGCTGATCTTCAGCTCTTCGGCGGGGAACTTCTTGGCGTCGGCGTACTTCACGTTAATGATGGCGCCGCGGCTGATCACGATGTCGTGGCCGTCGCGGTTCTTAACGGTGCGCAGCTCGCGGAATTCAACTTTGCCGTCCGCCTTGGCTTTGGACTCGTTCTTCTCGAGCACGCGCGACGCCGTACCACCGATGTGGAACGTCCGCAGGGTCAGCTGCGTGCCGGGTTCGCCGATGGACTGCGCGGCGATAATACCCACGGCTTCGCCGGGCTCGACTTCGTAGCCGGTGGCCAGGTTCTGGCCGTAGCACTTGGCGCAGATGCCGGTCTCGGCTTCGCAGGTCAGCACGGAGCGGGTGAACACGGATTCTATCTTGGCCTTGTCGATGGCCTTGGCCATCTCGGGCGTCACCATCTCGCCGGCTTTCACTATAACTTTGTTCTTGCCTTCGGCGTCGGTGTAGCGCACGTCTTCCAGCACCACGCGGCCGGTGATCCTGTCGGCCAGAGGTTCAATTACCTCGTCGCCGCTCACCAGGGCCATAAGTTCCACGCCGTTGATGGTGCCGCAGTCCGGGGTCGTAATGACCACGTTATGCGCCACGTCAACGAGGCGGCGGGTAAGGTAACCGGCGTCGGCGGTTTTAAGAGCCGTGTCGGAAAGACCTTTGCGTCCGCCGTGCGTGGAGATGAAATATTCCAGTACGGTAAGACCCTCGCGGAAGTTGGATAGAATGGGGTTTTCGATAATTTCACCCACGCCGCCGGTCAGCTTCTTCTGGGGCTTGGCCATAAGACCGCGCATACCGGCCAGCTGCTTAACCTGCTGGCGGCTACCGCGGGCGCCGGAGTCGGCCATCATGAAGATGGCGTTGAAGCGCGCTTCCTTGGGGGAGTGCACCTTCTTCTCCTGCTTCTGCATCTCGTCGAACATCATGTCGGCGACCTTGTCGCTGACGTGCGTCCAGATGTCGATGATCTTGTTGTAGCGTTCGTTCTCGGTTATGATGCCGTCTTTGGCCTGGCCTTCAATGTCGCGCACCTGCTTCTGCGCCTTGGTGATCAGGGCGGCCTTGTGCTCCGGCACGCTCATGTCGGCGATGGAGATGCTGAGGCCCGACAGGGTGCAGTAGTGGAAGCCCTGGTTCATCAGGCGGTCCAGCAGGGTGACGGTGGCGTGGTGCCCGATCTCGGGGTTCTTAAAGCACTCGTCGACCAGGTTGGACAGGTCTTTCTTGCTGATGGCCTTGTTGTAGCGCTTCCAGTCCAGTTTGGCGGGCAGGATGTCGAAGAAGATCAGGCGGCCCACGGTGACGAAGTCCTTCCAGTCGGCCGGCTTCTTCCAGGTCTTGGCTTCGGCGTCGAAGTCCACGGACTCGTGCGTGGTGTCGTTCATGCCGCGCACTTTTATCTTGGCGTGCAGGTCCAGCACGCTGTGCTGGTGGGCGGTCAGGGCTTCGTCCTTGTCGTTAAAGAACTTGCCTTCGCCGTCCTCGCCGATCTTTATCTTGGTAATGTAGTTGATGCCGAGCACCATGTCGTGCGACGGGTTGGCGATGGGGCGGCCGCTGGCGGGCGACAGAATGTTGTTGGTCGCCATCATCAGCATGCGCGCTTCCATCTGCGCTTCCTGGCTGATGGGCACGTGCACGGCCATCTGGTCACCGTCGAAGTCGGCGTTGAACGCCGCGCAGGTCAGCGGGTGCAGCTGGATGGCGAGACCCTCAATAAGGACGGGCTCGAAAGCCTGGATACCGAGGCGGTGCAGCGTGGGGGCGCGGTTAAGCATCACGGGATGCTTCTTGGTGACGCGCTCCAGGATGTCCCAGATCTCGTTGTCGGCGTGCTCCATCTTCTTCTTGGCGACCTTCAGAGTGATGTTCTCTTTCTTGATCAGCTCGGCGAGCACGAAGGGTTTGAACAGCTCCAGCGCCATTTCCTTAGGAAGACCGCACTGGTTGAGCTTGAGGTTGGGGCCTACCACGATGACGGAGCGGCCGGAATAGTCCACGCGCTTACCCAGCAGGTTCTGGCGGAAGCGGCCCTGCTTACCTTTAAGGATGTCCGAGATGGACTTGAGCGGGCGGTTGGCGGCTCCCAGGACTACTTTACCGCGGGCGCCGTTCTCTATGAGGGCGTCGACGGCTTCCTGGAGGAGGCGCTTTTCGTTGTAGATCATCACCTGCGGGGCGCGCAGGGCCTCAATGTGCTTCAGGCGGTTGTTGCGGTTGATGATGCGGCGGTACAGGTCGTTCAGGTCGGAGGTGGCAAAGCGGCCGCCTTCGAGCGGTACCAGCGGGCGCAGGTCCGGCGGCAGCACGGGCAGCACGGTCATGATCATCCACTCGGGCCGGTTGTTGCTGGCCTGAAAACCTTCTAAGATCTTAAGGCGCTTTATAGCCTTGCTGCGGTCGGCGTCGTTCTTAATGGCGGCCAGTTCCTTCTCTATGCGCTCGATCTCGACTTTCATGTCGATGCTCTCGAGCAGGCTCTGGATGGCGTTGGCGCCGATGCCTACCTTTATCTTGGAGTACTTCTTGCGGACTTCGTTAAGCTGGCTTTCGGTGAACACCTCGCCGCGCTTGTACTCTATGCGGCCGGTGACGGGGTCCTTGGTGTCTTCCAGCACCACGTAAGCGGCGTAATACACCACCTTCTCCAAGTCGGTGGGGCGCATGTCTAAAATGATGCCGATGCGCGACGGGCTCTTGCGCAGGAACCAGATGTGGGCGACGGGGCAGGCCAGTTCTATGTGGCCCATGCGCTCGCGGCGCACCTTGGCCTCGGTCACTTCCACGCCGCAGCGGTCGCAGACCACGCCCTTGAACTTCACCCAGCGGTACTTGCCACAGGCGCACTCGTAGTCCTTGGAGGGTCCGAAGATCCTTTCGCACAGCAGGCCGTCGCGCTCGGGCTTGAGCGTGCGGTAGTTTATGGTCTCGGGTTTCTTTACTTCGCCGAAGGACCAGTTACGGATCCTGGCGGGGCTCGCGAGGCCTATCTTGATGCCGCTAAAGCTCGCGTAGTTCAGTTCTTTGGCCCGCTTCTTGGTCTTGCCCGCGTTGAATAAGTTCCTGGCTTCCGAGATCATGTCCATGGGAATCTCCTAGAGTATCACCTGAAAACCTTCAGTCCTCTCGTCACACCGGCGAAAGCCGGTGTCCAGATCTTTTTCTGGATCCCGGCTTTCGCCGGGATGACGTTTAGCTTTACTTCTCCGCCTTGACCGTCTTTTTCTTGACGGCGGGTTTTTCGGCCGGTTCCTCGGCGGTCTTCTTGGCCTCGCCGGGCTTGGGCTCGCTGAGGAGGTCCACTTCGAGCGCCAGGGCCTGGAGTTCCTTCACTAGCACCTTGAAGGATTCCGGCACGCCGGGCTGCGGAGGGAAGTCGCCTTTTATGATGGCTTCGTACATCTTGGTGCGGCCGGTAAAGTCGTCGGACTTCACGGTCAGCATCTCCTGCAGGGTGTACGCGGCGCCGTAACCTTCGAGCGCCCACACTTCCATTTCGCCGAAGCGCTGGCCGCCGAACAGGGCCTTACCGCCCAGGGGCTGCCTGGTGATGAGGCTGTAAGGGCCGGTGCTGCGGGCGTGTACCTTGTCCTCGACGAGGTGGATCAGCTTGAGGATGTACAGGTAGCCGATGGTGACCTTTTCGTGGAACTTCTCGCCGGTGCGGCCGTCGTACAGGGTGATGCGGCAATAGTCGTCCGGCAGATATTCTTCCGGCACGCCCTTGGCCTTAAGGTGGTCCTTGGCCAGCTGGATCATCTGGATGACGCCGGGCTTTTCGGAAGTGGGTTTCTCCATGTCCTTAAGCACGTCGTCGATGGTGATCTCGCCGCGTTTCTTGCCCTTCTTGGTCCAGTAGGCCCAGTAATCCTTGTTGTCCTCGGCCGCGCTGTCGAACACGGGGCAGTACATCTGGGTGTCCAGCTGTTTGCCGGCCCAGCCGAGCATGGTCTCGAGGATCTGGCCGATGTTCATGCGGCTGGGCACGCCCAGCGGGGACAGCACTACGTCGACGGGGGTGCCGTCGGGCATATAGGGCATGTCTTCGCGCGGCAGAATGCGGGCGACGACGCCCTTGTTGCCGTGGCGGCCGGAGAGCTTGTCGCCCACCTGCAGGCGGCGCTTAAGGGCGATGTGCACCTTCACCACTTTGTTCACGGTGACGGGCAGTTCGCCGGAGGATTTCAGCATCTCCTTCTCGCGGGCGAACTTTTCCTTAATATGCTTCTCCATCAGCTTGCAGAACTCTTCGGTCTCGGAGCCTTTCTTGGAGGTTTCCTTGCGGAACTCCTTGAGGGCGTCGAGGTTGTAATTCATCTCCGCGTCAATTTCCTTCTTGCGGCGGTCCTCTTCGGGCTTGGACAGCTTCTCGCGGCGCACGAACACGCGGGTGCCGATGATCTTGCCGTACACGCCGGGCGGCACGCGCATGGAGGTGTCGGTCACGTCCTCGGCCTTCTTGCCGAAGATGACCTTCAGCAGGCGCTCTTCGGGGGAGAGCTGCTGCTCGCCCTTCGGGGACACCTTGCAGACCAGGATGTCGCCGGGGCGCACCATGGTGGACGGGATCACCACGCCGTCGGAGTCGATGTGCTCCAGGGCGTCGGTGCCCACGTTCGGGATGTCGCGGGTGATCTCTTCGGGGCCCAGCTTGGTGTCGCGGGCTTCCACTTCGAATTCCTCGATGAACACCGAGGTCAGCTGGTCCTGTTCCACGACCTTCTCGGAGAGCAGGATGGCGTCTTCGTAGTTATAACCTTCCCAGCTCATGAAGGCCACCAGCAGGTTCTTGCCCAGCGCGAGCTGGCCGTTCTGCGTGGAGGGGCCGTCGGCGATGACGTCGCCTTTCTTCACGTCCATGCCGCTCTCCACTATCGGCACCTGGTTGACGCAGGTGTCCTGGTTGGAGCGGCGGTACTTGATGAGGTGGTAAATGTCGGGCTCTTTGCTGTGCTCCGGCTTTATGGCGATCATGTCCGCGGAGGCGTAAATGACCTTGCCCGAGGTGCGGGCGGTCACGCAGGCGCGGCTGTCGCGGGCGATGGCTTCTTCCATGCCGGTCCCGACCAGCGGGGCTTCGGTCACGAGGAGCGGCACGGCCTGGCGCTGCATGTTGCAGCCCATCAGGGCGCGGTTGGCGTCGTCGTGTTCGAGGAAGGGCACGAGCGCGGCGGAGATGGACACCACCTGCAGCGGGCTCACGTCCATGTACGTCACGTCGGCTGCGTCCTTGAACTCGTACTCGTCCTTGATGCGGCCGTACACCTGGTCGGAGGAAAGCTTGTTGCCTTCGATGGGGGTATTGGCCTGGCCCACGAAGATGTCGTCTTCGTTATAGGCGGTCACGTACTCGGCTTCGTCGGTAACCTTCTTGTTGGTGATCTTGCGGTACGGGGTCTCGATGAGGCCGTACTGGTTCACCTTGGCGTAGCTGGCCAGCGACACGATGAGGCCGATGTTCGGGCCTTCGGGCGTTTCGATGGGGCAGACGCGGCCGTAATGCGTGTAGTGCACGTCGCGGACTTCGAAGCCGGCGCGCTTGCGGTTCAGACCGCCCGGTCCAAGGGCCGACAGGCGGCGCTTGTGGGTCAGCTCGGCCAGCGGGTTGATCTGGTCCATGAACTGGGACAGCTGGGAAGTACCGAAGAACTTCCTCATGATGGCCACGACGGGCGCGGCGTTGATGAGCGTGCGCGGGGTGACGGTCTTGTCTTCCTTGCTCATGCGGTCGCGCACGTTGCGCGCTATCTGCACGAGGGCGACGCGGATCTGGTTCTCCAGCAGCTCGCCGATGGAGCGCACGCGGCGGTTGCCGAGGTGGTCGATGTCGTCCACCTTGAACTCGAACTTGGCGCCCTGGTAGTCGAAGGACGGCGCGCCGCTGTTGAGGGCCATCAGGTACTTGATGGTGACGATGATGTCTTCGAGGTTGATGTTGCGCAGCTTGTCGCCGGGCACCTTGAAGCGCTTGTCGGTCTTGGCCAGCTCCTCGTAGAGCGGGCGCAGCTTGCGCATGGCCTTGTAGCGGCCCACGACGGAGAAGTCGTAGCGGCGCAGGCTCTTGAACATGATATTGTCGAGGTATTCCTCGGCCTGTTCCTTGACGATGAAGTCCTGGCCGCGCATCTTCTTATAGATCTCGTAGCGGGCGTCGGAGGCGGTCTTGGGCTGGTTCTTGGCCTCGAGGGCCAGGATCACGCCGGGGTTCTCTTCTTTGGGGTTGCCCTTGATGAGGCGCACGGACTTGAGCTTGCGGTCCAGCATGGACTTGAAGGCTTTCTCGTCGATGGGCTGGCCGGCTTTCTCCTCGAGGTTCCAGACGACCTCGCC
>Ga0209317_1001603_pt1 | contig 19015 bp, 15 predicted proteins | sample RifGroB2_FD_183994 | JGI IMG/M metagenome (GOLD analysis project Ga0209317, IMG submission 183994) | Soil microbial communities from Rifle, Colorado, USA - Groundwater B2 (SPAdes) (version 2) | ecosystem: Environmental > Terrestrial > Soil > Unclassified | place: Rifle, Colorado | collected... | reverse complement strand
GCCCGGCGTCATATTCATAGACAGGGTGAATAAGGCGAACCCCACGCCGCATATCGGGGCCTTCGAAGCGACAAACCCGTGCGGGGAACAGCCTCTCCTCGCATATGAGCCGTGCAACCTGGGCTCAATAAACCTCGGAAAGATGGTAAGGGGAAGGGATGTAGACTTTGATAAATTAAAGAAGACCGTCGAGACCGCTGTCCGCTTCCTCGACGACGTGATCGACGCGGGCAGGTATCCGTCCCGCGAGATAGACGCCATGGCAAAGGGGAACAGGAAGATAGGGCTCGGGGTCATGGGTTTTGCCGACATGCTCATAAGGCTACGAGTCAGGTACGGGAGCGAAGAGAGCGGGGACATCGCCCGCGGCGTCATGAAATTTATAGGCGAGACCGGCTGGGGGGCTTCCAGGATGCTCGCAAGGGAGAGAGGGCCTTTCCCCAACATCAAGGGGTCTGTCTTTGACAGGCCCGGCGTGGAGCCGGTGAGGAACGCAACCGTTACGACAATCGCGCCGACAGGGACCTTGTCCATCATAGCCGGGTGCGCTTCAGGGATAGAGCCCTTTTATTCGCTCTCATACACGAGACAGGTATTGAACGGCGTGCAGATTCCGGAACTTAACCAGCTTGTCGAAGAGGTCGCGAGAGAAGAAGGTTTTTACAACGAAGAGCTTATGGAGTCTATAAAAAACGGCGGGGACATTAAAGAGAGGGCCGACGTGCCTCCTCATATAAAAGATATCTTCGTCACCGCCTACGACCTTTTGCCCGGAGCACACATCAGGATGCAGGCCGAGTTCCAGGGGTACACTGACAACGCGGTCTCGAAGACCATAAACCTGCCTTCCAGCGCAAGCCCGAATGACGTGAAAGAGGCGTACCTCCTCGCCTACAGGCTCGGGTGCAAGGGTGTGACGGTATACAGGTCAGGGACAAGGGCGGGGCAGGTGTTGACGTGTAAAAGCCCCCGCTACTGCTAAAAATTATCCTTTGTCCTGACCGCTCGGCGCAGGGCCAAAGTCTCGAACGGAACCTCTGGGGTAAATCAAATCTTCAGTCGTTTGATATGAATTTGCCTGCCCGGCGAGGGCATGGACAAAGGGCCGGGAATCTGGTAAAAGAGGGGGGCCTTCAAAAAAAGAAAAAAGGACTACCCATGAAGATATCCCCATCGATACTCTCCGCCGATTTCACGAAGCTTAAAGAAGAGCTGAAGGCCCTGGAGGACGCCGGGGCCGATTACGTCCATGTGGACGTCATGGACGGCAGGTTCGTCCCCAATATCACCATAGGCCCCTTTATAGTCGACGCGATAAAACGCTCGACGAGGCTCCCTCTCGACGTCCACCTCATGATAGAAGAGCCGGAAAGATACATAGCCGACTTCGCGAAGGCGGGTAGCGATATAATAACCGTACACGTCGAGGCTACAAGGCACCTCCACAAGGTCGTGCAATCGATAAAAGAGCAGGGAAAGCGCGCGGGCGTCACCATGAACCCTGCGACCCCGCTCTCGTCCATAGAAGAGGTCATGACGGACGTAGACCTGATACTGATCATGTCCGTAAACCCGGGGTTCAGCGGCCAGGGGTTCATACCTTCATCTTTAAAGAAGATTGCGAGCGCGAGGAAGATGATTGCCGCATCGGGTAGAAATATTGAGCTTGAGGTCGACGGAGGCATAAAGGTCTCAAACATCAAAGAGGCCGCCTTTGCGGGCGCGGACGTATTCGTGTCAGGCTCGGGGGTCTTCGGCACGCCGGATTATAAAAAGACGATAGAGGCTATGAGGAAAGAAGTGGCTTAGTTTCTCACGGCAAAGGTCTGTATTCGACACAGAAAGGAAGGCTGGGTTATCCACCCCAGCCTTCCTTTTTTTAATCCTTCGTAATCCCCCTTCAGGAAAGGGGGAGATAGTAATCCTTATAAAAACCTGAGCGCCGCGACAGCCGCCTTTACCGCGCTCTCCTCGCCCTTCTTGAGAGAACCAGGAGTGATCCTGCCGACAGAGCCCCTGTTGACGACCCCCGTTATGCACGCGCCCTTCAAGCCCATTGAGGCGGTAAGGGTCAATATTGTCGAGGATTCCATCTCGTAGTTGAGGACATGCAGGGCGCAGAGCTCTTCTGTCGCGCCCCGGAACCTTCTCATCTTGAACTTCCTGAATGAGTCGGTCCTCTCCTCTCCGGGGTAGAAGGTGTCGGATGAGGCGGTGACGCCGAGGTGGTATCTTACATGCGCAATCTGCGCCCCTTTGACGAGCGCGGAGGTGAGAAAGTGGTCGGCTACGGCCGGGTATTCTATCGGCGCGTAGTGGGTAGAGGCGCCGTCGAGCCTTACGGAGCCCGTTGTAATGACGCAGTCGCCGTCTTTGATGAACGGCTGTATCGCGCCGGTCGTGCCTACGCGGATGAAGGTGTTTACGCCGAGTTGCGCGAGCTCGTCTATGGCAATCGAAGCCGAAGGGCCGCCTATGCCGGTCGAGGTGACGACGAGGTTCGTGCCGTTGAAGGAGGAAAGATAGGTCGTGAACTCGCGTTTCGAGGCGAGCCTTTTGAAGGTGGTGCCGTATTCTGAGGCGACGGCTCTGGCTATGCCTTCGACCCTTCCGGGGTCTCCGGGCAGGAGCGCGACCTTAGCCTCTTTGAGGTCTTTTTTTTCAAGGTCGAGGTGGTAGACCTTAGGCATGGGGGCTCCTTACCGGATTTTTTTGGGAATATGCGAAGCAAGGAGAGCTTTTATAATCCCCCTCAATCCCCCTTTAGAAAAGGGGGAGAAAAGCTTTGATAACAGAACTGGATTCCCGATTAAGACCTCGGGAATGACAAACAATCCATACTGTCATCATCGCGAAAGCGGTGGTCCAGTGTCTTGTGCAAAGGTCTCTTTGTCAGGGGGAGGTGATTTTGTCACGCCTTTCTGAGATAAATCTTTATCGTTTTTTCCTCTTCCTTTATGCCGAGGAGCTTGTTCCCCGTCGCTTCGGCCCAGACCGGGAGGTCCTTTTTTGAGACCGGGTCGTCGGTCAGTACCTCGATCACCTCTCCGATGCCCATCTCTTCGAAGGCTAGTGCTGTCTTTACCGCAGGCATGGGGCACGAGAGGCCGCGGGCGTCGAGGGTCCTGTCAATTTCAAAGTCCATGTTTCATTCCTTTATATGAAAAGGTTTATATTCGAGTCTTTGGCCTTTGCGAGGTACGAGACCGCCCCGATGACGTCCCCGCACTCGTCTATGAAGTCCTCTTTCTTAAGCCCCATGACCGTCATCGACATCTCGCACGGGTAGAACTTGACGCCGAGCGAGTGCGCGGTCTTTATGAATTCGCGGAGCGAGGGGACCTTTTTTTGCGACATCATGGTTTTGAGCATCATCGGGCCCATGCCCATCATGTTGAGCTTCGATAAGGCGAGCTTCTTCGCGTGCCCGTAGTTCATGACGTTCAGCATCTTCTGCATCCAGTTCTGCCCTTTTATGAGGCCGCCTTCCTTCCTTATGGCTTTGAGGCCCCAGAAGGTGAAGAAGATGTTTACCTGCATGGCCATAGAGGCCGCGGCTGTCGCGATGACGAACGCGGCTATCGCCTTGTCCATCTCGCCGCTAAATAGGACTATCGTGACCGAACCCTTGTTTTTGGCGTCATTCATAAGAAACACCCTTGTTGAACCGCATATTATATTTTACCTTACAGGGGGAGTCTTCTTCAAGCCTTTTGATGGGATGGCGCAAGCGGGCGGGCCTTCCTCATTATTGCCTTCCTGGTCTCCTCGGCGATGAGCATTATGAACGGGAATGCCGATAGGAAGGCCCAGTCGTAGAGGCCGAGAGGCGCAAAACCGAAGACGCGGTTCAGGTACGGGGTGTAGAAGAGGACGAGCGCGAGCGCGGCCTCCGCCGCTATGGCAAATAGGACGAAGCGGTTCCGGAAGAACCCGGCGGAGAAGACCGAGAGCGTCGATGTCCTGCAGGCAAAGACGTTGCCTATCTGAGAGGCGACGATGCCGGCGAAGGTCATGGTAGTAGCCGCGGCGTATATCGCGCCTGAGGCCTCCATGCCGTCTCCCGGCGTCCAACCCCTTATCCAGTAGGCGAAGAAGAATGCCGACATGGCGAGTACGGCCTCTATCGGGCCCAAAAAGAGGTAGGCGCGGGCGAGTGTCGCGAAGTCCAGCAGTCTTTTCCCGCGCGGCCGGGGCGGCTGTTTCATTATTCCGGCCTCCGGCGGCTCTACCCCGAGCCCGAGCGCCGGGAGGACGTCTGTCCCCAGGTCAACGGCGAGTATCTGCATTACGGTAAGCGGGAGCGGGATCTTGAATATGACGAAGGCTATGAACGGGACGACCTCCGGGATGTTGGAGGCGAAGATGTACGTGACGAACTTCTTTATGTTCGCGTATACGGCCCTGCCTTCGCGGATGGCGTCGACGATGGATGCGAAGTTGTCGTCAACAAGCACTATATCAGCCGACTCTTTGGCGGCGTCCGACCCCCTGAGCCCCATCGCGACGCCGATGTCGGCCTTCTTTAAAGCCGGGGCGTCGTTGACCCCGTCCCCGGTGACGGCTACTATCTCGCCGTTCGCCTGGAGGGCCTCGACGACTCTCAGCTTGTCCGCCGGGGCGACGCGCGCGAATATCGTCTCGCCTTTTTTAAGCGCCTCGCGGAGTTCCCCAACGGTCATCGCCCCGAGCTCGTCGCCTGTTATGAGGCGGGCGTCTTTGTCTATGCCGACCTCTTCGGCTATCGATTTGGCGGTGAGCCCGTAGTCGCCGGTGACCATGACGACCTTTATCCCGGCGGTGTGGCAGTCAGCGACCGCCTCTTTGACCTCCGGCCTCGGCGGGTCGAGCATGGCGACGAGCCCGGCAAAGACGAGGTCCTGCTCGACCTCCGCCGGGGCGTACTTGTCTTTCCTCTCCACCTCCCTGTATGCCGCGGCGAGCGTCCGGAGGCCCCTCCTTGCCATTGAGTCGTTCTCCCGGAGTATCAGGGCGCGTTCTTCGTCGCCCAAAGGGACGACCATGCCGCCCTTACTCATGCGCGTCGAGAGCGCGAGGACCTCTTTGGGAGAGCCTTTTACAAACGCCCGGAGGCCGCCTTTGGCCTCATGGATGGTCGTCATCCGCTTCCTTATCCTCTCGAACGGGAGGTGGGAGACCCTCTTGTAGCTCTTCTCAAGCGACTCTATGTCGAGCCCGGCCTTCGCGGCTATCGTCAAAAGCGCGCCCTCAGTGGGGTCGCCGGAGACCGTCCAGTCCCCTCCCTTCGCGGGCGGGTGGAGCTTCGCGTTGTTGCAAAGGGCCATTATGGCGAGGAGGTCGAGCGCGCCCTCCTTTTTCAAGTCCTCCCGCGTCATCGGCCCTTTTCCGACGAAGAAGCCGCCCTCGGGCGCGTACCCCGTCCCTGTGACCTCTATCATCCTGTTGTTTACAAAGACCCTTGTGGCGCACATGTGGTTTTGCGTCAGCGTCCCTGTCTTGTCCGTGCATATGACCGTCGCGCTCCCGAGCGTTTCCACCGCCGAGAGCTTCTTGACTATCGCCTTTTTCCCCGCCATCCTCTGAACGCCCATGGCGAGCGAGAGAGAGACGGTTGGGAGCAGCCCTTCGGGTACGTTCGCGACTATGATGCCTATGGCGAATATGAAGCTCTCGGCGTACGTCAGCCCGGCCAGTCCTATGCCGAGGAGGAAGAAGGAGACACCGAGGAAGAGGGCTATGCCGGTCACGACCTTGGTGATGCTGACTATCTCTTTTTGGAGCGGGCTCATCTCGGCCTTTATCGCCTGCGTAAGGTAGGCGACACGGCCTATCTCTGTGTCCATGCCGGTCGCGGTGACGATCATCAAGCCAGCGCCGGAGAGGACTGTCGTGCCGGCGAAGACCATGTTCGGGACCTCTGTCCAGATGAATCCCTTCCCGTCTTCGAGCGGCTCCGAGACCTTGTATATGGGGCGGGACTCCCCGGTAAGCGTGCTGTTGTCGACCCGCATCTCTTCGGAGACGACGAGCCTCCCGTCGGCCGGGACGCTGTTGCCTTCGGATAATCTGATGAGGTCTCCTGGGACGAGGGAGGCCGCGTCGATCTCCCTCTCTTGCCCGTCCCTCACCACTCGGACCTTTTTGGGGAGGAGGTCTTTAAGGGCTTCTACCGCCCTCTCGGCCTTGTACTCCTGCCAGAAGCTGAATGTCGCGTTTATGACGATGACGAGGAATATGGCCCAGCCGAGCTCGGGCATCCCGGCGACGAACGACATGAGGCCGCCCGCCCAGAGGAGGACGGCGAAGAGGTTGAGAAAAATATTATGGAGGAAGTCCTTGAGGAGTGTCGACTTCGCAACCCGTTTGATAGAGTTGGGGCCGGTAAGCTTAAGGCGCGTCCGGGCGTCAGCCTCGGTTAAGCCCGCGGGGGAAGAACCGAGTTCGGAAAAGACCTCGTCCCGCGGTAGCGGCATGTACATGGAGCGCGCAGAGGCCTCCGCCCTTTTTACAGCGCGCAGGGCATCGTCGTCCGACGAGGCAAGGAGGACGGCGTGGCGGAAGGCCGGGTCGAGGACGAGCCCCTCGAGCTTGGATAAGAGTTGCAGATGCGAGCCGCTCTCTTTTATCGGGGATAGTATCAGGAAGAATATCCTGACGCGCGTCTTCCTCGAAGGGTGGGGCAGGGGACGCGTTGAGACCGAGAGCGCGATAGCCGTGTCCTTAACCTCCTCTGAGAGGCAGTGGAAGATCGCGGCGCTTGTGCCGGAGAGTATCCCCTCGGTGGACTCGTGTGCCTTGAGGTCGCAGATCGCCCCGGCCCCGAAGGCGCGGCCCTCGGGGATGAGGCGGCGGGTCATGTCGTCAAGTACGGAGGCGTGGTCCCGCGCCTTTGTGTTGAGTATCACAGCCTTAAGAAGCCTTGATATCTCCATGGGATTTAGCATAGCATATCAAAGGGGCGTTTTTAAGGCAAGGGTGGAAGGGGCAGGTCGGCGCTGAAAAAGTCAAATATTACAGCGGGTTCCCAGTGTAGCCGGATTTGCTTTGAAATAATATGTTTAGCGTGCTAATATATAATGCCCTTTTGTTTGTCTTTCCAAAGAGCTACTTATGCCAGTAAAAGACCGCGACGGTGACCTCGATATGCTGCTTGAGAAGATCTTCAATGAGAGGGGTTGGGACTTCCGAAACTACAAGAGGTCGAGCGTCATGAGGAGGATATCCAAGAGGCTTGCGCTCCTCGACTGTCCTTCCTACGGAGACTACTCGGTCCTCCTCGACAGGGACCCCTCCGAGTACGACCGTCTTTTCTCAAACCTGACTATAAAGGTAAGCGAGTTTTTCAGGGAGCCCGAGGTCTTCGCGAGGCTCTGCGAGGCCGTAAAGGAGGACTGGCGGGAGAAGGCCCTCAAGGTCTGGTGTTGCGGGTGCGGCCACGGGGAAGAGGCGTACTCGATCGCCATACTCCTCTCCGAGTGTCTCTCCTTCGAGGCGATAAGCAACGCCAGGATATTCGCGACCGACATAGACCACGATGCGCTGGACGCCGCGAGAAAGGCGCTCTACAGGGAGGAGTCGATGAAAAACGTCCTCCAGGACCTCCGCGACAAATATTTTTCCTGTGCGGACGGCCTTTACAAGGTGAAACACAACATACGGAACCTTGTAAAATTCGGCGTGCTCGACATAGTGAGAAACCCCTCTATCTCAGGGGTCGACGTGCTCTTCTGCAGGAACCTCTTCATCTACTTCAATAAATCACTGCAGGCAGAGGTCTTCGAGAAGCTCGATTATTCGCTCAAGCCCGGGGGGCTGCTCGTCCTCGGCAAGGCCGAGGTCATACCGCCCCTATTCGCGCACAAGTACGCCCCGGTCGGCACGAGGCTAAGCACATACAGAAAGAGGACCTGACCATGGCACTCTCGCTCGTAAGGAAGTTCTCCAATATGGCGATGGGCGTGAAACTCACCGTCGTATTCCTCTCCGTCATCCTCCTGCCGATGACGCTCCTCGCCTATATCTCCTACAGCGTAATAGACTCGAGGCTCCAGAAGGACGCCCAGGAGAAGATAAACATGGGGCTCAAATCCGCCTGGACCGAGTATTACGTCAGGGGCGACCAGATGCGCTACGGCATGCTCCAGGCGGCGTCGATGGAGGAGATAAGGTCCGCGGTCGAGAGGGGCGACAAGCAATATCTCCGGCGTGTGATACTGACGTGGAAGGAGATGAGGCCCTACGTCGACGTCTGGATAGTCACGGACACGCGGGGGCGCGTGATAGCGAGGCTGAACAGCGAATCGTCGGGCGACACGGTCAGGATAGGCGGGATGTTGGAGAGGGCGGTCGAGACCGGCGAGCCGAGGATATCTAGCGAGATATTGTCAAGGGATGTGCTCCGGAAAGAGGGCGCCCCGCTCCTCAATAATGAAGGGCGCGCGAGGCTGGAGGGCGGCGTGGAAGACGCCGCGCCAGTCATGGCGCTCGTCGTAGCGACCCCGGTCTTCGACGGCAGGCGCAGGCCCCTTGGCGCGATAATAACGGCGGACATACTGAACAACGACGATTACATCCCGCACACGGTCTCAAGCAAGATACCGGGGCTCCTTACCTCCATTTCAGCCGGTGACAAAAGGATATCGTCGAACATAGTGGATTTAAGCGGCAGGTCGGTTAAAGGGACGAGCCTGCCCGCGGACGCGCTCCGGGTAGTCAGCGCCGGCAAGCCCGTATTCACGGAGTGGGAGTTGACCGGCGCGACCCTCATAACCATGTTCGAGCCCATAAGGAACTCCGAGGGGGCTGTGATAGGCTCCTTGAGCGTCGGCATCTCGAAGGAGCATCTCTGGGAGATACAGGAGGAGACGCAGTGGATAATCGCGCTCATAACCGTCCTCGGGCTCGCCTTCTCGCTCCTTGCCGCCATCGTCTCGACGAACGAGATAACGAGGCCCTTGAAGTCCTTGAAGGACAAGCTTGGGGAGTTCGCGAGAGGGGACCTGCGCGTCAGGGTCGTTGTCGGCGATAACGGCGAGACCAGAGACGAGTTGAAGACCCTCGGCAGGGCCTTCAACTCAATGATGGACGGGGTCGAGAGGCGCGAGGAGGAAAAGGAGAGATACCTAAGGGAGATAGAGGAGAAGAACACGGAGTTCGCCGAGCTGAACGAGGAGATGAAGACCGCGAACGATAGCCTGGAGGTCGCCTACGAGGAGACGCAGAGTCAGACCGAGGAGCTCCACGCGATAAACGAGGAATTGAAGCTCCTGAACGAGGACCTCGACAGGAAGAACCTCGAGCTCCAGAGGGCGAACAGGATAATAACCGAGGAAGAGGAAGCGGTAAGGAGCGCCAAGGAGAAGCTCCGTTTCATATACGACAGCATCACGGACTTCATACTCCTCGTCGATTACGATCACAGGATACTGGAAGCGAACAGGTTCTTCACCGAGCGGTTCAGGACTACCGAGTCGGCGGTCGCCGGGGAGAAGATATACCAGATCATGTCCCTGGAGGCGCCGAAGAACTGCCCCATAAGGAGGGCGATCCAGACATCAATGCATGTGGAGACCGAGTTGACGACCACCGACGGCAGGGTCTTCACGTGGCACGTCTACCCGTCCGTGAACGATAACGAGAGCCCGAGGAGGGCCGTCCTCTACATAAAGGACATAACCGAGCAGAGGATGATGCAGAACAAGCTCATGCAGGCGGACAAGCTCTCGTCCTTGGGCGAGCTCGTCTCAGGCGTGGCGCACGAGCTCAACAACCCGCTGACAGGGATCATGTGCTTCTCCGAGCTCCTCCTTGAGGGCAGGTGCTCCGACGAGGTCAAGGGGAAGCTCAAGAAGATAAACGACGCCTCCCACAGGTGCAAGAAGATAATCGAAAACCTCCTTACATTCGCGCGCTGGAAGAGGCCGGAGAAGAAGTACGAGAACGTGAACAAGGTCGTAAGGGAGTCGGTGGACTTAAGGGCCTACCAGCTCAAGGTCGACAACATCGAGGTCGTCTTCGATCTCGACGAGGCTGTCCCCTATACCATGATAGACGACGATCAAATTCACCAGGTCTTTTTGAACCTCATAAACAACGCCAGGGACGCCATAAAGGAGAAGGGCGAGAGCGGCAGGATAAGGATAACGTCCAGGCACTCGGGCGGCAGGATAATAGTGAAGTTCGAGGACACGGGCAAGGGCATGCCGGACGAGATAGCGGGGAGGATATTCGACCCGTTCTTCACGACCAAGGGCGTCGGCAAGGGCACGGGGCTGGGGCTGTCCATCTCCTACGGGATAATCAACGAGCACGGAGGGGCCATCTACGCCTCGTCCACGCCGGGGTACGGCTCCACTTTCGTTGTCGAGCTCCCGGTCCTTGAGGCGTCGAGGCACTCCGAGTGCGTCGTCCCCAGGGCGTACGCAAGGATAGACGCCGAGAAGCTCCGGGAAAGGGGCCTGCGCGCGCTCATACTCGACGACGAGCCGATAGTGCTGGACCTCCTCTACGAGGCGCTCTCCTATTCAGGGTTCTCGGTCGACAGGTGCGACTCAGGCGAGGACGCGCTCTGCAAACTCAGGGAGACGGACTACGACCTCATCTTAAGCGACATCAAGATGCCCGGGCTCGACGGCAAGGGGTTCTACAACGCGGTCAGCGGCGTGCGGCCCGAGGCCCAGAGGAGGATAGTCTTCATCTCCGGCGACAGCCTGAACAAGGAGACCCAGCAGTTCCTCCGCGAGACCGGGAACCTCTCGCTCAACAAGCCCTTTACCGTGGACCAGCTGAACGACGTCATATCGAGGCTCTTGTTCTGAGAAACGGCCGTATCCTTATGGGAAGAAGAATGGGGCCTCTCATAAATATGCGCGGGGCAGGAGAGGGCCTGGCAAGGGGACTTGTGCGCCTTGAAAACCGGCGGGGCCGGTAAAGAATATGTTTTCGATTAAAAAAGGCAGGATAATCATATACAGGCTCTTCGACGTGGGCCTTGAGATCGACCTCGGCAATATCGAGAGGAGCGCAAGGGACGGCGCAAGGAGATTGCAGTTCTCCAGGTACCCGTACATGAAGGCGCTCCAGTTCGCCAACCCGCCTATCTCATTCGACCTCCAGTCTTTCGTAAAACCCCTCTTCGGCGTTGATACGAAGGTGAACGTCGTGGCCAAGGCCTACGACTTCGGCGTCCTCTCTATCGCCTTCGACATCCCGATACCCCGGGGGGCCACCTTCGCCGAGCTGGAAAAGACGACCCAGGCGCTCGACGCCGACCGCTCGATAGACGCCCTGGCAAGGGACTACGTTGGACAGCTCGCCGAGTCGATCTCCGGCGCGATAGCCGCGCCGGAGATCAAGGAAGGGTTCGTCGAGGACTATGCGATAATCTACGTGGAGGAGCTCGGGGAGGGGATGAGGATATCCGAGTTCCTCTCCAGGTACGACCCGGCGAGACTGCTCCTCTACGAGACGAGGGAGTTGAGCGCTTTCATGAGGCGGGAGACGCTCCGTCACAGCTTCAGCTACTGCGACGACGACCTCATCATAGTCCACCTCGACAACGCCTTCATAATCGACCCCTCCGGGAGCTCCGACCTGCCGGATGTGCTTGAGTTCGCGAACGCCCAGATATTCGAGCTCAGGTACTACGACGGGGTCATAGACAAGGAGCTTAAATCCATATACGCGACACTCGCGGGAAAGAGCGTCTCGGTCATGAGCCTCCGGTCGTTTGAGAGGCTCGCGAGAAAGATCACACGGACCGTAACCGAGATAACCGAGGTGACGGAGCGGGTGAACAACGCCCTTAAGGTCACCGAGGACGTCTACTACGCGAGGGTATACAGGACCTTCATGGGGCTTCTTCGGAGCCGCGACCTCGAGGTAGGCATCCGCGAGAAGCTCCAGATAGTCATGGACACCTGCAAGATGCTCCACGACGAGATAGCCTCCAAGCGCGCCTACTTGATAGAGCTCGGCATACTCCTTCTCTTCGTCGTGGACATAGTCATCGTGCTCGCCGGGCTCTGAACGAACGCCGCCCCGCACTTGCTCCCGTTGCTTGCAATCCTGACGATTTGTAAATATAATGTTCATGTGAACGCGCCTGGCATCACCATGAAGAAGCCGATCAAGGTATTCATAGCGGACGACCACCCTGTTCTTCGAAGCGGGATAAGGTCGCTTTTCGCCCCCTTCCCGGAGTACACGGTAGCGGGAGAGGCGGACAACGGCCTCACCGCGCTTAAGCAGATAGCGGACTTAAGGCCCGACATCGTCATCATGGACATAACCATGCCGGACCTTGACGGCATAGTCGCCACAAAACGGGTCATGGAGGAGTTCCCGGAGACGAAGGTCATCATGCTCTCCATGCACGCCGACGTCTTCCACGCCATTGACGCGTTCAGGGCCGGGGCGATGGCCTACGTGCTCAAGGACTCGGCGCCGGACGAGCTTTTAAAGGCCGTCCGCAAGGTCGCCTCAGGCTCCAAGTACGCGTCCCCGGCGGTATCCGAGGAGCTTTTCAACGACTTCGTCGATATCATAAAGAAGGACAATTCGCAGGACCCGTTCGATTCCTTAAGCGCGAGGGAAAAGGAGATACTGAAGCTCATCGCCGACGGCGCGACGAGCAAGGTGATAGCGGAGAAGCTCTTCATATCCGTATCCACGGTCAAGAGCCACAGGAACAACATCATGAAGAAGCTCAAGGTGAACGACATGGCGAACCTCATAAGGATAGCGATCAAAAAAGGCATGGTACAGCCGGACTGAAAGAACACCGCACCCGTTCCTCCCCTTCGTTTTTCGTAGAAATCCCTCAATTTATGTTGTTAAGAGACAGCCGTCAGGCAACGCGGCGCGTCTTCATTCGCCCGCGGCGTAGTCCCCAGGACTACCCGAAAAATCAACCCTTGAGCCAGCCCAAAATAGACCATAGTGCCCATTGAGCAAATACGGCTCTTTCCGATATTATTCCTATACGACAAAGAGGTCGCCTTATGCAGAGGATGCTCAAAAACTTTTCTTTCGCGGATGAGGCTGTGATGGACAAAACGATAATGATCGTCGATTGGCACCATGGGATAAGGTCGATGATCTCCTACACGCTCGCGCTCGAACACTACGGGGTAGTCACCGCCGGGTCGGTTGCCGAGGCGATCGAGATGATCAAGGCGGGCCTTAAGCCCGACCTTATCATCGCGGAGTTCGACATGGATAGCGGCCCTACCGGCGCGGAGCTCGCGAAGAGCATAAGGTCCAACCCCGAGACATTCGACATGCCGTTCATCATCATGGCCTCTGAATACAGGCTTAACAGGGAGCAAGAGTGGAAAAACGCCGGCGCGACCGGCTGTATAGTGAAGCCTTTCACGGTGAACGAGCTTCTTGACTCAATAAGGCGCGCAACAACCTAAAGAGGGGACTACGATGAACATACATTCGCTCAAAACAAGGTTTATAGGGAGCTATCTCTTCCTGCTCCTGCTCCTCATTATACAGATACCAGTGACGTATTATCTCGTCGGCGGCATGTCCAGGAGGTATGCCCAGGTCGACGAGGCGGGTTCCTTGAGGAAGCGGACGGTCGAGATGGCCGAGATACTTAACAGGCACATCATGACCGGCAACGAGGCTCTCGAGCAGGAATTCCAGGCGAAGAAAAAGGAGTTCGGCGAGGTCATCGACGGCCTCAAGACCGGCTCAAGGGGCGTGGAGCCGCTCAAAAGCCAGGAGATGCTCGACAAGCTCTCTGTGATAGAGAAAGAATGGGTCTCCATGCGCGCGTCCCTTGACAGCGCCATGGAGTCCGGCGACGCGCTCCGCGTCGCCAAGACCGGGATAGAGGAGACGACCTTCCCGCTCGTGGAAAAACTGAACGCGCTCGGGAGGTCATCGGAGACCGTAACGAACGCGAAGGTCAGGACCGTCAAGCTCTCCTACCTCTTCGAGCGCTATATCATTTCATACGACGACAAGGACGAGGTCGCCTCAAGTCTCAAGGAGACCATCGCCGGGTTCGACAAGGACGTCGAGGCCCTTAAAAACTCCGCCGGAGGCGCGGCGTTACCGAAGATGTGGGACGAGAGGAAGGCGCAGCTTGCCGGGGGGATGAATGCGAACGAGGCTTATCACAAGGAGATGCACGGGCTCGTTTACACCTACACCCCGAGGATGGTCGCGGCCGGAAACGACCTTACGAAGGCGATAGCGGCGGAGGCTCGCGGCGCGGCGATGAGGGGTCTTGCTACCCTTACGGCCTCGGCGCTTATCTGCGCCGTATTCACCCTCTTTTTCATCTGGATAGCGAACGACCATCTCATAAAGCCGATAATCAGGGTCAGGGAGACGGTCGAGGAGATAGCCAACGGCGACCTCTCGAAACGGGCCGGAATAAAGGTTAAGTTCCTCGGCCACGAGATCAAGGACGAGATAGCCGGGCTCGGCGAGAGCCTCGACAGGATGGCCGGAGAGATGTCCGGGATAATCGGCAGGATAGCCGAGTCGTCGAGCCGCCTCGCATCGGCTTCGGAGGAGCTCTCGGTCTCGTCCGCGCTCATCTCCGAGGGCGCCGACAGGCAGTCGGGGCAGACCGCGCAGGTGGCTACGGCCATGGAAGAGATGAGCGCGACGGTAATCGAGGTGGCCAAGAACTCCCAGCAGGCCTCCGAGTCCGCAAGGTCCGCCCAGGAGACAGCCGCGAGAGGCGGGGAGGTCGTGGGGCAGGCGATAGAGGCGATGAAGGAGGTCGCCGAATCGACGACAGTGAGCGCCGTTACGGTAAAGTCCCTCGGGAAGAGGTCTGAGGAGATAGGGTCAATCGTATCGGTCATCAACGAGATAGCCGACCAGACGAACCTCCTTGCGCTTAACGCCGCCATAGAGGCGGCCCGCGCCGGCGAGCAGGGCAGGGGATTCGCCGTAGTGGCCGACGAAGTGAGGAGGCTCGCCGAGAGGACCTCGAAGGCAACCAAGGAGATAAGCGGGATGATAACGGCCATACAGGAGGAGACCGGGAAGGCCGTAGGCGCGATGAACTCCGGAGTCTCCAGGGTCGAAAACGGCGTGAAGCTCGCGAACCAGGCCGGAGAGGCGCTGCATCAGATAGTAAGCGGCGTTGAGAATGTCTCCGAGATGATAGGACAAATAGCGACATCCGCCGAGGAGCAGAGCGCGACGACGGACGAGATAACCCAGTCGATGGATTCGATCGCCGGGGTCGCGGTGGCCAACGTGGGGTCCATAGCGGAGGTCTCTCACGCGACGGAAGACCTCGCGAAACTCGCCGCGGAGCTCCAGGATCTGGTCGCTAACTTCAAGACAACAGCCAAAGCGGAGAGGGAGGCCAAGGAGGCCCCCGGTCCTTCTAAAGATGCTTCAAGCCGCAAGTTTGTGCCCCGCCTGCTGAAAATCGAGAACGCTTAAGTATCCCGCATAAACCCCCGAGCCGGACCACCCGCCGCCCCCTGACCACCAGGGGGCGCTCCCCATTTCTTTTTATAAAAATTGTTATTTTTCCTGACTGCTCGGCGCAGGGCCAAAGTCTCGAACGGAGCCTTAGGGGTAAATCAAATTTTCAGCCGTTTGATATGAATTTGCCCGTCCGGCCAGGACCGTCGGGCGAAAATAGAAATGCTCAAATATTTGCCATATATGCTCCGCTTTTTATTTCCGCCCTTCCTTGACCTCAGAAAAAATCCCTAATTTTTATTTTTACCTATAGCCTAAAAACATCCTTGAAATGTGAAAGAGAAATGCTATTATATGTGACTTAATTCGTTGTGACGGCGCGGGGCGTTGAAAATACCTCCTGTGCCTTTAATGTCGGGGCGTGGCTCAGCCTGGTAGAGCACCGCGTTCGGGACGCGGGGGTCGGAGGTTCGAATCCTCTCGCCCCGACCAAATAAATCAAGGGGTTACAGGTTTTCAGCCTGTAGCCCCTTTGACTTTTCAGGGTGTTTGTGCAACCCCTGTGCAACCAATAAAAAAGCCGCCCACCTCGAAAAGGTGAACGGCCATAGCCTGAGCCGCCTCAAAAAAGAATAAATGACAATAGGCCGCTATATCTCTCTCTTCACCTTCTCATTCATCCATGTAATCAGGCCGTCAACCGGGTAAAACACTTTGCGCCCCATTCGTCCGCGTGGGGGACCCTGCCCCAAAGAATCCAGATTTGCCAGGGTTCTGCTGTTTAACAATCCACCTGAAAATTTGTTTACCTGAGATCGCGCCACGATTGCGGACGGCCACTTTTTCGCAAGCTCCGAGAAATTCATATAACCTCCTATAAATTCCCTTCATCCCTAATATACGGGGAGCTTGTATATAAGAAAATACGGTTTAATGCGAGGAATAGGGGGTATTTTTGCTGAAATCGAAGCCCAAAAGTCCGCTCAGCGGACAATTGGGCTTTTGTTTTTCAGGGAGCGGCCACAGTTTTTCCCGCGGCTGAAGCGGGGGGATTCCGCGCCGCTTGACTGAATTTATCATAAAATACCCCGTTTCTCCCTCATTAAACCCGCTTTTTTCGAGTCTTCCATCCTTCTATACTATCTTTAACGGGGTTCATGGCGGGCTCCGATAGAGGTGATGAAGCCTCACGATTATTGCCGATGCCGGCAGGAGGTGAATCGGGAACCACGCTTTATTGGCGAGGTTCTTAATTTAATCCATATTTTTTATGGAAAGGAGTCACATATGAAAAGGTTTCTCGCAGTTGCGGTAGCGGTAGCCTCAATCGGTTTCATCACCGCCGGAACAGCTTCAGCCGTTGACTCATACAGCGCAGGCGACGCCGCCTCAGGTATAGCCTCCTCGAGGCACAACCTCGGCGGGTTCTCGATGCACATAGGTGCCCGGGGCACGACCGAAGTCTGCGTCTTTTGCCACACGCCGCATCACTCAAACACCGCGAACGGCCTTAAACCCATGTGGAACAGAGGCGCCTCCGCTCCGACCTCCTTCACGGCATACGGCACCACGATAGGCGGCACCACGATTGCCAACACCGACATCGGCTCGACCTCGCTTGCCTGTCTTTCATGCCACGACGGCGTAACCACCTTCGACAACATCATGAACGCCCCCGGCAAGGGAGGCGTATCCACCGCCGGTTCGGACCTCGGCTGGAGGTTTAAAATGCCCGTGGGCGGCTATTTGACCGGAGTAAACTCAGGATCCCCTATCGTATATGAAACGAAATCGAGGGATAGTCCTCCGTTTTTTAGCTTAAACGGGAATATTGTGGAAAAAACCTTCTGAAGTCCGATATTCTTTCTGTTTTCCGGAGAAACTTCCTTTTGAAGTAAATCGGCATATGACTTTTTGGCAATGCCGAGAAGGTCGTCCGGCCACTGGATGTTAAGATTTCTAGCAAGTATCTTTCTGATTACCGCCATGCCGCCAATAGCCCCCGGCGCCTCTTGTAAGGGCCGGGGGCTTCCTTTCGTTCTCAGTAGTTGACGCTCGCGTTGACCTAATCAGGGAGCTTGTTCATGCCGAACTTATAGTAGCCGGCGGCGTTGCTGTAGGCCGGGTTGCCGGGAACCCTTACGTGGGGGAAAAGCTTTGTTATCTGTCCCGCGAAGAGCTCTGCCCCGCCTCCGACCAGAAGTATCTCATCCACATGGGCGCCGCTCTTCCAGTTCGTCTTCGCCGTATGGGTTATGAACTCGGCCCAATAGGCCACCTCCTTGTCCACGAGGTCCTTTATCCCGTAGGGTTTGCCGTATAACTTTATCTCCTTGGTCAGGAGGGCGTTCCTGGCCCGTTCGTGGGTAAGATCGAGGTTGTAAAGCTCCTTGGCCTGCTTTATGAGCCTGTCCACGAGGTTGGATACCCCGACGTCGAGGGTGCCGGAGGCCATGCCCTCGTGCTGCTTGCCGTCGGTTATGAGAATGAAGTCCGTGGTCCTGTAGCCGATGTCGAAGATGCCTATCGTGTTGTGGAGACTGTCCGTCCTGACGATATGGCCGTTTGCGTCCATGATGTAGTTGAAGTAGCTCCCGAAGGGCTGAGGCATGACCCGGACGTTCTGGACCCAATAGGTGCTGCCCTTGATGACGTAGGTGCCGCAAAGCCTTTCCTTGAGGCTGTCCTTGCACTCGTTGTACTCGGACACCGGGAGGCCGGTCACGACCATCACGTTGCCCGGCTTGACTAAGGAGAGGGCCTTCTTGAAGAAGGCAATATAGAGGTCTTCCATGAACCAGGTCTTGTACCTCACGTCGAGAGTGAAGGGGGCCCTCTTGGCGTCGTTGCCAACGAGGTACATGGAGCCGTTTGTCTCGACTGGAACCATGTCCTCGCCTATGCCCGTTGAGAATACCTCTTCGTTGTACGGCGTGATGAGGGTGGGAAATGTCGTGTTGAGGTTATTTCCGACGAGCTTTACGTCGCCAAAGCCTATGTCTATTCCTACCGCGTGCATGTTTTTTTATCTCCTTTCGTTTAGAAGTCGGTTGGAAAGTTGTCGTCGCCTGCGTTTCTCCCCGGCGTGGTCGTTACCGAAGGGACGGTATCCTTATGGGCCCTTGCCGGAAGCGATCCCTTCAAGAGGTCGGTTATCATCTTCTTGGCCTCGTATGCCCTGTATCGTCGCTGGACGTTTTTGAAGTATTCGAACACCTCGCCGTCCTTTTCCGAGATGGTGAACTTGATAAGAAGCTTTTCGCCGTTGTCACGTGCCATTTTTTCGCTCCTTTCGGATAAATTGTCGTTTTAAGTCATCCAAACTATCTAAGCGTCACTTAAAAGGTCATGAGCAACCCTGAAAGACCGGCATTAGCAGTCTGAGGGTTATTTAAAGTACCGCTGTGGTCTTAAACATTCCTTCTTCCCGTAAGATAATGAATACCCCATAAACGTTTCCGAAGAAACCCGGTTTAATAGCTTGGAAGAGTGGTATTTACCTGTTTTCGGGCAGGGGTAGGGATCGTTCAGGTGGTGGAAGAATAATTTGGGCTGACAGAAATCCCATTGTGGGATTTTTGTCAGTCACATATTTTCGGTTACGTCGAAAAGGTTGCATGGT
>Ga0209317_1001601_pt1 | contig 19017 bp, 17 predicted proteins | sample RifGroB2_FD_183994 | JGI IMG/M metagenome (GOLD analysis project Ga0209317, IMG submission 183994) | Soil microbial communities from Rifle, Colorado, USA - Groundwater B2 (SPAdes) (version 2) | ecosystem: Environmental > Terrestrial > Soil > Unclassified | place: Rifle, Colorado | collected... | reverse complement strand
TACCACCGGCAGCAGGATTGCGTTGCAGACGCCGTGCGGCAGGTTGTAGAAGCCGCCCAGCTGGTGAGCCATGGAGTGGACATAGCCAAGGCTTGCGTTGTTGAACGCCATGCCGGCCAGGTACTCGGCGTATGCCATCTTGTCGCGTGCCTCGAGGTCCTCGCCGTTAGCGACTGCCGGGGAGAGGTACTTTGCGATCAGCTCGATTGCCTTGATGGCGCAAGCGTCGGTGATCGGGGTTGCGATGGTGGAGACATAGGCCTCAACCGCGTGGGTCAGTGCGTCCATGCCGGTTGCAGCGGTCAGTGCCGCGGGCTTCCCTACCATGAGCAGCGGGTCGTTGATGGCGACGTTCGGAGTGCAGCGCCAGTCGACGATAGCCATCTTCACATGGGTGTCGGTGTTGGTGATGATGCAAAAACGGGTCATTTCGGAAGCGGTGCCGGCGGTGGTGTTGATCGCCACGAATGCCGGCATCGGCTTGGTGGTTTTGTTCACGCCTTCGAAGTCGCGGATGTGGCCGCCGTTGCCGATCACCATGCCAATGCCCTTGGCGCAGTCGTGGGAGCTGCCGCCGCCCAGGGAGATGATTGCATCGCAGCCGTTCTCGTTGTAAACCTTCACGCCGTCATGCACGTTGATGTCGGTCGGGTTCGGCTCAGCGCCGTCGAAGATGACGCACTGGACGCCGGTGGTCTCTACCTGCGCCTTGATCTTGTCGGCAACGCCCATGGCCGAGAGGCCTTTGTCGGTTACGATCAGCGCCTTGGATGCGCCGAGTGCCTTGACCTGGTCGCCTGTCTCTTTAGCGGAACCGATACCCATCAGTGATACTGTCGGAATGTAAAACCCGTACGTCTGCTCTCCTAATGCCATTTTCATTTCCCCCTGTTGGTTTGTCCGGACGTTAAACGGCCGGTTTTTTCACCTGCGATTGATTCGATATTGCATACGCTTTCCTAGAACGGTTTTCTAGGTTATCGCAAACCGCATACCAGAATCGTATCACCTTGCAATTTTTCTTGATGCTACTTTTTTTTCATACAATACCGTATACTTATCCGCCGGCCTGCCGTCGGCCCTTCGGGTTGCCGAATCTGCCGCGTCCTGAAAATGAACAGTTGAGCTGCTCCGTTATGGAGCGTCTGTCATCTTGTGGAACGGACGCTCCGCTGTAGGTGCCGGCCCCGATTCACCGCTCACCGCCGCTATCCCCTCCCCACGAAAATGAGTTCGTTTCCCATGTATTCACGATGTTAGTCACCACGGCTTCGGGGGGCGCCGCAGTTTGTGCGCTCCTGCTCCAAAATTGGTATCGATATTGCCTTGTATACAAATCAAGGTGTGTTCCGATGGCGCCAACCCAGACAAAGGCCGGGAGTTTTTTCATGGAACTGATCGATACCTATGGCAGGCGGATTAACTACTTGCGGCTCTCCGTCACGGACCGCTGCAACATGCGCTGCTGCTACTGTATGCCGGCCGAAGGGGTGGCGAAGCTGGGGCACGGGGAGATGCTCAATTACGAGGATCTCTTTCGCGTGGCAAGCGCCTGCGTCGCCCAGGGGATAGAAAAGATCAGGGTGACCGGCGGAGAGCCGCTGGTCAGGAAGGGGCTGCTACCGTTTCTGGAGCGGCTCTCCGGCATACCGGGATTAAGGGAGCTGGTTCTTACCACGAACGGGCTGCAGTTGGAGGAGCTGGCTTTGCCCCTGCGGCGTGCCGGCGTGGCGAGGCTCAATATCAGCCTCGATTCCCTGAGGCCCGAGACCTTTGCCCGGATCACCCGCGGGGGCGGTCTCGACCGTGTGCTGGCCGGCATCGCCGCAGCCGAGCAGGCGGGATTCGGGCCTTTGAAGATAAACATGGTGGTCATGCGCGGGGTGAACGACGAGGAGATCCTCGACTTCGCCGCGCTCAGCATCGGTAAGCCGTACACGGTGCGCTTCATCGAGTACATGCCGACCCTGCAGGATGCGGGGTGGAACGCACAGAGCATGGCGGGAAGCGAGATCCTGGCGCGTATCGCCGAGCGCTATCCGCTGCTGCCGATGGTCGGCACCGAGATGGCGGGTCCTGCCAGGAACTTCAAGATAGAAGGGGCGGCCGGTGCCATAGGGATCATCACCCCGGTCTCCGGTCACTTCTGCGAGAGCTGTAACAGGATAAGGGTCACCGCAGCCGGCATGGTGCGAGGCTGCCTCTTCTCCGACCGGGGGGGCGATCTGAAACCGCTGCTGCGCAGTTCCGACCCCGGCCCGTTGCAGGCGACCCTGCGCCGGATCGTGATGGAAAAGCCGGGACGGCACGGCATAGCGGAACAGGGGGCGCAAAAGGCCCGTGTGAACATGTCGAGGATCGGCGGATGATGCAGGCTAACGGCGGGACTTGGGGCTGGGGCTGGGGGCCGGATTTTAGGAGGAAGGGATGGCTGCTTCGATAGTCGCGGTAAGTATCAGCAAATCAAAGGGAGAGAAGAAGACGCCGGCAGAATCGGTGCATCTCAGGGCGGACTACGGCATCATCGGGGACGCGCATGCGGGCGACTGGCACCGCCAGGTGAGCCTCCTGGCCGAGGAGAGTATCGCGAAGATGGTGGCGCTCGGACTCGCCGTGGGGCCGGGCGACTTTGCCGAGAATATCACCACGCAGGGGCTGGATCTGGTGCAGCTTCCCATCGGGACCCGTCTCGGTATCGGGCCGGTGGTGCTGGAAATCTCCCAGATCGGGAAAGTCTGCCACACCCGGTGCGCCATTTTTTACCAGGCGGGCGACTGCGTCATGCCCAAGGAAGGGGTGTTCGCGACGGTGGTGAGTGGCGGCGTAATCAGGCCGAATGACGAGATTCAGCTGCTTTAAACGGCGGCATAAATAAGAAAACAGTCGGCAAGGGGGAGTTCATGAAGGACAAGAGCAGCAAGAAGGCCAATATCATCTCCATACGCATGAGCGATGAGGAGAGAGACGAGATTCAGCGGTTGATGGACAGCAGGAACAAGAAGGCGTCGTTCATCATGCGCGAGGCGTTTGCCATGTTCAAGGAGCAGTGGGAGCTTTCCAGGCGGATGGAGTCGCCGATCGAGCATTAGCGGTTACCAATAGCGACAGTCACGAGGATTTCTCATGTATGTAGTAGCTTGCATCAAACAGGTTCCCGACACGACACAGGTGCAGATCGACCCGGTCACCAACACGCTGGTGCGGGACGGGATTCCCTTCATCGTCAACCCCTACGACACGCACGCGCTCGAGGAGAGCCTGCGCATGAAGGCCCGCTACGGCTTCAAGGCGGCGGCGCTTTCCATGGGCCCCCCCAACGCCGAGGCGGCCCTGAAGAAGGCGCTCGCGCTCGGCGTGGACGAGGCGATCCTCCTCTCCGACCGTGCCTTTGGCGGCGCCGACACGCTTTCTACCAGCAACGTGCTCGCGGCCGCCATCAGGAAACTGGCGCTGCAGGACGAGGTCGGCATCGTCTTCTGCGGCAAGCAGACCATCGACGGCGATACGGCGCAGGTGGGGCCGGGCATCGCGATCAGGCTCGGCTTTTCCCAGCTGACGCTGGTGGACCGGATCGAGCATCTGGATTTCCTGACCAGGAAGATCCGTGTGCGGCGCAAGCTTGAAGGGCGCTACGAGATCGTGGAGGCGAGGCTCCCGGCGATGATCACGGTGGTGCGGGAGCTGAACCGTCCGCGCTATCCTACGGTGCCGATGCGGCTCAAGGCGGCGCAGGCGGAAGTCCAGGTCTGGGACAACGGCGAGTTGAAGCTGGACCCGAATACCATCGGCCTGAAGGGTTCGCCAACCTGGGTAAGCAGGATCTTCTCGCCGGAGCGAAGCCAGGGAGAGATGCTGGGCGACGGCCTGCAGGACCCGGCCGGCACGGCGCGCCTCCTGGTGGAGCGGCTGGTTGCCAGGGACATGCTGGCGCTGTAGAGCCGGTCACGGTCACTGCAGGCGGGGAGAGTCACCGGAAACCGGTGGACGGCATGGACGTGATGGACGGCATGGACTTTATGGACCTGACGAGAGGTGGGGAAAAGAATGAGTGAGGCAAAAGCAAAAATAAAGAAGCCGCGGGGCAAGGTCAGGCTCCTGACGGGCAAGTGCATCGCCTGCGGCGCGCGCTGCCAGAGCATCTGCCCGGTGGACGGCATCGAGATGAACGAGGCGGGCGAGCCGCAGATCGAGCTTGCCAAATGCATCGGCTGCCTGAAGTGCGTTAAGGCCTGCCCGGGCTCGGCGCTGGAAATCTTCTATTCCCCGGAGGAACTGGAGATCCTGGCGGCGCTCGCCGGGCAACAGGAACTGTCCGAGGCGGAGGCCGATCCGGATGAGTTGGCGCGCCGGGAGCTGGTGGCGGCCTACCGTGGGGTCTGGGTCTTCATCGAGCAGACCGAAGGAGAGGCGGCCCGGGTCTCATGGGAGTTGCTGGGCAAGGGGAGAGAGCTCGCCGGGAAGCTGGGCGTGGAGCTCTGCGCGGTGGTCATGGGTGACCAGGTGGAACACCTGTGCCGGGAGGCCTTCAGCTACGGCGCGGACAAGGCCTATCTCATAGACCAGCCGGTGCTGCACCATTACCGGACTTACCCGTACCTGGACGCCCTTTGCCACCTGATCGACATGTACAAGCCGGAGATTATCCTCATGGGCGCCACCGGGATGGGACGCGATCTGGCCGGGGCCGTAGCCACCCGGGTCAGGACCGGTCTCACGGCGGATTGCACCGGGCTCGACATCGACGACAAGCGCAACCTGATGCAGACCCGTCCCGCGTTCGGCGGCAACATCATGGCCACCATCATGTGCGACAGGTTCCGCCCGCAGATGGCGACGGTGCGCTCCCACGTCATGCCGATGCCCGAAAAGGTCCCCGGGCGCAACGGGAGGACCGTCTTCGCCTCGCTTCCGATCAACGAAGCAGACGTCTTCACCAAGGTGCTGCAGGTGATCCGCGACGGCAAAGGGGGGGATGTCGACATCGCCGGCGCCGAGTTCATCGTCTCCGGCGGGCGCGGCATGATGGCCAAGGAAAACTTCTCCATCCTGAAGGAACTGGCGGACGAACTGGGCGGCGTAGTCGGCGCCTCGCGCAGTGCGGTAGACGCCGGGTGGATGCCGGCAGACCGCCAGGTGGGGCAGACCGGCAAGACGGTCCGGCCCAAGATCTACATCGCCTGCGGCATATCGGGCGCCATCCAGCACCTGGTCGGCATGCAGGACTCTGACCTTGTCATCGCCATCAACCGCGACAAGGAGGCGCCGATCTTCGAGGTGGCGAGCTACGGCATTGTCGGGGACCTGTTCCAGATCGTCCCTGCCATAACGAGCCTGCTGCGCGAGATGAAAGCCGCCAAGGCTCCGGCCGTAGCGGGTAGCCCCGACGAAGGCGTCAAGGCCGCGTAAGCTGCAACCATCTTTATCAAACTCCCCCTCGCCTCCGGGAGAGGGTCGGGCGAGGGGAGAGGAGACACAGCCCTGAGCCTTTCCCAAAAGAGTGGAACCTCTTTGCAAATGCCGTGGCCGTCGCCGGCCCGATCTAGAAGGATATAACTATGCAACCTGATCCTGTCATCTTCTCACCGTTACTGGCGGCCGCCTGCGTCGTTTTCGCCTGGAGCTGCTACCGCCGTTTCAGCCTGGTCGCCGTCGGCGCGCCGGAAGACCGCTTCTCCCGTGCCGGGGAAAGGGTGAAGGGGATGTTCCTGTTCGCCTTCCTGCAAAAGCGGGTGGTTAGCCGTCCCTTCGGCATCAATCACGTTTTTATCTTCTGGTCCTTTCTGGTGCTGGCCATCGCCAACACCGAGTTCCTCATTGCCGGGGTGTTCCCGCTTGCCCGCCTTTCCCTGCTGCCGGCAGCCGTGTACCAGCCGCTACTCACGGTCTTTGATCTGGTCTCGCTTTTCGCCCTGGGCGCGGTGGTGGTCGCCATGGGCAGAAGGGTGGCGGCACCCCCCTACCAGGGTGCTCGCACCGGCGAGGCGTTCGGCATCCTTTCCATGATCGGGGTGCTCATGCTCGCCTATTTCGGCGTGCATGCCGCCGAGATAGCCTTGGGGCAGGAGCCCGCGGCGCAGGCCATGCCGGTCTCCTCGGCGCTGGCTGACGTTCTCGCCGGCATGAACGGGGTGCCGCTGGAGAGTTTTGCCCTCGCATCCTGGTGGCTGCACGCGGTCGTGCTCCTTTTCTTCTTGAACTACCTCCCCTACAGCAAGCACATGCACATTCTGGCGGCGATCCCGAACTGCTACTTCAAGGGGTTGGAGACGCCGAACATCCAGGCGCGGGAGGAATTCGCCGAAGGGAACGCCTACGGCGCCGGGCGCATCGACCGCTTCACCTGGAAGGACCTCTTCGATTCCTTCTCCTGCACCGAGTGCGGCCGCTGCGAGAAGAGTTGTCCCGCTGCCGCCACCGGCAAGCCGCTTAATCCGCGCCTGGTCATGCACGACATCAAGGTTAACCTGCTCGCCAACGCTCCCCAACTGCAGAAAGGGGGCGTCGCGACCGTGCCGGTCATCGGAGACGGGGAAGGGAGCGTCAGCCAGGGTGCCCTCTGGTCCTGCACGACTTGCGGCGCCTGTCTTGCCTCCTGCCCGGTCTTCATCGAGCAGATGCCGAAGATCACCAAGATGCGCAGGCACCTGGTGCAGATGGAGGCCGACTTCCCCGAGGAGTTGCTGAACCTCTTCGAGAACATGGAGCAGCGCTCCAACCCGTGGGGCATCGCCCCGGGCGAGCGTGGCAAGTGGGCCGGCGGCCTTGAGGTGAAACAGTTCGAGGCGGAAAACACCGAATACCTCTTCTACGTGGGATGCGCCGGTTCCTTCGACTCCAGAAGCAAGCAGGTCACCCTCGCCATGGCGCAGATCCTGGATGCGGCGGGCGTTTCCTGGGGCATCCTCGGCAAGGAGGAGAAGTGCTGCGGGGAGAGCCTGCGCAGGCTGGGCAACGAGTACCTGTTCGACAAGACGGCGCGGGAGAACGCCGCCCTTTTCCAGGAAAAGCGGGTACAGAAGGTGATCACCCAGTGCCCGCACTGCTTCACCACCTTGAAGAACGATTACCGGCAGTACGGTCTGGAGCTGGAGGTGATTCCGCACGCCGAGCTTATCGAGTCGCTCATGGCGCAGGGAAAGCTGAACCTGGACCAGCAGGGTGTGAAAGCGGGGAACGTCGTCTTTCACGATTCCTGCTACCTGGGCCGGCATAACGGGATCTATGAGGCGCCGCGTAGCGTCATCGCCCAGGCAACCGGCAGCGCGCCGGCGGAGATGGAGAGAAACCGCGAGAACTCTTTTTGCTGCGGCGCAGGCGGCGGGCGCATGTGGATGGAAGAGCATCTCGGGGAGAGGATCAACCTGAACCGGGTGAACGAGGCGCTGGCCGGGTCTCCCGACACCATCTGCGTCACCTGTCCCTACTGCATGACCATGATGGAGGACGGCCTGAAGGACTGCTCCAGCGGGGGGACCAAGGTGAGGGACATAGCCGAGCTGGTGGCCGAGGGGTTAAAGACGGGGCTGGGGACTGGGGAGTAGGGGAAGGCAGGATCGATACAAGAGGAACGTAAATGCAAAACTGCGCCGCAGCACTGTCCGATATCATGCCGGCTACCGAACCGGCTTTGCTTGACTACCCATCCAAGCTGTTCGTGGAAACGACCAGCCGCTGCAACCTGAACTGCGTCATGTGCATGAAGCAAAACGGCGACGGCGGCATGAGGGACGGGGACCTGGACCAGCAGACCTTTCAGGCGCTGGAGGCGACGTTGCCCAATCTGGACGCGCTGGTGCTGAACGGGGTCGGCGAGCCGCTGCTAAATCCACGCCTGGAGCAGTTCATCGGTCGGGCCAAAAGGGTGATGCCGGCGGGTAGCTGGACCGGCTTTCAATCGAACGGCCTCCTCCTCTCCAACCTGCGCGCCATCTCGCTGCTCAACGCCGGAATCGACAGGATCTGCCTCTCCATGGACGGGGTCGATGCCTCCACCTTCAGCGCCATCCGCGCCGGGAGCCAACTGCTCGACCTGGAGCACGCCTGCAACGCGCTGGTAGCTGCCAAGGAGTCATGCCGGCGCCCCGAGATGGAGATCGGCGTGGAATACGTCGTGATGCGGGATAACCTGGCCCAACTCCCTGCGGCGCTCGCCTGGGCGGCGGAGCGCGGCGCCACCTTTGCCATCGTGTCACACCTGCACCCCTTCGACGAACCCCACCTGGAAAGGTGCAGCTACGACATCTGCACCGATGAGGCGATCTCGCTGTTCCAGTGCTGGAAGAGCAAGGCCGACCTGAAGGGGGTCGACATCGGGCGCTACTTCGAGATCCTTTGGAATTACAGCAAGTCAGTGGAGGAGCGCCGCATCGTCGAGTTCGTGGCGGCCATGAAGGCGGACGCGCAGCAGCGCGGCATCGCCCTCGACCTGAAGAGGCTCTTCACCCTGGACGGCGAGCGGATACAGGAAAGTCAGAGCGTCTTTGAAGAGGCGATGAAGGTCGCGCGCAGGACCGGTATGGACCTGCGGCTCCCCGAGATTGCCCGGCGCGAGAAGCGCGGCTGCAGCTTCATCGAGCAGGGGAGCGCCTTCGTCTCCTGGGACGGCAGCATGCATCCCTGCTACCACCTTTGGCACCAGTGCCGCTCCTTCGCCAACGGCTGGCTGCACCCGGTCAAGCCGCGGGTCTTTGGCAACGTGACGGAGCGCGGGGCGCTGGACATCTGGAACGGCGCAGACTTCCGCCGCTACCGCGAGAACGTGCTGCGCCACGATTACCCGTCCTGCTCGGAGTGCAACTGTTCCCCCTGCGACCTGGTGCAGGCGGAGCTGTTCGACAAGGACTGCTACATCAACACGGAGCCGTGCGGCAGCTGTCTCTGGAGTTCCGGGGTGTTCCGGTGTTTGGACTAGAGATCCCCCGTCATCTCCTGCAACAGATAGAGCTTTACGTTCATCTTGCGCACGCACTCGACTACTTCGCGCAGGCTGTCCTCATCGAGCCCGCACTCCTCGTCGATCCCCTGGAAGTAGGGATACCCCTTGGGAAGCGGGGTCAGTGCGCCGTCGCGCTGCAGCATCGCATCGACCAGATCGTTGACCCGCCCCTCGGCTTCCCAAGGATCGCGGTAGTTGAACTGGCGCGCCACCACGTTGAGCCCCATGCCGTTATCAAATAACGCCTTCACCTCGAAGGAGAATTCCCTGGGGGCGCTGTAGTTTTCGCTCCGCCCGGATCGTATCATCACCTGCGCGCCGGCTTCCCGGAGCAGGTCCCCGACTGATTCGGCAGTCATCGCCTTGCAGGTACCACTTTCATCCATCGTCAAACCTCCAATCGCAATTCCATGCCCCATGACACCGGCTTCTCACCGTCTGCCGCGAGCACCCAGAGGGTCGGCAGTTCCATATGCCCAGGTGCGGGACCGACCCCGTCGGTCAGGTAGATCACGGCTGCCGGCAGCGGGTGCATGGTCCTCGCGTACTCGAACACGGGCCGCAGGTCGGTGAAACCGCCGCCGTCGTAGCGCTGCACCGCGAAAGCGGTCCCGCTGAACGCCTCGATGTGCTGGACCCTGCTGTTCACGTACAGCACGGTGATGGAGGCGTCGCGCCCCCGGGCGATCTGCGCCAGTTCCCTGCCAAAGGCCTCTCTCAGCTCGATGACGTTGGTGGAGTCGCTCACATCCACCCCCACCAGCAGGTTCAGGCGATGCCGCTTCCGGGTGCCGGGCGTGTCATGGCCAAAGCGCCGGTGCTCCCGCATCCAGGTGCTTTTCCTCCCGACCCTGCCGGCTGTGGCGATGAACTGCCGCAGTATCTGACGCCAGGGGATGGGGGAGGGGCGCAGCAGGCCCTCCACCACCTCCCTGATCTCGGCGGGCGCCTCGCCATCGCTGCCGCGCAGGCTCTCACGTGTCACTGCGCGCAGCATCTCCCGGGCCAGGGGGAGCGGCGTGCTGTCCGCGTCGCTCCAGAGCGCGTGGTCATCGAGGGTGGAGGCGGAAACAGCGCCGTTTCCCGCTCCGGATGCCCCTTGTGCATCCTGCCCTGCGTCGCCGAAACCGCTTCCCTCCAGGTTGCCGACATCGAACGGGCGCACCAGGTGCCGGTAATATTCCTCGGCCGCCAGGCCGTCGGGCATGCCGAACTGCGCCGGGTAGACGGCGTCTTCCGGAAGGCCGGCCGTGGCGGGATTGATGGCAAGGTCGCAGGCGACGTCCCAGTCGTGTCCATTCAGCCCCTTGCCGCGCAGCATGTGCAGATGCAGCAGATGCTTCACCAGGTGCTCCAGGACGGCCCGCTGCTCGCTGGCTGCCAGCCGGGCAAAACAGTCGGGGGCGATTGCCAGGGTTGGGGTGCCGTTACGTATGGTGACCCCGGCCGGCTTTCCCTTCAGGTGACGCTCCTCGCGGCGCAGGTTCAGTATGAAATGGCCGTAAAAGGGGCGCTCCCGCAGCAGCCGCACCACGGCGTTTTCCAGGGTATCGGCGGCCATCCGGCTTAACCCGCCTGCTGGTTGATCGCCTGGATGGCGTCGAAGATGACGCTGTCGTACTTGTCGTCGACCAGTGCCAGGGCGACCTCGGGAATCTTCAGCAAGGTCTTCACAAAACCAAAGCGCAGGTCGCGCGGCAGCACGGAGATGTAGTTTACCAAGTTTTCCTCCTGCTCTTCGGACAGAGCAGGGGATGTCTGCAGTGTGGCGCCCAGGTCGTTGATGGTTGCCGCCTGCACGTCGTCGCGCTGCCCCCTGGCCCGAACGGCCACCGCGGGCCAGTCGTTCAGCACCTCCGCGGCGCTGAGCGGCCGTCCCTTGCGGTCGGAGAGCCAGCGCATGAACATGATGGCCGCTTCCTTGCCGACTATCCCCGCGTAGACCTCCATCTCCAACTCAGGTGGAAACTTGCAGTTCTTTTTCAGGATGCTGACCATCTCCCAGGCTCGCTCGCTCGGTTCCACCTGCAGCTCCATCGGCATCCCCTGCCTGGCGAGCATGCCGGAATTGCCGGCCAGGAATTGGCGCACCTCGCCGGCCAACTCCCGCTGCTGTGCATAGCGCGCCCAGCACTGGTAATCCGTCTCCACGAAAAGCATCACCATACGGTCGATCAGGGCCCGGTCCAGGGTTGCCACTTGATAGCTGCCGTCCGGCGGATTGATGCTCACCACCACCTTGTGCCGCCGCGCGAGACCATGGGTATGGATGGCCCGCAGCATCCCTTCGGCGGGGGGTTCGACGAACTGGAAGATCGCCTGCAGGGTGTCTTCCTGCTGGGCCCGGTTCAACTCGTCGCAATGGATCACCGTGTCGGGCTCGTCGTCGCCAGGTAGCCAGGAGGGGCGCGACCAGTTCATGACCTCGCCGCTGCGGAAAGGGATCCCCACCAGGTCTCCCACCTCCATCTGCCCCAGGCGCAACGGCACGTAACGCCGGTCAAGTTCCCGGCAGGCCTGGATGATCCCGGCGCTCTTCCCCACTCCGCGGTGTCCGACTACACATGGGGTCAGGTCCGTCTCGGAGATGATCTCCTTGACCACGACCTTCATCTGTTCCACGTTCATGGCAGCTGTCCTTCCTGGGTCTTGGATGTTGTGGCGAACCGATATCTTACACATATCCGCGCCAGGGTAAAAGAAGGAATTCAAATCGCCTTCCGCTGGATTGGACGCAAATAATTTTGTGGTAGTATTACGGCTGAAAATAAAACCACCCTGATGGAGGACAAAAGTGATGGGACATAGAGAAAGCTGCCCTGGAGGAGATGCCTGTAAACTCATCGTGGGCGGGCTGCTCGGCGCCGGGTTGGCGTTGCTGCTCGCTCCACAGACCGGAAGGAAAACGCGCAAGTATCTTGCCTCCCTGGCGGAAGAGGTCGGCGGCAAGGCCAACGAAGCGGCAGCCGAGTTCGCCGACAGCATCTCCGAGTTCGTCGATAGCGCCGGAAGTCGGGCCGCCCAACTGCTGAGCGAGGGGGCGGACCTCACCCTGGAGTCCAAAAAGGCACTGCTGGCGGCATTGGAGAAAGGCCAGGCAAAGCTGGAAGAGCAGAGGAAAAAGCTGGAGGATAGTATCGGTTGACATGCACCCCAGTTGGGCCAATCCAAAAATGCGGGAGGTAATACCATGGCGAAAGAACCTTGGGTAGATCAGGACGTCTGCATCAGTTGCGGGCTTTGCACGGACAACGTGCCGGAAGTATTCAGGTTTGCCGACAACGGCAAAGCCGAGTGCTATGATCCGACCGGCGCATCCGAGGAGGAGATTCAAAATGACGCCATAGATGTCTGCCCGGTGACGTGCATTCACTGGCGGTGATAATTTGCCACAGGCATGGACGCGGCCGGCCGTGTCCATGCCCCGGGCGAACAGGGGAGGGTACCATGACACGTATCGAGACCTCACGCGTTAACGAAGTGATCGGAATAAACATCGGCATTGTCCAGGAGGCCGCCCACAGGCTCAACGCCGGCCTGGAACTGGAAAAACTGGATGAGGAGATCGCCGCGCTGGAAAAAACCATCGAGGATCTAAAGGAAAGTCTGGCTGCCCTGCCTTACAAGCGGTAATGCAAAGTTACCCTGCGGAGCGGCATTCCTGCCGCGATTAAGGTTGATCGCGGCAGGAATGCGCTCCTGCAAGACCATAGACCACCATCTCAATCCCCCTGCAACCCTATTCAATCCTGAACAGACACTCACCGGAATGCCGGCCTGCCCGTGATGAGAACCACCGGGCCGTTGCTGATCTTGTGGAATTTCCCGGGGTCGGTGCGGGGGGTGACCACCCACTGATACAGGGTCCTGGCGTCCTGGAGAAACGGTTTGGTCAGTGGGAGGTAGTATTCCTTGTACACCTTGCGGTCGTGGGCGCTGTAGTACTCATGCTGCATCTCCTCATCATAGAGACCGATGCAGCCGTGCGAGACGGGGTAGCCCGGCAGGTCGCGGCCGTGGATCCAGTGGGACGGCCAGTTGTCGACACTCTTGTCGACGAAGAATCTGAGCGCGTAATGCATCGGGTAGGGGCGTCCGATATCCTCGACGATGAACAGGTTCGACTTATGCCGAAGGTCCGCGGCGTCGATGCGGAAAGTGCCGTTGGGCACCATTTTCTTCTCGGTCCCGAGAGCGACCGGGAAAGAGAACGCCAGCCTGCCGTACTGATAGGCGCCCAGGAAGGCTTCGGTCTGATCGACCAGGATGAATTTCGGCTCCCGGGCGGCCTCGGGGTAGCTGAGCGGCAGCGGGTTGAAATTCTTGATCTGCTCCAGCCGCATGGGCACCTTGATCGACACGCCCCCCAGGAAATGGCGCCGGTCCATCCGGTTAAAGCGCAGCACGTCCCGCCAACTCCCCCCAAAAAGGCCGCTTGGGGTATCGGTCCACTTAAGCTTCAGGCATCGCCACTCGATGTCTGCATCGCTTGGGTAGCTGATCTCGCAAAGCGATCTGATCTTCGGGTTGCCCGCGCATGCAGCTGAAGCGAAGACCAGCAGCATGATGCTGGTGATGGCCGTGAGTTTTCGAGCACAAGCGGGGAGAGAGTTTGTTTCGATAGGTGCGATCAATGTCTTAGCCATCTTCGAAGCTGGTCCCTTTCCTGCACCAGCGGCCGCCGCTGATGATCGAGGAGATGGCTCCCTCTCGCTCGACGGTGTCGGCACGGATGGAAAGGTAGACATGGATCGGTATGAAGGCCAGGAACACCCACATGATAAGAAGGTGGGCAAGGCGCAGGTACTGCACGCCGACCAGGTTGTCGAACCAGATGAAGTGGTGAAACAGCCAGTGGTCGGGGGCATAGAGGGCGTAGAGGGCGAATCCGGTGACAAGGGCGGCCAGGCCTACCCCGTAGATGGCGGTGTAGGCGACCTGCTGCAGCGGGTTGTGGGCGATGTAATGGGGAGGACGGTCGAAGCGGCAAAAAAGGTAGTTCTGCATTACCTGGAGCAGATTCCTCAAGTCACGCCGTCGCACAGGAAACAGTGCGTCCCAGCGCTGGAACCGGTTGGAAGCGAGAAAGAGCCCGGCGACCCGCAAAATGGCAATGCAAAGGAAGAGCCAGCCGGCCACGAAGTGTATCAGCCTCAGGTAGCTCAGGTAGCCCAGGTAGCCGGAAGCACCTCCGGTCCCGCCGTATATGAACCGGCTGCTCCCCATCAGTATGCCGGTCGCCGAGAGCAAAAGGATGAGGAACACTGCCAACCAGTGCAAGGCGCGCAGTTGCCAGTCCCATACCGTGACATAGCGGAAATCACCGGGCTCTTCGCTGCGCGTCCCCTTTTTCCGGGTGGCCCGGACCGGGATATAGCCCAGAAAGCTCCAACTCTCGCTCCCGTCGGGCGCGATCGAGCCCCTTGCCACGCCGAGCGCCCGGTAGCCATGGGTCATCTTCATCTCGGCCTGCAGTTCGGCCCGGTAGCGGGTCGCCTCGTCCGGGCGGCACAGGTACAGGATGGCATCGACCTCACCTCGGGCGATCAGCTCCTCTTGCTCGGCGCCGACCCGGCGCACCCGGGCGATTGAGCGGCGCAGTTGCGGCTCCAGCGGCGTGAACCCGATCTGCTCGTAGTGCCTCAGGTCCTCCTTTCGGGAGGCGGCGCTCAAGAGCGCCAGATCGACCGGGTCCGTGGTCCCGAACGGCGCGCCCAGGGCTGCGGCGAGCAGCAGTTGTCGCCGCTTTACCCCCGCAAACGGCACCGGATCTCCAAGCTCCACCCGGATCTCCTCTTCGGGAATCTCATAGATGCTCATTGCACTTTCACCTCGACGCCGCTTTCGCCCGGGACCAGCAGGTGGACGGCGCACGACTCGCAAGGGTCGAAAGAGTGCACCGTGCGCAGCACTTCGATCGGTCGCTGCGGGTCCGAAAGCGGGTGTTGCCCGCCGGCGGCGAGCGCCTGCTCGAAGGGACCCAACTGCCCGGACGGGTCGCGGCCGGAACTGTTCCAGGTGCTCGGCACCACGCATTCGTAATGCGAGATCCTGCCTTTGTCGATCTCTACCCAGTGCGACAGCGTGCCGCGTGCCGCCTCCATGAAGCCGACACCCCGGGCCTGCCTGGGCCAGCTTTCCGGCTCCCACTGCTCGGGATTGAAGGTGGCGATGTCCCCGGACCTGATCCTCTCCTGCAAGGCGGCGAACCACTGGTCCATGCGGCGGGCGACGATCACCGACTCCAGGGCGCGGCAATAGGTGCGGCCCAAGGTCGAGTTGAGCGCCCCGATCCCTGCGCCGAGCTTTGCCAGCCCCTGGTTCGCCAACTGCACCGTTTCGCCGTGCCCCTGTGCGTAGGCGACCATGATCCTTGCGTTGGGGCCGACCTGCACGGCGCGGCCGTCATAGCGGGGGGCCTTGCACCAGGTGTACTTCTCGCGGTCGGATAACAGCTTAAAAGGCGGGACCGGGCCGGTGTAGCTGGGCTCGGTTTTGCCGCGCCAGGGGTGCAACCCCTGCTTGTCGCCTTCGGGGTAGCTGTACCAGGCGGAGGAGACGAATTCGGCTATCTTCATCGGGTCGAACGGCTGCAGAACGCCATAGTTGCCGTCCATGAGGAGCCCGGCCCGAAGGCCCGCTCCGGCGGGCGCGCCGGAACAGGAAAATCCGCTCTCGCCCGTGGCAAGAAGGGTCAGGCTGGAAACGCCGATGGAGGCGTACTCCGGATAGAAGCCGGCGATGGCGATGACGTCGGGGTAGTAGACCTCTTCGACGAAGCGGCGTGCCTGGGCGATGAGAGCCCTTATTTCGTCCAGGCGGACCTGGTTGATGGTCAGCTGGTTGTCGAGATTGATGGCGCAGGCCATGCCACCGACCAGGTAATTGGGGTGGGGGTTTTTGCCGGCGAAGATGGTGTGGAGGCGGATGATCTCGCGTTGCCATTGCAGCGCTTCCAGGTAATGGGCCAGGGCCATGAGGTTTGCTTCCGGCGGCAGACGGTAGGCCGGATGGCCCCAGTAACCGGCGGCAAATATGCCTAGCCCCCCCGCACTGGAGTTCTTCACCCTTTGCTGCACCTCCCGAAACCAGGTGGCGGAGTTGCTGGGCCAGGGGGAAAGCCCCGCCGCGAGGCGCGCGGTCGCCTCGGGGTCGGCGGAAAGTGCGCTTTTCACGTCGACCCAGTCCAGCGCGTGCAGGTGGTAGAAATGCATCACGTGGTCCTGCAAGGTCGCCATGCCTGAGACCAGGCTGCGGATCAGCTCGGCCGACTCGGGAATGCGGCACTTGATGGCATCCTCCACGGCCCGGATCGACGCGATGGCGTGGACACCTGTGCAGACCCCGCAGATGCGCTGCGCGAAGGCCCAGGCGTCGCGCGGGTCGCGCCCCTGCAGGATCTTCTCGATCCCCCTGAACTGGGTGGCGCAGGCCCAGGCGTTACTGATCCTGCCGTCGGAGGCCTCCAGTTCGATGCGCAGGTGCCCTTCTATCCTGGTGATGGGGTCGATGACGATGCGCTGGGTAGCCATCCGTTCTCCTTAAGACTGTTATAAGCTAAGACTAAGATTAAGACTGAGACTGAGATTTAGAATTCCTGCCCTCAACCTTAGCCTTCCGGGAAGCTGATTAAGGTTAAGTCTTAGGATGCTTCTTAACCTCAACCTCAGCCTCAACCTGCTTGGAAGGGTTGTCTTTCGCCTCTGTGTCGCCCAGCACGGCGAGGGGGAGGGTTTCGGGCTCCGCGCGTCTGGCTCTATGCCTGGCGATGACGGTGGCCGCGGAGTGCACCGCCACGCCTCCAAGGGAGGCGACCACGGCCGCAGCGCCGATGGTGTTCGCCGTGGTCTCCACTCCCAGCCCGGGCACGACGATGTCGGGGAGACGCCGATAAAACGGGGTCATCCTGTCGTAGAAGTGCCGCTCGGTGCAACCCAGACAGGGGTGCCCCGCCTTGATCGGAAAGCTCTGCCCGAGGTTCCACTCGACCGTGGCGCAGGGAGCGAAGGTGGCGGGCCCCTTGCACCCAAGACGGTACAGGCAGTGCCCAAGGCGCGCGTTCTGGTCGTCGAAGCGCTCGGCGAACAGACCGGCATCGAAGCTTGCGCGCCGCGGACACTTGTCGTGGATCCTCTGGCCGTAGGCGAAAAGAGGCCTCCCCAGGCCGTCCACCGGAGGGGTGCGGCCGTAGGCGAGATAATAGGTGAGGGTGGCGCTGATCACCTCGGCTATCGGGGGGCAGCCGCTTATGTTGATGACCGGCCTGTCGCGGATCACGGCGCCCACCCCGACCGCTCCGGTGGGGTTCGGGGAGGCCGCCTGGACGCAGCCGTATTCGGCGCAGGCGCCCACGGCGAGGATCGCCGTGGCATTTTGCGCCGCGCGCTTTAGCACCTCCAGCGCAGAAACGCCGCCGATGGTGCAGTACACACCGTCATCCTTGAGTGGCACCGAGCCGTTCACGAGAAGCAGATGCGGTTTCCCGGCCGCGGCCAGCAGCAGGTTCTCAGCATCCTTTCCGGCCGCGGCCATCAGCAGCTCGTTGTAATCGAGGGAGATCTGTTCGAGGATCAGCGTTTCGACGGTGGTGCTCCCGGAGCGGAGCAGGCTCTCCAGGCAACCGGTGCATTCCTGCAACTGCAGGTAGATCACGCTCGGGCGCATGGCAGCGCCGAGTTTTGCGGCAATCTCCCGGGCCATGACGGATTTCTCAGTTGCCGCCGCTCCGACTCCCATCACCAGCGCCATCTTGCCGCAAAAGGCGAGAAACTCGCGTCTGCTCACCCCGCGCCGCGTCAGGTAGGAGGCAAGGGTTTCGCCGGCAAGCCATGGATCATCGAGAGAAGGTTTCATTGGATTCTCCACCCCCGCCGTAGGCGGGCGATCTCCCTGTGCCGGAAGCCCCGGCCCTGCGCAAGCTTCTGTTTTGACTGCCTTGGGCACAGCACAATTGAAGAATTCTATCGAATCGTCCGTTGGAGTCAATGAGATACATCTAATGCGACTTTGTCGCATCTGCCATCCGGTGAGCGCTTTGACTCCTTCCCAAGTTAGGGATCAAGTTCTGTAGGAGCGGCATTCCTGTCGCGATTGCCGCTGCGTAATCGCGGCAGGAATGCCGCTCCTGCAACGGATGCGAACTTAAAGCTAACTAGCTGATTCCCTGCGATTCAGCTCCGCGCCATCAGGACTGCAGGGGCGAATAATGTTAGGTCGACGGTTCCTTACTCTCAGACAAAGCACTGCCGAGGGCGGGGTGGAGCTTAACTATAACGCAGTGCCCGCAAGGGGAGGTGGTCAGTATTTTCTTGCCTTTCGACGTTACATCGTATAGACGATTCTAATTCTCTTCTTCTGTAAGGAGCATGGCATGATGGCTACCTGGCGGTCCTTTTTCGGTGTCTGCGCACTCTCTGTCGTCTGGTGTGCCGCGGGGTGCAGCTCCCATGGCGAACTGCCGCGGCGCATCGGCCAAAGCCTAGACGGTATCGCCGCTGTCGGGGCAAGCGATCAGCTTCTTTACGTCGATCCCGGTCCTGCATCCATTCCGCAGGCGACCCTCTACCCTGTAAAGCGCACCCTTTTCGGCTGGCAACTGGCGCTGGCGCCGGTCACGGTCAATGTCGGCAGAAACGGTATCGCGCCCCCCTGGGAAAAAAGGGAAGGGGATGGCCGCACCCCTTCTGGTCTCTTCCCGCTGAGGCAGGCTTTTGGCTACCCCTCCAGTTTCAAGGGGGGGCTGCCGTACCGGCAGGTGACGTTTCAGGACCTCTGGGTTGACGACGTGCAGTCGCCGGATTACAACCGCTGGGTGTGGCGTGGCGAGACCAAGGCAGGCTCCTTCGAGGAACTCATGCGCTCCGACCAGCTCTACAAGTACGCGCTGGTGCTGGAATACAACAGCTCTCCCGCCGTACGCGACCTCGGCAGCGCCATCTTCATGCATGTGGAGCGCGAGCCGGGCGCGGCTACTTCAGGCTGCGTCTCCCTCCCCGAGCAGGCGCTGGTGCAGGTGATGCAGTGGCTCGACCCGGCCGATCACCCGCAGGTGGCGATCGGCACGACGGCAGCGGTCGAGGCCG
>Ga0209317_1001600_pt1 | contig 19019 bp, 17 predicted proteins | sample RifGroB2_FD_183994 | JGI IMG/M metagenome (GOLD analysis project Ga0209317, IMG submission 183994) | Soil microbial communities from Rifle, Colorado, USA - Groundwater B2 (SPAdes) (version 2) | ecosystem: Environmental > Terrestrial > Soil > Unclassified | place: Rifle, Colorado | collected... | reverse complement strand
CAGGGGAGCAGTACGATAAGCAAAGTGAGGAACCAGGATCTTTCGCCTGATTCAGCACGTATGGCGACCTTATTTTTTTCCAGCAGCGCCATGAGTTCCGGATCATCGAAGGGAGGGAGCACCGTCTTGAAAAACCGGGCCTGGGGCTGTTCTCCATCTTTTTCCTGATCCCCGGCATTCTTTTTCTCGACCACGTACTGGCCGGAAACCTCCTGGCCCTTCATTTTAACTTCCGCCACCTCGCCGTCGATCACCTTTTCCTTGAAAATAGAATAGGGAATTTCCTCGATCGTTTTTGCCGACCAGAAATAAAGGTATCCGTAGGTTATAAGTAACCAAATAACAAAAAACAAGAGCAATCTTGTCCATACAGGATACTGCTCGAATTCAAATAATTTCTTGTTTGGCGACTTTTCTTCAGACATAAGGTCGTGTCATCCCAATTGTTTTATCCTGGCCTGTTGATAAATTAAAAAATTAGCATTGACATGTCACGAAAGACAATGGCATGGAATTCCTATAAAAAGATATAATATTTTGATTTCAATTGAATAAATGTAATAGCCTCACTTTTAATAAGTGCGTCATTGATTAATATGCAATATTGTGTATAAGGAAAATAGGTAAAGGAATGTATTCAGGTGCATTGAGGACTTTACCCGGTCAGTCGCAGGCAGCATGACTCAATTATTATTGAGCAATTTTTTCCAAAACTTATACCTATGTCCAAAAAATTCCGAATCGCGATCGTAGAGGATCATCAGCTGTTTCGGGAGGGTTTGAAGTCCATGCTCGACAGCCGCAGCGACCTGGAAGTTGTCGGCGAAGCCGAAGACGGTCTGGAGGCAGTCAGAATAATCAGGCGGGTGAAGCCGGCCATGGTGCTGCTCGATCTCTCCCTGCCCAAGATCAGCGGCATTTCGGTAATGAAGGAAATAAAACGGGATATGCCCGAAACGAAGATCCTTGCCTTAACGATACATGAATCCGATCAGTATGTCTTTGAAGCCTTCGCTGCCGGGGTGGACGGCTATTGTGTCAAGGACGTGAGCCGGCAGGAGTTGATGGTCGCCATCGACAGTGTCATGCAGGGCAAACCCTTCATCAGTTCCGGTATATCCGTGCAGGTCATCGAAGGCTACCTGAGCGGCAGGAAATCGCTGAAAGATGAAAGCGGCTGGGATACCGTCACCCAAAGAGAAAAGGAAGTCCTGAAACTCCTGGCCGAAGGCTATACCAACAAGCATATCGCCGCCTTCCTGCACATCAGCGTGAAAACCGTCGAAAAGCACCGGTCGAACCTCATCAGCAAGCTGGATTTGCACAATGTGGCCCAACTGACCACCTACGCGATCCAGAAAAGGCTGGTCGAGCCGAAAACGTAGCTTTATTTGTCCTCTTCGGAATTCGCTAACCGCCGGGCAGAATTTACGGAGTCGGGGCGGAGGTTTGAAGGGGAGCGCCGTTACCGCTCCTGACGAGAAAAACCGGTTGACCTCTCGGCGTCTGGTGTGCTATTTCTTCAGGCGATGCCGACAGGAAAGAAGAACGCAAGATAAATTACATTCCGGAGTTCAGAAGCGAAATGAATACCGATAACCGACACATCGCCTCGTTGTGGTGCAACTGGCGCAGCTGGCGCACAGGACGATTCCGGAGTCGGTAGCGTTTCAGGCTGAACCCTTATTTTAAAAGCCCCGCAGACCTTCTCCAGGTTTGCCGGGGCTTTTCGCATTTCTGCAACACTCTCTGTTCGGATCGGGCCCCTGCAAACGAGGGTCTGACTGCGGTGCACAACCACAGGAGAACCACCGATGAACAGGAAGATTGCCGCAATTCTCTCGGGAAATCACCCTTTCTGCCTGATCCAGAAGCAGGACGGCGAGGAGACCCTCGTGCTGCTGGGCGAGGCCCGGCAGTATGATTATCTGCTCGATGTTCCGAGAAAACACGGTCCAGCCGGGGATAGCCGCCGCTACGACACGATCAGCATGATCCCTTTTTGCCAGATCAAGGAACGCGGCTTTCCCGTCCATGACGAGGGCGAAAGGATCCGGACCATTCTGGTGGAAGAGCAGGCGACCATCCGCACCAGTGACCTGCTCCGGCTCTTGCCCGCCCAGCCGGTCCGCCTTGAGGGTGAGTTGCAGTATGACACCACCAGGGCCGAGTATGAAGAAATAATCCGCAGAATCGTCACCGATGAGATCGGCGAGGGCGAAGGGGCCAATTTCGTCATCCCCCGCAACGGCACCGGCCGCATCGAGGACTTTACCATCGCCTCCGCCTGCAGCCTCTTTGCCTCGTTTGTTCGGGAAGATTACGGGACCTACTGGAAGTTTCTCTTCTACGACACTTCGCGCTGTTTCGTCGGTTCGACCCCCGAACGCCATCTGCTGGTGGAAAGGGGCCGGGTCAAGATGAATCCGATCAGCGGCACTTTCCGCAAGGAGACCGAGTACGAGTGCCGACAGCACTTCAAGGACGAACTGCTGGGTTTTCTGAGCGATAGCAAGGAGATCAACGAACTCTTTATGGTGGTGGACGAAGAACTGAAGATGATGGCCCGGATGTGCCGGTCGGGCGGAGCTATCGTCGGACCGCTGTTAAAGGAGATGTCGCAGCTGATTCACTCGGAATACCTGCTCGCAGGCTTCGGCGACGGGGACATCTTCGAGCTCTTCCGGGAATCGATGTTTGCCGCCACCGTGGTCGGCAGCCCGGTGGAAAACGCCTGCCGGATCATCAAGAAATACTCGCGGTCCTCCCGGCGCTATTACGGCAGCGGCCTGATGCTGGTCGGCCGCGACCCGGATGGGTGCGACTATCTCGATTCGCCCATCACCATTCGGACCCTGGAAATCGAAAATGACGGGGTTTTTCATTTCAGCACCGGAGCGACGCTGGTCAAGGATTCGATCCCGGCCGAAGAGGTGCGGGAGACCCTGGCCAAGAGCCGGGCCATCCTGCGGCCGTTCTGTCATATTTCCAAGAAGCCGGTCCGGCCGCCGCTCTTGCCGATGCTCGCTGGTGACGACGACATCGCCGAGACTCTCAGCCGGCGTAACCAGGGTTTATCCGATTTCTGGTTCTTTCAGCAGGATCAGACAGTTGCGGGAAGAGCCGGATATGCCGGCATCTCCCTCACTCTCATCGACAACGGGGACGACTTCATCTACATGCTCCGCCACGTTCTTGCCGCGTTGGGCCTTCAAACCCGAGTCGTGTCGTCCGGCGCTTACGAGGTCGCGGGTGATGCGGCCGACATCGTCCTGCTCGGACCGGGTCCGGGCAATCCGAACAACGATTGCGATGAAAAGATTCGCCGCAATATGACGATCGCCCGGGCCTTGCTCGATTCGGGCCGGAAGTCGCTGTTTATTTGTCTCGGTCATCAGATCCTGTGCCGGTGTCTCGGCTACCCGGTGCACCGGAAGGATAAACCCCTGCAGGGTTCGCAACTGGAAGTCGATCTGTTCGGGAGACGGGAAAAGGTAGGTTTTTATAATACGTTTGCTGCAAAAATTCCGACAGATGATGGCGCCTGTGATTTCGCCACCCTTGACGATCCGGGAGAACTTGCCGGTATCAGAGGGAAAAACTTTATCGGCTATCAGTTTCACCCGGAATCGATCCTGACCAGGAACGGCTTTGCCATTCTGCGTCAGACCATCGATTATCTGGTTCTGCCAAGCTGAGCAATGAGGATTTGCGCGCGAAAAAAGACTGGCAGAAGCCTGTTGTCGGCGTTATCCTAATGTCAGGGGCAAGTGCTTTCAGTGATGGAGGGTGAAAGAAGTGAACGACATGAATGAATTCGATCATGCAACACTTTTGGCAAAACTCCGCCATACCGGCAGCGAGGAATTGGCTGCACAACTCGACAGCCTCGTGCAGCTCCTGGGCGAGCGGGAATTCTGCCGGATGACGGCCTCCCAGCTGGTGCTGTTCGCCAAACCGGAGCTGGCTATACCCACCGGCCTTCACCGTTTTGCCCCGCTTGTCCGGGACGGGATCGAGTTTTTCCTGGCCGGGATGTCCTATCCGCGGCTGCGTCGGGTCTTGCTCAGCCGGTACCTGCTGCGGGAGAACGAGGAGCCGGGCGAGCGGCTCCTGAATCTTGCCGTCTTTTTCCCCACCCTGCACAAGCTGGGGCAGATCATCGCCCGCAATCCGCATGTCGATCCGGAAGTGAAAAAATGGCTGGTCGGGCTTGAGCACGGCGATTACGGCGCCGATCCGAACGTACAAATCGCAGCCATCCGCACCGAATTGGCCAGGCTCGGCCCGCTGCCCGAAATCGAGATCGCGCAGCAGATCCTGGCCGAGGCGAGTGTCGCCGCAGTCGTGCTCTTCTGCTGTCTTACGCCCGGCGGGGACCGAGAGGACCAAGGGGTTTTCAAGATCCTGAAACCCGGAGTTCAGGACGATTTACGGGAGGAACTGGATATTCTGGCGGATACCTTCTTCTTTCTCGAAGAAAACCGTGAGCGTTACGGCCTGCAGGAGATGAAGCTGACCAGTCTCTTTCGGGAGATCTGCGGCGATATGGCGAGAGAAATCGACCTGGCCGCCGAGCAGAACCATCTGGCGGAGGCGGTAGAGATGTACGGCAAGGACGCCGGCGTCAGGATTCCGCGGCCGGCACCGTTTAGCACTCCCACCATGACCGCCATGGAATATATCGACGGCCGGAAAATCGGCGAGATCAGTTTAACCGGCAGGCAGCGGAAGGCGCTGGCCCGGCTTCTCTTTGAGACGGTGCTGTGCGTGCCGCTTTTTGCCGAACAGGAATCGGCCCTGTTTCATGGCGATCCCCATGCCGGGAATATCCTGATTGTAGCGGGCAACGACCGGCAAAGCCCCCAAGTGGCCCTGCTCGACTGGACTCTGGCGGGGCACCTGTCGAGACATCAGCGGGAACTGGTCATGGCCCTGTTGACCGGCATCACGAAAGACGACAGCCGGAGCCTGGCCAGGGTCATAGAATCCTTTGCCATCGACACCGAAACGATAGAGATTGACCGGCAGTATCTCGCCGGAAAGATAAAAGGTTTGCTTTCCTCAAAGGAATACCGTGCCGCCGACCCGCTGCGGCGATCCTTCCTGTTACTGGAGAAAATGACCCTGGACGGCATTGTTTTCCCCTCCGAACTCATCCTCTTTCGTAAAGCTTTCTTCACCCTGGAAGGGGTTCTGCATGACATCCATCCGGGATTTGCCATGGGCGAGGCAATGGAAATCTATCTTGCCCGGCTCCTTATGAAGGAGTTGCCCCTGCGTCTCGGCACCTCGATGTTTCCCGTGGCGGATCGAGCGGGCAATTATCGGTCCTTGCTCTCCAACAAGATCCTGAAGGAGCTTTCCCTGTATCAGACCATCGCTGTCTGGCAAGAGACAATGGGCCTGGCCTCCTCCTTTATCGGCACGCAACTGAAGCTGCTGAATGATTTTTTCCTCTATTTCGCCGGCAACCGCCATTGGTACTGCGGGAAGTCGCGCTAGGGTCCTAATGAGGTAATTCCGCCCGGCTAGGGTTGTCTTCATCCTGGCCATGCGTTTCGAGAATCGGCCGGCGATTACTTGCCGGCACCATTTTCATCATCCGCCGGCATCAAGGCCCGGTTGAAAAATCGGAGAATTGTGGTAGGTAGGAATGAAGGCGGCTCGGGAATCAACGGGGATGAAAAATACCAGATGGAGAAATCGTGCAAGAACATAACATTACCAAAATACTGGTGGCCGAAGACGAGATCCGGACCATCGTGCAGCGACTCGGTGCGGAAATCACCGTATATTACCAGGGCATTGACAAGCAATTGATGGTTATCGGCCTGCTGCGCGGCTCGTTTATTTTCATGGCCGATCTGGTGCGACAGATCGAAGTCCCTCTGGTGGTTGATTTCATGACCTTGTCCAGCTACGGCGACGGCACGGTGAGCAGCGGGGACATCAAGGTCGTGATGGACCTCGATTCCTCCATCGAGGGTCGGGATGTCCTCCTGGTCGAAGACATTGTCGATACCGGCCGAACCTTCAGCAAGGTCATCCGGATGCTGCGCAACAGAAATCCCCGCTCCCTGAAGACCTGCACCTTCTTGAACAAACCGGAAACACGGCAGGTGGATATTCAGATCGATTTTTGCGGGGTGGATATCCCGAACGAGTTTGCTGTCGGTTATGGCCTCGACTATGCCCAGATGTATCGTAATCTCCCGTATGTGGGTGTGCTCAACCCCGATTGATCATTTAAGCGGAATTTCCTTCGCGGTACATCCTGAGCAGGGCAACGGTTCCTTCGTGCACGAGCTTTCGGCATTCCGTCATCTGCTCCTCGCCGAATCGCTCGCGCAGGATGCCGCAGTTGCTGGTGTTGTGGCGGTCGATGAAAAGCTGCCGGATCGCAGCCCCGAATTCGGCCGGGCGGTCCCAGCTGTCGCCGCGCTGACGGCGGCCGCAAACGTGACCGATGGCAATCATGCTGCCCGACAGGACTCCGCAGGCATCGTCGAACGACTTGCCGAAGCCGCCACCGAAGGGGGTGGCATGGGCTACAGCTTCGGTGGGATCGTCGCCGAGGCTTTCGAAAAAGGCGGCCACCACCGCCTCCGCACAATGATAACCTTCCCCGAAGTAGCTGGCCGCCCGCTCGCCTGCTTCCTCTATATTGATCGTCTCCTGCCCATCCGTTTGTGTCGTCATTTCCCGTCCTCCTTTTTTTGGTTGGAAAATAAATTGATTTACAAAAACGATTAATCGAGTTTATTAATCGTTACAAACGATTTATAACGATACCAATTATCGTCCTGGACGATTGATTTTCTGTTATGGAATTCCGGCAACTTAAAACATTTCGAGTGGTCGCCGAGCTGACGAGTTTTACTCGCGCCGCCGAACAGCTCCATCTGGCTCAATCTTCGGTGTCCGCCCAGATAAGGGGGCTGGAGGAGGAACTCCAGGTCATGCTGTTTGACCGGATCGGCCGTCGCGTGCTGCTCACCGATGCCGGCCGCAAGCTGTACGACTATGCCCGCCGCATCGAAGGGATCACCGACGAGCTGCGATCGGAGGTCGCCGGCGAACGATATGCCCGGGGCAGCCTGACCATTCGTATGCCGGAGACCCTGGCAACCGTCTATATGGTGCCGGTGATCGAGGAATTCAATCGCGAATATCCGGACGTACGGCTGATCTTCATCAATTGTGCCGACCGGCAGCTGGCGAGGGAACTGAATGCGGGCCGGATCGACCTGGCATTTCTGATGACCGATGAGCTGCAGATGCAAGATGTGAAGGTGGTGATGCTGAAGAGCGAAGAGCTGGTCCTGGCGGCCGCCCCGACCCATCTCCTGGCGAGCCGGCGGAGTCTTGAGCTGCTCGATCTCACCGGCCAGACCATCCTCTACCCAAAGACCGACTGAAGCTATCGCCGGATGTTCGAGCGGTCGCTCGAAGAACAGCGGATTGAGTATCGGGCCCTGGAATTCTCCAGCGGCAATTCGTTGCGGGGGTGCCTGCAGCGGGGGATCGGCGTATCGTTTTGTCCCAGCATTTCAATACATGCGGAACTGCAGGCCGGCTCCCTGCAGGTTCTCGGCTGGCCGGAGAGTTCGACCTCGGTGATTATGATCCGCCATGCCGATAAATGGTGCTCGCCGATTCTGACCCGGTTTATGGAGATCGCCATAAACCGGGTCTGCTGAGGGTCTGCCGGGGAAGATGGCTGCCCGTTTTTAAGGAATCATTTCCCTTATTGACGGTAGGTAAAGGTATATTTGAAACTTTTTGGATCGAGCCAATCCAGGACCTTGCCGCCGACTTCGGCATAGGGGTAGCCGAAGGTATTGAGCGGTGCGCCCTCCTGGCGCGGGGTGAGGATTACATCACGGCCGACTGCCAGCTTCACCCGGTACGAGTCCCAGCCGCCCCAGAAATACTCGCGGTATTCCTTCGTTTTGGCATCATCCAGGGCAAGTTTTTCGGTCAGCATCATCTTGCGGACATCCGCCGGATCGACGGGAACCCAGCCATAACCGGGCAGGAAAAATTCCGCCCAGCAATGCTGCCAGGTAGTGATATCGACCACCGCTTCTTTGCCCTGGCGGATCCCGAAAATCTCCCTGGCCGGCACCCCGGCCGCCCGGCACAGCGCGACGAAAACCGAATGGATATCGGTACATTTACCGCCCGGCGTCACGAGCAGCAGGCAGACGTCGCCCGCGCCGCAGCCTTTGGTCGCCGGGTCGCGATACATATTTTCGCAGCTCCAGTCGTAGATCGCTTTGGCCTTGGCAAGGACCGTGTTTTTCCCGGCCGTTATCTGGTCAGCCAGTGCCTTGACCGGCCCGTCGATGGGTCCCAGACGGGTAGGTGCCAGGTACAGGGCGTAGTCCGCCGGATCCCAGGCGCCTTCCTCGGCGGGAAAGTCCTTTTTCACCACTTCCTGGCGGACGGCGTGAAAGCTCAGTTGCAGCTTGCGGCTGACAGCGCCTTTGTCCCAGCGGGCATAAAGCATGGGGGTGGAATAGGTTTGGTCGGTATAGACCGCCGATTGCGCAAAGTCGCCCTTGACGGCGATGTCGGTGATCTGCTGGTCGTTATCGGAAACCGGATAGGGTATCCACAGCTTTGCGTCCTCATCTGCCGGATGGGCCGAAAGGTCGAACTCCATGACTATGGTTCCGGCGGTCTGCGACTGGGCCAGGCCGGCGCACGGCAGGATCAGGGCCACAAGGGCTCCGATCAGTAAAGATATCGTTCTCATTGCATCTCCTGGAATGAATACTGGAAAACATTGCCACATTGTGGTGCCAATGTACGACAGTTTCGCTCTCAGGTACAATTCTTTGTCCCTATCGTTTGCCCGCGTCCAATCGGCGTTTTCAATACATGTCAGGATATCGCGAGGCGATCCAAAAGGCGGGTTATCCGAGGAACCCAATGAGGACGGTGCTGAGCCAGGGCAGGTAGGTGATGATCATCAGGGTGACGAGCAGGATAGCAAGAAATGGCAGGGTGGAATGATAGAGTTCGGTTATCGGTCGCTCGAACCGGTAGGAGGCAAGAAACAGGTTCAGACCCACCGGCGGCGTACAGTAGCCGATCTGCAGGTTGGTGAGGAAGATGATCCCCAGATGGATGGGATCGATACCGTAGCCCGTGGCAATGGGCAGGATGAGGGGGACGATCAGGACCAGCGCTGAAAAGATATCGAGCATCGCCCCGACAATGAGCAGGAAGACGTTCAACAGCAGCAGAAACGAGTACTTGTCGTGGATATACTGCTGGATGAATTCAAACAGCCTGGTCGGCACCTGCTGATCGATCAGAAAATTGGTGGAAGCCATGGAGGCGGCGAGAATAACCAGGATTCCGCCGAACAGCACCATCGACTTGCTCATCACCGCCGGCAATTGTTTCAAGGGGATATCCCGGTGAACCGCCATCTCCACGATCAGGACGTAGAAGGCCGTCACCGCCGCCGCTTCTCCGGGTACGAAGATGCCGCCGTAGATACCGCCGAGCAGGATGACCGGCAGGGGCAGTTCCCAGGCGATGACCCGCAACCCTTTCAGGATTTCGGCGGCGGTATAGGAGGGCTTGGCCTGTCGTGCCGGGCTCCTGGCCAAGGAATAGAAGATGAGCAGGAGCAGCATGAGGAGGCCGGGCAGGATCCCGGCGAGAAACAGATGGTCGATCCGCGTTTCGGCGATTACCCCGAAAAGGATAAGGGGCAGACTGGGCGGGAACAGCAAGCCGAGACTGCCGCAGGTGGTGATGAGCCCCATGGAAAACCGTTCCTGATACCCCTCTTCGAGCAGTGCCGGCAGGAGCAGGCCGCCGAGGGCGAAGATGGTGATCCCGGAAGCCCCGGTGAAGGCGGTAAACACGGCGCAGACCAGCAGGGTGATGACGGCCATTCCTCCGGGCAGCCAGCTGAGAAAGATCCTGGAAAAATGGAGCATCCGCAGCGGGGCCTTGCTTTCGGAGAGCAGAATGCCGGTAAAAATGAAAAGCGGCAGCGACACCAGCATCGGGGTGTCGGCCAGCCGCGACATTTCGATGATCACCACCGAGACATCGATATCCGCATTGTAAAAGGATACCAGCGCCAGCGCCCCGATCACCAGAAACAGCGGCGACCTGAGCAGGGCGAGCGAAAGGATGATGATTTTCAGCGCGGTCATGAGGCTCTGCAATTCGTGTGGTTATTTCCCGCGAGGAGTTTTCTGGCTTGCATGGAGAACAGCAGGAGGTACTTTATGGTCATGAGGCCGAAGACCAGCGGGAAGATGCCGTTCCAGAACCAGAGGGGCAGCGCCAAGGGACCTGCGCCGCCGGCCTCGATTTCGCCGCGGAGAAAGAGCCCTCCCGCCCAGGTCAGCCCCGCCGAAGCAAGCATAGAGAAAAGATGGATGAGGAGCGTGAGCCAGGGCTCGATGGCGGGCGGCAGCCGGCCGGCGGTCAGATCGAGAGCGATGTGCTTGCCCTGCGAGGTGGCGGATAAAGCGCCGACCAGCCCGCACCACAGGACCAGATAACGGAGCAGCGGATCGATCCACAACAGGCCGCCCGAGTACACGTAGCGCAGGAAAATCTGGAGACAGGCGAGGACGATCATGGCCGTCAGCATCAGGCAGAGCAGTTTTTCTTCAACCAGGTCGAGAAGACCGAGGATTCCGCCTGCCGGGAGCTGATTATCCGGTCCGGTCAATTTGGTTTTCCTCCGGCCGGTTTACTGCGGACTTCCTGGAGCAGACCGGTGGTCCGGTCATAAATTTCCTTGGACAGCGAGCCCGGAATGAGGGTTTTGACCGCTTCATCTCTTTTTTCCTGCAGCAGCTGCACCGTTTGCTTGTCGATCTTGAGGAACTCCGTACCCCTTTCCGCCATGACCCGGCGGGATTCCTCGTTGCTTTCCCGGGTTTTCTGCAGGAGCACCGGAAAATGGTGGGCCGCCGCCGCATCGATCGCCTGTCGATGGGCTTCGGGCAGGCTGGCGAACTTCTTGCGGTCGAGGGCAAAGACGCCGTAGGCATAACCGTAGGGCACATCGACCACGTAACGGGCCTTGGTGAACCATTGCAGGACGATAGAGCCGTACAGGGAATTGTACACCGTTTCGATCAGGCCGCTCTGCAGGGAGGATAAGACGTCCGGGATGGCAAGCTGGACCGGGGTGATCCCCAGGATGGTCAGATAGGATTCGGAAATCGGATCCCCGGCCGGACTCCAGTTCTTCGATTTCTGCAGTTCCGGAAGGGTGCTGATCGATGTGGTCGACATGGCGTAGATAAAGCCGACTTCGGTGAGGGCGATGAGCTCCAGATCCTTTTCCCGGAACCGTTCCTCGAAAGCGGGGAGCAGCCCTTCCTTGACAAAATCGACTTCTTCATAGGATTCCAAGAGAAAGGGGATGGCCATGACCCGAAAGTCGGGCACGACCGAGGAGATGCCGGTCATGGTGAAGCCGCCGCCGTGCAGCTGCCCGACCCGCATCTTCCTGAACATCGCCTGGTCGTCGCCCATCACGCCTCCCGGATAGACCCGGAAGCCGACTTCTCCGCCGGTCTTTTCCTCCACCTCCCTGGCAAAATTCTCGAACTGCTGGATCCAGACGGAGCCGGCCGGGGCGAGACTGGCGATCTTGAAAAGATGCTTGGGAGCGGCCTGGATGAGCGGCGCGTCGAAGAGAAAGAGGAGCAGCAGGAGGGTGATTAGCGTGGCGAGTCGTGGCATATGGTCTCCCTAGAAATCCAGGCAAATGGTGAGAAGGATTTATTCCGCGAAGTAGTTTTCCGCAAGCAGCTTTTCGGCCCGGTTTTTGGCTATCCGGTTGCTGAGGCCGAATTCCGGCGCGCTCGCAAGGGGAAAGGCCAGCACCTCGCCCAGCAGGCTGTCATGAAGGTCCCTGTTCATCGTCATCCTCGCCAGTTTCTCGGCGTAGGTAACGTGGGTCAGGAGGAATTTTCGTCCGGAGATGGCAAGGGCGCGATCGAAATGATCGGCGCTCTTCTGCATGTTGCCGCCGAACATTTCGGGCTTTGCGGCATAGTAGGCACCGAAAAAGAGATGGATGCTGCCCCCCTGGTAGGATTCGTCCAGTTCCAGGAGTCTGGCCATGATTTTTTCAATAAATACGATATCGGCGATGGCGTCCGGCGAATCCTGTTGCTGCAGGATCCAGGTCAGCCAGCCGGAGGCGCCCCAGAAAACGTAGGGGACGTCGCTTTTGGTAAGATGTGCCAGCTGCCGTTCAAAGGTGGCGAAATCGGTCCCGCGGCCCGACGGCAGCAGGGGGGACAGGAGTTTCTGCCCATTAATATTGGCCTTTTCGGCGATGGCGGTGAGCCTGGCGGCCGACCCGCCGCATTCTTCGAGGGCGGTGGCATAGGCGCTGTAGGACTGGGCGGCGATCATAAGCAGGTCGCGATTGTCGGGGGAGGAGACCAGCATGCTGTCGAGCATCAGCAGATAGGAGGGGGCGCCTTCACAGACCAGCTGGATGTCGGTCTGATGCTGGAGATTGCCGATAGTCGGTTTGATGACCGTGCCGGTGATCAGTCTGGAACAGGAAGCGAGGCTGCAACAGAGCAGGAGAAGCACCGGCAAAAAACCAGGAGGAAATTGTCGTGCAGGCATGCTGAATTCCCCGACAAAGCTGGGTTGAAAGTACGAAGGTCCTAAAAGGACGGGAATATTGGACGATTGTAATTGTCCGGCAACACTTTGGCAATCAGAACTTTAGGGACGGGAAAAGGATAGCCCATTGCCACCCATGTATTTTCGGCGGCAATGGGCAAGAGGAAAGAGTGTTATTGGTGATGTTGGTGTTCAACCGCCTTGGAAATAGCCTCGTTGGTCACTTCGACCACTTCCTTGGCGGCGGCGACCACGTCCTTCATAGATTCGACCACGCCTTCTTCAGGAGACTGAGCCGGAGCGGGGACCTGGGCTTGAGGCTGTATCGCCTGTTCGGTCGGCTGAGCCGGTTGAGCCGGTTGAGAAGGTTGTTGCTCGGCCGCTTCCGGTTTCTCCGCTTCCAGGATTTCCTTGCCTGTATCGATTATCTCGCCTGCCGCCCCTTTGGTCGCTTTCAGCATTTCTTCGGTGGCAATGACCATCTGCCGGGTTACCATGACCATTTCATTGGTTGCTTCCACCATTTTTTGCATGGCGACGGTAAGCTCATCCTGAGGAGTTACCGGTGCGGTCTGCGGCATGACCCGTTCCTGCATCATCATCTGCGGCATCGCCGGCTCTTCCTGCATCATCTGTCCTCCCGGTTGCGGCATGTTCATGCAGGGCATATCGCAGGGAGCTTCTTCCCTGATAAAGACCCGACCGCAGGGCATGACTACCAGGTTTTCCGGATTGACAAAAAGAGTCCCTTGTTCTTCCGTCATAGGCTGTTGTTGGGTACTGTCAGCGAGGGGTTGTTCCTGGGCAGGCTGCGGTTCAGTCACCGCGGCAAAGTTCTCCGGCTGCTGCGGTACCACAGGCTGTTCGCCGGGGGCCTGGGCTGACTGCTCTTCGGCAATTGCCGGAGCGACCGGTTGAGTCTTTTCGACGGTGATGGTTTCCACCTTCTTCGGGCTCTTCGTTTCAGGTTTCTGTTCATCCGAACTGCAGCCGTAGGTAATCAGATAGATGACGATCAGAACGATAAAAGCGTATTTCATGGGTGATTCTCCTCTAAAGTGGTGGTAACTGGAAACGCGTAAGCTTTACACGAAGATGACAAGAATGGCGTGGCAAAACCTCACGATGATTCTATCATAGATTTGCTGCCGTTTTTACAATTTTCGCCGCCTGCCTGGCGAACTTATGGCAACTCGCTGTTGTTCCATTGATATTGGTATCTTCGCGCATCAGGACTTAAGGCCGTCAACCGGTATTCTATAACAGGAAGAAAGAGCGAAGGCGGATGGATCCTTCCGCAAGACAATACGCCGGTTGTGAGGATAGGCGGCGAGCGGGCGTCCAGGTCGAGCGAAGGACGATCAGACTGTTCGCGAAGAAGTCTGTGACGAGCCCTACCTAGCGTGCCGTCGGTGCTTGACCGGGAGAATCTTCATCTGCTCCCGATACTTGGCAACCGTGCGGCGGGCGATTCTGATATTATCTTTGGCCAGTTTTTCCGAGATGGAGTTATCGCTCAAGGGGTTGTTTTTGTCTTCTTCCTGGACCATGCGACGGATAAGGGTCTTGATCGATTCCGCCGCCATGTCGTCCTCACCGTCCCGCTGGATGGCGGTGGAGAAGAAGTATTTAAGTTCGTAGATCCCTTGCGGGGTGTGGACATACTTGTTGGAGGTGACCCGGCTGACCGTCGATTCGTGCATTTCGATGTCGTCGGCGACATCTTTCAAGATGAGCGGTCTCAGATAAGCCGAGCCCCGCTCGAAGAAATCGTACTGAAAGCGCAGGATGCTTTCCATGACTTTGTAGATGGTCCGCTGCCGCTGATACAGCGATTTGATGAACCAGTCCGCGTTCTTCAGCTTGTCCTGGATGTACTGCCGCGACTCCTTGGCGAGGGTCTTCTCCTTTTTCAGGAGTTCCTGGTAGACCGACGACAGCTTGAGCCGGGGGAGGTCGTCTTCATTCAGCTGGATGACGTATTCGCCGTCAATCTTCTTCACATAGACATCGGGGACGATGTAATTGGTATTGTCGGTGGAATAGGGTAGCCCCGGGAAAGGAGTCAGTTCCGAGATGATGAAATTGATCGCCCGCTCAAGTTCCGGCTTTTTGCGGCCGGTTTCCTTGGCGAGGGCTTTGTAGTTGCGGGTTTCGAGCAGCGGCAGGTGATGGAGGACAATTTCGGCGGCAAGACTTTTCCCCTTGCCCAGTCGCTCAAGTTGCAGGTAAAGGGATTCGCTGACATCTCTTGCCGCAATCCCCGGCGGATCGAGGTCCTGGACCACCTCCAGGATGTATTCGGCGTCATCCCGCTCACAGCTCGTCGCCTCCACGATCTTATCGATCTCGACTTCGAGAAAGCCGTACCTGTTCAGGTTGCCGACGACGAAGAGGGCGATTTCCCATTCTTTCTCGTCGAGGTTGCTGTGGGCGAGCTGCCACTGCAGGTAGGCGGAAAGCCCCGGTTTTTCCGAGATAAAATCGAATTGCGAAGGGGCATCTGCCGGAGGGGTCTCATGGGCGAAAGAGAAATTGGAGTCGAAGTTGTTGGAGTAATCTTCCCAGTTGATTTCGCCAATCCCGGCACCGTCGGCTACTTTGACGCTTTCGGTAATTTCCGGCTCAAAGTTGCCGGTTTTATCTTCAATGGTGGTGGAAAGGGAGAATGGCGTTTCAAGAACGTCGGGGGAGGATAAATCTTCTTCAAGGGCAGGGTTTTGTTCGATTTCGGCCTGCAGGGCGTCGGAAAGCTCGAGTCTGTTGAGTTGCAGAAGTTTTATGGCCTGCCGCAGCTGCTGCGTCATTACCAGTTTCTGAGCAAGCTTGAGCTGTTGTCTGAGTTCAAGGGCCATAGAGCATCACATGTGGAAATTTTCACCGAGGTACATTTTTCGGGCTACTTCGCTCTCGATGATGTCGTCGGCGACACCGCTCGTGAGCACTTGTCCTGCATTCATGATATATGCAAAGTCGCACACCTGTAAAGTCTCTCTGACATTATGATCGGAGATGAGGATGCCCAGCCCCTTCTCCCTCAGCTTGACGATGATCTTCTGCAGATCGTTGACCGCCAGCGGATCGATCCCGGCAAAGGGCTCGTCCAGCAGGATGAACTTTGGCCTGGTCGACAGGGCCCGCATGATTTCCACCCGCCGGCGCTCTCCCCCCGACAGGGCATGGCCCTTGTTGTGCCGGAGGTAGCCGATGTTGAGATCCTCCATCAATTCGTCGATCCGGGAGTTGATCTCATTTTTTGGCAGGCCAAGAGGTTCCAGGATGATCCGGACGTTCTCTTCCACCGTCAGTTTTTTAAAGACCGAAGGCTCCTGGGCGAGATAGGTGATGCCCTTCAGAGCCCTCTTGTGGATCGGAAGATTGGTAATGACTTCGCCGGCAAAGATGATATTGCCGTGGTCCGGCCGAATAAAGCCGGCGATGGAGTAGAAGGTGGTGGTTTTGCCGGCGCCGTTTGGCCCCAAAAGACCGACGACCGCGCCGGTCTGGACCTGGAGGCTGACGCCGTCGACCACCGTCCGGGCACCGTAGCGTTTGATAATGTTTCGGGTTTCGAGTATCGACATCTTTCTTAAATGATCCAGCCTTCGTCCGTCGGTCGGTCCGTCAATTCTGCATGATGGTCATGTTGACCCGCGAGGGCTTTTTCTTGTTGTCCGATTCGCTGCCGGCGGCGGTCGTCGGCTTGTTGCTGATGACTTCGGAACGTCCTTCGTCGAGGTAGTAGATGATTTTGTCGCCGCTGACCATGTTCTGACCCTGCCAGGCCTTGGCGTTATCGGTAAGTATAACCTGTCTCTCCTTGGAGAGATAGACCATTTTTTTGGAAGTTCCCAGCCATTGACCGCGGGTGAGTTCGACATTGCCGACACAAATCAGCTTCTCCACCTGCTGGGTGGTTTTCTTCTGTTCGGCCTTTTTTTCCTTTTCGGCAGCCTCGGGGGTGTAGAAAACAGTCATTTCGTCCGAGCGGATCCGCACATCGCCCTGCTTGGCATCGACGTCACCGGTAAAGATCACCGAATTGGTTTTTTCGGTGGACGTCATCTTGTTGGCTTCGATATGGATGGGGGCCTCGGAAGCGCCCCGAACGGTTCCCGGTCCGCCGAGCAACAGACTCGCCAGAAGGCTCATGCCGAGAATAAAGAACTTGCTGTCGGTATATTTCATCTGGACCTCCAATATTGGCATAAAATAAGCATGGCTCGCGATTTGCCGAGCCCATCGTAGCGTAAAGGTATGGAAATGTAAAGTCATGGTGTACGGTCGCGCGAATAAAGAGTCCTTTACTTACCGCATATGAGCCAGTACAATACGGCCAGTTTACGGGCCAGGGTTTGAAGTGATAGCTCATTGAAATTACGTTTAAAACATAAGGATTGATCGGGGGATCGGAAGGTTGTCATGGTAAAAACCGTCGAGGAGAGCATCGAGAAGGCCAAAGTACTTATCGAGGCCTTGCCCTATATGCAGGAATTCAGGCATAAAACCATCGTCATCAAGTATGGCGGCCATGCCATGGTCGATGACCATCTCAAGAAACAATTCGCCCTGGATGTGATTCTGCTCAAACAAATAGGCATCAACCCCATCATAGTCCACGGCGGCGGACCGCAGATCAATAAACTCCTTGACCGTCTCGGGATCAAGCCCAGCTACGTGCAGGGAATGCGCGTCACCGACGGCGAGACCATGGATGTGGTGGAGATGGTCCTGGTCGGCCAGGTCAACAAGCAGATCGTCGGCCTGATCAACCATTGCGGCGGCAAGGCGGTCGGCCTGTCGGGCCGTGACGGCGATCTGGTCTGCGCCAAAAAACTGAAGGTCAGCGGTAAAAAGGGCGACGACACCATGCAGGACGCCCCGCCGGAGTTGATCGACGTGGGCCGCGTCGGCCAGGTGACGAAGATCAACACCAAGGTCCTGGAGAGCCTCAATGCGGGCGACTTCATCCCGGTGATCGCCCCGGTCGGCGTCGGGGAAGACGGCCAGGCCTTCAATATCAACGCCGATCTGGTCGCCGGGGCCATTGCCGGGGCGCTGGCGGCGGAAAAAATGATCTTACTCACCGATGTGCCGGGAGTGAAAAACAAAGGCGGCGAGTTGATCACCTCCTTGCCCAAGGCTGAGCTGGAAGGGCTGATCGACGACGGCACCATCGCCGGCGGCATGATCCCCAAGGTCCGCTGCTGCGAAGAGGCCCTGCGCCACGGAGTGACCAAAACCTGTATCGTCGACGGCAGGGTGGAGCATTCGATCCTGCTGGAAATGTTTACCCGGGAAGGGGTGGGGACGGAGATATACTGATGCAAAAATACGGCAACAAGGAGTTGAAGGAAAGGGCGGACAAGGTCTTCATCGGCACCTATGCCAGGTACCCCGCCGCCATGGTCAAGGGCGACGGCTGCCGGCTGATCGACGCTGACGGCAGGGAATACCTCGACTTTCTCTCGGGCATCGCGGTCTGCGCCCTGGGCCACTGCCATCCGGCGGTAACCGAGGCCATCCGCCATCAGGCAGGCGAACTCGTCCATGTGTCAAATCTTTACTACACCAGACCGTCGATTGAACTTGCCGAACTCTTGACCGGTAACTCCTTCGGCGAACGGATCTTTTTAGCCAACAGCGGGGCCGAGGCCAACGAGGCGGCGATCAAGCTGGCCCGGATTCACTCGGGCGAGGGCCGTTATCAGGTGATCAGTCTTGCCGGGTCCTTCCACGGCCGGACTCTCGCCACCGTCGCGGCCACCGGCCAGCCCAAGTTCCACAAAGGGTTCGAGCCGCTGCCCGAAGGCTTTCTCCATGCGCCTTTCGGGGACCTCGCCGCTCTGGAAAAGCTGATAAGCGGAGCAACCTGCGCCATCCTCTGCGAACCCTTGCAGGGCGAAGGCGGGGTGCGACCGCTTGATCGTGAATATCTTGCCGGAATCCGTGCGCTCTGCGACAAACACGGCCTGCTCCTTATCTTCGACGAGATCCAGACCGGGCTCGGCCGGACCGGAACGTTCTTTGCCTATGAGCAATTAGGCGTCACCCCGGATATCCTGACCATGGCCAAGGCCCTGGGCAACGGCCTGCCGATCGGGGCGATGATGACAAGAGCAGAGATCGCCGCCTCTTTTACCCCCGGCACCCATGCTTCGACCTTCGGCGGCAATCCGGTGGCCTCGGCAGCAGCGGTGGCGACGCTCAAAATCATGCTGGCCGACGGCTTTCTCGCCGACGTTCGGGAGAAGGGCGCCTATTTTCAGGCGGAACTCGGCAAACTCGCCGTCCGGTTCCCGAACCTTGTCGCCTCGGTTCGCGGAATGGGACTCCTGGTCGGGGCGGTGCTCACCGAACAGGGGGTTGCCCACGGC
>Ga0209317_1001597_pt1 | contig 19045 bp, 13 predicted proteins | sample RifGroB2_FD_183994 | JGI IMG/M metagenome (GOLD analysis project Ga0209317, IMG submission 183994) | Soil microbial communities from Rifle, Colorado, USA - Groundwater B2 (SPAdes) (version 2) | ecosystem: Environmental > Terrestrial > Soil > Unclassified | place: Rifle, Colorado | collected... | reverse complement strand
GACGGTATTTGGAGACGAGCGCCGCCGTGCTGCCGGTCTGGGTGAAGGCGAGGATGGCGGCGGCATGCGCGCTCTCCGCCGCCTGGCAGGCGGAAAGGCCAATGACCTCGGAGATGTTGGGCAGCTCACCCTGCTCCGTCAAGGGATGGCAGCTCTGGGCCTTCAGCTGCGGGTCTCCTTCCACGTCGCGCGCCACCTGCACCATCATGGAGACGGCCTCGATCGGATATTTCCCGGAGGCCGTCTCGGCGGAGAGCATTATGGCGTCGGTTCCGTCCAGGATGGCATTCGCCACGTCCGAGGTCTCGGCCCTGGTGGGGCGCGGGTTGTTGATCATGCTTTCCAGCATCTGGGTGGCCGTTATCACCGGCTTGCCCGCCTCGTTGCAGCTCCGTATGATCCGCTTCTGGATTAGGGGGACCTTCTCGGGGTTCAACTCCACCCCCAGGTCGCCGCGCGCCACCATGATGCCGTCGGAGGCCCTCAAGATGGCGCCGAAGTTGATCACCGCCTCCGGCTTCTCGATCTTCGCAATGATGCGCAGCTGGGAGCCGTTAGCGTCGAGAATATCCTTCAGAGCCAGCACGTCCGACGCCTCCCTGACGAAGGAGAGTGCCACGTAGTCGAGCTGTTCCTCCATGCAGAAACGGAGGTCTTCCCGGTCCTTCCCGGTGAGGGCGGGCGCGGAGACCTTCGCCCCGGGGAGGTTGATCCCCTTGCGGTCCTTCAAGAGGCCTCCGGTCACCACGAGGCAGCGGACATCGTCACCCTCTACGCAGAGAACCTTCAACTCCATCAGGCCGTCGTCCAGAAGGATCCGGTCCCCCGGCTTCACGTCCCTCGGCAGCCCCTGGTAAATGGTGGGGATCATGTTCAGCTGCCCCAGCATCTCCCGGGTCGTGACGATCACTTCGCTGCCGGGATCGAGCTGCATCCCCCCCCCCTGCATCATTCCGGTGCGGATCTTGGGCCCCTGCAGGTCCCCCAGGATGGCGACGGCATGCTCATGCCGCCGGGAGAGTTCCCTGATGCTCCGGATGACGGCGGACTTGCCCGCATGATCGCCATGGGAGAAGTTGAGGCGGAATACGTCGACACCGGCCTTGATCAGGGCGCCGAGCATTTCCTCGGAGTCGCAGGCGGGTCCGACTGTGGCTACGATCTTTGTGCGACGGAACATATGCTCTCCTCATGGGCGGGGGACGACTCACATACGGCACAGCCGGTCATCCGGGCCCCCTTTTTTTGGCTTGATGAAAGAAATTACCCGATATACGACCCTGGTGCAATTGGGCATCACAGGTTTTTTCCAATTAAATGGCGAAGTAAGGGAGGAGAGACCCTCGTGCTGAGGGAGATCCACCCGGCGTTGCGGGGATGAGGGGGGTGACGGGGCGGCTACCGGAGGGACGCGTGCTGCGACCCTCGCTGCAACTCCTTCCAGCGGAAGCAGTCCACGGTGTGGTCGTTCACCATGCCGACGGCCTGCATGAAGGCATAGCAGATGGTGCTCCCGACGAAGCGGAAGCCGCGCCTTTTCAGGTCGCGGGAGAGGGCATCGGACACCGCGGTAGAGGCGGGAACCTCGGCCAGGGTGCGCCAGGCGTTTTGCAGGGGGGCGCCATCGACGAAACGCCAGAGATAGCTGTCGAAAGAGCCGAACTCCTCCTTCAACTCCAGAAACGCGCGGGCGTTTCCCAACGTGGAGGCGATCTTGAGACGGTTCCGGACGATCCCCGGGTCAGCCATCAGTTGCAGCTGCTCCGGTTCGCCAAAGCGCGCCACCGCCTCGGGATCCAGTCCGGCGAAGGCGCGCCGGTACCCCTCGCGCTTTCTGAGGATGGTGATCCAGGAAAGTCCCGCCTGGGCTCCCTCAAGGATCAGGAACTCGAAGAGGAGGCGGTCGTCGTGCACCGGAGTCCCCCACTCCGAATCGTGGTACGAGCGGTAAAGCGGGTCGCTGCCGGCCCAGCCGCAGCGGGTGACGCTGTCTGCGTCCATCAGAGCTCCTTGAGACGCAAAAGGCCGTTCAACGTTCAACGTTCAACGTTCGATGTGATGTGTTGTAGATTCAGTGACCGAAGGCCCGCGACTTGGTCCCAAACGTTGAACGGCTTCCGGGCGGCTTCACAGGTTTGGATTCCAACGTTGAACGTTGAACGTTGAACGTTGAACGGCTTCTGGGCTAGTCCCTGCCGCGCCCCCGGTCGTGATGCCTGTCTTCATTGCGATCGTGCCTGTCGTGACGCCTGTCGTCCCGGCGCTGCTCCTTTTCGTAGCGCTTGTCCTCGCGGCGCTGCTCTTTGTGGTGGCGCTTCTCCTCGTGACGTGCCGCCTTCCAGTACCCCTTGTCGGAGCGGTGCCTGCCACGGTAATGGTCGCGGTCGCGCTGGTAGACGACGTACTCCCTGGTACGGTACTCCCTGATCCGGTCTATCCTGTGCCTGCGCAGTGTGGGGGGAAGGTCCCGGTAACTGACGTTCACCCAGCCGCCACGGCTGCTTCCCGACCGAAGCCAGCGCCCGTCGCGGAAAATGAAGTAGACGTTGTTCAGGTAGAAGAGGTCGTAAGGGACTCCGACCGCCACGTAGAACCCGAGTTCCCGGGGATAGATGAAATCGACCTCTTCCTCGACCTCGTAGTACGGCTCGGGCTCATAGACGGGCTCGGCAACGACCACCGGCGGCGGCTGGGTGACGATCACCGGACGCAGCTGGTTCCCAAGATGGATGTTCACATCGACACCTACGTTTCCGGCGTAAAGCTCCTGGATGTTCAAAACCGGCAGAGCCGCGACCTGCAACAGGACCGCAAGGGCTATCGTCTTCCTGGATATCATGGTTGTCTCCTTGATTTTTAAAACGAGTACGGGCTTAGAGTCGGCCGCAGTGCTGCCTCATGTAGGTTGCGAACTCCGGTCCGGGCATGGGGGTGGCGAAGTAGAATCCCTGCGCCTCGTCGCATTTCCTGGCGGTAAGAAACTGCAGCTGCGCAGCGTTCTCCACCCCTTCGGCGATGACCTTCAGGTTGAGGGAATGCGCCATGGAGATGATCGCGGCGGCGATCGCGGCGTCATCGGTGTTGCTGATGAGCTCGGCGATGAAGGAGCGGTCGATCTTGATGGCGTCGATCGGGAAGTGCTTGAGATAGTTGAGCGAGGAATAGCCTGTACCGAAATCGTCAATGCTCAGCCTGACACCCATCTTTTTCAGCGCCTGCAGTGCATCTATGTTCTTGTCGGCCCTCTCCATGATCACGCTCTCGGTGAATTCGAGTTCCAGCGAGCGGGGCCGGACCCCGGTCTCCTCTATGATCCGGGCCACGGTCTGCAGGAAATCCTGCTGCCTGAACTGCCAGCCGGATATGTTTACCGCCACCTTGAGCTCCGGCCAGAGATCCGCCCACCGTGCAGTCTGCAGGCAGGCCTCGCGCAGCACCATCTCCCCCAGCTCGAATATGAAGCCCGACTCCTCGGCGATGGGGACGAACTCATCCGGCCCGACCAGCCCGAACTCCGCGCTCTGCCAGCGCAACAGGGCCTCGGCGCCGGTGAGGCGGGAGGTTTTCAGGTCCCACTGCGGCTGGTAGTGCAGGTAAAACTCCCCCCGCCCGAGCCCCTGGCGCATGCCGTTTTCGAGCGCCACCCGGCGCATGTTCCTGGCGTTCATCTCCTGGGAAAAGAAGTGGTACCCCCCCTTTCCCTCGCTCTTCGCCTGGTACAGCGCCGCGTCGGCGCAGCGGAAAAGGCTCTCCACGTCCCCGCCGTCTTCCGGGTACACGGCGATACCGATGCTCGTGCTGCCGTAGATCTCCTCCCCCTCGATTAGGAAAGGCTCGACAAAGAGCGTCTGCACCCTGGCGGCGGTTGCCGCAGCCCCCTCCTCCTCGGAGATGGAGTTCAGCACGATGACGAACTCGTCCCCCCCAAGCCTCGCCAGGGTGTTGGATCCGCAGACGCAGCGGCTAAGCCTGCGTGCCACCTCCTTCAGGAACTTGTCCCCTACCTCATGCCCCTTGGTGTTGTTCAGGTCCTTGAAGTTGTCCAGGTCCAGAAACAAAAGCGCCAGCTCGCGCTTTTCCCGCTTCGCCAGGGCCAGGGCCTGATGCAGGCGGTCCATGAGCAGCGCCCGGTTGGGGAGGTGGGTGATGGTGTCGTAGTAGGCCAGGTGCTCGATCTGTTGCTCGTTTTTCTTCCGCTGGGTGATGTCCTCGCAGGCCGTGACCACGCCGAGACAGCGACCCTGGGCGTTCTTGATCGGCAGGGAGGTAAGCTGCACCGGGAACTCGAGGCCGTCCTTGCGCGCGTTCAAACACTCGCGCTTCCAAAGGCCCAGCGTGGCATGGTTCAGACGGGGAAAAGGGGGCTCTCGGTGGGGGGGGCCGAGGATGCGGGCATCCTTGCCGATCAGCTCGCCCGGGGCATAGCCGTGCATCTCCGACTCGACGGCGTTCACGTAGACGATCTTCCCATGGGTGTCGCTGATGGTTATTCCGGCCCCTATCGGCAGGCAGTCGATCGCTTCCTTGAGCAATTCGAGGCGATCCTCGTCCTGCTGCTGCTCCGTCGGGTACGGATCGGAACCTCCGCTCAACCGCAAGATTCTTTTTTCGACGCTGGCCGTTTCATGCATCGTGGAGTACCCCTGCCTTGTCGCTTGATATTTTAGAGGAACATCATTAGAAACTGGCACAAAAAAAACGGGTTGCCGGTTATCTTGTCAGAGATATTTCGGCAACCCGGCTGTCTCATGGAGACCCATTAGGCTTTCCGCCCCATCCTCGCGGATGGTTTAGTATTATCGTTTATCGTCTTTTTTCCGGCGTATCCGCTAGGAGCCACGCTTCAGGTCTGGCGCATCTGCAGTCCCCCGCCCTTCATCGGCGAATTCATATGCCTTGCCATCGACTAGACGTTTAACCAGAACCTGCGGGGAAAGTCAAACAAAATCAAGCCCGGGGAGCAGAAAGCCCCCCCTGCCTCGGCTGCCGCACCGGCACGGTTACGGTCATCTCGGTCCCCTTGCCGACGCTGCTCTTCACGTCGATGTCGCCGCCATGGCGCTTGATGATGCCGTAGCACACGGTGAGCCCGAGCCCCGGCCCCTTGCCGACCGGCTTGGTGGTGAAGAAGGGGTCGAAGATCTTCCCCAGGTTCTCCGGCGGGATGCCGCAGCCGTTGTCGCCGATCACCACCGCCACCTGCGCCGGCTCGCCGTATTGCTTCACGAGCCGGGTCGTGATGTCTATCTTCCCTCCGTCAGGAAGGGCGCTCTGGGCGTTACGCAGGATGTTCACGTACACCTCCAGGAGCTTGACGAAATCGCCCTCTATCTGGGGGATCTCGGGATCCGAGTGGAATGCCACCTCGATGCCGCAGTCGGCGAAAGGCGCCTCCATGATCTCCAGGGTATCCTTCAGCACCTGGTTGATGTCCATTTCGCTGAAGTTGCAGCGCGACTGGGTCGAGAAGCGGATCAGGTCCTCCACGATCCTCTGGCAGCGGACGGCGGCGCTCTCTATGCTCTCCAGCACGTCGATACCCTCCATCGCCTCCGGATCCGCCGGCTGCGTCAGCGCGTTCCCGCGCAAAAGCTGGATGGCGCCCAGTATCCCGGCCAGGGGGTTGTTCAGCTCGTGGGAGGCGCCCGATATCACCTCGCCCAGGGTCGCCATCTTTTCGGACTGGATCAGCTTGGCCTGGGCCTCCTTGAGGTGCCGGGTCTTCTCCTCCACCTCCTTCTCAAGGCGGATGTTCCATTCCCTGCGCTGCTCTTCCGCCTGCTTTCGCTCGGTGATGTCCCGGATGATAGCCTGGGTCGCCTTTTTACCCTTGAAGGTGATGCTGGTGGCGGTCACCTCCACGTCGAGGACGGTGCCGTCCCGGCGCACGACCTTTTGTTCCATGAGCGGCGAGGGTTCGCCCGTCTCGGTCACCCTCCTCATCCGCTCCAGGATGATCGAGCGGAAGTCGGGATGGACGGTGGAGAGCACCTCCTTTCCCACCAGCTGTTCCGGCGCGTCCACGCCGAAGAGCCTGCACGCCTCGTTGTTGACGCAGAGGTAGACCCCCCCGCTTTGCACGACGATCGCCTCCGGGGCGTTCTCGAAGAGCTTGCGGTAGCGGTCCTCGCTTTGTAAAAGCTCCTCCTGCATGGCGATGCGCTCGGTTATGTCGCGGAAGATCCCCCTGGTGCCGAGCGCCTTGCCGCCGACGTAGTTGCAGTTGATGCTCCCCTCGAGGGTGAGGGTCCGGCCGTCCTTGGTGGAGAACTCCACCTCCACGGCATGGACCTGCTCGCCTCTCATGATCTTTTGGAACAGCAGTGAGCAGTGCTCCTTGCAAGCCGCAGAGATGACGTCGAAGATGTTCATGGAGGCGACCTCCTCGTCGCTGTACCCCATGGCCTCCTTCCAGGCGCGGTTCACATAGATGAAGCCGCCGTTTGCGTCGACGCTCTGGATCAGGTCGTTGGCGTTCTCCAGCAGGTCTCGGAAACGCTCCTCGCTCTTTTTCAGCTCCTGTTCCGCGCGTTTTCTGTCCGAGATGTCGAGGAAGCTCTCGACCAGGTGCTCGCGGCCGTTCAGCATCACGCGGGCCACCGTCTTTACGATGGTGACGCTCTCGCCGTTGGCCCTCAGAAGCCGCCTTTCGGCGTTGTCGATCGTTTGCCCAAGGTCCGTGATCGGGCAGTGCCCCGCCTGCTCGGGGCAGATGAAGCAGTGGCAGACCGAGCCTATGATCCTTTCCCTCCCCCCGCCGATCACCTCGACGGCCTTCGGGTTGGCGTCCACGATGGTGTGCGTCTCGGCGTCGAGGATGAGGATGCCGACCTGCACCGTATCCAGGATGGTTCTCAGGCGCTGCCGGCTCTCCTCCAGTTCACCCGCCGCATGGTGGAAGTCGGAAAAGGTGTCGTGCTGGGACGGCTGTGACGATATCGGCTGGCTCTTGGTGTCGAAAGTGTTGGGCATCCTGCGACCTCTCTGTTGTGATTCCTGTCGTTTCTACCGCTCTCCCGCCGGCCCGGACTGCCACGTGGCGACGCCTGTCAGGTCGTACCCGCGCGACACCCTCCCTGCTTTCGGCCGCCTTTTGGAAGCGCACGGTGCACAATATCACAACAAACCGGATCAAGACACGCCATTTTTCATGAATATCCGCCTTTACCACGACAATGGGGGGGGAGAGGCTTTCGAAGCTGCGGAGTGCAGCTGACCGGCTGCCGGTAGCCGTGAGACCGGGCAAAAAAAAATCCCCCTTTTCATAAGGGGGATTTTTTGCCTGGTTCCTGCTTGCGGGACCTCTTTGTCAAAGCCCGGCCGAGTTGCCGTTTCGGTGGCAGTTAACGGAATCTCCACCCGTGCAGCTTTGAAACCTGTACTGGCTCTGGCTCGCCTCAACGAGGTACACCGGCCGCGCCTGCTGGCCGGTCTGCAGGACCGTCTCGATCGCCGGCGAGGTGAGTGGAAGCTGGGCAACTACCATCAGGACGGCAAGGTTCAGGGCTGCAAGCGCGCAGAGGCAGACCGACAGGGTATCTCCCCGGGCACCCCGCTCCATCGTCACATCCTGTTGCTGTCCATTTGCCAGTTCGCGCATCGCCCCTCCTCGACCTAGCGGCAGGAGTTCACTGCACTCCCCTGTCGCCCATCGATAAGTAGCAATTGTCGTACCCAAATCGCATGGGCCGGGGTGAACCGTGGGCGATAATAACGACACCCCGCGTTGCACCGGCCACCCGCCGGATATCCGGTGCAGATTCACAGGGTTACGGCCGGACGGCGGCGGATCGCCGTAAAGCGGGAGGCTCGCGGTCCCGCCTGGGCGCAGGTGAACCCGAACCGTAGGTGGCTGCGCGGGCCTGGACTGGGGAAAATACCCCTCTTTTGAGGGGTATAACACGCTGAAGACCCGCCCAGCCCCCCGCGCCCGTCTCACCTATCCCCCTTGCAGCTGCAGCCGGTAGAGGTTGTCCAGGTACCTCGGATCCCCGGGCTTTAGGGCCGCCGCCTTCTTGAACTGCTCCACGGCCTCGGCGCGGCGCCCCGCACCGGCATGGATGATCCCCATGTTGTTGTACACCTCCGCGTTGTCGGGCAATAGCCTAGCTGCCTGTTCCAGCTCCTGCAGGGCCTCGCCCCCCTTCCCCTGCTCCCCCAGGGCGCGACCCAGGTTCAGGCGGGCCTCCCCGGAACCCGGGTCGAACCTCACCGCCAGCCGGAACAGCTCCACGGCCTTTTGCGTCTCCCCCATCCCCGCATGGATCACCCCCAGGTTGTTGTGGGCGTCGGCATACTCGGGATCTAGCCTCAGGGCCGCGGAGAACTCCGCCACGGCCTCCTGCACCGCGCCCTGTTTCATGAGGGCTATGCCGAGGTTGTAATGGGCGTACTTGTTGTCCGGCCTTGCCTTCAGCGCGCTCCGGTACGTTTCGACCGCCAGGTCGACCCTCCCCTGCATCTCGTAGGTGACCCCGAGCGTGCGCAGGGCGACCGGGTCCTGCGGCTCGATCCGGAGGGAGACCTTCAGTTGCTCCACCGCCTCGGCCACCCGCCCCTCGGTCAACAGCGCGCTGGCTAGGTTGTTTCGCGGCCGCAGCTTGCCGGGGGATTTCCGGACGCAGTCCTGCCAGAACCCGACCGCGTCCCCCCAGACCTGGTTGCGCTGCCAGGTGAGCGCGGCCAGGACCAGGATGGCCACCCCCGCCCCCCTGGCGACTGCAGCCGCCGGGAACCGGCGGGCCAGCAGGGTGCAAAGGGTAGCTACGGCGCAGAAGAGCCCGACGGAGGGGAGGTAGACGCGGTGTTCGAAGATCAGGTCCCTGATGGGAATCACGCTGGACTCCACGGAGATGGTGACGAAGAACCAGAGGATGCCGAAGCCGGCGAGCCTGGGGAGCGGGTCGCGCTCCCCTTCCGCCCCCTTGGAGCTCACCCGGTACAGCTGCACGGCGAGGAAAAGGAGCGCTACCAAAAGTAGCAGGGAGCCAAAGACCCTGGGTGTGAAAAGGGTGTGGTAGAGCGGGTAGTCGTAGTCGAGGTTCTGCCCCACCGGGAGCACGATGAGCCGCAGGTAGGTGACGAGGACGCTCAACTGGGTGAGGAGGTAATCCCCCCTCGAGATGCCGTCGGTCTCCCTGCTGGCCGCGTCGGCCATCTTCAAAAGCGCCCCGACCCCTCCGGTTTTCAGCGAAAGCCACAGGATGGCGAGGAGGGAGGCGGCGGCAAGCGGGAGCCCCAGTCGCAGGAACTTCCGGCGGGAGGCGCCGAAAAAGGAGAACTCGCAGAGCAAGAGGGTAGCCGGAAGGGTGGCCGAGATCTCCTTGGTGAAAAACGCAAGGAGCGCGAAAAGGGCCGCTGCGAGGTAGAAAAGAGGTGACTGGCGCACCCTTGCGCTCAGATAACAGACGAGCGTGGCGAGGTAGAACAGGGTGGCGAGCGAGGCAAGCCTCTGGACCACGTAGGTCACCGCCTGGGTCTGGATCGGGTGGGCCACGAAGAAAAGCGCCGCCAAAAGAGGGAGCATGACGGGTGCGCCGTAAAGGGCGGAGCCGCTTGCCGGTGCGCCCGGCTCAGGCGCCGCCGTCCTGAAGATCGGGGTCTTGAGCGTCAGCCGCAAAAAGGCGTAGACGAGGGAGGCGTTTATGAGGTGCACCGCCAGGTTGAAGACGTGGTACCCCGCCACCTCCACCCCTCCCAGCCGGTAGTTGACCGCCAAGCTCAGGTACCCTACGAAGCGCCGCGCGTTGTAGCGAAACCCCTCCCCTTCAAAGAGAAAGGAGGAGAGGTTCTTCACCGCCGGGTTTTCCAGGATGCTCCCCTCGTCGTCGATGACGAAGGGGACCCCGAAGCTGTTTCCGTAGGCGAGCAGCCCGAGAACCGCGATCACCAGCAGATGAAAGACGGGGTTTACCAGTGCGCTTTCCAGCGCGGAGCTCTGAGGCACGAACCCTTGCGCAGCACTATCCGGTGGCAACTGAGCGTTGCGAGCCGCTCTCTTTTTTCCCATAAGAATCCCTCTATACGCGAAACCGGCCCGGAGGAGCCCCGGGCCGTTGCATTTCAATCGGCATGAAGGCGCTTGCCTGTCACACCTTCTCGATCTTCGCCTTGCCGCGCAGCTTACCCACGAACTCGGCAACGGACTTGCGGACCTGTTCCTGCTTCAGGAACTGGACGATCTTCTCCCTGACCTCCTCGTACTTCTCGGTAGACGGGGCGATTCTCTCGTTCAGCTTTATGATGTGGTAGCCGTATTCCGTTTCCACCACCGGGCTCAGTTCCCCCTTTTCCTTGAGCGCGTATGCCGCCTGCTCGAAGACAGGGGTCATACGGCCGCGGCCGAACACCCCCAGGTCTCCACCCTCGGCCTTACTGGGGCAGGTCGATTCCTTCCTGGCGACTGCTGCGAAATCCTCGCCGTTTTGCACCCGCTTCAGGAGCGCCTCGGCCTTCGCCTTCGCCTTTTCCTTATCCTGGGGGGACCCCTTCTGCTCCACTCCCACCAGGATGTGACTGGCGGAAACGCGCTCCCCCTTCAGGAACAGCTTCACCTTGTTGTCCTCGTAGAACTTCCTGGCCTGCTCCTCGTTGCAGACCGCCCTGGCGGCGAACTCCTGCTGCACGAAGTTGTTCACCACGATCTCCCTGCGCATCGCGTCCCGCACCTCTTCGTCGGTCATGCCGATCGATTTCAGCGTCTTTTCGTATTCCGCCTGGGTCGGGAATTTGGCCTTGTTTTTGGTGAACTTCTCCTCCACCAGCTTATCCAGGTCCTTTATCTCCAGCTTTTTGGCCTCCTGGTACAGGAGCTCGGCTGCGGTAAGCTGCTCCAGCGCAACCTGGGTCGCCTTATCCATCTGCTCCTGCGGCAGGGGCTCTTTGACGCGGTTTTGCGCCAGCAGCGCCTTGACGGCGCGGTCGAGCTCGGGTTTGGTGATGACGCTGCCGTTCACCTTGACGACCGGTGCGCCTTTCGCTCCGTTTTCCGAACAGCCCGGGAGGAGGCAAAGAGCCATGGCAGCGACCGTAGCGGGAATCACTTTCTTCAGCGCGAACATTGTAATCTCCTTTTATCTGAATATAAGGCGGTTCAGGAAGCGGTAAGCTCCCCCTTTTTGGGCTGCCGCACCGGGATGGTGACGGTCACCTCGGTACCCTGCCCCAGGGTGCTCTTCACGTCTATGTCGCCGCCGTGGCGTTTCACTATGCCGTAGCTGACCGTAAGTCCCAGCCCCGGCCCTTTACCGACCGGCTTAGTGGTGAAGAAGGGGTCGAAGATCTTCCCGAGGTGCTCCTGCGGGATGCCGCAGCCGGAGTCCCGGATGGTGACCACGAGCTGCGGCACCTCCGCGTATTTCTTCAGGTGGCTCGTGGTGATCTGCACCGTCCCCTGGTCCGGCAGCGCGTTCTGGGCGTTTTGCAGGATGTTGCAGAACACCTCCAAAAGCTTCACGAAGTCCCCCTCCAGGGAGGGAAGCCCCGGGTCGGGGCGCCACTCCACCCTGATCCCGGCCGTGTCGAAATCCTCCCTGACCACCTCCAGGCTGTCCCGTATCAGCTCGTTCAGCTCCATCTGGGCGAAGTTGCAGCGCGTCTGGGAGGAAAACCTGATCAGGTCCTCGACGATCCTCTGGCAGCGTATGGCGGCGCTCTCGATGCTCTCCAGGACGTCGATCCCCTCCATCAGTTCCGGCACTATCGGCTGGACCAGCGCGTTTCCGCGCAAAAGCTCAGGATGCCGGCCAGCGGGTTGTTCAGCTCGTGCGAGGCGCCCGAGACCACCTCGCCAAGGGTCGCCATCTTCTCCGACTGGATCAGCTTGGCCTGCGCCTCCTTCAGGTGCCTGGTCTTCTCCTCCACCTTGATCTCGAGCTTTCTCTGCCACTGCTCGCGCTCCGCCTCCAGCTGCTTTCTCTTGGTCGTATCGCGCAGCACCACCTGCACGGCGGGCTTGCCGGCCAGCGTAATGCTGGTGGCGACCGACTCCACGTCGATCACGCTCCCGTCCAGCCTCAGCACCTTCGCCTCGATGCGGGGGGCCACGGCGTTTGGAACCTCCAGCTCCCGCATCCTTTCCAGCATCAGTCCCCGGTAGTCCGGGTGGACCAGGGAGATCGCCGTCTTGCCAAGGAGCTCCTCCCGGGAGGTAGCCCCGAAGAGCTTTGCCGCCTCCTGGTTCGCGTACTGCAGCACCCCCGCCGTGTGCACGAGGATCGCCTCCGGCGCGTGCTCGACCAGGAGCCGGTAGCGCTCCTCGCTTTGCTGCAGCTCCTTCTCTATACGGTTGCGCTCGGTCATGTCCCTGAAGATCCCCCGGGTGAGCACCGGCCTTCCGTCCACGAAGCTGCAGTTGATGCTCCCGTCCACCGTTACGGTGCGGCCGTCCTTGGCGAGGAACTGCACCTCGACGCGCGGGATCTTCACCCCCTTCATGATCTCCTGGAAGAGCCTGCCGCAGTGCTCCCTGCAGCCGGGGGATATGATGTCGAACACCTTGAGCCTGGCGACCTCCTCGTCGGAGTAGCCGAGGGTCTCCTTCCAAGCGCGGTTCACGTAGATGAAGGAGCCGGTGGCGTCCACGCTCTGGATCAGGTCGTTGGCGTTATCCAGGATGTCGCGGTGGCGCTCCTCGCTGAGCCTGAGCGCCTCCTCGGCCTCCCTGCGGCCGGTTATATCGAGAAAGGTCTCCACAAGGTGCGGCCGCCCCCCCAGGGTCACGCTCGCCACCGTTTTCACCACGGCCCTGGTACTGCCGTCGGCGGTCAGAAGCTCGCGCTCGCCGCAGTGGATGCACTGCCCCAGGTCGGTGACGGGGCACAGGCCGTGCTCGGCCACGCAGATGAACCGGTGGCACACACTCCCGATGATCTCCTCCGCGGGGGCGCCGATCAGCTCGACCGCCTTGGGGTTCACCTCGACGATGACATGCTTTTCGCTGTCGATTACCATGATCCCCACCTGGGCGGTGGCCAGGATGGTTGCCAGGTACTGCTCGTTCTCCGCGGCGTCCCCGCCAAGTGCCGTAGCGAAAAGCCCTGCGGGCTGCGACACGGGGAACGACAGCGCGCGTTCGCTGTTGGATTGTGACATGGGTGGCTCCGATGTAGGAATTGGTGACCACCGCTCCCGAGGGCCTTACCGGCAAAGGTGGGGGCGAGAGGCTAGGTACTGTATCTGAACCCTCCCGGCCTTTTCAAAGAGGGAGGGTAAAACAACCCCTGGCTGAAGGTTTTTCTGTCAGGCATACCCTTGTTGCAGCTGCGGCAGCGCCTCTAGCGCCCGAGCAGTTCGGCGAGCTTCTTCTCCGCGGCGCGGTACTTCTGTCCGGCGGAGCGGCGCAGCCACTTCTCGGCCTGCACACGGTCGGGTTCCCCCGCTATTCCGAATATGTACATCATGGCCAGATCGTACTGGGCCGGGGCAAATCCCTTGTCGGCCGCCTGCTGGAAAAGCTCCCGCGCCTTGGCGGGGTCCTCTTTCAGCCCCCCTTCCCCTCGCAGGTACATGAAGGCTAGGTTCCACTCCCCAAGCGGAAAGCCCTGCTCGGCGGACTTGCTGTACCAGCGGACCGCTTCCGTCTTGTCCTGGGCGATGCCGACCCCGGAAGCATAGAGGACACCCAGCTGGGACTGGGACTCCGGATTTCCCGATTCGGCCTGGCGCCGGACCGCCGCCACATCCACGCCGTTATAAGCAAAGGCAGGCGCAACCGTCAACAGCGCCAGCAGACCGCAACACGCGACAACTTTTTTCATCGATCCTCCCGGGTCAGGCAGTAATAGATCACTCATGCTAGCAAGGACCTTGCCAGCCCCCTTCCGAGCGTCCCTCCCGCGGCAGGCACGTATCGTGCTAAGAATTGGTCGCCACCGGTACGCAACATTTCCTCGCGTCCCGCAGATCAAACGGAACCCAACCCGGGGAAGCGCACCGTCCGGAGCACCTTCCGGGGGGACTCCCCGGCTCCACGTCCCCCGGGCGAGATGAAAAATGCCGAGGCAGGTGATGGACCGCCACCGGGAACCAGGGGAGGGGGAGGGAGCCGCCGCCGGGTCATTTCACCCACCGACTGCGCCATATGACCCAACAATCGCACCCGACAAAAAGTCGACGGCCAGAGGCTGCAGGTGCGACACGAAAAACTATCCTCCCATTTCTGCAGAAATTGATGTACAAACGTGTTCTCACCTCGAAAGCAAAGCGACGAAGGGATTACCATGACCAACAAGAACCGCATCCTGGTGGTGGACGACGAGAAGCTCATCTCCTGGTCCCTGGCAACCATGCTGAAAAAAGAAGGGTACGAGGTGGAGACCGCCGCCACCGGGAACGAGGCTATACAGAAGTTCGAGGAGTTCCGTCCCAAGCTGGTGCTTTTGGACGTCTGCCTCCCGGACGTGAACGGGCTGGAGCTGCTCAAGCGCTTCAAGGCAGCCAACGAGGACATCTACGTCATCATGATCACCGCCTACGCCCACGCCGACTCGGCGGTCCTCGCCCTGCAGGAGGGGGCGGAGGACTACTTCGGCAAGCCGTTCAACCTGGACGCGGTGAAGCACGTGGTCAACAAGGCGTTCGAGAAGACCCAGCTCAAGAAGGAAGTGGACTACTTCCGCGGCGAGCTCAGGAAGAAATCGGACCAGGACAAGCTCGTCGGGAACAGCCAGAAGATGATCGAGGTCTTCAAGATGATCAAGATCTGCGCCGACGCCGACGCGAAGACCGTGCTGGTCACCGGCGAGAGCGGCACCGGCAAGGAGCTGGTCGCGAAGGCGCTTCACATGCACAGCGGGCGCTCCGAGTCCCCCTTCATCGAGGTGAACTGCGCCGCCATCCCCGAGAACCTGCTGGAAAACGAACTCTTCGGTCACGAGAAGGGGGCCTACACCGACGCGTCGAAGCGCCAGAAGGGGGTCTTCGAGATGGCGGAAGGGGGGACGGTCTTTCTGGACGAGATCGGGGACATGCCGTTTCTGATGCAGGCCAAGATCCTCAAGGTGATGGAGAGCAAGCGCTTCAGGCGGCTCGGCGGGCAGGAGGACGTGGAGGCAAACGTCAGGATCATCACCGCAACCCACCAGAACCTCCCCAAGATGGTGAAGGAAGGGAAGTTCCGCTCCGACCTTTTTTTCCGGCTGAACGTGATGAACATCGCCCTCCCCCCCCTGCGCGAGCGCAAGGAGGACATCCCCTCACTGATCCAGTACTTCATCAAGACCCTGAACGAGGAGTACGGCAGGAGCGTGGAGGACATCGCCCAGGGTGCCCTCGAGCACCTGATGGCGTACGAGTGGCCCGGCAACGTGCGCGAGCTCAGAAACTGCATCGAGCGGCTGATGATGCTGGAGCAGGAAAAGACCTTGGGCTCCGAGCACCTGGGTGCCGAGATCACCCAGGCCAGCAGGCAGGGGAGCCAGCTGATGAGGGCCGAGATGAGCAACGACTTCTCCGGCGAGCACATCCTGCTCCCCCCGGAGGGTATCTCGCTCGAGGAGCTGGAGAAGCTGATCATCCAGCTCGCCCTGAAGAAATCCGCCGGGAACCAGACCAAGGCCGCCAAGTACCTGAAGACCAGCCGCGACACGCTCCGCTACCGGATGAAAAAGTTCGGGCTGGGGGAAAACGGCAAGGAGGAAGAGACCGAGGAGGCCGGCGAGCCCCGTCCCGAGAGCGTGCCCGACAGCAGCCCGGGATACGGCTGGAACTGACCCGCACCACGGGGGCGCGCCCGCGCGGCGCGTCCCTCGTCATCACCCGCAGCACCCCCACCCTCGGCAGCACCCTTACCCTCGGCAGCACGTTCAAAGTTCAAAGTTCAAAGTTCAAAGTTCAAAGTTCAAGGTTGTAGAGACGCTTCACCGGTTTGGGTTCTAACGTTGAACATAGAACATAGAACGTTGAACGTTGAACGTTGAACCGCTTTATTGGTTTGGGTTCTAACGTTGAACGTTGAACGTTGAACCGCTTTTTTGGTTTGGGTTCTAACGTTGAACGTTGAACGTTGAACCGCTTTTAGCCTTGAGGTTTTTCACCCAAACCTCCCCGCCCAATGGGGCAAATCACCCCCAAAGAGGCGTACCTCCACCCCGCGCCCGCATCCCCTTCGGCTAAAAGCGGAATAGTTACCCGCGCTTGCAAGAAAGAAGCTGGGGCGGGCACCAACATTGCATTAAAACGAATGACTGGCGCACCTCCTGGGGGGGAGATGCCCGGTTGAGGTGCAGCGGAAGAGAGCCGCAGCATTGCGTAGGCAAGCTGAATACTTTTCTACATTCAATGAAAAAGACGGAGGAATACTCTCTATGAAGAAGATCACCATCCTGACCGCGATCGCCGGTCTCACCCTCGGTGCCTCTCTCGCCTACGGCTACACTGTCGACGGCGGCGGGGTCGTAGGTTCCAAGCACGACATGAACGAGCTCTCCGGTGCGGCACCTGACTCCCTGGGGCGCGTATGCGCTTTCTGCCACACCCCTCACCACAAGCTCGAGGCAACCGAGCTTGACTACAACCCGCTCTGGTCGCACACGATCAACGTGGACACCACGTTCGCTTCCTACGAGACCGTGACGTTCAACTCCACCATCGCCGGCGACCCGCTGGCGGGCCCGAGCCGCCTCTGCATGAGCTGCCATGACGGCGTCATCGCAGTCGACCAGCACTACGGCAGCACCGGCACCGCCCTGACCGGCAAGATCACCGACGACGGCTTCGGCGACATCGCGGTCGGCAAGTTCTCCGACCTCTCCAACGACCACCCGATCGGGTTCGATCTGACCAACATCCACACCACCGACGCCGGGATCAGGGCCAACCTGAAGGCTCCCGCCAACAGCACGCTGGACACCAAAGAGATCGCAGCGACCCTCGGCTTCAACAACGGCCAGGGGCAGCTCCTCATGACCTGCGCCTCCTGCCACGACGTCCACAACAGGGACAACGTCGACACCGCGTTCCTCTACGAGAAGCAGATGGACTCGCAGTTCTGCGTGATGTGCCACGACAAGTAAGCAGCAAAAGGCCGCCCCGGGGAAGTACCCCCCGGGGCGGCAGCATGAGAGAACCGGCAACCGCAACAATCGATACAGGAGTACCAAGACATGAAAGGTCGTCGTTTTCGCGCCGCGGCAGCGGTCCTCGCCGCCTCCCTTCTCGCCTTAGCCGCCGGTTGCGCCGGCGGCCCAGTCAAGCAAAGCCATGCACCGGTCTTCTTCCCTCCCGCGCCGAACCTCCCGAGACTCCAGTACCTGACCGGCTTCAGCAACTCCGTCGACGTCGAGGGGGCCGCGGCCGACACCATCTCGCTGATCTCCTTCGACAAGCACGTAGAGCAGAAGGTGAGCAGGATCATCAAGCCGAGCGGCATCGCCTCCAAAAAAGGGAAGCTGTACGTGACGGACATCGCCGGGCAGCTGTTCGTCATCGACCTCCCGAAGAAGAAGATGGAACAGTTCAAGGGTAACGAGGGGCTGGGCAAGCTGAAGAAACCGGTGGGAGTCGCGGTCGACGACGCGGGGTTCGTCTTCGTCAGCGACATCGAGAGAAAAGAGGTGCTGATCTACGACACGAACGGCGAGTACCTGAAGTCGATCGGGTCCGAGCTGAACTTCAGCCCGACCGACATCGCGGTCGACCATGAGAACCTCTACGTGCTGGACACCAGGAAATCGGTGATCCGCGTGCTCGACCCGCTGACGGGGGACCAGATCAAGGAAATCGGGAAGCTCGGTGATCCGATGCAGTCCCTGATGCTGCCGACCAGGATGACCCTGGACGACAAGGGGGTGATCTGGGTCACCAACGCCGGGCGGGGCAACGTCACCTCCTATGACCGGGACGGCCACTTCCTCGGTTCCTTCGGCAAGTTCGGCGACGGCATGGGGCAGTTCGCCCGTCCGAAGGGGATCACCACGGACGTGAACGGCTACGTCTACGTGGTCGACTCCGGCTTCCAGAACGTCCAGATCTTCACCGACAAGGGGAGGCTCCTGAGCTACTTCGGCTCCGCGAAAATCCCGGTCGGCGGGATGAACCTTCCCAGCGACATCGCCATCAGCGGCAGCGACCTCGGCTACTACCAGGAATTTGCGGAGAAGGACTTCCAGCTGAGCCAAGTGATCTTCGTCGCCAACCAGTTCGGCGACAACAAGATCGGCATCTACGGCCTTGGGCAGCGCAAGGGAGTCGACTACGAAGCCGCCTACAAGCGCGCGGCCGATGAGAGGGCGCGCAAGGCCCAGGAGATCCTGAAGGAGCGCAGCAAGCAGCAGGAGCAGAAAAAGGAAGCCGCAGCCAAGCTGTAACACACCGCTTCAAGCCCGCAGGCAGCCGGAGATCCTCCGCTGCCCGCGGGCCCTTCCCATCATCTTCCCATCATCTTCCCATCATCTTCCCATCATCTTCCCATCATCTTCCCATCATCTTCCCATCATCGCAGATTCCGGGCAAAGGTAACGGCTACTTCCACTGCTCCAGGTCGATCACCCCGAGCCTCGCCGCATAGCGCACCAGCTCCATCCGAGTGTGCACGTCGAGCTTTTTCATCAGGTTGGTGCAGTGGTTCTCCACCGTCTTGGCGCTCAGCCCCAGGTCGGCCGCGATCTGCCGGGATGAGCCCCCCTCGGCCACCAGCCGCATCACCTGTTGTTCCCTGGGCGAGAGGAGCGCATAGCGCTCGTCCTGGACGTTCGACTCCTGCTGCGCGGAACTGAGACTCGCGACGATGTCCTGGGAGACCTGGCCGTCCAGGAAGTACTCGCCGGAGCGCAGGGTGTCCATGGCGGCGACGAGCCTCGTGCTGGTCGCCTCCTTCATCACGTAGCCGCGCGCCCCCGCCTTCAGGGCCTCTGCCACGTACTCGAAGTTCGAATGCATGCTGAGCATGAGGATCCGCACGGACGGGACCTCCTGCATGATGCGGCGCACCGCCTCGATCCCGCTCATGTCGGGAAGCGAGATGTCCATGGTCATCAGCTCGGGCGTCAACTCCCTGGCAAGCTCCAGCGCCTCTGCGCCGCTCCCCGCCTCACCGATGCAGTGGTAG